>Ga0214921_10001169_pt1 | contig 45498 bp, 47 predicted proteins | sample LL1505_MetaG_FD_177992 | JGI IMG/M metagenome (GOLD analysis project Ga0214921, IMG submission 177992) | Freshwater microbial communities from Lake Lanier, Atlanta, Georgia, United States - LL-1505 | ecosystem: Environmental > Aquatic > Freshwater > Lake | place: USA: Georgia | collected...
TGTTCTTGATTTCTTTGATATTCTTGTTCTTGATTTCTTTGATATTCTTGTTCTTGATTTCTTTGATATTCTTGTTCTTGATTTCTTTGATATTCTTGTTCTTGATTTCTTTGATATTCTTGTTCTTGATTTCTTTGATATTCTTGTTCTTCTTGTTTTACATTTTTTTTAATTATAGTGGGTTCATACTTAGATAATTCTTCAAATGTATCCTCAAAAACATCTGCTTTAAAATCAACAGCTTTTTGTTGAGGAAACTTTATATTGTTTCTATCATTTTCTAATCTTTTTAATCTTTCTGAAAATGGTGCTGGATCTTCATCTACTTCTTCAGTTATTAATGGTTTATCAATATTATCTAAGCTATATAAGTTATCATCATCATTCATACCATCTAAAAAATTTAATGTCTCTTCTTGTGATTTCTTAGAAACTTGATTAGAAGTTTGGTTATTTTTATTTACATGCATTTCAGTATTTTGTCGAGAACTAGTTGCTTTACTTTTTAAAAATTCTGGTAATTCTAAATTAGCTTTACCGTTTGGAACTTCTGTATTTCTAATACTTTGTATTTCTTGTAATTTCTCTTTAAAATCATCTGAATTATTTTTTCTTTGTTGATAATTATTAAATGATGGCTCATCTGGTATATTATCTATAAGTGGTTTAAATAAACTGTCTAAATTCCTATCAAAATTATTTGTTAAACTATGTGTAGCTCTTGATTGATTTATAAATTCTTCATTTGGTCCCATTAATGTATTTATTCTATTATTTTGTTGTCTATTATTTTGTTGTTGTCTATTTTGTTGTTGATTAGTTTCTTGTCTATTTTGTTGTTGATTAGGTTCTTGTCTATTTTGTTGTTGATTAGGTTGTTGTCTGTTTTGTTGTTGATTAGGTTGTTGTCTGTTTTGTTGTTGATTAGGTTGTTGTCTGTTTTGTTGTTGATTAGGTTGTTGTCTGTTTTGTTGTTGATTAGGTTGTTGTCTATATTGGTGAGTGATATCATCATTTTCTAATAAAGATTGCGAATTCATACCTAACATTGATTGTGATCTTTCAACAAAATTTACATTTGTATTTGTAAGGGAATTAAAATCCCGTTCAAATTTTAATTTAGATGGGTCATTTTGTTTATTTTTTTTCAGTTCTTCTAATGTATTTTTAACTGAAATAGTATTAAACTGAGTAAATATTGATTTGATGTTACTATTACTTATTTTGTTAAAATCTAAATTTTTCCATAAAATTTTCATATGTTTAACTAATGTATTTGCAATATGTATTTTTTGGTTATTATCTAGATTTCTAATATTTAATTGGTCTACTAAATTAGCATTTAATTGGCCAATATTATTTTTAGAAAAAAAATTTTGTTGTATATTTTCCATTAATTAATATAATTGTTTTTGTTTTTAAAGCAACGCAATTTTAAAATATAAATTAAACTGACTTATCTGAATAAGTAGACATATTATCTGAATTATCTTCATTATTAACTGGTATATTTTTATTAGTTACTGATTCAGTAGTATTAGATAAAATATCGGTATCACCTTTTTCAATACGATCCCACGGTGGATAATAAATATCACTTTGACTATATTGATCATCTTTCAATATTCCGTGAATAATTAATGCCATTTTTGCAGCATTCTGTTCACCTTCTTTATGAGAATTACCAATACCATAACCAATAAATTTATTTTGTTTAATATCTGTATTATTAATGTTATGTTTATATATACCTACAATATATTTTCTTTTATGTGCAGGCCCTTCGAAATAGATAATATCATATTTAGGATGAGTCCATTCTTGTGAATGATGATATCTTAGTAATGCATCTTTATAATTATTATCACAATATAATTTTTCACCATAATCAATTAATGTTTCTAAAAGATTAACGATCAATAAACAACATGGTTCAAAACCATTAGATAAAAACAACGCTCCAACAAATGCTTCGAAAACATCTTCTAGAATACGTTCAGTGTTGCGACCATTCATTGATTCAATGTGTTTAGAAATAATAAAATATTTACCAAGACCAATATCTTTTGCCATAATCGCCAAATTAGTTTTATCTTCTAATTTAGTTTGTAGACGAGTCATAAAACCTTCATTTTCATTTGGATATCTATAGTATAGATACATAGAAACAATAAGTTTTAAAACTCGATCACCAAAATATTCCATTCTTTCATAAGATTTTTCTCTTAATTCAAGCAAATTATCTGGATTACCTAATTCATTCTTAGCATCTTTTAAAACATCATCTGGATAAATAACTTTTTTACAATAAGATTTATGTGTAAATGCTTCTCTAAATTTATCAATATCATTTATTTTATCTAAAGTTACGTTATATTTATCAAGCAACTTAATAATGTCTTCGTCTGTGACCAAAACATTATTAATATTATATGGTATCTGAATTATTTCTTCCTCACCTAAATTATTAAAAATTTTAAATCCTTCATTAATGTAATTTGTTGTCATTAAATGTATAAGTTTAGAATTCTATAAATCAATATTCAATTTTTATTATTTTCATTTAGGAAAATAATAAAATTCTAGTAGATGGGTTTAGAATTTACTTTGTAAATTCTAACACATCGGTACAATTTTTATAGAAGAATCTTTGATTTTTCTATAAAGATCAGTCGCTCATAATTGAGTTAGTTTTGCTAACTCAATTGGGAGCAGTCAATAAAATTCTAGTAGATGGGTTTAGAATTTACTTTGTAAATTCTAGTAGATAATTTTATTAATATTTAACCATGAATAAAATAATTAATTATTAAAAAGATGAGACCTACTATTAACAATGAGTAAATCCCCGCTAAATAAGCTATTCTTATATCTTTACTATAAACAGATGTGTTTTCTAATGCAGCACATTCATTTGAAATAATTCTAATTGTATTATTAATTAGATCTTTGTATTTTGCATTGTTTTCGCCAATGTCAAATCTATCCATATTAATTCTTGCAATTAAATTTTTCCTATTCAAAAACATTTCTTGGTGATATTCATGACAATTAATTAAATAATTAATATCAATATTGTTTTCACCTTGACGATTTCGTTTATTAATTCTTTGTTTAATTACTCCAGGACTTGATTCCAAATAAAGATATTTATGATCTGGTAAATCTCTAATGAATTCATCAAACCACATATTATAAATCTGGTAAGAATATGGATCAATTTTTTTATCATCATATAACATTTTTGCAAATATATATTTATCTGTAAATAATGATCTTTCACTTACTATAATTGAGTATGGATTTTCTTTAATTGCCTTTCTTAATAAAGCTAATCTAGAAATATAAGCCATCATCTGAAAAGGAAAAGCATATTTTTCGGGATCTTCATAAAATTTTTCAAGTATTGTTTTATTATTGAATTTAATTTCAGACCATTGATCTACTGGTTCTTGTATGAAAATAATATTTTGAATATTTTGTTTTGCAACTTCTGCTTTTAATTCTTTTAGAAATGTAGATTTACCACTTCCAATATTACCATCAACTGATATAATTTGAGCCATAAAGACATGTAATTATTATTTATAAATCTATTTATCAATTTTTATTTAGTTATATTTAATAAAATGTCTAATTATTACTTAAAATATTTAAAGTATAAAAAAAAATATATGGATCTTAAAGGTGGTTCTGAAAAAGAAAAATCAGATCCACAGATAGGAAAAAATGATTTTAGTTTATTACAAGAAAAAATAATTGAAAAAATAAAAGATTATCAATTAATAATTAATAATACTTCTAAAAGAGAAATTGAAGTAATAAATAAATCTATTAGAGAATTAAGAAAAGAAAAAAATACATTAACAGACACGTTAAAACTCCCTAAAGATAAAGAAAATCTGAATAACAAACTAAAAGAATTAGAAGCCGAAAATAAAAAAAAAATGTTATCGAAGAAAAAAATAAAGTTTTAGAAATTAAAATAAATAAATTAAATAAAATAAATAATGAAATAAATATTTGTAGTAACTCTAAAACCCAATGTCATAATGATGTTAACCAATATAAATTATTTGAATCCAGAATAAATACAATTATAGCAGACCTAGAAACAGTAGCACCAGCAGCCCCGGAAGCCCCAGCAGCAAAAGCACAAACAGAACCAACAGAAACAGTAGCACCAACAGAATCAAAAGAAGATGTTGACTTCGCTAGTTTCGCAAAAACCATTCAACAGTAAATAGTTGCGCGTGTATATCTACAAAAAGTATATTTTATAATTCAGTATCACTTTCATCAGATGAAGAATTATAATTAAAGTTTTCATCAATTAAATATTCAGTATCTGCCTCCTCATCTAATGGTTGAATAACTTTCCAAGTTGCTAATATTAAATCTTTAAAATTATAACTTATATCATTTATACAATTAAAAAAAGCTTTCTTATTTTTAGAAAGATGAAATTTATCTTGATTTTTTAAAATTTCTTTTATTTTATTTTGATCTTCTATTGGTATTTTATTCCTAAATTCTTCATCAAATTCTATTAACATTGAAATATTATCTATAAATTTTAAAGAGCTAGATAAAATTTCATTAATAAAATCAGATTTATTTATTTTTTCAGGTTTTTGAGTTTTATGATTTATTCTTGTAAAATGTTTTCCTTCCAGTGTTGTTGTACAAAAAGAATGATTTTCTGGAATATCTTTATTAAAATTTAATTTTTTTATACAAGTTATTGGACCATTACTTCCATCTCGAACTATTTTCAATATATCTTTTATCGGTAAACAATCAATTGATTCTTTACCAATTTGATTTATAACTATTTTATTTATTTGCTGATTAATTTGTTGATTATTATTAATTTGTTGATTATTATTAATTTGTTGATTATTATTTATTTTTTGATTATTATTTATTTGATTATTATTAATAAATATTTTTTTACTTTCTATAATTTCATTTTCATTTTTATTTTTACAGTTTTTTTCATGTGACCATCTATTATTTCTATGATTAAATTTTTTATCACAGTATTTACAATTTAATTTTTTTTTTATTTCAACTACTTTATTGATATTATTATTCAATGTCACATTAGTGTCATTCAATGTCATTTTAATGTCGTTCAATGTCATATTGTTGTCATGTATAGTATGAATTTTTTTGTTGTGATTCCATAAGCTTTTATAACTTGAATAGTTTTTATTGCATAATTTACAACTGTGTAATCCATGATGGATATCCATTTATTATTTATTATAAATTATATTTTTATATAATTTTAAAAATAAAAAAGTGGATATCCACTTTTTTAAAAAATTTTTTTTTTTTTTTTTGAAAAATAAATATTTTTTATAAAATAATTATTTTTTAATTGAATTATTATTTTTAGATGAAACAAAGTATTTACCAGTATGATCGCATTTAGATCTACTTCTTCGAACATAATCAGCATATTCATTCTCAAGTTCATCAGTAATTATATTTTCAAATGTAAACTTTTTACATCTACAATATAAATCAATCTCATATTTGATATAATGTATACAATCTTTACAACGAGGATAATATGATAAATACTTAGTTTTTACATTTTTAAATAAAATATTAGCTAACATTATATATATAAAATATTAAATATTTAAATATTATTTAGTTTCTTTAGGTACTGGTAGAATATCTTGAACAATATCTTTATAAGACATCATTCTCATTCTACAGCAATATCTTGGTAATTTTAAAGATATTATAAGTTCTTGTTTTTTCTTTTCTTTTTCTTCTAGAGTTAATTTTGGATTACTACAAATTTCATCACTTTTATTTTCCCATTCTAAAGTTTTTTGACCTAAAAAATAACCACATGTTGGACACGTTAAATATAGCATAATTATATATATCTATATAAAATTAATCTATAATTCAATTTTTATAGAGGAATTTTTGATTCCTCTATAAAGATCATTCGCTCATAATTGGGAGCAGAAATGTTAGTAGATGGGTTTAGAATTTTCTTTGTAAATTCTAACACATCGCTACAATTAAAGATATTTTTATAAAAAAATATTTTTAATCTATTCGCTCATAATTGAGTTAGCTTTGCTAACTCAATTGGGAGCAGACAATTAAAGATATTTTTTTAAATTATAAACATATTAATAGATATAATGTCAATTGATAAAGTAATAAACTCGCAAATAAATCTATTTGAATTATTAAAAAATAATAATAATTTAGTATATTTAGAATGTTATAATCACAAAAAAATAACGATTTTATCATTATTATGCAAATTAGAATATATTATTAGAGATGGTTATTGGTTAATTTCCCACTTATCTGTATATAAAATACGATATAAAGATGCATTTTATAATGAAATAAAAATAGGATCAATAATTAAAATACGTAAATTTATTTTTGATATAATTAATGATGTATTAGATGCGTCCTCTTTATTTAATAATTATTATCAATTAAATCCAAATAATATTTTATTATTTGATACAGAGAAAAAAGAAGCCTATTTACGATCAAAAATTATTAATTAATATAAAATTATTTAATTCTTATTATAATTAATGACAAGTGTTGCAAAAACATATCAAAATACTAAATTTGACCCAACTAATTTTAATAAAAATTTTGAAGATAATGATATAGGAAATAATAGAAATATTAACTTACAGAATAACTTAGAAGAAGAAGATATGAAGATAATATTATTACCTCATAAACAACCTGTAGAAAATATTATTTTAAATATAAGAGATCTATTCTTTGAAATATTAAATAGAATAGAGAATAAAGAAAATCCATTACCATTTATATTTTCATCTAATAATAGACAATTTGCTTTTTCTATATTTCTGATAATTTTCGGAACATTATTATTATTATTAGCAACCTTAATGAAATCTCCATATGAAACTTAAACATTATATTTAGCTTTACCAACTTCATTTCGACAACAAGGACATTTATAATTATATTTATCTAACCATTCAAGAATACATTCTGAATGATATACATGATCACATGGTAATTTTATTACTTCTTGATCTGTTACCAATCCATCTAAACATATATTACACTTTTCTGTATGATCCTCAGTTAATATATATTTAGATAATTTTCCTTTATCTTCTTCATCCAATGTACAAACCACATCCTGTTGAGGTGGCGGTGGTACAATATTAAAACCAGCTAATAATAATGCTGCTAAATTATTTATTTCATTTTGTGATGGATTTACGAATATATTAGGTAAAATATTATTAATATCTTCTTCATTATCTTCATTATTTTCATCTTCATTATCTTCATTATTTTCATCTTCATTATCTTCATCTTCATTATCTTCATCTTCATTATCTTCACCTTCACCTTCATCATCTTCATTATTAATGTGATTTTGTTGATGATATAGTTGATTTAATAAGATGAAAATAGAATTGGGAGTTGTACCAATTTGTTGATTATCATTTGGATTATTATTTACTGGGTTATTATTTTCTTGATTATTGTTTTGTAATTGTTGTAGTTGATTTAATAAATTATTAATAGAATTATTTCCTGGATTATTGTTTTGTAGCTGTTGTAGTTGAGTTAATAAATTAGTAAAAGCGTTATTACCTTGATTGTTATTTAATAAATTATTAAAAGCATTATTACCTTGATTGTTATTTAATAAATTATTAAAAGCATTATTACCTTGATTGTTATTTAATAAATTATTAAAAGCATTATTACCTTGATTGTTATTTAATAAATTATTAAAAGCATTATTACCTTGATTGTTATTTAATAAATTATTAAAAGCGTTATTATTTAACAAATTAGCAAAAGCGTTATTATTTTGTAATAAATTTAAAAAAGGATTATTATTAAATATATTTTCTGAAAAGTCATCAGTTGGGGCTTCAATTTCTTCAAAAATATTAATATCAATATCAATACCGTACGTATTATAAAATTCTTTTAATTTATTATTAGCATCTTCTTCAGATAATCCTTGATTTACTAATTCATATTTTAATTCTTTAATTATATCATTTTCATCTTCGTATTGATCTTGAAAATATATCCTTAATGCAAATAAGTCGTCTAAATCCATATAATATATTAAGAATAAATTATAAATAAATAAAAATCAATTTTTAGAAGAAAATAATAAGTGAATTACTTAAAGTATATGATGAGTTAATTTATATAATGCATCTATATATATGAAAAATAAAACCACAATTGGCATTAGTGGCCAATATGATATACTATTTAATATAAAATAATAAGGAACAGTTATAATTTTATTTGTATTCTCTTCAAAGTAATTTGCATCCGCACCACATTTATTTTCATTATCCCTAGCAGTTTTAGCATAATTATAATCATGTTTTCCATTAACAAAATCTGTATCTCCAAACATGGCACATTCTTTTTTATGAGCTATAAAATATTTGCAATTTTTGCATAATTTTGTTGAAATTATACGATGTGTTTCAGAACTCAATAATAAATTCATTAAACATAATAATAAAAGATTCATAATATATTGTAAACTACTAATTCTTTATATACCATTTATTTATATAATTAAATGTAAACAGTATTTAACTTATATATTAATGGAATATAATTTAGAATTTATTCAAAAGAATTTACAAATTAAATATTTAAATAATTTAGTAAATGGTGGCCATAAATTACATATTAATGTTGATAAAATAAACGAATTGCTTATTAAATTGGATGATACAGTAAATGAATATACAGTTACGGAAAATATAGCTATTAGTCAGAATAATAGTCAAACAGATTTTCAAAAACAAGTAGATACAATAGATTATTTATATTTAAAACCATGGACAAAATTAACATTAATCCATAAAATTATTAAAATCAAAGAGTTTGTTAATAATTTAGAAATAAAAGATGAGACTGAAAAAGATAATTTAAAAGATACACTTATTGAATTAATTAAAGATAAATCTATTAAAAATAAAGTAAATTATGATGAAACAAAAGGAAAAATTACATCAATACCAAAACTTGCTTTTCAAAATTCACAATATACAATAGTTTAAAAATAATAAAATTCTAAACCCATCTACTAGATCTTTATAGAAGAATCAAAGATTTTTCTATAAAAATTGAAAATTATAATCTTATCACTATCTAATTAATTTATATGACATCTAATCAAGATTGTAATACTATTTATGGAAAACTTATTAAAGTAAGAATTCCCCAACAAGTCCGAGTTACTCCAACAAAAACTGATGGTCTCACAACAACCATCACTTCTAACTTTACTTGGGCAAATATTTTTGAACATATTAAATCACAACATTGGCACAGTTGTGGTAAAGCTACATGTCCACATAATGAGAGTCTTTTTGATCATCTGATATCTTGTGCTGAGATCTGTTATCAAACAGCAAAAACGCATGGATATAATGAGAAAGAAACTACTAAAGCGTATCTAGGAGGTCTTCTACATGATATTGGAAAACCTGGAACCTTGGTGATTCAAGGAAAACATACATCGTTTAAGGGCCATGCTCTTGTCGGTGGAGCTCTTATTGAAGATTTTTATTCAGTTGAGCTGCTTGATGTGTTTGGTTTGACAAAAAGTGATTGGGGAGATATCTCAACTCTAGCAGATTTCCACATGTGTACTTATTTTCCTAATCAAACAAGTCTTCTGCACAAATTTACTGGAAATATTCTTCCTGATTCCATTAAGAGATTATTGATTATTCTTCGTCGTGGAGATCAACTTTCAATGGTCCCAAGTTCAACTTATTCCAAGACTGCTGAACAGATCCGTGAAAATATTGATCATACTGAAGAAGAATATGTACAGTCTTTATTTTCATCACAAGACTATAAGCTTCTTGATAAGAAAAAGGGTCTTCTTATTTTGAACAATGGTGGTTCTTCTACTGGAAAATCAACATTTTGTGCTAATTTAAAGAGAAAGTTTGGTTCAAAGTCAATTTGGGTTCCCAGAGATCTATATACGGTCCGTATTGTTTCAGGTAATCATGATATTACTCTGGACCAAATTAGTCCAGAGTTTTACCAAGAAACCATGGAAAAGTACAAGGCTTCTGGTAAAAAAGAAGCATCTGATATTAACAAAGCAATGATGAATGATATCTATGATGGTCTTCAAATGGGATTGATTGTTATTGTTGATACTTGTGCTACAATGTTTGATGCAATTGATACAATTATTCCAGAGATTGCTCAAGATGCTTTCCGTGTTGCATTTTGGCATCATCGTAATACTGTAATAACCGAAGAGGAATCACTTGGACGTTGGGGTATGTCTTTAAATAATCAACTCGATGCACATGGTGAAACATCACTTTATAATCCATTTATGTCAAAGATCAATTGGAGGAAAATGATAGCAACCACAGAAGGCGAAGATGATTCTCTCTATCAAGCACATTTGGCTATTTCTATTGGTTGGTCAGGCATAAAAGACGACATATTGAAGCATCTGTATAAGAAATTTGAGGAGATTTACGATTACAATCAAAGTATTCCACGTGTTCCTATTCTGAGTCAAACAATGAATATGGATTTGCGTGAATTAGTTGAGAAACTGAGAAATGCTGGTAGTATTCGTGAATTTTTCTCATATTACAAGTATACAGTATCTGACCATATTAAAGGATGTGTTGGTATCAAGTATATGGATGGCGTCAATAAAATTTGGCAACCAAAGTGGGCTCGTCAAGCTCGTGGTAGATTCTATTTTACCGAATCTGAAAGTGTGATTCCATTAAAGGATAGTCTTGACCGTGGCGTTGAGCTTATTACTAAGGTGCATACAGATAATGGAATTGATGGAACCCAAGATATTGAAAAATCTAATTGTCATCATCTAGAAACTTATCAGAAACAATTGATCAAGACTTTATCTGGAAATAACAAATTGGATACTAATTTGACTGGGAAAGCAGACGGGTCATTATTGGGTGTTACAATTTACCCTGTTAACTCTGTTCAATATTCAATCATTTCAGAACTAGGTCTGAATTATTCAGATGAATTTACCAAGACAATCGTTCAATATTGTTTAGATAACTCATTACCCATTGTTATAGTTTCTACAAGTGGAACATTGTTTATTAGCGACAAGATGAAGGATTACTTTCTAACTTCAATTCAAAATTTAATAAATAAGAAGGTAACATCATTTGCTGATTGGGCGACAATTGTACCAGATTTTGTGAATCTATTCATTGATTACTATCGATCACTATCTTTTGCTGATAACAAGATGGTAAGTTTTTACTTTGAAGCCATTTGCAAGGAGCGTACAACATTCCTTGGTAATGTTCATAGAGAGCTTGCTAAAAGTTACGACGATCATTATTTCATTCTTCTTGGTGCAATGTGGAATAACAGGTATGTTCCCCATTTTGATTTGCCTAGACGAATTTTTAAGCAACCTATGCATCTTAAGATTACCAATACATCACAGATCTTTGAGCTGATGAAACAATTAGATCAAGTTGTAAATGGCAACTTATCCAAAGATAAGTTTCTTGAGAATTTTACTTTGGACGAGTTTACAACACGTACTATTCATGCAGAAGGGTTTGTAATGTTGACACCTAAGGATGATACATATGATTACGAAAAAATCAAGACTCTTATGTATTACAATTGTCACAAGGTAAAAATTGATAAGATTGGGGAACTTCTCAAGTTGCCTGCATCTTGTGCTGAACACTACCCTATTCTTGAGGAACTTCATAATTTTTTTGATAACTTTGATCAGAAGATACAACCATTTGTTGAAACATGTCACCAAGCATTGTTAAAGGAAATTAACTTTGAATCTGAGTTTTTCCTTTGTCAAAATGCTAAAGCTCAAGATCGTATGAAGGGTATAATTGAATCAGCAGACAATAATAGTCTAACTATTGTTTGCAAGATGTTGATTAATACAAAAGGTATTGGTAAGATCTTTGCTCCAATTACAGACATGTATTATGGTAGTTCATCTGACGAGATACTATCATTCACAAGGAATTTGCTAATGAATTCCAGACCATGGGAACCTGAATTTGAGAGTCGTTTGAACATAACACAGACTTTTAAGAATAGTTTGTTTGAAATTGCTAGTGGATGTAAACTTGACTAAAGTTTTCTGCGTATAATCAGTATAATAATATATTATTATAGTTATTATGGCATATAATTGGACATTTAATTTAATTGATAAAACAGATATTGCAGTCATATTTGAAATAGGTTCACGAGATCTATTAGATGCTAATACTTTAGCACAACATTATGATACAATTGTTCATGCATTTGAACCAAATCCAGATTGTGTTAAAATTTGTAAAAAAAACAATTATGATAGCAGAGTTATTTTTAACGAATTAGCAGTTTCAACTCAAGTAGGACCAATTGATTTTTATTCATTTGATTTAGATAAATATAATAATATGGGTGCAAGTTCTATTTATGAAATTGATTTTGTTAAAAATAGACCAATTTCTGATCCAGATTATGGAAGAACTGATGTTCAAAAAAAAATATCAGTTTATTCAATTAGTATTGATGAATATTGTAAACAAAATTTTATTATACCAGATATGATTTGTATGGATGTACAAGAATGTGAATTAGAAGTATTAAAATCGGCAAGTAATATTTTACCAAAAGTTAAATATATAATATTAGAAGCATCAAATGTACCCACTTATAAAAATGGATGTGATTTTTATGATATTAATACATTTTTAATAGATAATAATTTTAGACATATAGCAAATAACGAACATCAAAAATTAAACTATAATATTAGTTTAAATTTAGATTCAAAGAATTATAGTTTTTGTGATTTATTATATGTTAATCAAAAATTATAAAAAAATTGATTTATATATTAAATCATATTAATAATTAATATATAATGTTAATTACTAATATAATAAATGACTCACTAGAAAAAATAAATGAGTATTTAAAAACAAATAAAAAGATTGCTCATAAAGATATAATCAAAATTAGTAAAACTATTTATGATGATTTATCAAAAAGTCATAAATCAATTGTATCTTTTGATCTATTATATTCTATTGTTAACAAACTGTTTAAAAGTAAATATAAAATTGTAAATAGCGAACTAGATTTACAGTTTTTGAGAGAACATGAAGTACTTTTTCCAAAAGTAAAAACACCAAAAGAATATAAAAAATTACAGGAACAGTTTGACAAATTAAAAAATTTACCACAACCAGAACAACGAACTAAAGAATGGTTTGATTATCGACACAATAGAATTACAGCATCAGATACTGCATCTGCTATTGACGAAAATCCATATGAACCTGTTGAAAGTTTTATATTAAAGAAGTGTGACCCAGAACACAAGTTTTTAGATAATGCAAATGTATATCATGGGAAAAAGTATGAGCCAATTGCTACACTTATTTATGAACATATATATAATTCAAAAGTAACAGAGTTTGGTGCATTACCATCTGATAAATATCAAATACTCGGTGCATCACCTGATGGTATCTGTTCAAATCAAACATTAGATTATAAATTTTCTAAAATGTTAGGAAAAATGTTAGAAATTAAATGTACTGTTATGAGACAAATTTATACATCAGGAAAAATAGCAGGACATATTTGTCCATTCTATTATTATTGTCAAGTACAACAACAATTAGAATGCTGTGATTTAGATAAATGTGATTTCTGGCAATGTAAAATATCTGAATATAAAAATAGAACTGCATATTTTGTTGATGATTGTAACAATACAGTACATACTATTGGTACAAATAGTGAAAAAGTAGAAATTGATAACTCAATTAAAAAAGGTATAATTCTAAAGTTTTTACCAAAAGTATGGACACCTGAATTCGATGGTGATTTAATAGAATGGAAAAGTAAATTTTTATATCCACCAAAATTAAATATGGATGAAATAGAATATGATAATTGGGTTGTTAATACACTAAGTAATTGGCAAACAACATATCCAGAATTAGCAAGCCAATATTATTTTGAAAAAGTAGTATATTGGAAACTTGAAGCTTCACATAATGTTGTAATAGACAGAGATGTTAAGTTTTTTCAAAATATATTACCAATTTTAAATGATACCTGGTCAAAGGTATTATATTATAGACAAAATATATCTAAACTATCTGAATTAAGAGAGATAATTAAAGCAAGAACCAAATTTCAAAAATTTAATACAAAAATTAATATTAATAATGATTTAGTAGATAAGAAAGTATTATTTTTAAATAGCCCAGTTAAAAATTTAGAAATAAATAGTTTTGATGATGGTGAATTTCTTGATTAGATAATATAATTAAGTCCTTTTTCTTGATTTATATCTAATTTATCTTTAATTAATGCAAACATTTCATTTGAAAAATATGTTTTTTTAGGTTCATATTTTTTATTTTTATTTTTTTTATAATACTCTATTTTAATAATAGTATCATTTTTTAATGGTAAATTGTATACTATGCTAATTTTATTTATAAAAAAATCAGTGTATACTAATAAATCTTCATAGTTAATTAACATATAATTATTTACTTTTGTTGGCATAACATTTACTAAAAAATTATTTTTAACTTTTCTTAATTCAAAAATATCTTTGTATTTTTTTTTTGTTTCATAATGAAAATCTTCTATTATTGTTTTACCATTGATATTAGATATTGAATAGAATTCATTATTTAGAAAATTCATTAATGGCCTATTATGTGGTGGTATATGATGAGGGTTTGTATGAAAACTATATAACCAGTCTATTGGATTTCTAACTATACCTATGAATAATGTTTCATTTTCTTCTTGTGTTTTTTTAAAATTATAAAATCCAAAGAAATGTTTCCATCCATATTTCCATGTTATTGTTATATTAAAATTATTAGTTATTAATTCCTCTAAAAAATTAGTACCAGAACATCTTTCACCATAAATTGTAAAATATTTTATATTGTTCATAAAATATGTTAGAAATAAAATTATTAAATATTCTTTATATTGTTAACGAATGAATATAAAGATATACGATTATAATTAATAATTAAGAGAATGTCCGAAGTAAATGGGGCAAAAGTTTTAAAAAAAAGAGGGAGAAAGCCTAAAAATAAAGGTGAAGAAAAACCAATTATAAAAGAAGACCCTATAGATTCTGAAAAAGAAGTAATAATTGCGCATTTACCAATTACACCTGATGATATTGATGCTAATTTTGATAATAATGATATTTTTATTAAACCAGATAAACCAAAGAAAAAAGTGGTATATGATACTAGTTCAGAAAATATAAAAATAGATGTAATTAGTCCAACAGCAGATTCAGAAAGTCGTAGTTCAAATGGTATATATATAAATAAAATAAACATTTATAATATTGAAGTAAAACAAGATACTAAATGTTGGTGGTGTAAAAATTGTTTTAGTACTCCAAATGTTATTTTACCAGAACAATATTTTGAGAATACATTTTATTGTATAGGTAATTTCTGTTCATATAATTGTGTAAAAGCATATAATATTGATTTAAATGATAATTCTAGTTGGAAACGTGAATCATTAATTAATCTTATGTACCATATGACGTATAGTAGATTTAAAAATATTAGTCCAGCACCCTCGTGGTTAATATTAAAAGAATTTGGTGGTTTTATGTCAATTAATGAATTTAGAAAAAATTTTGAAACAAATAACAGTGAATATTTATTATTACAACCACCATTAATCTCTAGACAAATGCAAATAGAAGAATCTTATAAGAAAAATGTACAAAGTTTAGGAGGTTCGCTTAATAAATTAGACAAAATATTTTATCCAGATGGAATGCTAGCACTTAAAAGAAATAAACCAGTAGAAACATCACAGTTAAATCTAGAAAAAACTATGGGATTAAAAAGAAAAGTAAAGATTTAGATTACTTTTGCAGTATAATCTATTTTTGTAAAAACATTATATTCACTACATTTTGATTGTAATAAATTTATAAAAGATTCATGATCTGCTGCAGTTGATGTTTCACTTGATGATTCTAAAATATAATATGGGGCGGTGTGATATTTAAGAGTATATTGCCATTTTGAATCTGTGCAAATACATATTAGTAAATCTTTTGTTTTTTGAATACCATTATTTGAAATTAATCCAAATTTAGTTTCGATTTTATTAATTTTATTATTTAGTAAATTATGTAAAGTATTAATTATTGTTTCATGGTTTTCATAATTAATACGTATTAACTCATTAACTTTATCTATATTATTATTTAATGCTTCATATAAACTATCTGGTGGATCATATTCTTTGCGAATTTCATCGAGCTTATAAATAATATTTTTCCAAAATTCATTAAAATCAAGTTTGTTTTCATATGTTAATTTTTTAATAATAGTAATAGTTACTTTATTATCTGCAAATGGTTTCATTAATGCTTTGTTAATTTCTTCTTCATTTGCTTTATTATTATAAAAATAAGCAATTGATAATTGTACATAATTCGATTCAACAAATACTTGTTCAACTCTTGCTACCATTGGTTTTCCTAATGGTACTAACTTACTCCAGCTATATACTTTTTTTTTCTTAGTAGCATCATTATATGACATCATACCTTTCATATTATAATCTATCAAGTCAGCTTCAATATGTGTATCATTACGTGTTGTAAATGTAACTAGTACATTTTCAAAAATTTTTGGATATTGGTTATGATAAATAGGAATTTCCATATATTAATAACTAATTATATGTTTATATTAATTTCAATTTTTATAAAAGAATCTTTGATTCTTCTATAAAAATCTATTAGATGAGTTTAGAATTTACAAAGTAAATTAATATTATTTATAAAAATTCTAGTATATGGGTGTAGAACTTATTTGTAAAAATTTTATTTCTAAGATATAATATATGAGTATTAATATTGAACTTTTAAAATCAATTGGTACAATAGATGAACCAGATTGACATATTGTTGCTGGTCTTCAAATTGTTATATTAGGATTTAATATCGATTTAGAAACTGAATTATCAATGTGGTTATTGCATGATATTGCAAAAGGCAATCCATTAGAATTAAGAGATACATTATCAAAATATTTTTGTCCGTTGATTTGGAATAGTATAAAATGGTGTGGATATGATATTCCAGATGAATTTTATAAAAAACCAGTTGAATGTGATCAAAAATCATTTGATAATATTTCACGTAAATTTGCATTTACAAAAGGGTGGGGGTGAGTTTGCAATTAGAGCACTTAATGATACTGAAAATGTTGAATGTCGAAATACAGATTTAAAAGCATGCAATGATTCTACTTTTGAATGTGTACGATTTTACATAGATAAATATTCAAAAAAAACTAAATATCATAAATATAAAAATAAATATATTAAATTAAAAAATATGGTAACAAAATAATTTAAAATGATGGATAACTTGGTTCATTATCATAATAGTTAAAATGTTCTTGGTCTATTGTTTTATCATAATTAAATTCATCACGTGGTAAATGAACAGGAACCTTGTTTGTAAAATCTGTTCCAGAAGCACATTCAGTTTGTCCTAAATTATGATTAATTTCTTCATTAATATGATTTTCATTAATTACATGGTATGGAACTTGTGTATCAATATGATGTAATTCATTATCTAACATATTAGATTCAACGTGATGCGTATTAGCTGAATTTGAATTAATTGATAATAATTCACTGGGTTGATGTTTAGGATGATGAATATATTCGGGTTCAGAAGATTCTAGATGTACTCTCTGTATTTTGTAATTATGAGGGGGTTCACTGTAATTAAGATGAGGTTTATAATCTTGTGCTACATAACGTGAATTTTTTTTATGTATATTTAATTTTTTGTAAACTAAATAAAGTAAGATTATAGTTAGAACAACAATTATTAAATCTTTAAAACTATCTTTCATTATATAATCTTATATATTTTTTTTATAAATATTAATTTAATATTTAAATTTTTTTTTTATAATAATATATATATATGAATAAAAATCTAATATCTATTATTTTACATCCTGAAATATGGATTAATAATGAAAAATACAAAACAAAAGTAATTAATAAGGTTATTATTGAATCAGATTATTTTTATTCAAAGTTAGATGAAGATCAACAAGTCAAAGTTAATCAAATTTTTGGTTTTGTTAATTTTGAGTTAACACCATCAAATGCATCATTGCTTAATGAAATGATGTCATTACCTTTAACATTTAGTAAAAGATTAAAACATATTGATGATAAAACAACTATTATAATTTTAAGATATTTATATATGTTAATGTTATCTGGTTATGATTTAACTTCAGTAGTTAATAATGAAAAATCTGAAACTACTGGATTCAAAGTTGTTAAAGAAACTAGTACTAGTAATTTTGGTCATAACGATTTAATTATTAAAGGTGATGTTATTTTCCCACCAAGAAAAGAACCAAAACCTTTAATATGTGATAAACTAAGAAGTGGTTATATTAATTATTATAATGATAGTTATGATAATTATGATCAATCAGGAGGTAGTTATCCTAGTATAAATAATTCTGAACCTATTTTTGATAAACTAGCAGAAATAAATAGTAAAAACGTTGATAGAGTTAATGATCAAAAAAAATTTTTTGAATTATACAGATATGGAATAAATAAATTGAATAAACCCAACGATAATGATACACCTACATTTTCTATATCTTTATTTATGCCTTATAGTAAAATAATTAATCCTGATTATTCAGATTGGATTTTAAAATATTTTCAAAATCATTTAAAACAAATAATATTAACTAACTATTATTTTCCAGATGCAAATTATAGAACTTATTTAGATTGGTATATGCTTAATGCATTTGAAAAATTTTCAGGAAATGATGATAGATTAAAAGTTACTAAATATATTAGTAAGTTTGAACATGATGACTATGAAAATATAAATATTAATAATATCAATAATTTATTAACAAAATATTATAATAATATAAAAGAATATGAAAATTATGAGTTTGAAAGTGGATTATGTAGAATTCTATTTTATTATGATATGGCATGTAAAACTGGATCGAATAAAACAGGAGATTTTTTTGTTTATAAGTTTAAAGGACCTTTTATTGAAAATGTAGGTAACGAAAATGAATGTCATATCTCAGATGGTTATATTGGTCAAGGTGTAAGATATATTTCAACAATTCAAACAAAATATACTTGGAATAATATTATTATTAATCGTCCTAAACACTTAATATGGCGTGATGCTCATACAAATTCTTTAGGACAAAATGATTATGAATGGATAAATACATTATATCAAATTTCTAAAAATAAAAATAATAAGTTATTTTTTGTTCCTTCAAGTATTGAATATAGTCCTGGATGGCATGATAGAGTTAAATGTAATGTTGATAAATCAAATAAATTAAGATCTGCAATTGCAGGTATTATTCAATTTATAAATTTTACAGATGATAATTCTATTATACCTTTTAATATTTATAAACAAAGTATTGGAATGATGTTTTTATTAGATAATAATAATAATTTACCTTTAAAAATACATCGACCATATCAATGTGTAGGTCATATGATTAAAGAAATATCACCAGGTGTAAAACAAAAAGGTATAATAGTATCTGATTATGAATATGGCATTGAAGAATATGCATTTAGTTCATTTTTCAGAATTGAATATTTTAGAATAAATAGTATTTATTATAATCATCATTTTATTGGCCGTGTATTTAATAAAGAATCATACAAAAATCCTAATAATACACTTTCTAATGTTGAATTTTTATTATTTAAATATCTATTTATCAGTAAAAAAATAAATAATGATACTATTATCAGTGTATTTGATTTTATAAATATGATTGAAGAATTAAGAAATGACATAACTTTAAAAAATGATAAAGCTCTTAGATTACTTCTATCAATTTATCCAACAAAATATTTATTTAATGAAACTATTTTTTCAATATCTAAAAATAGAAAAGAGTCTCTTAGGAAAATGAAATTTATTGAAGCTGAAAAAATTGCAAATGAATATATTAAAGATATAGATATTAACTTAGCAAGTTTAAATAAAATTAATATTAGTTGTAGATTAAGCGCTTTAAATAATGCTCTTGAATGGTGTACTTATCCTTATTTAGGTAATGTAATAACTGATATTGAATGTAATCCAGATGATTATTTATCAGGATTTTATTATGATAAACAACCTTCCTTAATAAGTGGATTTTTACGTTCACCTAAAGATTTAGAATATGTAATTAATGTATTAGAAAATAATAAATTAAAATTAAAACTAAATATATCTAATTATAAATTAAATAAAGAAAATGATAATTTACAAAAAGTTATTCAAAATGGTATTGATGATAACAATAATGGTCATATAAAATCAGCATTACAAAATATAATTTTAATGTATGGTGAAGTAGATAAACAACTTGGTGGTATTACAGAAGGTGAAAAAATTGCAAATATAGTTAGTTTTATTAATCCAAAAGGTACAAATGCCACACAATCTAATGTATGGGTTCCATTAATTTGGAAATCATTAAACTATGCTGGTTATGATGTACCACCTGAATATTTTATTAATTTAAAATTAAATAATGATGAGGATCATAGAATATTTAATGAAAATGTTATTAAATTATCAAAATTAAATGGTTGGGCAGAATATGCCATTGATATTTTAATTAGTAATACTGAAAAATATAGTAAAAGTGATAATTCTTTTGAATCACAAAAAGTTATAGATGAATCTAAAAAATATAAAAATAAAAATCATGGAGATTTATCACCTTACAAAATGGATACTTATAATACACCAAATATTAATTTCATAAAATTAATTCAACAAAATGACAGAAGTTTTATAAATAATTCTATAACAAATTTATTTTCAAAATATAAAATTAATGATAAAGATATTCCAACATTACAATTTATTTATGATTCTACATTTAGTCCTATTTATCAAGCATTATCATGGAAATTATTAGAATGTATTATGGAAAAAACAGGTACGCAAGATAAATTTATATTCAATGATAGTGGTAATGTTCTTGCATTTTATGAATATGGGGTACCACAATATCCATTTGATGATGATATTGATATTGGTTTTATAACTGATAAAGATTATAATGATTACAGAAAATTTATGAAAGATTGTATAAATAATGGTTTTGATATATTCGTTTTTGAGAAAATTACACCAGATGTTAAATATATATCAGGTAATTCAAGATGGTATAAACCAGAAAATGCATTACGTATTGATTTAACATCAATAAATCAAGTTGATAAATATAATCCAGATAATATATGGTTTATAAAAGTTAAAATGTCATATCCTAAATTTATCGAAACATCTAACAAATTAGGTTTAAGCCGTTTTAAATTAAATGAAGGTGAATCAAATGTTGAAGCAATACCATGGGTTGATGTATTTCCTTGGTTCAAAGAAGATTCATCATCAACAGAATATAAAATACAATTTGCAGATTGGCATAATTTTAATCCATTATCTGTAGCTCTTACTACTCCTCCTATTAACGCATATGGTTTACAAATAAAACATCCAGATAATTTATTAACATTAGTTAAAAATAAATATAATAAGGGTCCTGAAGAAAAAAAGAATGATAGAAATTGGAACCAATATAAAACGGGTGGTAGAATATATAATCATACTTTTAACAAAACTGGACCTTACAAATTGGAATACAAAGATATTATAAATTTTGTAGATGATTATGTTAATCAACATAATATAGAAATTAAAAGAATAATGGATTCTTTAAATTGTAATGATATGGCTGGAGAAGTATTTAAACAACCTAAATTAGATCTTAAAGGTGGAACTTACAAAGAAAAATACCTTAAATATAAAGCCAAATATATGGCATTACGTAAAAATATTTAGGAAAAATATTCTTGTAATACTTTTTCTTTTTCTTCTGTATGGTTATAATTTAAAACCAACTTAACTGTCAAGACATAATTTTTTATTTTTATTTGATTAATATCAATAAAAAATCCATCTCTACTTGGTACCCATTTAGGTATAACTATTTTATCATCGCCAGTTTGTATTTTAATATCTAATCCATAAATCATTTCATATAGTGACATATTTTGTTCAACAATTATCATATTTTCATGCCAGTAAAATGTAGTCGGCAAATTTAATTTTATAATTAAATTACCAGAGTCTACATCTTCTGTATCACCACCATTCGGAAAAACAATATATGGTTTATCTAAATTAAAGATAAATGTATTATAAATAATTTCACCATCTATATTTCTTTTTATTTTAATTTTCCTTTTATTATTTTCGATCAAATCGTTTAATGTAATATTTAAATTTAAATTGATGTCTAATTTATTAATTTTTTGGTAATAAACTGGTAAATAATAGTATGATTCAGAGTTTAAATCAGTGAATTCTTCATTATCTGTATCTGATAATGTTAAATTAACATCTATTTTTTTTTTAGGAAATTTACCTTGTCTAAATAATGTTAGTATTTCTTTAAAATTTAAAGCTTCAAATAAATTTTTAAAGTTATTTTCCAAATAGGTCCAATCATTTTTATCAAATGTTATTCCAAAATGTTTAAGTTCCTCTAAAACTAAACTATCTTTAAAAATTTTTTGTAATAAATCAACAAAATTATTTTGTTCAACCCGATTTAATTTACAATAATCAGCTCTTGTTTTTGGATCAATTAATATTTGATATGCAGTTTGTATATTTTGAAATTTTTCTGTAGATTTTGGATCTTTATTTTTATCTGGATGATAAACTAATGCTAATCTATGATATGCTTTTTTTATTTCTTTTTCAGTAGCATTTGTTTTAATTTCTAAAATTTCATATAGATTCATTATTAAAATATATTCTTTTATCTTTAGAAAAAAATGAATAATAATTATAGTGATAACTATTATTATTATCAATGAATACTGGTGATAATTTCGATTTGGATGAAGATGAAATAATTATAATAAATAATAAAAACGAACAAACAATAATAGAAGACCAAACAATAGTTGAAGTAAAAGACCAAACAATAGTTGAAGTAAAAGACCAAACAATAAAAGAAAACCAAACAATAGTTGAAGTAAAAGACCAAACAATAAAATCATTAAATTTGAAAAAAACAATATGTTTATCAATTAGTGCTATATTATTTTTAGTAATTGGTAGTCTTATATTATTTATATTTGATATTATTGGACTAGTTACTATAACAATACCTGATGTATATAATAAATGTCCAACATCAAGTATATGGTATTATGTATTAATATCATTAATTATAGGTAGTATTAATCTATATTTTCAAAGTACTAAAAAAAAGAATGAACTTATATGTAATGATATAATTGTATTATTTGAATGTATTATTATGTTTATATGGGGTGCATATGAGTTATTTGGTAATAGTTGTGTTAATACAGTAAACGATACAATATTATTTAAAGTTGCATTATGTCATTGGATAATTTCAACAATATCTACATGTATAATAATATTTAGTATTTTATTATTTTGTATAAAATAATTAATGTGTTTATTTAATAATATAAATCTTTATTTAATATAATGAGTAAACAACTTTTACAGAATAATATTTTTTATCAACAATCAAAGAATAAATCTAATCCAGATGTTTTGGTTAAAAAATCTACTACTGAAAGATCACGCAATGAAAATATATTTAAAAAAAATAATGTAGTATATAATTCTATCACAAATCAAACACTTACTGATATAAAAACGCAGAAGGATTTAGAGCTTAGCAAAGACATACCATTAAGTAATATAGAAAAAATATTAGCAGATAAAGCAAAAGAAAGACAGGATCAAGAAATATTATGTAAACCAATTAAACAAAAAATTGTTATGGAAAATAAAAGTATAGAATCTACACAAATTTTTACAGATTTAAAAAAAGATTTAAATGATTATACTAATAAACAAAATATTGAAATTCAAACTAATAAAAATAAATATGAAAATATTATGATTAATCTAAAAAATTTAGGTATAATTAAAAATTAAAAAATATATATTGTTTTAATAATGATCAATGATAATATAGAAAATTATTATAAAAATATAGATAAACCAATAATAAACGAGTATATGAATAATTTAAATTTTAAAAACTTGCTTGCATTATCAACTATCAATGATTTATATGTATTTCAAAAAGAAAAAAAAGCATGGCGATTAAAAGATAAAGAAAAGTTATTGAGAGAATGTGAGTATAAAAGGAAAAAAAAAATAAAAGAAGTATCTGTATCTTTAAATAGTTTAAATAAAAATAAATCATCGACAATAACTAAAGAAATAAAATTACAAAATAATACATTATTAAATCAAATTGAAAATATTGATTCTCTTATTGAGACTATTGAAAAAATATTTCCTATAGTTAATAATAATTTTGATGAAATATATTCCAATTAAATAGTAGTATTTATAAATTTAATAAGTTCAGGTATTGTTCTTTTACCATTATACTCAGTTGCAGTGTCGCCATTTTTTAAAATTAAGGTTGGGAAACCTTCAATTTTCCAATCAGTTATTTCTTTTTTATTTTTATCAGCATCCATAGTTACAAAATTAATTTTATTTTTAACATCTTGGTGGTTTTTTAATTGGTCCCAATCTTGTTTAAATGCTTTACAGTGTCCGCACCATTCAGCTTTAAATAAATATAATTCTGGTTTATTTGTACCACCTCCATTTTGTAACGATAGTGAATTTTTTAGATTTAAATATTTTTCTTTATATTTGAGGTATTTTTGGAATGAATCCATTAATATTATATAGAATAAAATTTTATTTTATATATTATTATAATGAATCAACAAATTTTTATAATAATATTAGTTATATTTTTATTAAGTAGTAATTTTTCAAAAATGTTTCAAAATATTATTAAGAATTTAGGTTATTTAATTTTAATATTAAGTGTCATTAAAATAATTAATCCAACAATTGAAGAAAATATTAAATTTTACCTTGTTAAATTTATAAATTCAGATACTGAAACTTATTCAAATATATTAAGTGGCGGGGCATCAACTATAAAAAAAATAGTAATGAGTTCATTTTATAAAGAAGATCTTTCAAAATAATATATATATCCATAATTTTTATAATTATCTAATTGTGATAATTTTATTTCTCTAGTATCTGAATCATCAAACATTATCCAACTATTATTATAATTACCAATATAAATATAGTGTCCTCCAAATGAAGAACCTGAGTGGAAAACAATACCTTTCAATTTATAATTATGTCTCCATTCACTTGGTACTTCAATCAAATTATTTAATTTTTGACTCCTACCATTATAACTAAATCTTTTTAATACTATGATTAAATGTTTTGGCCATACCTTAATTTCTGTTCTCTTTGATGCAATCCTTTTCTTATTACATTTTTCACAAAAATACAAATTATCTTCAACCAATTTTTCTCTAAGTTTATAATTTCTATAACATTCATCTAATGTTGTTGTTTCATTATTAATATCTAACAACAAATAATTATTTTTTTCATCATGTTGACTAATATTAAGACAAGCTTTTAGTTTACATTTTACAGAAATACCTGTAATGATTTCATATATATTTTTTTCTTTAATTAATTCCAATATTAAATCTAAGAAATAAATAATAAATTCATATGAATCATGTTGTTTTGATCCAAAGAATTGTTTATTTTTACTACTAACTAATTCTTTTATAAAATCAGGAGTTAATGATCTAAATTGTGAATTTTCATGGTAAGATTTTATAAATTCACTTAAATTATTTAATATAGGATTGGAAGATGATTGCATTAGAATATTATTACATAAATCTTTATTATGAATAATTAGTTGTAATCCAGCATTTAGATAACATGTATTACCAATATTATTAAAACCCTTAAAGTTATTAATATTAATCATTAATATATAATACTATTTTATTAAGTATTAAAACGATCAGTTTTTTTTGAATTAATAGTCATTGATAAAAATTGAATAATTGATTGATTTATCAATTTAACTTTATATTTATGAAAATAGTATTAAGACTCGTTGGATATACTGAAATAATTAATAGTAGTAAATATATTTATGAGATAGAATTTTTTTCGCCAAAATTAAATTCGATAATTATAAAAAACCATCTTATTAAATTTGAAGGATCTGATATAAATGACGAAGAGTTAGATAACTGTATATTTACATGTAATACTATCAATTTAAAAAAAGAAGAATTAGATGAACCTTCTGATGATGTTATAAAAAAAGTATATGTTTATGTAATAAATAGTGAAATAAAAAATAAATTAATTTCATTATTTAAAACAAATGGAGAACTCGCATTTTTAGGAGTAAATAATACACCTGTAATAACTACACCAGTATTAACTAATGAAGAGAAAACTGAAAGTTCTAGTGAAAGTTCAAGTGAAGAAGAAGAGGAAGATGAAGAAGATAAAGAAGATGAAGAAGATAAAGAAGATGAAGATGATAGTGAAAACGAAGTTATTGTTAGTCCAAATATTAATTATTTTGATGATCCTGATTTTGTAAATTTAATAAGGATTTATAATAATAAACCAGAATTATATAAAAATTTTTATAAGTATATTAGTTCAGGAAATATAATAAAAATAAATACAAATCCTAATATTGATTGTAGTAAAAATATAGAATTAATAAAAATCATGGAATTAGGATTTGATGAAGAACAGATTAAAAATGCACTTATTGCTACAAATAATCATCTAAATTTATCAATTAGATATTTACTATTTAACAAATAAACAATTATTTTATAAATTCTAAACCCATCTATTATGAGCGATTGATAAAAATTGTACCGATGTGTTAGAATTTACTTTGTAAATTCTAATCCCATCTACTAGAATTTTATTATTTTCCTAAAGAAAATAATAAAAATTGAATATAAATATTTAAAACTTAATCTTTTATTTATACTATGTCATATAATCGTAAAACGCATAATAAATCGGATAATCCAAAATCAAATAAAGGTTTTTGGGAATATTCAATATTTCAAAAAAAGGTCGAGAACAATCACGAAGAACAGACTATTAAAAGAGATCTTACTCCAAATAATAGTTTAAATCTTAAACATATAGAACAATATATTAATCCAACACCAACAAGAGAAGAACAATTATTAATTAATTTTAATGCTGGTAAAACATTATCTAGTAAAGATTTAATAATTCTTGAAAGGATAGTTGCAAAAAATAAAGAGGCTTTAAAAAAAGATATTGATGATATTACAAAATTAGGAATGAAAGCGGTTGTTAAAACTGATGAAGGTAAAATTCATTATATGATGTTCTTATTAGAACAATTTATAAAAAAAAATCAAGAAGAAAACATAGCTAATCTTTATCTTAAATTAAAAAATCCAAAATACAATGATTCATTGACAAATATTACAACTTCTAATGAGAAATATAAAAATTTAATATTGAAAATGAATGATGTTGTAAATGAATTAGATTTAATTGATTTACAGTTTACAAAATTTTCAAACCAAATGCCACCATTAAATGAAAAAGGATTTAATAAATTCGATGATTGGCAAATTGAGACAATAAATAATATAAATAATAATTATTCTACAATTATATCTGCTCCAACATCTGCTGGTAAATCAGTTTTATCTGGTTATGCTGCAACAAAAGGACGTGTTTTATATATAGTACCTACTGATGCACTTGCATGGCAAGTTTCCGCATATATTGGAAATATTATAAATAGCGATATACCAATTATAACATTAACATATCAATCAATACCAAGAAGAGATGAATTAATATCGTTACTAAATATTTCACCTGCTATTGTCGGTACACCTGAATTAATATTAGATTACTTGCCTTTTATTAAATTAAACTTTAATTGGGTAATATTTGATGAAATTCATATGATTGGTAAGAAAGAAGGGTCTGCGATGGAAATGATTGCTAAAATATTATATAATGTGCCATTTCTAGCTTTATCAGCAACAATTGGTAATTTAGATGAATTAACAGATTGGTTCAAATCTTTAAATCCAATAAATGCCCACATGGTTAAAAATATAAATTGTACAAAGCGCTTTTTTAATCTTCAGAATTATTATTACGATAATAATCAAATTATTATGATACATCCATTATCATTAGTTACTATAGATGAATTTATAAATAAAAGTATTCTTACTAAAACAATAAATCCTACACCACTAGACACTTGGTCTCTAGTAACAGAATTAATAAATCATAATATAGATTTGGATAATCTTAATCCAAATATATTTTTTAATAAAAATGAAGTCATAGAATTAACAAAAACATATACATATTTTAATAGTTTAATTCAATTTATGGTTAATAATTTTGATAAATATAATAAAGAAATATCAGATATTATTAATAAATATACATCAATTAATTTTGAAAACTATGATACTCCTTTAATACCTGTATTAGATACATTAAATAGTAATGATAAATTTCCTGCAATTATTTTTCAACATAATACAATATCTTGTTTAGAAATAGTAAGAAAGCTAGCAGAAGAATTAGAAGTAGCTGAATCAACAAAATATCCACAGTTGATTAAAGAAAGAATGAATAAAAATAAAAATGATAAACGATTTAATAAAAAATTAGACAAAGAATTAAGTAAATTAACAGATAAACAAGTAGATAAAAAAATAAAAGAAACTAAAGATTTTGTATTTGAATTAAGAGATGAAGAAAATATAAATGCACCACATAATGATTTTATATACAATAAGAATGATAAATTTTCAGATTTAGATATTAAAGACTGGGCTAATAAATATAAGGAATATTTCCCTTGTATGAATGGTGATTATCATTTTTTGATTAGATTATTATGGAGAGGTATTGGTGTGTACACAAATGGATTACCAGATGGTTATTTACGATTGATTCAAAGTTTAGCATTTAAGAAAAAATTAGCAGTAGTTTTTAGTGATAGCTCATTAGTTTTTGGTATATCGATGCCTTTTAGAACTGTTGTTATTTATAAAAACACATCAATAGTAGATAATCTAGATTCAATGTTATATCACCAAATGGCAGGTCGTGCTGGTCGTAGAGGATTAGACAAAGAAGGAAATATTGTATTTATTGGTTATTCATGGGAACGTATTAAAGAATTATCAATTAGTTCAATCCCTAACGTGTGTGGTTCAGACAAAATAATTTGGTCAACACCAAAGAAAATATCAGATACTAGTCAATATAATTTTCTTAAATTAAATACTAATATGTTAAAATCAAATTATTTATCAGTGGTTTTAAATAATCATAATACTAAATTAGATAATAATTATAAAAGTATCTGGGAATTTTGTAATAATGATGATAAAAATATTGCACAAATGTTGTGGTTATTCAGATATTCTAACGAAGGAATAATTATGTATTATTTACAATCCTATTTGAAACAATATTTTGAATGTTGTAATCCTAATGAAGAATCATCTCAAATTGAATTAGCATATTTTTTATCTAAATTTATTAATGTAAAAGAAGCTAATAACATGGAAGATGTATTAGTACAATCATCATCAAAAATAAATTATGAATCAATTTATGATGAATTACGTAATATAGATATAGATATATTAAATTTTATAGATGGTCGCATATGGATTTCCATAAGAAATAATTGTTTAGTCGATATTAAAGATGATATATTAAGACAAGAATTATTTGATTTTAGTACAAAAATAAAAATATTACAACATTATTGTTTTCATACTAGTCAAATTAATCTAACTAAGTTATTTGGTAAGCTTCTTACACGAATTTGGTGGATTTATCATACTAGTTCGCCAGTAATTAGAATTAATAAAGAACAAAGTTTTACTAATTTATTAGAAATGAACAATGAATAATTGTTTATTTTAATTTATGAATGTATAATATTAGTTTCTTTTTTATTTCAAAAATACGTAAACACAAACATAGTTATTATGAAATACATAACCAACATTATTAAAAAATTATGCTAAAAGAGGTAACAACCTAATTTGTAGATGGTTCAGACAATCTAATTAGATTTATCAAATAAAGACCATTGTTGTTCTTGTGGACAATATGCATTAAAAATAATTTATTATTTTCAGTGTGTAAAATAAAAAAGTTGAAAATAAATACTTTTATTATTTTATAAGAAATAGTATGCTTATCGCATATACAGGACACAGATTTAGTGATAGTTTAGGAGAAGAACATAAAAGCAAAGGTTATGATCATGAAGGTTATAATAGTAAAGGTTTTAATCAGGAAGGTTATAATCGTAAAGGTTTTAATCAGGAAGGTTATAATCGTAAAGGTTATGACAAACTAGATGCTTTGATTGATGCATTACCGTTATTTATTGGTAAAGAAATATTTAAATTTATTATTCCTGACTTAAAATCTGTTTGCTTTGGGTTTCCTCAGCATTATTTTCCAGCATACAATTCTATCTATAAAATAGCAAAGTGTAACAATTCACCTTTAGTAAAATATCATTCTAAATTTAAGTTATATTTACATAGGCGCAATAGAGGGAAAAAAGGATATAAATATTACATTGTGAGAGAATCTGAAATTCGCATTAGTCCAAAAAGGCCTTCGTGTTGGTATATGTTACGTAATGCTAGTGATTATGAAGATGAAATTCATTGTGTTTATATAAAAAAGGAGGTGGGTAATAATATTATTAATGCATTGATTGAATTCTATAATTTAGATAAAGAAACTATAATTTAGAGTCATTTATTTTATTGTAAAATATTATCTAATTTAATTTAATGATTAATCTATATGGATCAATAGGATATACATATTTAGAAAGTATAAATAATCAAAATCCTAGAAATATTTTATTATTATCTGATATGCATTCGCAATTATCATATTGTAGTGATTCTATTAAAATTTCAGATTGGTTTATGAATAAATTAGATTCAAATAATATTTTATTAGAAGAAGTCCCAAGAGAAGATGTTAAATTAAAAGAATTATTTTCAGAAGCTGAACATACACAAGATTTAAAAAATATGTATTTAAATAATTCAGATATAATACATGCTTTAGATATTAGACCTTTTTTGATTCCATTTTCATGGGAATTAATAGAATTAAGTTTACGTGGAGGCGGTCTCGAGAATTCACAAGAACAAGACATTAATTTATTAAAATATTTAAATTTGATTGAAGATTTTTATAATTTCAAACATGATAAAGTATCTAAATATTTAGGAGAAATATATAATCAAGACTATATAAAAAATAATAAATATTTAGGTTCACATATGCAAGTTATTTATAATGGGTATTTAGAATATAAAAAAAACAACTCTAGATTTTTAAATCAGGAAATTTTAGAACTATATAATAATAATAAACATGTTTTAGAAGAGATAAATAATTTATTAGATAATATTATGGAATACTTTACTATTGCAAAAATATATAAATTAAAAGATAATAAAAAAAATATACTAATACATGCAGGATTAGCACATACTGAAAAAATATTATTTTGGTTAGTTAAGTTATATGAATATAAAATAATATCTAATAAAGGTGTAAATAATTTACAAGAATTAGATAATGTTAAAATAACAAATGGATGTTTAAAATTACCAACAATAATTGATAACCATTTGTCAACAATAAATTATAAAAATTTAAATTGAATAAATTATAAAAAATTTAATTCTAATCTAATATATTATGGCTCAAAATGTATTTAATGAGCAAGATTATAATTCAAATGACGGGATGTTAACATATGTATGGGGACCGGCACTATGGCATTCTCTACATACAATCACTTTTAACTATCCTGTAAAACCAACAAAAGAACAAAAAATATTTTATTTTAATTTCTTTACAGATCTTAAAAACGTACTGCCATGTAAATATTGCCGTGATAATTTTGAACTAAATTTAAAAGCAAAACCATTATCTTCTACAGTTTTAAAAAATAGAGAAAATTTTTCAAGATGGTTATATGAAATGCATGAGTTAATTAATACAAATTTAGGCAAACAATCAAAACTAACATACGAAGAAGTAAGAAATAGATATGAACATTTTAGATCAAGATGCTTAATAGATCCTAAAAAAGTTAAATCAAAAGAAAAAACTAAAGAAAAAGGTTGCACTGAATCTTTATATGGAATAAAATCAAAATGCATTATTAATATTGTACCAAAAGATTCAAATGTTGAAACATTTAAGATGGATAAAAAATGCAAATTTATTAAAGGCTAAATATAATTTAAAATATAATTTATTAAATTATATTTTATATTAATACACTATTATTTTAAATTAATACACTATTATTTTAAATTAATACACTATTATTTTAAATTAATACACTATTATTTTAAATTAATACACTATTATTTTACATTAAAACATTTTGTTTTTCTAATTCTGCAAGCTCAAGTTTTAATTGTTCAATATCATCATTATCTAAACCATTTACAGATAAATCTTCTTCTGATTCTTCAACTACTACTTTTTTCTTAGGATGTTTTAATTTTTTTTGTTCGGGTTTTTCATCAGACAAATTAACATGCTGTTTCATTTGTTCTTTCATTTGTTGATGACGGTGCATTTCTTGTATTTTTTGTTGCATTTGTTGAATTTGTTGTTGTGCTTGTTGATGTTCTTGAATAATTTGTTTATGAAATGCCATCATTTCTTTAATATTAATTTTCATTGGAGCATTATTTTCATCTATAATATTATATTCTTTATTAACATCTAACATATTGTCTTCATTTGTATCTGGTTTATTAGTTTCAGTTGTGTTTTTTTTTTTTGATAAAAATTTAAAATAATTTTTTTTATGAGCAAAATATAATAATCCAACAACTACAATAGATATAATAGCTAAATTTCTTTTATTTGATAAAAAAGTTTTTATATTACTAACAATACCAGTATTAGTTTGTTGAATAATAGGTGCTACATTAATATCATTTGGTTCCATATTAATTTTAAACTAGATTTTTTATTAAAATTTAAACTCACTATAAAAAATTGATTTAAAATCTATATAATATATCATTGTATATTATAATGGGAAAAGGTGATACACATCAAACACGTGCAAAAAAAAATAAATTTGTTAAAAACGATATGGTATTTGCGAATTCTGAAGAAGGAGAATTTTATGCAAAAGTTCAAGGAATATTAAATGGTAATAGAATTAAAGTTAAAGATATAAATGGTAGTGAATACCAAATTATAATCAGGGGTAATTTTTGGTATGGACCAAAAAAAGAAAAAGTAACATTTCCTGATGCTGATAGGCATGAATATTGGGTATTAGTTCAACCAGGTATTACTGCAAATCAATATTTTTTAAAACATATATATAGTGACATCGATTGTCAAAATCTAAAAGACAGAGGCGAATTAAGTGTCACTGTAACTACTAATAATGTTATCCAGCATGGTATGGAAGAAGATGAAATCGAAGATAATGGAGAAGATTGGATTGATAATATTTAAAATTTATTTATTATCTGTTTTCCCATCTAAAATATTTTTTATAAAAAACCCATCTAATAGAATTTTATAGAAAGTCTTTCAGACTTCCTATAAAAATTGAAATTTTAAGTCTATAACATATTTTTATAGAGAGTATGACATCTAATTATGACATTACCCAGATATTAGGAGGAGGAAGAGGAAAAGGAAAAGGAAAAAGAGAGAAGAAGAATGACAAGAAAGAAAAGAAACACGCATCTGAACGCAATCACTCGTGGTCGCGTGAAAAAAGGGAACAGGCTGAAGGGCAAGTACACCAGTTCCCACATCCAGGACACCCATCTTGGAATATTGATCTAGGAAATGGCGAAGTTCTAGAATCTAAGATTGGATTTGTGGAATCTATTGCTGGCCATGATTTGATGGTTCGTACTATGAGAGGTGCACTTGTTCGAGCACGAATCAGAAAAGGAAAAGTGTGTGGGAAAAAAGTAGACTATGACAAATGGAATGAACACATCACTAAATGTCCACTTGCAAAGATACCAGTACCTTCCGAAAGTATTGTAGTTGTAATTCAACAAGTGTTTGGTGGGTGGGCAGTTGTGTATGTTTACACTCATGACGAAATTGACATCATGACCGATGCAGAGATCTTCGATGCTCTCTATACAAGTGAGGATGATGTAGACGACGAGTTTGCAGAATTCTTTGATTACGAAAGAGACGAAACTGTACCGCCAACAGTTGAAGAACTTCTGATTGCAAAACTTGCACCAAAGGTAAGTAGAGGTAGTTACGAAGAAGACATCATGAGATTGGTTAAGTCGGTTGTTGAGGAGGAATCTGAAATGTGCGACCCAATGGAAAAGGATGTTGATCCAGTTGAGCAGTGTTTGATGATGGGTTTAGTAGCTCATTAAATTTTGTTTAAGATGTGTTTAGCAGCACATTAAATTTTGTTTATAATGTAATTAGATAACGAATTTTCAATGTTATTTCCATAAGTTATATTTGATATAGTTTTTATATTCATACCAGCGTCAAGTAAATATGTAGTACGTACTTCATTTAATTTATTTGCATAATTTCTTATATATTCCATAAAGGTATCGTTATCTTGTGATAATATTTTTAACAATTTAGTTACTAAATCTTTTGGTTTTATATTTTTATTTTTAATACGGTGTTCTAAATACCATGTACACCAAGCTAAACAGTAACCTCCAAAATCACCAGATTTTTGTTTATACGGGTTTAATTCATCTGATACAGTTTGAAATCCAGCAACAGGCATATAATCTGACGGTTTAAGATATGTAAATCCGGTATTCCACGTTAATTCTTCTTCTAATACATTATCTAATTCTTTATCAAAATGTACTGTATCACCATATGGATCAAAACGTTCTATTGTCATATTGTTAAAATCATAGATTATTATATTTGCATGTAAACCATCATTTAACATTTTTAATGATAAATAACATATAGCAAAATCATATTTTTTGGTTCTTCGTTGTGCATTAATTAAATTATTTAAATTAGAATGAATCCAAAATTCTTCTTCATTTTGATAACAAATAATCCATGGAAACATATTATTATTTTCAAGTAATGGATCTGGCCAATCTAAATTTATATCATCTAAATCAGTTAAATTTTCTAATGTAAAATCATCAATATTAGGGTAATATAAGGTTGAATATTTTTTTTTAAGATGTAATATATAAAATGTCATATCTTTAAATTTTGATTGAAATAGATTAGCATGTGAATAAGGGTATTTTTCTACATTAATATTTACTACTTCTACATATTTAGGTAATGATTGTAATAACTTTAACCATAATTTTGAATTCTCATTATTTATTTTTTTTTCAAAATCTAAAGGTAATATAACTTGTTTATTTTCAATTATCTTATTATATTTTAAGAAATCATAATTTAAAAGTAACTCTACTGGTTTAACTTTATTAACATCTAATTGATTCCATGCACTAGATGGTGCATTTTCAATGATTTCCATTGATGTTTTATCATCTATATTATTTTTTAATAAATAATGTAATATATTCTCTAAATTTCTATTTGTTAAATTGTAATCAAATTGTGATTTAATATTTTTCCAAATTATGTTATAAGCTTCCATAAACCCAATGTTAAATGCTGTTTTTAAAGGATGATATGTATTAATTAAGGTATAATAATTAATATTAACATTTTTTGAAATGATGTAATTTACTAATTGAATATCTTTGCGATGTAAAGCTGGAAATATTAATGTTTCATCATCTATATCGCGTAATTGTATTTCATTTGGGAATAATTCTAATAGTTTAATAATTTGTTTAACATTAAATGAAGGATTTGATACTATTAGATTTAAATAATGATTTTTTGGTTTATATATTAATAATAATTTCATAATATCATCAAATTCTAAATTATAAAATAGTTCATCTATTTTATTTTTTAATAATAAATCCCAGTTTAATTTTGTATCTAATAACTTAATTATTTTATCAAAATCTAAATAATCTAAAAATAATTCATCATTCTCATTTTTATTGTAAATATATTCAGGGTATGTTTTTATTAAATATTTTAATGTATCTATATTATTATATTTTGCAGCTAAGAAAAAACCATTTAAGCCATCATCATTTTCTTTATATATTGGGAATGTTTCCAATTTTAATATGTCTAATTTATTAAACATTATTAAATAATGAAACAAATAATTATTAAAAAATAATGGTTCTTTTAAGTTAAATTTTTTTAAATCATTTAATGTTTTAATATTAATTATTTTTTCAAAATTAATCTTCATTACTTTAATATAGAATAAAATTTATTTTATTAGAGCTTTATCATGGCATTATAAAAAAATTGATTATTATTATTATTTTTATATATTCATATATATCAATGAGTCTCGAACTAGGAATATCTAGATTTAAAAATATCGATGGTGTATCATGTTATATGATATCCATATTACATATTTTACAACAAATACCATCATTTGTTGACTTTTTAATAAAAAATGATTTTAATAAATATATTAAAAAAAAAACTAAAGTTAAAAAGATAGAAAATTTTGTAATTTATCAATTATATAGAACTATTAAATTAAGTACTGAAAATGATAACATTAGAATTAGTCCAAATAGTTTAAAAAAAATAGTTGGTATTAAAGATTCAACATGGGCAGAATATCAACATCAAGATTCCCAAGAATTTTATACTTTTCTAATTAATACATTAGAAGAAGAATGTGGAGTAAATATAATAAATATACCAAAAATTCCTTCGCATTTTACAGATTTACAAGAACTAGAAAATAATGAATTATTAAGAATAATAGGTGATAGTTATATTAGAAAAGCTGAATCTAAAGATTATTCTCCAATTAAAGAACTATTTATTGGTTATCTACTTTCTAATATTTCATGTGAATTTTGTTCATCAGAATCTCCTTCATTTGAATCATTTACAACATTGCCTATAAGTATTCCTATTAAAAATAATACTCATATAAATAAAAAGTTTACGTTAGAAGAATGTATTAATAAATTAACTAAGAATGAAAAATTAGATAAGTTTAATAAATACAATTGTGAAATATGTGGATTAAGTAATAGATCTAATAAAAAAATACAATTTTGGAAATCACCTAAAATTTTAGTAATACAATTAAAAAGATTTGTAACTAATGCATTTGGTGTGCCTGTATCAAAAATTATTAATCCTGTTAGTTATCCTATTGAAGATTTTGACATAAGTTCATATTTTCATCCAAATTCACCTTATATAAATAATTCCAAGTATAGTTTAATTGGTGTTAATATTCATAGAGAATTTGGTTCAGTAAATGCAGGCCATTATATTAGCATTCTCAAAAATAGATATGATAATGAATGGTATTTATTTGATGATTCGAATGATGCTGTTAAAATATCAGCGAGTGCAATCCAAAATAGAAGTGCATACTTGCTCTTTTATTATAAATCTGATTAAATAATTATAATATAGTATTTTTTTATTTTGTATAATTTATAGTCATATTGATAAAATTCATTAAAATTATAATTAAAAGGTAATTTAAAAATAATTAATTTATCAGTTGATTTTTCTTTTAAAAATTTTACTATTTCTAATAATGTTTTATTCCCCATTTTAAGAGTTAAATTTTTGTATTTTTTATAATCAGGTCCACCCCATGGAGGATCAAAGAAGTAAATATTATATTTATTATAATTATTAAATACATATTCTACTGAATCCACATTAAATAATTTAATATTTGTAATATTGTAATTACTAATATTATTTTTTAACATAATGAATCTTTCTTTATTTAATTCTATTGATGTTACTTTTGAAAAATATTTTGAAAAACTTATTGTATTTCCACCTATTCCACCAGTACCATCTAATATACATAAATTTTTAATATCAGTAAACATATTTACTATAATATTTGATATTTGATCTGCTTCTGTATAATTAGTAATTGAATATAATCCTTCATTATCATACTGTAATTTTGTATAATCTGTAATTGGAAACAACTCAGAAATCATTATTAATAATAATAAGATATGTCTTTATATTATTATTTTTCAATTATTACACCAAGATTCTTGAGACAAAACCAACAAAGATTAAGTGTTCCATTATTTATTTAAAAATTGATAAAAAATATTATAAATATTTAATATAATTATAGTATATATGAATTCACAAATTATTAATGAATTTGAAAGATTAATTACATTTATAAATGAAGATAATGACAAAGAAACAGATAAAAAGAATAAAACTGCTAATCAATTTAGACTCAGACAATTAAAAAATGTATTATCAATTTTAAAAAAATATCCAATTAAAATTACTATCGATAATTATTCAAGTCTTAAAGAAGTAAATGGTATTGGTAAAGGATCAATAGATCGTGTTAGAGAAATACTAGAAACTGGTAAACTTAGTGAATTAGGTAATTTTGTAGATACTACTAAAGAGAAAAAAGAATCATTAGAAGATTTAGAATCAGTTGTTGGTATCGGTCATATTCATGCTCTAGAATTATATAATCTTGGTATTAAATCTGTTAAAGATTTAATTAAAAAAGTTAATAAAAAAGAGATTGAAGTTAATGAAAAAATACTATTAGGTTTAAAATACTATGGTAAATTTGAAGGTAATATTCCTAGAAAAGAAATTGACAAGGTTTATAAAATATTTACTGATATTTTCAAAAATATAAATAAAAAATTAAATGATAATGAAAAATATTTATTTGAATTTTGTGGATCTTATAGAAGAGAAAAAGATACATCAGGTGATATTGATATTCTAATATCTAAAAATGGAAAGTTAAATTCAAAACAAAATTATCTATCTGATATTATAAAATTATTAAAAGAACCAATAAAAAAAAATAATAATAAACCATTGTTAATAGATGATTTAACTGATAAAAATATTCATACAAAATATATGGGTTTTACAAAATATAAAGAAAACCCACCTAGACGTATTGATATAAGGTTTGTACCCAATGAAAGTTGGTTTTCAGCACTAGTTTATTTCACAGGATCTGCAGATTTAAATAAAAAAATGAGATCAATAGCTAAAACTAAAAAATTAAAATTATCAGAATATGGATTAACTAAAGAAGATGGAACTATGTTATCGATCAAAAGTGAACGTGATATATTTGATATTCTAGGAATAGAATATTTAATACCACGGTTAAGATAGATCCTAAATATATAAACTAAATGTTAAATCCAAAATATAACATTAACAAAATTATATTTATTTTCAAATTCTTTAACTTGGGTATTAGTATATCTACAACTAAAATGGATCAAAATAAATTTTGTATTTTGATGCTTTGCAAAATATGGTATTAAATCTTGAATATGTAGATGTTGTCGATATCTTGCTTCTTTTAAATGGTCATCTTCAAAAAAAGTACATTCAATTATAAATATTGGATAAATATCAAATGGTAAATTTGTTAAACTAGAATGATCCATATCACCACAAAAAAACAATATTGGATATAATTTTTCTTCAGTAATTTGAAATTCTTTTTTAGCTTGTTGTATTTCATAAGAAGTATAATCTTTATATTCTTCTTTTAACTTATTACGAATTTCAGATAAACCATATCCAAAACATTCAACTTCATGATTTAAATATATACTTTCAACATTATATTTAGTATTATTAGAAACAATAGTTAAATTTTTAATAATTGGTGTTGGTATCCAATTATTAAATTTTATTTTATAACCAACATTTAAACTTCTACATGAATTTAAATAATTTTTAAGATTATTAATCAAATTATTACTACCAATAACTTGAACCATTTCATTTGTATCCAATAAATGATTATATAATGAATCAATATGATCTTGATGACCATGCGTTATTAGAATTACACTTGGTTTTATTGGAGTAGGTACACCAGCATCTAAGAATATTTTACATGGTAATAACATGAATCCAGTACGTAATGATCCCCTACTAAAACCTTTTAATTTATATTTACTATCAATATCATATTCTTTTTTCCAAAAATCATAGAAATCCATAAAATTTTAATAAATATATCTATACTTATTAAATATCAATTTTTATAGAAGATCGGTCGCTCATAATAGAATTTGTAAAACAAATTCTATTGAAAGCAGACAATTTTTATTATTTATAAAAGTTCTAGTAGATGGGTTTAGAATATTCTAACACATCGGTACAATATATTCGTTCATAATTGAGAACAGACAATTTTTATTAGTAGATGGGTTTAGCATTTTTTATGAAGTAACATTTTTAACGTAATGTTGAGCTTCCCATTCTTTTTCATCTAAATACATACATTTTGCTCGAAGTTCACTTTCCATATGATTAATAACAAAAGATAATGTATTAATTGTTTTTAATATTTCTTTATTATGAATAACAAAATTTTGATCTTGATATTTTTGTTCAATATATGCTATTAATATTGATAAATCAGCTGATACCATACGATGTACATAATGGTCTTGATAACATTGACTTTTAATTGTTGCGTTGTAATTATATGTACATGTATCTTTATAACTACAAAACTTGTATGAACACCTGGGTAAATTATTTGGTACTAAAATTTTAGAATCATGTACTATTTCTTTTTGACCTAACCTTTCTCTTAATACTTCACTTAATTGAAATATATATTTTAGTGATGCTAAAAAGAAATTATAATCTAATTGATTATTCTGTAAAGCATACTTAGTTAGTATTTTAATAATTTCTAATTCTTTTTGTAAAATAACTAAGCTATTATTCGATTTAAAATTATTTATGAATTCTTGATCACTACATATTGTTTCTAAATTTTTTAAATTTTCTTCATAATCATTTTCAAGTTGACAAACTTTTGTTTGAATATTATCTTCAATAGGTTTATTTGTTGATACTATTTTTAATAATTCAACATATGGATTAATAATTGAATTATCAATATTAGTTTTCTCTGAAAAATTTATATACCAATCAGTCATTTTATAATTAAATAATAAATTCTCTTTAAATTATTATTTTATTATATTTATGCACGACTAATAATTTCAAATATATCTGTTACATAAAATGATAATCCGGGTTGATTATTCCATCTTTCAGCTTCATCTATAAAATTACCTTTTTTAACTTGATTTGATCTTATTTTAATACCGATCATGTTATTAACTTGTTTAAATTGAAAATTATCCATTTTTGCATTATAACTAGGTTCTCTTGCACTTGCAGCAGTGCTAATTTCTAAAGTAATAGAGCCTTCTGTTCCACTTGGAACAACTACTTGATTTTCATTTATAAAATCACCAAGATTTTTTTGTAAAGTTGTTTTAAATTTTAAATCATCAGTTGGAATATCACGTTGATATTTGGCATATTTTTCTAATAGTTTTTTTAATTTATCTTTACGTTCTGAATTTTTTGAAGTATTATTGAAATTATCATTAATAATATCTTTTATATTATTGGCTTGTTGTATTTCAACATCAGGTAATATTTCTCTCATAATTTTATGGTCATCCATTATAATTTTATTTTTTGGGCCAGATTTATAGTTAATAAAATTTTGTTTTTCAGCATCTGCATAACCTCTTTTTTTGTTAAATAATAAATTTAAAATAAATTTTTGTGTTACATAATTGGTACCATATTTATATAAAAATAAATTAACAACACCATTTAAATCTTTATTTAAAATTTCTGCAGGGAATGGTTTATCTAAATTAACACCTGCACTCATATATGATTTATAACTATCACGGATTTTATCAATTACAGGTTTAATAACTTCATTTGTGTCATCATAAAATAAAATATAGTTAGCACCCGGAATTGCACCACCTTCTTGAGCTTCTATTTCTGCTGATAATTCTAAATATTTATTTTTATATTTTAAATATTTTTGGTAGAAAATTTCATTTTCACTTAATTCTGTCATATTAATAACTTAGAATATATTTTGATTTAAAATATTTTTTCTAAATATTTAATAATGGATCCTAATAAAATAACAAAAAGACTATCAAGAGATACAAGCTATAAGCCAACTGAAAAATCATATCAATCAACATTATCAGATGTTGATATTGCAAAGAAACTAACAGATTATACAAAAATTAAATCACCAGAAGTTTATAAGATTCCTTTAGGAACACATATTAGATACTTTACAGTTAACCCTAAAACTGGTGAAAAAGAATTTAGATTAGGTGGTACCTTAAATAAGCTAGGTGATAATAACCAATATATTGTTTTATCAAATGGTACTTTCTCATGGTCTGTACAATTAGCAAATAGTATAATTTACAAAAAATTATCAATTAGTGAATTGAAAGAAACTGTTAAAGAAGATACTAAAAAAGAAATGACAGATTTACAAAAAGAAAATAAAGAATTAAAAAAAATGATTAAACAAATTAAAGAAACTACACTTAATTCAAAAAATAAAAAATAAATTCTAAATAGTATATATGTGTAGACTATTTTTATCAATTAATAATGAAAATATATTACCCAAATTATTTTCATTTTTAAAACAAAGTGATCACGATCATAAATTTACTCCCGGTTGTAATAATTATAGAGATCATATTCAACATAAAGATGGTTTTGGTTTTGCATGGTTAGTTGATAACACGTATAAAATATATAAACAACCTATATTATATAATCAAGATAAAAGTTTAAATGATAAATTAAAGGAGATAAAATCTTCTATAGTATTAGGTCATATAAGAAATAAATCAATTAGTGATATTAAATATGATAATACGCATCCATTTATTTATGAAAATAATGTATTTATCCATAATGGTTTTATAAAAAACTTTTTAAAAAATAAGAAATTATTAATGAATTATATTGATCCCAAGTATAAAATGTTAGGTGAAACTGATTCTGAATTTTTATTTTATTTATATTTATCAATTTATAACAAAATTAAGGATTATAAATTATCTATGAAAATAATGCTTAATTTATTTAGATATCTAAAAATAGAATTATCTGCAAATATTATCTTTGCAAACAATGAAGTAGTAGTAATTACTAGATATCTTGTAAATGATAATAAAATAGAATACCCAGCATCGTTATATTATAATAATGTATCAAGTAATAGTCTACTAATTACATCAGAACCAATAACAGAATCTTGGACCATAATTCCTTCAAATAGTATAATATTATTTGACATAAAAAATTCTATTATAATATAATATGACAGATTATTGGTTTAAAAATCCAATTATTTTACTAAAAAATACAAATGAATTTTTCCCTAAAAAAGACTATAATAAAATACAAAAAGTTAATGCAATTGCTAGATTAGCAATATATTACAGTATTATTATTATAGTATTAAAATTAGATACGAAATATTTATCGGTATCTATTTGCTTATTATTGTTATCTTATTTTTTAGGTGTTACTGATAAATTTGAAGATATTATAAATAAAGAAAATGGTACTGAAAAATGTACTAAACCAACTAAAGAAAATCCATTTATGAATTTTACTGTAGGTGACCATATGACAAATCCCAATAAAACTCAAGCATGTCCGCTTGATAATATTCGTAAAGAACAATTAAAATTATATAGATATAATGCGATACCAGATCCAGCAGATTTATATGGTAAAACAGTAACTGATAGAAACTTTTATACTATGCCATCTTCAACAATTATTAACAATCAAGAAAGTTTTGCAAAATTTGTATATGGTGATTTTGGTAAATGTAAATCTGAAGGTAAAGATTGTTTAAAAAATAGAGATAATCGTTTCGCAAGAGGTCGATATTATTACCAATATTAACGCAAATAATAATAAATAAAATATTATTTTCTATTAATTATTTAATGGACAATAATAATTTTAAAAAAAAAAATAAATTTATTGAAAACTTAGGAATCCAATTTAATAAACAACCATATTTTGAAGTTAATAAATCATATGATGATATGAAACAAATATATAGTTCTAAAAATAAATCTCAATTAGAATTACGCGATAATTTAGATCCATATAATTACAATTTAAATTATACAAATAAAATTAAAAAAGATGTTAAAGGAGATCAAGAGTTTGTTTATTATTCACCATATAATCAAGGTCCTGGTAGAGGATTTGGTAACTTAAATATTAATAATAATATAAGAAATGGTGAATCATCACGTGGATCAAATAATGATTTTAAATTATTTAAAGAAGCTGAAATAATAGATAGATTTGATTTTGTAGATAAGAGATTTTCAAATCCACGTAACTTTGTGTTACCATTTCCAAGATCCGGTGAAAATACACGAAAATATGAAATAACAGAAGATATTAATAACTATAAATTTAATACACCTAATTTAATTGGAAAAAGTGGTCCTCTATTAGAAGATTCTAATTTTGCATATTCACATACTTTAAATTATGATAATTTACCAAATAATAATATTGTAAATGATATCAACAATAGAAATAAATTGCAAAAAGAACATCAACAAAATTATCGTAAACAATTACACGATACACAATTACAAATTGATAAATTAAAAGAAGAATATAAGGATGAGTTAACTAGAGAAATTATTATTGAAAAATTAAACTTAGAAAATAATACAGATTTTAATCCAGAAGATAATTTAGAAGATAATTTAGAAGATAATTTAGAAAATAATTTAGAAGATAATTTAGAAGATAATTTAGAAAATAATTTAGAAGATAATTTAGAAGATAATTTAGAAGATAATAATTATAGTAGTCAACCATCCGTAAATTATAGTAGCCAACCACAAGTAAATTATAGTAGTCAACCATCCGTAAATTATAGTAGTCAACCACAAGTAAATTATAGTAGTCAACCACAAGTAAATTATAGTAGTCAACCACAAGTAAATTATAGTAATCAACCACAAGTAAAATATAGTGTTATAAAAAATATAGATTATACTACTAATTATTATAGCCAACAACCAGTAGATTATACTAATAGTAATTCTATTCAACAACAAATAGATTATACTACTAGTTATTCTACACAACAACCAATAAATTATACTAGTCAACAACCAGTAAATTATATTAACCAACAACCAATAGATTACACAACTAATTCTACACAACAACCAGTAAATTATACTAGTAGTTATTCTACACAACAACCAGTAAATTATACTAGTAGTTATTCTACACAACAACCAGTAAATTATACTAGTAGTTATTCTACACAACAACCAGTAAATTATACTAGT
>Ga0214921_10001170_pt1 | contig 45418 bp, 51 predicted proteins | sample LL1505_MetaG_FD_177992 | JGI IMG/M metagenome (GOLD analysis project Ga0214921, IMG submission 177992) | Freshwater microbial communities from Lake Lanier, Atlanta, Georgia, United States - LL-1505 | ecosystem: Environmental > Aquatic > Freshwater > Lake | place: USA: Georgia | collected...
AGACGCTGCTCTTTTTTGGTCAACATGGTGCAGCTCCTTATTTCTTCTTAGTCTCTTTGATCGTGATCTTCTCATCCGAATAACGGATGCCTTTGCCTTTGTAAGGCTCGGGAGGACGAACAGCACGGATCTCAGCAGCGATTTGACCGACACGCTGACGGTCAGCGCCTTTGATGATGATTTCAGTTGGCGCAGGTGTTTCCACTTTGATGCCAGCGGGCATTTCAATGTTCACAGGGTGCGAATAACCAACAGCTAAATTCAACTTGTTGCCTTGGGCTGCAGCTTTGTAACCCACACCAATCAGGTTGAGCTTCTTCTCGAAGCCTTTGGTCACACCAGTGACCATGTTGTTCACCAGCTGACGCAAGGTGCCGCTCATGGCATTGGCTTCACGGGATTCGTTGACCGGAATGAAGGTCATCTTACCGTTGTCATTGTTCACTTTGACCAACAGGCTAGAAGCAGTGGCAAGCGTGCCGCCAGTTCCTTTGACACTGATTTGGTCTTGATTGATAGACACATCCACGCCAGCGGGGATGGTCACAGGCATTTTTCCGACTCGGGACATTTGTTAGTCTCCTGCGCTTAAGCGACGTAGCAAAGAACTTCGCCGCCGACACCGGCTGCACGCGCTTTGCGATCAGTCATCACGCCTTGGGGTGTGGTGACGATGGCCACGCCCAAACCGTTGAGAACTTGTGGAATGGCATCGCGGCCTTTGTAAACGCGAAGGCCAGGGCGACTGACGCGCTCAATGCGCTCAATCACAGGGCGACCTGCGTAATACTTCAGGGCAATGGAGAGTTCGGACTTGCCGCCCTCAGTTTTGACTTGGAAGCCGTCGATGTAACCTTCATCCTTCAGCACCTGGGCAATGGCCACCTTCACTTTGGAAGAGGGAATTGAAACGGAGGCCTTGGCCACCATTTGGGCGTTGCGGATGCGAGTCAGCAAGTCGGCAATGGGATCACTCATGCTCATGTTGTATCTCCTGTGCCGATTACCAGCTGGCTTTGGTCACGCCAGGAATGTTGCCTTGGAAGGCTAATTCGCGAATTTTGGCGCGGCCGAGGCCGAATTGACGGAACGTGCCACGTGGGCGACCAGTGATGGCGCAGCGGTTACGTTGACGTGTGGGATTTGCGTTGCGTGGGAGCTTCTGCAGACCCAAACGGGCTGCTGCACGCTCTTCATCACTGCGCTTCATATCTTGAGAAATGGCCTTCAATTCCGCGTGTTTAGCCGCGTACTTCGCTACCAATTTGTCTCGCTTGAGCTCGCGCTCGATCAATGCTACTTTAGCCACGTGTCACCTCAGTTCTTGAACGGGAAGCGGAAGCCGGCGAGCAATGCTTTGCATTCGTCGTCGGTCTTGGCTGTCGTGGTGATGCTGATATTGAGACCACGCAAAGCGTCAACCTTGTCGTACTCAATTTCAGGGAAAATGATTTGCTCTTTCACGCCGACGTTGTAGTTGCCACGGCCGTCAAAGGCACGACCGGAGATACCACGGAAGTCGCGCACGCGGGGCAGTGCCACGGTGACGAAGCGATCGAGGAATTCATACATTTGCACGCCACGCAATGTGACCATGCAACCAATGGCTTGGCCTTCGCGGATTTTGAAACCAGCGATTGGCTTTTTAGCCTTGGTCACCACTGGCTTTTGGCCAGCAATTTTGGTGAGGTCGCTCACAGCGTTGTCCATGACCTTCTTATCGGCAACGGCTTCGCTCACACCCATGTTGAGCGTGATTTTGGTGATGCGGGGCACTTCCATGACTGACTTGTAACCAAATTTGGTCATCAGTTCCGGTGCGATTTTTTCGCGGAATTGTTGTTGTAGACGTGCCATGTTTATGCCACCTTGATTTCTTCGCCGCTGGACTTGTAAACGCGAACGCGTTTGCCGTCGGCCAACAACTTAACAGCTACACGATCAGCCTTGCCTGTGGCGCCATTGAAAATGGCCACATTGGACTGATGGATAGGCATGGTTTTTTCGATAATGCCGCCAGTGGTGCCCTTCATGGGGTTTGGCTTGGCATGCTTTTTAACCAAGTTGATGCCTTCGATCACCAGGTGTGAATCATCGGCACGGAGCGACACGGTGCCGCGCTTGCCTTTGTCACGACCGGCGATGACGATCACTTGATCACCTTTGCGAATCTTGTTCATGACTTGTCCTTAGAGAACTTCAGGTGCCAAGGACACGATCTTCATGAACTTCTCAGTACGCAATTCACGCGTGACTGGGCCGAAGATGCGGGTGCCGATAGGCTCCAATTTGGCATTGAGCAAAACTGCTGCATTGCCATCAAATTTAACGAGTGAGCCATCGCCACGGCGAATGCCCTTGGCTGTCCGAACGACCACAGCACTGTAAACCTCGCCTTTTTTGACGCGGCCACGGGGCGCAGCTTCTTTGATGCTCACTTTGATAATGTCGCCAACACTGGCGTAACGACGTTTAGAGCCGCCCAGCACCTTGATGCAAAGGACGGACTTAGCGCCGGTGTTGTCGGCAACATCCAACCGAGTTTCTGTCTGAATCATTTCAATATTTCCCAACTTGCACCTTGTGCACCGAAGGTCAAAAAAGCTTTTTGCAAAGCCTTTGATCATTTACAGCACCAAGATCAGTCTTGGACCCGTCATCCACACCGTGAACCACTCACAGCGCTTTTGTTTGGGTAGATAACTCCGCTTTTTTACAAGCGAAGCCCGCGATATTACAACAATTTTGGGCAGTGTCAACACTTTTTGGGCCAAAAACCCAAGAAAACTGCATTTAGGGCATTTGATAGGACTTTGCCAAGGCTTCAAAAGCCGCCAATTGTGGCGAAACGCCCGTTTCAGTGATCAGGATGTCTGCCACCAAGGGCGCCGTCGCCAGCGCTGCACTGGCATCCAAAAACAACAAGCGATTTCGACGGGCCAAGACATCTTCAACGGTGCGAGCATATTCATAGCGCGCTGCAAAGCGCACCATGGCTTCACTTAATTGGCTGCTATGCAACGCTCCCAAGCCGGTGCTTGCGCCAGGCAAGCTTGCCAATAGCTCTGCATCTGTGCCGTAGGGACTGACCGAAACCGAGGCGCCGCCATTTCCGCATTCCTTTTGCATGACATCTGCTGTCTTCAGAGTCTGAGCACCCCACAACTTGGTCTCAAGCGTCACGTCTTCAGAAGTCAAAGAGATGAGTTGCGCCTTGCGAATCGATTGCATCACATCGGCCGCCATGGCGCGGTACGTCGTCCACTTCCCACCTGTGACACTGACCAGGCCATTGGAGGCTACGCTGATGGCGTGTTCCCGACTCACATTTTGGGTCGCACCTTGTTCATTGGATGTTTGATCTGGGCGCGCCAAAGGCCGAAGCCCTGCCCAAACACTGCTGACATCTGAACGCTGAGGTGGCTTGACCAAGTATTTGCCAGCTTCTTGCAAAATTTGGTCAATTTCAGATTCCAGCGCCTTGGGCTCCCAATCCACCTGCGTTTTGGGGGTGTCGGTGGTGCCCAGCAATACTTTGCCCTGCCAAGGCACTGCAAAAAGAACTCGGCCGTCTTGGGTGTGCGGCACCAACAAGGCCGATGATCCCGGCCAAAAGGAAGCATCCACCACCAGGTGAGCGCCTTGGCTTGGCCTGACCGCACGCGGCAGTTTGTCGCCACTCAGTTGACCGGAAGGAGCATGCAACATGGCCTCAATGTGGTCAACCCAAACACCCGTGGCATTGACCACACAACGGGCTTTCAAGTTGCGCTCTTGACCCGTCTCAGCGTCTAAGCAGGTCAGGCCTTTGATACGCCCTGATGGATGCTCCGTTAAAAGGCCGGTGACCGGCATGTGGTTCAGCATCAGCGCACCGTGCGAGGCTGCTGTGCGTGCCAAGGCCAAAGCCAAACGAGCATCGTCAAATTGGGCATCCCAATATTGGACACCCCCCACCAAATGGGTCACCCGAACGCCTGGCAGTGCCAGCAAGGTTTCTGCATGCCCAAGCAAACGTGTAGGACCGAGCCTTGCAGGGCCTGCTAGCAAATCATAGAGTTTCAATCCAAGGCCATAAAACCATTGGTCTCTTCGTCGATAGGCTGGCATGACGAACGGCATGGAGTGGACCAAATGCGGCGCATTCGACAGCAGGTGTTGGCGCTCCCGTAAAGCTTCCCAAACCAAGGGCAAATGGCCTTGCGCCAAATAACGCACACCGCCATGAACCAGTTTGGTCGAGCGAGACGATGTACCTTTGGCAAAGTCATGGGCCTCTAAGAGCACCACTTTCATGCCACGAACGGCCGCATCAACGGCAACGCCAAGGCCCGTCGCACCCCCCCCAATGATGGCCAGGTCAAACTCTTGGACAGTGTCCAATTGCGCCAGCATCTGCGCCCTGTCAGTCAACAAAGGATTCATTCCGTGCTTCTAATCTTTTGCCCAAGCACGTGAACGGTCAACGGCTTCTCGCCAACGTGCATGGCCTGTTTGCCTGATTTGAATGGCGCGATCGCGGGTCTGAGGCTCGAACTTTCGATCGATCGACCATTGCCTTGTGATTTCATCGGCATCCGACCAAAAACCCGTGGCCAACCCCGCCAAAAAAGCAGCGCCCAAAGCCGTGGTTTCAGTGACGCGAGCCCGCACCACCGTCACGCCCAATGCGTCTGCCTGCATTTGCATGAGCAAATTGTTTTGGCTGGCGCCGCCATCGACACGCAGTTCGGTCAAGGCCAAGCCACTGTCTTTGGACATGGCCAAAAACACGTCGGCCACTTGCCATGCAATGGCCTCTAAGGCAGCACGCGCAATGTGGGCGCGTGTGGTACCACGTGTCATGCCCAACAAGGTACCGCGTGCCTGTCCATCCCAGTCAGGGGTACCCAAACCCGCAAAGGCGGGCACCAAATAAACATCGCCCGAGTGGGGCACACTGGCCGCCAACGCTTCAATGTCGCTGGCTTTTTGAATGATTTGCAAACCGTCACGCAGCCATTGCACCGTGGCCCCAGCCATGAACACAGAGCCCTCTAACGCATAAGCCGTTGGATGCCAAACCTTGGCAACAGATTGGGGGCCTTGCCAGGCCACCGTGGTGAGCAATTGATGGCGACTTCTGACCGGCACATGGCCCGTGTTCATGAGCATGAAGCACCCGGTGCCATAGGTATTCTTGGCCATCCCTGGCGAAAAACAAGTTTGTCCAAAAGTGGCGGCTTGTTGATCGCCGGCCAAGCCAGAAATAGGAACCGACACGCCCAAAAGCTGCGCATCTGTCTCGGCCAGCACACCGCTGCTAGGCACCACCTGAGGCAACATTGAAAAGGGGATGTTGAATTGCTTGAGCAAAGCTTCATCCCACTTGAGCGTATGCAAATTGAACAACAAGGTTCGCGACGCATTGCTGGGATCGGTCACATGAACCCGGCCTCCGGTGAGTTGCCAAACGAGCCATGTGTCGATGGTGCCGAAGGCCAAATGACCCTGCTCTGCCAAACGCCGCGCGCCTTTGACATGGTCGAGCAGCCAAGCAATCTTGGTGGCTGAAAAATAGGCATCCAGAACCAAGCCCGTTTTCCTTTGAATTTCGGCCGCCGCCCCTTGGATTTTGAGCTTGTCACAAACACCCACGGTTCTTCGATCTTGCCAAACAATGGCCGGTGCGATAGGCTGGCCTGTTCTTCGGTCCCAGACCACGCTTGTTTCGCGCTGGTTGGCAATGCCAATGCTCTGGATTTGCGAAGCAGAAACACCTGCCTTTTGCAGAACGGCATGCATGACATTTTTTTGCGATTGCCAAATTTCAAGTGCGTCGTGCTCAACCCATCCTGGTTGAGGAAAGAATTGCGTGAACTCTTGTTGAGCGCTGGCAACAGGCTTTGCATCGCGGTTGAACAGCACCGCTCTGGAGCTTGTGGTGCCTTGGTCAAGTGCAAGGATGTACTTCATGGCGGAAAGATTAACCGAAAGCTGTCTTCCGAAAAAGAGACAATAAGCCTAATTGGCCAAATCGGACAAAAAAATTTGTTTGTGACACACCCTGTCAATGGCCCCTTGTTTGAGCAAAGATTGATTCATGACAACATCGACTCACCTTGATTTTCAAAAAGTTCGCTTGGCTTTCATTGGCGGCGGCAACATGGCCAGTGCCATTTTGGGCGGTTTAATTCGGCAAGGCCTTGCGCCAAAACAAGTGCTTGTGATTGAACCCTTTGCAGAAACAGCCGCCAAACTTCACGCCGCGTTTGGCGTTGAAGTTCATGCAGGTGCATCGGATGCTTCAGAAGCCTTAGGCCATGCGCATTTGGTGGTTTGGGCTGTCAAGCCGCAAGTTTTCAAAGAAGCTGCATGGCCGGTGGCTGCGTTCACGCAAAGTGCTCTTCACTTGTCGGTGGCGGCAGGTATTCGAAGCGACAGCATCGCGCGCTGGCTTCACACCGAACGCGTGGTACGCAGCATGCCCAATACACCTGCACTGATCGGCCAGGGTATGACCGGCTTGTTTGCCCGTGAAGGTGTGTCGGCAAGCGACAAACAGTTGGTCGAACAAATCTTGCACAGCACCGGCGAGAGGCTGTGGGTCAAACAAGAGTCCGATCTGGACGTGGTCACGGCCCTCTCGGGCTCTGGGCCTGCCTATGTATTTTATTTTTTAGAGGCCATGACCGAAGCGGGCGTTCAAATGGGCTTAAGCCAAGAGCAGGCCTACCATTTGGCAACGGCCACTTTTGGGGGCGCCACGCATTTGGCGCGTCAATCAAGTGACTCACCCGAAGTGCTGCGCCAGCGCGTGACCTCCAAGGGCGGTACCACTTATGCGGCCATCACCTCAATGACCGAAGCCCATGTGAAAGAAGCCTTTGTGACAGCCATGCTGGCGGCTCAGAAGCGAGCGGGTGAGTTGGGTGACGAATTCGGCAAAGACTGATCAAATGTAGCTGAGCGACAGCCCCGCAAAGGCAGCAAAGCCCACCCAGTGGTTCAGACGGAATGCTTTGAAACAACCGTCACGTGTTCGGTCTTTAATCAGCCAAAAATGCCAAGCGGCCTGAAGTGCCGCAGCAGCCAAACCCGCCATCACAAAAGGCTTGTGGGCGGCGTCCAGCACCCAGCTCCAAACACCCACGTAGGCCGCATAGAAAAACATGACCGCCGCCACATCCCATCGACCCAAGGTAATGGCAGAGGTTTTCATGCCAATTTTCAAATCATCATCGCGGTCAACCATGGCGTACTCGGTGTCGTAGGCCAAGACCCAACACAAATTGCCCAGCAACAAAACCCAGGCCAGCCAAGGCACTTCGCCTGTAACAGCTGCAAACGCCATGGGAATGCCGAAACTGAATGCAACGCCCAAAACGGCCTGTGGCATGGCCACAAAACGCTTGGCATAAGGGTAGAGAAAGGCCACCGCGAGGGCCAAGCAAGACCACGCCAATGTTTCTACTCGAAGGGTGAGCACCAAACAGAAGGCCAGCAAAGCCAATACCGCGCCAAGCGCCAAGGCTTCTTTGACGCTGATGCGGCCACTGGTGACAGGCCGATCTGCAGTTCGTTTGACATGCTTGTCAAAGTCTCGATCGGCCACATCGTTCAAACAGCAACCCGCACTGCGCATGAGGATCGTGCCCAGCGTGAAAACAATCAACAAATGCCATCCCGGAAAACCGCCCGACGCCACCCACAAGGCCGACAGCGTTGGCCACAGCAACAAAAGCCACCCAGCCGGCCGATTCCAGCGAATGAGGTCTAAGTACAGCTCGATTTTTTCACACATGGCATGACAAACTTCTTAATTTCAAATCAATTTCATTTGGGCCAATGCGCTCATGACAAACGTGTCACGCCGGGCAGTTCACACGCATAAATGGCATTTCGAAGGGCCGCAATGGCCTCATACCGCGTGAAGCTTTTGCGCCAGACCAAGACCACCCGCCGCGTGGGGGGCAAGCCCCCTGCTTCGTCAACGATGGGTAAATAGGTGATGTCAGGGTCTTCGTGTTTTTTTCGCTTGGCGGTTTCAGCCAAGGCCTCTGCCGGAACCGACAAACGCGGTACCAAGGTGACCCCCATGCCAGCCGCCACCATGTGCTTGATGGTTTCCAATGAGGAGCCTTCAAAGCTTTTGCGAATGCCTTCTGCGTTGCTGGAAAACCTTGCGAACTCTGGGCAGACTTCGAGCACATGGTCTCTGAAACAATGGCCATTGCCCAGCAACAACATGGTTTCGTTTTTAAGTTGCTCTGCGGTGATCGATTTTTTCTTAGCGAGCACATGCTTCACGGGCAATGCGGCCATGAAGGGCTCATCGTACAAAGCGGCGGTGGCCAACCCCGTGTCGGGAAAGGGCTCTGCCAAGATGGCGCAATCTATTTCACCCGCACGCAGCATCTCCATCAGTTTGACGGTGAAGTTCTCTTGCAACATCAAGGGCATTTGCGGCGCCTTCTTCATGATCTGACGCATCAAATCGGGCAACAAGTAAGGGCCAATGGTGTAGATGACGCCAAGGCGCAAAGTGCCTGCCAAAGGGTCTTTGCCGCGCTTGGCAATTTCTTTGATTTCTGCAGCTTGTTCCAACACGAGTTGCGCATGGCGAATGATTTCTTCGCCCAAGGGTGTGGCACTCACCTCGTTGGCGCTGCGTTCGAACAATTTCACATCGAGCTCTTCCTCGAGTTTTTTAATGGCCACCGACAAGGTGGGCTGCGACACGAAGCACGCATCGGCCGCCTTGCCAAAGTGCCGCTCGCGGGCCACGGCCACAATGTATTTGAGCTCAGTCAGGGTCATGCCAATTTCTCAAGCTTTCAAAAACTCAGATTTTCCACCCAACCAGCGAGCGATGTGTCGCTCGGCCATGTCGGGGTATTTTTCCAACAAGCGCGGTGCGGTTTGACGGGCCCATTCGAGCAAATGCTCGTCTGTGGTCAAGTCGGCAAATCGCAACAAGGCTGCCCCCGATTGTCGCGCACCCAGAAACTCGCCAGGCCCCCTGATTTCTAAATCGCGTCTGGCAATTTCAAAACCGTCGTTGGTGTCGACCATGGCGCGCAAACGTTCTCGCGCTGTTTCACTCAAGCGGCCACCCTCAGGGGTGCCGTACAACAAGACGCACGCTGAAGCTGCTGCCCCGCGGCCCACACGACCGCGCAGTTGGTGCAACTGGCTCAGGCCAAATCGCTCTGCATGCTCAATCACCATCAAAGAAGCGTTGGGCACATCCACACCGACTTCAATGACCGTTGTGCTGACCAAGACGCCCATGCTGCCTTGCGTGAACTGCCCCATGACCTCGCGCTTTTCATTGACCGACATTCGGGAGTGCAGCAAGCCCACCGTCACTCCGGGCAGCAGTGCAGAGAGCTCTTCATGGGTGGCCGTGGCGTTGGTCAAGTCCAAGGCTTCACTCTCCTCAATCAGGGGGCAGACCCAATAGACTTGCCGCCCTTCGGCCAATTGTGCGCCAATGCGGCCAATCACTTGATCGCGCCGACTGTCTGAAATCACTTTGGTTACCACCGGCGTGCGGCCCGGTGGCAATTCGTCAATGACCGACACTTCTAAATCGGCGTAGTAACTCATGGCCAAGGTTCTTGGAATGGGTGTGGCGGTCATCATGAGCAAGTGCGGCTCCATGCCCGTGTCTTGCATCTTGTCTCTCAGCGCCAAACGCTGCGCCACGCCAAAGCGATGCTGCTCGTCGATGATGGCCAAGGCCAAGTTTTTGAACTTCACCTGCTCTTGAATGACAGCATGTGTGCCCACCACCAAAGCGGCTTCGCCTGATTCAATCAAGGCCAGCATTTCGGTGCGTTCTTTTTTCTTCTGGCTGCCTGTGAGCCAAGCCACGCGAACGCCCAAGGGGTCCAGCCAGCCCACCAACTTGGCAAAGTGTTGTTGCGCCAAAATTTCGGTAGGTGCCATGAGGGCGCACTGCCAGCCCTCATCGATGGCCAGCATGGCCGCCAAAGCAGCCACCACGGTTTTGCCGGCACCAACGTCCCCTTGCAGCAAGCGGTGCATGGGTGCAGGTCGCGCCAAATCTTGGGCAATTTCAAGGCTCACCCTTTGCTGTGCGGCTGTGAGTTGAAATGGCAAAATTGCTTTCAATGTGTCATGCCAACCACCCGCCTTGGGCTTGAGTCTGGGGGCCTTCAAGGTGTCGCGCTCAAGCTTGGCCATGCGCTGAGAAAGTTGCTGCGCCAACAACTCTTCGGCTTTCAGTCTTTGCCACGCAGGGTGCGAACGATCTTCAAGGGCGGCAATCGACACATCCGGGGTGGGATGGTGTAAATAGGTCAAGGCTTGGCGCAAAGTTGGCGATGATTTTGCTTGGGGCGCTATCGGCCAAGACATGGACGTTGGCAAAGATTCGCCCAAATCAGCGCGTGACAAGGCCCCCGCAATGGCGCGACGCAAATAGGTTTGCGGCAAGCCCGCAGAGGTGGGGTAAACCGGCGTCAGCACCGAAGGCAGTTCACCCGATGCAGCCTTGAAGGCGGGGTGCATCATGGTGAAACCCATCAACCCCCCTTTGACCTCTCCCCTGGCCCTGATCACTTGCCCAACTGCTAAGGCCTTTTGCTGGGCGGGGTAAAAGCTGAAAAATCTCAAGACACAGGTATCGGTACCGTCGTCGACCCTGACCAACAGTTGCCGACGCGGGCGAACTTGGACCTCCGAAGACACCACCGTGGCTTCGATTTGAACGTCCTCGCCCTCGCGGGCATCGCGAAGTTTGACGATGCGGGTTTCGTCCTCGTAGCGCAGTGGAATGTGCAGCGCCAAATCAATGTCGCGGGCCAAGCCCATCTTGCGCATGGCTTTTTGCGGTGCAGACAGGGGTTTGGGTGGCGATGAAGCGGCAGGGTCAACCATGGCCTCATTGTGCCGTGGATGCGAGACTTGAAAGCTTCAAGACCTCAGTTTCTAAGCTCCCATTAAGGCGTTTTGCTTGGCATGTCGGCCGCTTTGGCAACAACGAAGGCGGACACCACATCTCGAATGGTTTTGCGCCCCTCCTGCGACAGAGACAAATAGCGGTCGACCATTTCACGATCAGCCAACGCCATCTCAACGGGGCCCGCATTCATTTCATACACATAGGTCTTGCCAGGGGCACGGCCAAAGCGCAGTTCGTCAGGACTCACTTGCAGCCAAACGGCCAATACACGTAGCTTGTCCTGAGTGGGCATAACTTTTCCCAACAACCAGTTACGGGCTGTATGGGGTGTAATGCTCCGTCCGTGATAGCGGAGGTTGAAAGCGTTGGCTACCAAAGTGGGTGAGGCGCGAACACCTGCACTCTCTAATGCACTGCGCAAGCGATCAGCGAACTGCTGCGATTCGGTTACTTTTGGCATGCCCATACAGTAATGTCTTGGTTTTGCCTCAAGTTAAAAACACATCGGTACTTTCTTGAATGCAGCTTACATAATGCGCCCATTTACAAAACTTAGTTGGACTTTATTGATCAAGCTTTGTCCTAAGTCATGGGAGAATTGGTTTTTTCAACTTGGAACGGGTCTGGTTCGGCCCTCAAGACAATGACTGTTTCTGCAACCCACGGCAACTCCAGCGCCAAACGCAATTTCAGTTTGAGCGATTTTGACTTTACGCTGCCCCCTGAATTAATTGCCCAACACCCTAGCAGCGAGCGAAGCAATTCGCGCCTTTTAGACGGCAGCGGCGCTGCTCCCCTTGATCGAATTTTCAAATCTTTGCCGCATTTGATGCAGCCAGGCGATCTGCTGGTCTTTAACGACACCCAAGTCGTGAAAGCCCGAATTTTTGGCGAGAAATCTAGCGGCGGCAAAGTGGAGCTCTTGATCGAGCGAGTTCTGCCAGGCCATCGGGTCGTAGCCCACATGAAAGTGAGCAAAAAGCCACCCCTTGGCGCCACGCTTCGAATGGGCATCGACCACCAACACGGCGCTGCCGGTTTTGAAGCTCAATTGTTGGGGCGCTGGCCAGATCAAAACGGCCCTTTGTTTTGTTTTGAATTGAGCAGCGAGCCCCACGCGCTCATGGCGCAATACGGTCACATGCCCTTGCCCCCCTACATTGAGCGCCCCTGCGATGGCAGCGCCACTGAAGCTGAAATTGCAGAAGACGAAGCACGCTATCAAACTGTGTTTGCGCGAAACCCCGGTGCCGTTGCTGCACCGACGGCCGCTTTGCATTTTGACGCTGCGCTGTTGGAGCAGTTGAAAGAAACGGGCGTCCATACCGCAAGCGTCACCTTGCATGTGGGTGCCGGCACCTTCCAACCCGTGAAAACAGAAAACATTTCTGAGCACACCATGCATTCCGAGTGGTATGACATTCCAAAGTCCACCCAAATGGCTTTGCAAGAATGCAAAGCCCGAGGCGGCAAAGTCTGGGCGGTGGGCACCACATCGGTTAGAACTTTGGAGTCGTGGGCCCAATCGGGGCAAACACAAGGTGATACGCAAATTTTCATCACACCGGGTTTTGAATTTCAATGGGTTGATTGTCTGATCACCAACTTCCATTTGCCCAAAAGCACTTTGATGATGTTGGTCAGTGCTTTTGCCGGCTATGAGCATGTGATGGCTTTGTACAGCCACGCCATTGCGCAACAGTATCGATTTTTCAGCTATGGCGATGCCATGCTCTTGAGACGTTCGAGCGCTCTTTCAACCTCACTGCATAGAATGAAGCATGCTTCAATTTGAACTCCTCAAAAAAGATCCCCATAGCCACGCGCGCAGAGGTCAGTTGACCCTGAACCATGGTGTGATTCAAACGCCTATCTTCATGCCTGTGGGCACCTATGGCACCGTGAAAGGTGTGATGCCTCGCAGCCTAGAAGAAATGGGCGCTCAAATTATTTTGGGCAACACCTTCCACTTGTGGATGCGCCCTGGCCTAGACGTCATGCAAAGTTTTGGCGGCTTGCATGGCTTTGAAAAATGGCAAAAACCCATCCTCACAGACTCAGGTGGCTTTCAGGTTTGGTCTTTGGGTGCCATGCGAAAAATCACAGAAGAGGGCGTTCATTTTTCATCGCCCGTTAACGGCGACAAGCTGTTCATGTCGCCCGAGGTGAGCATGCAAATTCAAACCATCTTGAACTCTGACATTGTGATGCAGCTCGATGAGTGCACGCCTTACGAAACCAAAGGCTACCTCACCACAGAAGCAGAAGCTCGCAAATCGATGGAGATGAGTTTGCGCTGGGCCACACGCAGCCAAAACGAATTTGCGCGCCTCCAAAATCCCAATGCTTTGTTTGGCATTGTTCAGGGCGGCATGTATGAAAATTTGCGTCAAGAATCTCTCGATCAATTGGTCGATATGAATTTTCCTGGTTATGCCGTTGGTGGTGTGAGTGTGGGCGAACCTAAAGAACAAATGCTGCAAATCATGGCGCATACGCCACATCGTTTGCCCGCCCACAAGCCGCGCTACCTCATGGGCGTGGGCACACCCGAAGATTTGGTAGAAGGTGTGGCGCAAGGCGTTGACATGTTTGACTGCGTCATGCCCACACGCAATGCGCGCAACGGTACGGTGTTCACCCGCTTTGGCGATTTGAAGCTTCGCAATGCAAGGCACAAGTCAGACCCACAACCCTTGGACACCACCTGCACCTGCCATGCGTGTGCAGGCACGTCTGGCGTGTCGTGGGACGATGGTGGCAGAGAAGGTTTTAGCCGTGCTTACTTGCATCACCTGGACCGCTGCGGTGAGATGTTGGGCCCCATGCTCACCACCATTCACAACTTGCACTATTACTTGAACCTCATGCAAGAAGTCCGCTCTGCATTGGAGGCTGAGAGCTTTGCCAGCTTTCAAGTGCAGTTCAAACAAGCGCGTGCGCGCGGCGTTTGAAGTCAGTCTTTTTTCAAACGGTGGCTTCAGGTGTGGTGAATACCGTCAACACGCCGGTGTAACCATACAAATGCTGGTAGGCGATTTCGCCGCTGGCAAAAAATCCGACCAAGGGCACATCGCCCAATGCATGGCGAATCCATTGAAGCTCGGCACTGGGCCCCCCAAAGTGCGGACCGCCTCGGCCAGAACAGCTGACATAGACCGCACCCGCAATGCGCCGTGCCAGATGAGGGGCCGCCTCAGCCTCACTGGCCGCCAACGCGTTGGCCATTTCCAAACTCAAAGTTTCGGGCTCTAGCTCTTCTCGAATTTCAGCGCAGATGCGCCGAAGATCTGACTTTGCAGCTTGCAAACTCATCTGACAAAAAGTCAGCTTCTGGCCTGCCTCAAGATGGTCTGCAATGGCCACGCCTTGGCGTGCCGGGTCAAGTCCGACGATGTGCCTGACGCGCACATCCACACCCAAACTGCCGGCTCTGCCCAGCCCTTGCTGACCGGCAGACGTAAGGCCTACCAAGGTGTTTCGCACCGCTTTCAATGCAGTTTGGGGCTCTGACAGCGACACCCTCAGGTCGGTCATCAACACCTCCAATGCTGGCAAGCCATCGAGTTTGTAGACCACATGCCCTTCGGCCTCTGTGATTTCGCGCTCTTTGCTGATGGGCGCGCAGCCTTGCGTCACACGCGACAAAATTTGCACGTCAGGCGACCACGCCACGCCGCTTAAGCCGCCCGTTAAAACACCTTGTCTAGGGTTGTCTGAGTTTTGCCAAGCAAACTGCACCGCTTGGTTTCGACTGGCCGTTAGGCCACCGAACAAATAGCCCGACTGGGTGCGCGCGGACATTTCTGCAATCAGTTCGGCCAAGTCTGGCGTTTGCGGATCGGCATGAACCAGGGCACTGTGGGCTTTGAAGTGCGGCGACAAGGGTTGCGCACCCGAAAAGACGCGGTATTGATCGGCAGGCAAATCACACAACATGAGGGCCATGCCAGGCTCATCAAAGTACTCAGCGTTATTGGCTGCAACCCCCACACCCACGGTGCCGGCCCAATCTTGCACCATGGGCAGTTCTTCCCTGAAATGCGCCAAGATGGGTTCGGCTTCGTTGGCATACGCATCGGTGATGTACAACAAACCTAAACGCGGACAAGGCGCATGACCTGGCAATGTCATTTGTGCACGCAATTGGGCGATGACCAAACCCGCGGCCATTTGCCACTGAGGGTGTGTGGCGTGTCCAAAAGGAAATAAATTCATGGGGCTGGTTTTTTTGCGGGCGATGGGCGCGATGAACCTGCTCGCGATGAACTAGAACGCGCCGAACTTGACCGTGCAGTGTTTGAACTTGACTTACGGGCTCTGCTTGGTGCGGCCTTTTTCGAGCCGGCCTTAGGCCCGTCTTTCATGGCTTGGGCCGCCACATCTTTCACAGCTGCTGCGGCAATGTTTTGGAATTGTTGTGTGAGAGATCCCCACCACTGCATGGGATCCACAGCAGGGCCCTGATCTTTGCCAGCATCGCTGGCATTGCTAGGGTCGCTGCCTGCGCCAGCATTGCTCTGGGTTGCTTCAGGCTTGGCGGTGTCTTTGGCTTGGAGGTCTGGCATTTTGGCAGTAAATGCCTTGGCCAGCTCAGACATGTTCACGTTCATGCCCTGCAAAGTGGACAAGGTCATTTTTTGAACCTCCAAAGCCTGAATGGTTGCCTTGAGTGCTTGGGTGTTTTGCTCTAACCAAAATTGAACCGTTTTGAGTTCTTGAATGCGTTTGTCGAGCTCTTCCACACTCAAGGTTGGCGCCACCCAGCTGGCCATGTTGGGCATGCCCTGAGGTGAGCCTTTGGCGCCTGGGTTAGCGGCTTGCCCTAAGTTTTGCAGGAAATCAAAGCCAGGTACGAATTTTCCAAATCCGAAAGCTGAGGGGTCGCTCATGGGGGCTCCTAGAGGTGTGTGTGAACCATTAGCTTAACGCATACCAGCCCGCGTCAACTGCGCGACGCTTCATTGAACTTTCAAAGGCTAAGCTCTTGGTTTTTATCTGTATCAGGAGACACAACATGCTGACACTCTGCGGCTTTGGCGCCAGCAACTATCACAACAAAGTTAAATTGGTGCTGCTGGAAAAAGGCGTGGCCTTTGAAGAGGAGTTGGCATGGGTGGGTGAAACCGATCCAAGTGCCAGCCCACTTGGCAAAGTGCCTTATTTGAAAACAGACCAAGGCGCTGTCTGCGAATCAGCGGTCATGGTGGAGTACATCGAGCAACATTACCCAGAGCATCCACTCATTCCCAAGGATGCCTTCGCAGCTGCCAAAGTACGCGAATTGGTCACCTTCTTAGATTTGCACTTGGAATTGGTAGCGCGCAATTTGTACGGTGAAGCTTTCTTTGGCGGCAAGGTCAGCGACGCTGTCAAAGAAAAAATTGGCGCTCAACTTGAAAAGAATGTCGCCGCATTTGCAAAGTTGGCACTTTTCAAGCCCTTCATTGGCGGCACAGAAATGAGCATTGCAGATTGCACGGCTGCAGTTCACTTGCCTGTCGTGTCCGCCGCAACCAAAACCATTTACGGCAGAGATTTTTTAGCCGACTTGCCTGTCAAGGACTACATGAAGATGTGGTCTGAGCGCCCCAGCATGCAGCGGGTGCAAGCCGATCGCAAAGCCAACAATGAACTGTTCATGTCCCGCATGAAGAGCAAAGCTTAAAACTGAGGCGGCCGGCGTTCTCTTAAGCTGGCCAGTCCTTCTTGAACATCGGGTCCGGCAAAGCCCATGAACTCAAGCGCCAAGGATGCATCAAAACTCGGGCCTGCTTGGCGCAGCCAGTTGTTCAATGCATATTTGGTCCAACGGATGGCCGTTTGGCTGCCGTTGGCCAAACGATCGGCCACTTCGTAGGCTTTGGCAAGCAATTGGTCTTCATCCACCGCCAATGACACCAAACCAATTCGCTCGGCCTCTTCGCCGCTGACGGGCTCACACAGCAACAAATAATATTTGGCTTTGGCCATGCCACAGAGCAAGGGCCAAATGATGGCCGCATGATCGCCAGCCGCAACACCCAAGCGCGTATGGCCATCGACAATTTTGGCCGTCTTGCTGGCAATTGAAATGTCGGCCAACAACCCGGCGACCAAGCCCGCCCCCACCGCCGGCCCATGCATCGCACTCACAATGGGTTTGTCACAGTTGATCACGTTGTAAACCAAGTCCCGGGCTTCTTTCCAAACTTGACTTCGAATGTCGAAATCACGTGCCATGTCTTCCACCAGCGCCAAATCGCCACCCCCTGAAAAGCCCAAACCCTCACCGCGCAACACCGCAGCTCGCACGCTGTCATCGCGCGAAACATCGCGCCAAATTTCGGCCAATTCCCAATGACCTTCATGGCCGGCTGTGGGCAGTTTGCCGTTGCCCCCTGGCCCGCCGGCTTTCATTTGAATGTCCAACACCGTTTGCTTGGCGCCTCGGCGGGTGATGCTCAGCGTTTGATAACGGCTGTAGTCAATGTGAAGGCTCATGGCAGTCTCCTAAAAAGAAAAGTGCTTCACAGAGACTCTGTCAAGCGCTGACATTGTCGCCTGAACTTGACCCAAAATGCTGCGCTTGCTTGATGTGCATCAATCAGCTTTGCCCAAAAATGCCTACGATGACTGCAGGGTATCCATGCAAGCATCACAAAAATTCAGACCATGAAAAACGAATTACAAACAGAGTCTCTCAAGCAGTTGCTGTTGGCACAAAAAGTTCAACTCATCGATCAAATAGAGCAAGGGCTTGGCGGCTTGAGCAGTCGTGCTGAGGCCGCCTCAGAGCTTGCGCCCGCTGAACAATCACATGCTCAAAATATCACTGAGCGCGAAACCGCTTTTGCGTTGCATGAGCATGCTCTTGCAGAGTTAGAGGCCACCGAGTTGGCTCTGATGCGCATCACGCAAGGCACTTATGGACGCTGCATGGCTTGTGAAACCCAAATCTCCATCACCCGTTTGCTGGCATTTCCCTCGGCCATGCGCTGCATTGCGTGTCAGACAGCCACTGAAAAATTCACAGGCCCCGATGCAGCGCTGCATTGAAGATTCAATTCAGGTTTGCAAGGGGACGATTTTCTGGTCGATGGCGCCAAACACGCTTTGACCATCTTTGCCCTTCATTTCAATGCGAATGGTGTCACCAAATTTCATAAACTCGGTGCTAGGCTTGCCATCCAAAATGGTTTCGATAGCGCGCTTTTCAGCAATGCAACTGTAGCCTTTGGGCCATTCTGGTTTGCCATTGACGTCCACGCTTTTGTTGCTCACCGTGCCACTGCCCACAATTGAGCCCGCACGAACATTGCGTGTTTTGCCCATGTGCGCAATCAGTTGGCCAAAGTGAAAGGTCATTTCGGGCCCAGCTTCGCACATGCCCACTTTGCGGCCATTCCATGTGGACTGCATGGTCAAGTGCAAGCGGCCATGATCCCAAGCATCACCCAATTCATCCAAGGTGACAGCCACTGGACTGAAAGCGGTAGCCGGTTTGCTTTGAAAAAAGCCAAACCCTTTGGCCAACTCGTTGGGAATTAAATTGCGCAGGCTCACGTCATTGGCAAGCATCAGCAAGCGAATGCCATCCAGTGCATTTTCTGGTGAAACACCCATTGGCACATCGCCAGTGATCACAGCAATTTCAGCTTCAAAGTCAATGCCAAAGGCTTCGTCTCGGCACACCACAGGATCGCAAGGACCCATGAAATCATCGCTGCCGCCTTGGTACATGAGGGGGTCGGTGTAAAAACTTTCGGGCACCACAGAACTGCGCGAGGCCCGCACCAATTCCACATGGTTCAAATAAGCAGAGCCATCGGCCCACTGAAAAGCTCTGGGCAATGGTGCCATGCATTGTTGAGGATCAAAAGGAAAGGCGTGTCGCGCCTTGCTGCCATTCAAAGTTTGGTAAAGATCTTCCAACTGGGGCGCCAAAAAGTTCCAGTCGTCCAACACTTGTTGCAGACGCTGCGCAATGCCCGTCGCATAATGTGCTGTACTCAAGTCTCGTGAGACCACGACCAATTGGCCGTCCCGCGATCCGTCTTTGTAAGTCGCTAATTTCATGGGGGCACCTCCAAATAGAATCTCAATGTCAGAATTCAAACTGAACGACATCGATTCAAACAGGAATTAGTTTAACCATTCTCGCTCTCGCTCAAATGACTTCAGATTGACATGCAAGCCTCAGCCACTTTATCCCATGCCACACGCCCTGCTGGGAACGAATTCCAGCGGTGGCGAGCTTTTGCGGCATTGGTGGCTTTGGTTTTGCTTGCCCACCTTTGGCTGCTCCTGTCGTCTGGGGCCGGTATTTGGCGGCTTCAACCTGAATCTCAAAAACTGGGGCCCTTGCAAACTCGGGTACTGAGTTCTGGAGTTTCGCAGGCATCACCGGCCAGCCCAAGTCCCGAAAAAGCAAAACAGCCCACACCTGCCAAAGCCAAAGCACCCACAAACTTCAATCCAGCCTCCAGTGCGGGTATCAGTGCCGTCGCATCCTCAGTGTTGCCAGCACCTGAGGAAAGCACCGCTTCGCCAAGCTCCGAAAAGAGCGCAGAAGTTTTGCCAAAATCTGGACAAGCTTCAGAAGCTCTCTCCAACTTAAACCAACAAGCGCCTCCAGCCGAAGTAGCGCCTTCGCCCACAGACACAGTGGTCGCATCCAGCGCGCCCCTGCCACCGCCTTCGAACGCCCTCACAGCCAAGCCAGGCGACTTCCCTCCCAACATTCAGGTCAACTACAAACTCACGGGCCAAGAGCGCGGCTTGACCTACCACGCATCGGGGACACTTAAATGGCAAACCCAATCGACCCCCCAAATGCCCAAGGCCTATGAGGCCGAACTTCGTGTGAAGGCATTCTTGGTAGGCAGTCGCATTTGGCGCAGTGTGGGCCTGTTGACGGAAAACGGCTTGAGCCCTGTTCGTTACTCAGACAGCTGGCGCAGCGAACGCGCGGCCCATTTCGACGCCGCTCAAAACAAGATCAGCTTCAGTGGCAATGCGCCCGGTGTTGCACTGCAATCAGGCGCGCAAGATCAGGTGAGTCTGTTCATTCAGATGGCTGCTACGGTGGCCGCCAAAAATTTCAAACTGGGCTCTGAGCTCAATGTTCAAACTGCCACGGCGCGCGATGCTGTCAATTGGGCGCTCATTTTCAAGTCAGAAGAGCTCATTGAGGTCGATGGCAAGCAGCTGGCAACGCAGCGTTGGGTGTGCTTGCCGCGGGGCAAGTTTGACAGTCAAATCGAAATGTGGCTTTCACAATCGCATGGCGGTTTGCCTGTTCGCATCAAAATCAGCCAAGTCACTGGCAACTTCATTGACATGGAAATGCGCAACACCGAAACATTGCCTGCCTTGCCCTCTTGAAAAAATTTACATCAACCCGATCTCAAGTAGACAAACTTCAGTCAGAATGTCACTATGAACTTGTTGTACGAATCTGAATCTTTTGCCGTCATGCATGTGTTAGCAAACGACACCGGTGAGGCGGCACCCATTTCAGCACCCCCTGTGCTCGAGCGACACGGCTTTGAAATTGTCGACAAACGATCGGGCAAAGAGGTTTACCTCGATGGCTCTTGGGCAGAAATGTTCCAAATGCACATTCAGGCATGGCAACAAAACACGCCTACCCAAGAAGAAGTAGAAGACACCTTAGAAAGCTACACGGGGCTGGCACAGCAGCCTGTTGTGGTTCACTGATTGGTTTGACAAGCTCACTCGCCACTTCATTTCGCTGGCTACGCCAACAGATCAATCGGGCACTTCAACTTTGCGGTACAGCGGCCCCACAATGAGCAACACTGCCATCAAGCGGCAAACCTGAAACGCCGTCACCACGGGCGCACCCAGCTCCAAGACTTTGGCCGTGATGGCCATCTCTGCTATGCCGCCTGGCGAGGTGCCCAAAATTAAGGTGGCAGGGTGCAAACCTGTGCTCCAAGCCAAAGCCCAGCCAAAGCCGATCGAGGCCAATAGCATTCCGAATGTTCCCACCGCAACCGACAGCAACCATTTGGGCGCGGTCTGTAAAAATTTGCGTTGAAAACGAACGCCCAAGCTGATGCCAATGAAGAGCTGCGCCATGTTAGACATCTCCGGCGGAATGGCCGTCCATTGAATGCCGGCCAAGGTGAGCCCCATGGACACAATGAGTGGCCCCATGAACCAAGGATTGTTGCGTTTGATGAAAGCCATGCACAGAGCGCCCGCGCCCGTGGCCATGGCCAGGTAAAAAATACCTGGCCACTGCAAAATTCGAGGCCCTGGTAACAGACTGCTGTTGACACTCAAACCCCAGTGCGATTGGAACCACTGCATGCCAAAGGGCAAACAGACCACCACCAACACCAAGCGCAAACTGTGCGAGGCGGCCACCAAATCGGTTCTGGCGTAGTGCCTTTCTGCCATCAGGGTCATTTCGGAAGCACCGCCAATGGCGCCCGCAAAGTAGGAAGTGGCCCGCATGTGCTTGGCCGAGAGTTCGGGCATGTTGGGCGCATTGCGCCAATGCAACCACACACCAAAGCCATAGCCCATGGCCAATGCCCAAGCGATGCCCAACAAAATGGCCCACCACAAACTGAGCACCAATTGACCCACATCGGCTGTAAAGTACAAGCCCAATGCACAAGCAATGACCCATTGCCCCACATTGCGAAGGTAGCCTGAGCTTCGGGTTGGGACACCGCCCACCGACAAGCACGCGGTGGCCAACAAAGGGCCAATCATCCAGGGAATAGGCGTTTTCAACCACTGGCACAACAATGCGGCGGCCGCTGCCACCAGCAAAGTCAGTGCAATTTGAGAAAAGTAAGCCAGCGAACGCAACAATCAACTCACCGGTACATGCGGCTTTCGCAAAGCGTTGTCAATGCAATGAAGAGATGGCCTTCAGACCAAGCCTCAAGCATGTTTTCGAATGCTGTCTGCCAACACACTGACCATGGTGTCGATGTGCTCTTTTTCGACAATGTAGGGCGGGCAAAGGACCAGGTTTTCGCCGGCGGCTCGCACCAAAACACCTTTGTTGTAGCACTCTAAGAAAATGTCATAGGCCCGCTTGCCAGGCGCTCCCGCGAGGGAAGACAACTCAACCGCACCCGCCAACCCCAGGCTTCGGATGCCAATGACATTGGGCAGGCCTTTGAGGGCGCTGTGCATGGCATCGCCCAACACAGGCCCCATTTGACCGGCGCGTGCAAAGAGGTTTTCTTCTTTGAGCAGTTTCAGGGTGGCAATGGCCGCGGCGCAGGATACGGGATGGCCTGAATAAGTGTAGCCATGGAAAAACTCAACCGCGTACTCGGGAGCGCCAGCGTTCATCATGGCGTCGTAAATGAAATCTCGGCAAACCACGCCGCCCAAAGGAATGACGCCATTGGTCACGCATTTGGCAAAGTTGAGCATGTCGGGCACCACGCCGTAATAGTCGGCGCCGAAGTTGGTGCCCATGCGGCCAAAACCTGTAATGACCTCATCGAAAATAAGCAGAATGCCGTGCTTGTTGCAAATTTCACGCAGGCGTTTTAAGTAACCCTTGGGCGGCAAATACCAACCCGCAGAGCCCGCAACTGGCTCGACAATGATGGCTGCCACGTTGCTGGGATCGTGCAAAGCCAAGATGCGGGTTTCCAGCTCTAACAATGGGTCTTCTTGCCAAACGGGTTCTTGGTTGTGAATGTAGGCGTGGTTCACAGGGTCGTGAATGAAACGCATGTGATCGACACGGGGCAGCAATTGCGCGCCATAGACTTTGCGGTTGGCAGGCAAACCGCCCACGCTCATGCCGCCAAAGTTGACACCGTGGTAGCCCTTTTCACGGCCAATGAACACGTTGCGGTGACCTTCACCGCGGGCTCGGTGATAGGCCAATGCCACTTTCAAGGAGGTGTCGGCAGCTTCAGAACCCGAGTTGCAAAAAAGCACCTTGTTCAAGTCGCCAGGGCACAAGTCGGCAATCATTTGCGCCGCTTGAAACGCTTGGTCATTGCTGACTTGAAAAGCCGTGGCGTAATCCAGGGTGTCGAGCTGTTTTTTGATGGCTTCGGCAATTGGCTTGCGGTTGTGGCCTGCACCCACACACCACAAACTTGAAATGCCATCAAGCACTTGACGGCCATCGTGGGTGGTGAAGTGCATGCCTTCAGCGGCCACAAAAATGCGCGGCTCTTGCTTGAAATGGCGATTGGCAGTGAACGGCAACCACTGGTGCTCCATGTTGATGGCAGCAGCAGGCTTGCTGGCTGTTTGCATAGAAGGGATAAGGGACTCTAACGGTGCCATGAATGTTCCTTTTGGCTCTTATCAAACATTGATTTCAAGCCTCAGTGTAAATTGAGCCATGCTGGATCGCAATCCCTATTTGGACAACCCTGACAGAAAGTCACGACTGTTTTGAGCTTTGATTGGCACGGACAGGGCTAAAGCACAAAACTTTGCCGCCTTCCCTGCGACAATATCGACCATGAATCACGCCTACATTTTGACGCTTTCCTGCCCCGACAGAACGGGCATCGTGCACGCTGTTTCGGGGTTTTTGCTGGAACGCGGCGGCAACATTGAAGAAGCCGCGCAATACAACGACCACGCTACGGGCCTTTTTTTCATGCGCGTTCAGTTTGCCTGTGATCAGTTCAGCGCAGAGGATTTGAACAGCCAGTTAAGTGGTTTTGCCGTGCCTTTTCAAATGACTTGGCATTTGCACAGCACCACACAGCCCATGCGCACCGTTATTTTGGTCAGCAAAGAGGGGCATTGCCTGAATGATTTGTTGTTTCGCTGGAAAAGCGGCTTGCTGCCCATCGACATTCGCGCCATTGTGAGCAACCACCGAGACTTTTACCAATTGGCCGCCAGCTACAACGTGCCCTTTCATCACATTTCCGTCACTGCGGCCAACAAGGCAGAAGCCGAAGCCAAGCAATACGAGATCATTGAATCAGAGGGCGCTGAGTTGGTCGTGTTGGCGCGCTACATGCAAATTTTGTCGGACGATTTATGCCGCAAGTTATCTGGCCGCGCCATCAACATTCACCACTCTTTTTTACCCAGCTTCAAGGGTGCGAAACCTTACTACCAGGCACACGACCGCGGCGTCAAATTGATTGGCGCCACCGCCCACTATGTGACGGCCGATTTAGACGAAGGGCCTATCATTGAGCAAGACGTGGCGCGGGTAGACCATTCCAAAACTGTGGACGACCTCACCACCCAAGGCCGTGACACTGAAAGCCAAGTGCTGGCGCGCGCCGTGAAATGGCACAGCGAGCACCGTGTGCTGTTGAATGGCCACAAAACAGTTATTTTTAAATGAATGAGCGCAGCATTGCGAATGCCTCTATTGAATTGAGAATGTGACATGAACGCCCTCACCAACTTGGATGCACTGTCTCGCACCGACCGGCAAGCGCAAGTCGTTCGCGCATTGAGCGCTGTCATGCCCGCGCACACCTTGCTCTACACCCTAGAAGACACGGTGCCTTATGAATGCGACGGCCTCACAGCTTACCGCGAACGCCCCATGGTGGTGGCCTTGCCCGAAACGGAAAGCCAAGTTCAAGCGGTTTTAAAAACCTGCCATGCCTTGCAAGTGCCCGTGGTGGCACGTGGCGCTGGCACAGGTTTGTCGGGGGGCGCCATGCCCCACAAACTGGGCGTCACCTTGTCAATGGCCAAGTTCAATCAGATTCTCAAAATGGATCCGGTTTCTAGAACTGCTGTGGTTCAATGCGGCGTTCGCAACTTGGCCATTTCCGAGGCTGCTTCTCGCCATGGCTTGTATTACGCGCCCGACCCGTCCAGTCAAATTGCCTGCACCATTGGCGGCAATGTGGCGGAGAATTCAGGCGGTGTTCACTGCCTCAAATATGGTCTCACTTTGCACAACGTTTTGAAAGTCAAAGGCTTCACCATCGAAGGCGATGCGGTCACCTTTGGCAGCGACGCCCTAGACACAACTGGCTTTGATTTGCTGTCGGTGCTGGTGGGCAGCGAGGGCATGCTCGCCATCACCACAGAAGTCACTGTCAAATTGGTACCCAAACCTCAGTTGGCACGCTGCATCATGGCAAGCTTCGATGACATTCGCAAAGCAGGCGATGCGGTGGCCGCTGTCATTGCCGCCGGCATCATTCCAGCGGGTTTGGAAATGATGGACAAGCCCATGACCGCAGCGGTAGAAGATTTTGTGCATGCCGGTTATGACTTGAATGCTGCGGCTATTTTGTTGTGCGAGAGCGATGGCACACCCGAAGAAGTTGAAGAGGAAATTGGCCGCATGAGCGATGTATTGCGGGGCTGCGGTGCCACGGCCATTGCCGTCAGCAAAGACGAAGCCGAGCGCCTGCGTTTTTGGAGTGGTCGCAAAAATGCGTTTCCAGCCTCTGGCCGTATCAGCCCCGACTACATGTGCATGGACTCCACCATTCCGCGCAAGCGATTGGCCGATATTTTGTTGGCCATTGCCGAGATGGAAAAGAAATACCAACTGCGCTGCGCCAATGTGTTTCATGCTGGCGATGGCAACTTGCACCCCCTTATTTTGTTTGATGCGAATGACCCCGAACAGTTGCACCGCTGTGAATTGTTCGGCGCTGATATTTTAGAAACCAGTGTCGCCATGGGCGGCACCGTCACGGGCGAGCATGGGGTGGGCATTGAAAAACTCAACAGCATGTGTGTGCAGTTTTCTCCTGAAGAAAACGCCCAAATGTTTGCCTTGAAAAAAGCCTTTGATCCCTTCAGTTTGCTCAATCCTGGCAAGGTCATTCCTACGCTGAACAGGTGTGCGGAATACGGCAAGATGTTGGTGCGAGGCGGCAAAATTGCGCATCCTGATTTGCCGCGGTTTTAAGCTACCGACAGCAGGATCAAGCTGCATCAAGCAACTTCAAGCAACATCAACCCAGCCTGCGCGCTGAGTTTTTAGGAGCGCACGCCAAAAATAGCCGTCCCAACACGCACGCAAGTGCTGCCCTCGGCAATGGCAGCCTCTAAATCGGAGGTCATGCCCATGGACAGCGTATCGAGTTTCAAACCCGCTTTGTTCAAGCCGTCCAACAGCTCTTTGGCCTGCCTGTGAACAGCACGCGTCTGTGCTTCATTGTCAGCGGGTTCTGGAATGGTCATGAGCCCCCGCAATTGCAAGTGCGGCAATTTGGCAACGGCTAGCGCAAGCGCCAAGAGATCTTGCGGCGCAACGCCCGATTTGTTTTGGCCGCCATCGACATTCACTTGCAAACAAATTTGCAATGGTGGCAAGTGGGCGGGTCGTTGCGCAGACAAACGCTCGGCTATTTTCAAACGATCAACACTGTGAACCCAAGCAAAATTTTCAGCCACCAACTTTGACTTGTTGCTTTGAATGGGGCCAATGCAATGCCACTCCAAGGGCAAATCTGCCAAGGACGCGATTTTGTCGACCCCCTCTTGAATGTAATTTTCACCAAAAGCCGTTTGGCCTGCCGCATAAGCTTCGCGCACAGCTTGCGCTGGCATGGTCTTGGAAACTGCCAACAGTTTCACGGCGTCTGATGCTCGGCCAGCCACCGCAGAGGCAAGCTCAATTCGCTTGCGAACTTGCTTGAGATTGTTTGAAACGAGTTCTTGCATGGGGACAAGGTTACCAAATCTAACAACGCCAAGGAAATTCATGGACAATCACTGGCTTGAACATCTCTTCAACCCACTCAATTCGATCATCATGAGCAGCCTGAACGCAAAAACTTACGAATCCGCTCCTTCACAACATGTGGCCTTTCTGGGCCTGGGCGTCATGGGCTTTCCCATGGCTGGCCATTTGGCCAAGGCAGGTCATGCCGTCACGGTGTACAACCGAAGCGCTGCCAAAGCAGCGGCTTGGTGCCAAGAGTTTGCAGACTCACGCCAACCTGCGCATGCCCCTACGCCCCGTGAAGCTGTGAAAGATGCCGACATTGTCTTTTGCTGCGTGGGCAACGATGAAGATTTGCGTGCAGTGGTGCTGGGCGCAGACGGCGCTTTTGCAGGCATGAAAAAAGGCGCTACGTTTGTTGACCACACCACGGCCTCCGCCAATGTGGCCCGCGAACTCTACGCAGCAGCCAAAGCGCTGGGCTTGAATTTCATTGACGCGCCCGTTTCGGGTGGCCAAGGTGGCGCACAAAATGGCTTGCTCACCGTCATGTGTGGCGGCGATGCTGCCATTTTTGAGGCCACCAAACCCGCCGCCATGGCGTTCTCTCGGGCTTACACCCTGATGGGCGAGTCTGGCGCAGGCCAACTCACCAAAATGGTCAATCAAGTGTGCATTGCGGGCTTGGTACAAGGTTTGTCAGAAGCCATTGCTTTTGGACAAAAAGCAGGCCTCGACATGAATCTGGTGCTGGATGTGATTGGCAAGGGCGCAGCGCAAAGTTGGCAAATGGACAACCGCGGCAAAACCATGGTGGCGGACAAGTTTGATTTTGGTTTTGCGGTCGATTGGATGCGCAAAGACTTGGGCCTGGTCATGGACGAAGCCAAACGCAATGGCGCGCGCTTGCCGGTGACAGCCTTGGTCGATCAGTTTTACGCCGATGTGCAACAAATGGGCGGCCATCGCTGGGACACCTCTAGCTTAATCAAGCGTCTGGGCTAAGCGCTTCAAACGCCTCAAGCAAAAGGGGCTCTGAATCACTTCAGAGCCCCTTTTAAATTGAACACCAAACCTTAAATTTTAGGTTGTGATTGAGGTGACAAGGGCTGCGCGCTGATGCGCTTCAGCTCTTCTTCGGTGATGATCTCAAACACCCGCACCACCTTCACCACACCGCTCACACTGCCGCTGCGTGCAATTTCTGAAGCGCGCTGTGCCTCTCGAGTTGTGACACGGCCCATCAAGTAAACAATGCCGCGCTCTGTCACGACTTTGAAAGCATTAGATTGCAAATCTTTGGCATCCACCAGCAAGGCTTTGATTTGACCTGAGGTGATGATGTCTTTGGAGCGCTGTGTGATTGAGCTGGCAGGTTCTATGGCCAAGTCATTGACAACAGAGCTAACGTTCTCTTGGCTTTTGGCCAATCTCTCAGCACGTTCTCTTTCTGCAGCTGAACTCACTTCGCCCGTCAGCAGCACCATGCGGTTGTAGCTGGTCACATTCACATGCGAAGCTTCAGTTAAGATCTGACGCAGACCTTGCGCTGTTCGAAGCTCAATGCTTTCGTCCTCTAACTGTATGCCTGCTGTGCGACGATCGATGGCCACGAAGCCTCCCACCACGGCACTGCCAATAATCAAAGGCGCACACGCCGACAAGCTGGCAACCAAGGTGCTGGCCGCCAACGCAGAAAACATCCAACGATTGAGATTGAGTTTCACTTGAAGAGTCCTTAGAAAGTCATAAAGCATTTTAGCGCGTCGATTCAAAAAAGGAATGTCCTTCTTTCGTTCATCCCAAGGCGTCTTGGTCACCCATCAGTTGGGCATCTACGCCGTCGCACAGACAGTGGAGGGCCAATTGCTGAACTTCGCGAATGCGGACTGCACGATCGTGGGGGATGCCAACATGCACATCCGTTTCACGCAGCGCTTTGGCAACTGAGCCACCGCCTTTGCCTGTCAGGGCTATGACCGTCATGTCGCGTTCGTGCGCGGCATGCAAAGCTCGCATCAGACCCTCTTCTTCGCCCGTGGCAGTGAGCAACAACAGCACATCGCCAGCTTGGCCTAAAGCACGCACTTGCCTGGCCAAACTGGCATAGGCAGGATCACCTAAACCTTCGTGAAGCAAGGCAATGGCTGCGAGTTCGGGTCGTTCACGCTCAAAGCCACCCACAAACAAACTGGCAAAGTACTGAGCCAATGCTGCCGCACTGCCTTCCCCACAAACCAAGACTTTGCCGCCACTGGTGATGCAAGCCATGAGCGCCTGAACGCCCGCATCCAAAGGCTTGGCCAAGGCTTCGGCCGCTTGGTATTGCAGGTCAGCGCTGTCGATGAAGTGTTGTTGAATACGCAGTTCTAACATGAACTGCATGATACTCGCAGCAGGCTTCAGCCAATGCTGCGGCACTTAAGAAATCGCATCAAAGGCAGCCTTGATCCAAATCATGCCTTCGGGCTCCCAAGCAATGACGTCAAAGCGCGCCGCAGGAAGGCTTCGCCAACGCATCAAGAAAAATCGAGCGGCAAACACAATGCGCCTTTGCTTCGTGGCCCCCACACTGCCCAATGCACCGCCAAATTGACCCAAGGCACGCTTTCGAACCTCCACAAACACCACGGTGCTGTCGGATTCTTGCAAAATGAGGTCAATTTCCCCACCACCCCGCCCAGGCGTTCGATAATTGCGCTGTAACAATCGCAAACCTTGTTGTTGCAAAAAGAGCAGCGCGGCATCTTCCGCGGCATCGCCAGTTTGCTTCGTTGTCCGATTGAGGAGCACCATTGAATTTGCCTTCTGAAAAAAATGAAGCCATGCCAGTCACCGCCAATGAGACGGGTTCTGGGGGTTTGGCTTCGACTTACAACAAGGCATTTCAAGCAGCCCGCGACGCTGTGGGGCCGCAAAATCACCCAGCCAGCACACTGTATGTGGTGGCCACGCCCATCGGCAACCTGGCCGACATCACATTGCGAGCTTTGTATGTGATTGAAAGAGCCAATACCTTGGCCTGTGAAGACACACGTCATACCCAACAACTGCTTCGAGCCTATGGATTGGACAGAAACAATTCGCAATTGTTGGCCGTGCATCAACACAATGAAGCCGAGGCTGCCGCTCAAGTGATTGCCCGTTTGGCCCAAGGCGAACGTGTGGCCTATGTGAGTGATGCGGGCACGCCAGCCATTAGCGACCCTGGTGCACGATTGGTTGCAGCCGTCGCCGCTGCAGGTTATCGCGTCATGCCTTTGCCAGGTGCCAGCAGTGTGACCACCTTGCTAAGCGCTGCCGGTGTCATGGGTGAAGGCGGCTTTGTCTTTTCAGGTTTTCTATCTTCCAAAGCCACAGAAAGACAGCGCGCCATTGAAACGCTGAGCGGTGAATCGCGCGCCGTGGTGTTGCTAGAAGCACCGCATCGCATTGAGGCCTTGGCCTTGGCTCTTTCAGTTTTGGGAAGCCGGCTGATTACGGTGGGCCGGGAATTGACCAAACAATTTGAAACGGTGCACACCGTTGAAGCTCAAAAATTACCGGCTTGGTTTGCAGAAAAATCTGATCATGTACGCGGTGAATTTGCGCTGGTTATCCACGCTTTGGAAAAACCCAAGTCTGAAAATGACAACGCCTTGGATGCCGACAGCTTGCGAACTTTGAAGTTGCTTCTCACGGAGTTGCCTTTGAAAACTGCCGTCAAAATGACCAGCGACATCACGGGCGTTTCCAAAAACTTAATCTATGACACTGCGCTGAGTTTGAAGAAGGGTCATGACTAGCGTTTGCGCAGACCCAGCCACATCACGGTGCCCACCACCAAGAAGGCCCCTACCAGTTGAATGGGTGCAATCGCTTGATCCAGCAAAGCCCAAGCCAGCACCAAGGCAAACACTGGCTCTACATTCATGATGGCCGAGTTGCCCACCACGCCCAACTTGGGCAAGACCGTGAACAAAATAGTGAAGGCCGTGCCATACAAAAACGACAACATGCCAAGCCCCCACCAACCGGCGGGTGCTTGCGGCAAATGAAAGCCCCCCTGACTGATGGCCGCGGCCACTGCCAAAACTCCGACAATGGTCATCGAAGAAAAGGTTCGGACGCGGCCATCTAAGCCCGTCGTTTCGTGCTGCGTGTAGACCAGTGCCAAGCCAAATGTTGCGGAGGCCGCTAAAGCAAACGCCACCCCAGAGCCAATTTGTGACCAATGCTCTGCAGCACCCAGGCCAGAAGTGGCGCCCAATACATCGAGCGCCAAGGCCAAGCCGACCAACAAAATGGGCATGCTCCAAAGCACCGCCTTTTCAGCTTGATGTTTGTAAAGCACGCGCGCCCAAAAAGCGGTCGACAAAGGGTAGGTGTTGAAGGCCAACAAGGCCAATGCCACTGGCAGTCTGGCCACCGATGAATACAAACACACGCTTTGAACCGCAATGAGTCCGCCAATGATCAGCATGTATTTTTTGTGGTTTGACTCAACTTGAATTTGAACTTTTTGTTGCCACACAATCAAACCCACCACCACCGCTGTGAGCACACTTCGAAAGCTGACCGCTGTGACCACATCGACGCCATTGTTGAAAGCCAAGCGTGCGGCCACATGGTTGGCGCCCATCATGAAAGCGATGAGCAACAAGGTGGCGAAGGCCGTGCTGGTGAGAGATTTCGATTGTTCAGTCATGCACTCATTCTGCAGGATAGAGTCCGTGCACCCTGGCATGCAGGCGACTGAGGCCGAGCAGTGCATTGGTATAGGGCGTGCTGACATGGGTGAGTTGGCCCAACTCACGCACCACGCTCACCAGTGCGTCCAACTCAACCGCTTTGCCAGCCTCTACATCTTGCAACATGGAGGTTTTGAAAGCCCCCAGTTTTTGAGTGATGGCATGTCGATCATCGGGCGTTTGGGCAATGGGGATACCGATTTTTTCGCCAATCTGTTTGGCCTCGAGCATGATTTTTGAAACAAAATCTCGAACCAAGTCATCTTGCAAAATCAAATCGGTGGTGGCCCCCGTGAACGCACTGATGGGGTTGACGGTCATGTTGCCCCAAAGCTTGTACCAAACATCTTTTTGAATTTGTGCAGAGGCACTGGCGTTGAAACCAGCGGCTTGCAAGGCACTCACAAGATCTTGCACACGTTCACTGGCGGGCCCCGTTTGCGTGGCTGGCTCACCCAATATCAGGCCTTGTCCAAAATGATGCCGCACGACACCGGGTGCATCCAATGAACAGCTGGAATGAACCACGCAACCCACCACATGGTGGGCAGGAATGGCGTGGCCAATCAGGCCTTGAGGGTCTATGGTGTTGAGGCGAGTACCTTGAAGCGAATCGCCAAAGCCTTCAAAGAACCACCACGGCACACCATTCATGGCCGTCAACACCATGGTGTGGGGCGCCAACAAAGGCGGGATGCCTTTGGCCACATCGGCCATGGCTGGCGCCTTGACCGCCACGATGACCAAGTCTTGAGGGCCTAAGTCAGCGGGATTGGCCGAGACTTTGACAATGGCCTTCAAGTGCGTCTGATCCGTTTGAAACTGGGCTTGCGGTTGAATGCATTGCAGGCCATTTGTTTGCAAAGCCACAAGCGTTGCGCCGCGAGCCACAACACTGACCTCATGCCCCATTCTGGCCAAGTGCACGCCGATCCAACCGCCAATGGCACCAGCACCGTAAATACAAACTTTCATAAGCGGTAACTTTCCTCGGGTTTGTGCCATTGCCGATCGACTTGTCGAATCAGGGCGTCCAACACATCGTTGCCTGCCCCGTGGTTGGGATTGAACTGCAGCGCATCGCGCGTGCACTTGGCTGCAACTTCTTCACTCACTGGAATGGCCTGCGAAGCCCCCCCCATGCTGAAGGTGGCCAATTGAATTTCACAGGCTCGCTGCAAAGTCCAGAGGATGGCAAATGTTTGAGGCAAGGTGGCGCCCCAAGAGAGCAAGCCGTGGTTGCGCAAGATCACAGCCTGTTTGTTGTCAATGCTCTTGAGCAATCGCGGCGCTTCGTCTGCATGAATGGTGATGCCTTCAAAGTCATGGTACGCAATCATGTTGTGCAACTGCGCCGTGTAAAAATTGGTTTGCTGCAAACCCTCTTTCAAGCAGGCGACCGATACACCTGCAGTGGTGTGGGTGTGCATCACGCAGTGCGCCTCTGGCAGGTTGTCGTGCAAAGCAGCATGCACGGTAAATCCAGCGGGGTTCACCGGATAGGGTGAGCCATCGAGTGCCTTGCCGTTCAAGTCAATTTTGACCAAGTTGCTGGCGGTGACTTCGCTGTAATGCAAGCCAAAGGGATTGATCAAGAAATGTTTTTCGGCACCACATACTTCTTGCGGCAAGCGCAAGGTAATGTGGTTGTAGATCATTTCGGTCCAGCCTAAAAAAGCAAAAACACGGTAACAGGCCGCCAACTGCACGCGGGCCTCCCATTCTTTGGCATGCACTTCATGGCGCAGCGAACGCACAGCAGGCAGTTGGTGTGTCAGCATGATCAGTACACCTGGCCTGAGGTTGGCAATGCGATGCCCGCATCGGGCTTGAATTGACGCACCAACGCCGCAGTTTGACGAACCAAAATTTGAGTGTCTAGGCCCACCGCTACAAACAAGGCGCCGAGCGACAAATAGTGTTTGGCTTGGGTGACATCGGACGTCAAAATGCCCGGTGCCTTACCCGCTTTCAAAATGCGTGCGATGGCATCTTCAATGGCGGCCTGCACTTCCACGTGGTTGGGGTCGCCCACATGACCCAATGAAGCCGACAAGTCTGCCGGGCCAATGAACACGCCATCTACACCGGGTGTGTTGGCAATGGCGTCCAGATTTTTCAAAGCTTCGCGTGTTTCAGCTTGCACCAGCAAGCAAACTTGTTCGTTGGCCTCTTTGGTGTAATTGGGGAACATGCCCCAGCGTGAAGCACGCGCACCGCCCATGCCACGCACACCCCCCTTGCCATCGTTTTGCGGATAACGCATGGCTTGCACACATTGCGCGGCTTGCTCAGGCGTGTCGATCATGGGAATGAGCAAGGTCTCAACGCCCAAATCCAAGTACTGTTTGATGAGTGCCGTGTCGCCCACGGGCACGCGTGCGATGGCGTTGTTGACGGGATAGGCCGCAATGGTTTGAAGTTGCTGTTGAATGGTTTGCAAATTGTTGGGCGCATGCTCACCATCAATCAACAGCCAATCGAAGCCGGCCATGGCGCACATCTCGGCGCTGTAACTGCTGGCCATGCCCAACCACAAACCAATTTGGGCGTGCTTTTCAGAGATGGCTTTTTTGAAACGATTCACGGGTGTTTTCATCATGTCTCTTTCTTAAATGAATTGAAATTGCAAACGGCCCAGTGGGCCATAGTCGGCATCGAACAGGTCCCCCACTTTGGCTGGAACTGGTTTTGTAAATGAGCCGGCCAACACAATTTGCCCAGCTTTCAAATGCTCACCCCATGGGGCCAACTTGTTGGCCAGCCAAGCTATGCCCACCGCGGGATGGCCTTGCACGCCGGCCGCCAAACCCGTCTCTTCGACCACCCCATTCAATTTCAAAATAGCGCCACACCATGGCAGGTTGGTGGTGAGCGGATTGACCTTTTCGGCGCCCACCACAATGCCCGCGTTGGCTGCGTTGTCGCTGATGGTGTCAAACACTTTGCGCATCACTTTGGTGTGGCGATCAAATTGTTCGATGCGCGAATCGATGATTTCGATGGCGGGTGTGACGTATTCTGTGGCTGCCAACACTTGCTCAACTGTGACGTCTGGGCCATGCAGGTCTTTCTTCAAAACAAAGGCCAACTCGACCTCGACGCGTGGCACGACAAAGTCTGTGTGGGCAATGTTCAACACATGGCCTGGCGTGCAGGTGTACAACATGTTGTCGAGCAAGGTGCCGTAATCGGGCTCGTCAATTTGACTGGCCTGTTGCATGGCACGTGACGTCAGGCCAATTTTGTGGCCGATCACTTTGCGACCTTCGGCCAATTGCAGCGCCACCCAGGCACGACTCACACGGTAACCATCTTCAATGGTCATGCCGGGAAAGCGTTTGGAAAAGTGCTCGACCTGTTGCCGAGTTTTTTGCGATTGCTGCAACTCGGCAGCGAGTTGTGCAATTTGGGCTGAATCAAACATACAGACTGTCTTTCAAAAACGCGAAGCGCTGTGAACTGATAACTGATTTAAAGGGCGGCAAACAATGGGTGAACATTGCTGTGCTTGTGATCAAACACTTCAGGCCCTACATCGATCTGCAAGGTAATGCCGATGTGTCTTTTTGCAAAGAGCTCTGCAAAATGTTTTTTCGTGACTTCCACCAACATTTCACCAGCGCGTTGTTGGGTGGCCGCACTGCGCCCCTTGCCCATTCTCACATTCAAATAAACGAACGCATAGTCTTCTGAACCACCGTTTGGATTGTGCTCAAACTGGGCAGCCCGGCGGCCTGCAGCCCCCCCGTCGGCCACGGCGTAATGGGGAGCAGGATAGGCCAACACGCGCGTGCCGCCCGTGGGAAACACTTGTTTGCCCCCTTCATCGACCACCGTGAGCATGGCATCGGCCAAGCTGCGGCACAGAACTTTCATGTTGGTTTCTGCGTCCAACTGTCCGGTATAGAGAATGACCAAATGAGGCATGGGCGTGCTTTCAAAAATTACAAGCGACTTGCACCGGCTGCGTAAACAGCCGATGGGTCTTTTAAGCTTTTGAGACTCAGTGTATGCAAGGCATGACCTGCATCGTCGTTGACAGGATTGACCGGAAATACTGCATTGATTTGTCCGGTTCCCGAGCTTGGGAAATAAGGTGTGATCACTTCGGCTTTGCCTTGGTACTGATCCCAGCCCAAGGCACCCAGCAACATGGCGGTATCGTGCATAAAGCCTTCGCCATGGCCTTTGGCAGCGTACTCGGGCAGCATGGCGCAAAAAGTTTTCCAGTCACCTTGCTGCCAAAGTTCAACCACATTGTGATCAAGTTGCTCTAAAAATGGACTCCAGATTTTGTTGGCATAGTCAGGTGCCAGACCATTTTGTGCGAAGCGATGCGACAAGGAGCCACTGGCAAAGAAGGCCACCTTGCCAGCGTATTGTTGCTCTACCGCGCGGCGCATGGCCCAGCCCAATTGAGCACTTTCGGCCAAGGAATGCACCATGCACAAAGCCGACACCGAAATCACTTTGTAGTGCCTGTCTGCGTTCATGTACCGCATGGGCACCAAAGTGCCATATTCCAAAGCCAAGCTGGTGTGCTCGTGTGCCAGCGTGGTCACGCCGGCATCGTTGCATGCCTTGGCCAAAATGTGGCCAAGCTCAGGATTGCCGTCGTATTCATAGGACATGTTGCTGATGAAATGAGGCAACTCATTGCTGGTGTAGTTGCCCTTGAAATGCGCAGCATTGTTCAAGTGATACGCTGAGTTGACCAACCAATGCGTGTCAAACACCACAATGGTGTCGACGCCCAAAGCGCGGCAGCGTTTGTCGATTTCATGATGGCCCTCAATGGCCGCTTGGCGCATGCCCTTTTGCGGCCCGTCCAACTCGCTCAAGTACATGGAAGGCACATGCGTGATTTTGGCGGCCAATGCAACTTGTCCCATGCTCAGACTCCCCAATGCGGAATGTGGTGTGAGCCCATCGAGACCGCGACGTTTTTAGGCTCGCAAAAAACTTCGTAACTCCAAGTACCGCCCTCTCGCCCTGTGCCACTGGCCTTGGTGCCTCCAAAGGGTTGTCGCAAATCGCGTACGTTTTGGCTGTTCACAAAACACATGCCGGCCTCTACTGCCGCCGCCACGCGGTGGGCACGGCCAATGTTCTCGGTCCACACATAACTTGATAGACCGTATTGAATGTCGTTGGCCAATTCAATGGCGTGCGCTTCATCTCGAAAGGGAATCATGCAAGCCACAGGGCCAAAGATTTCGTCTTGCGCAATTTTCATGCGGTTGTCGACATCGGCAAACACGGTAGGCCAAACGAAGTTGCCTTTCTTCACACGTTCAGACAATTCAGATGCGTAGGAAGGTTTGTCCAATCCGCCGCACACAAGCGTCGCACCCTCTTTGGGGCCCAACTCAATGTAACTTTTGACTTTGGCCAAATGCGCTTGGCTGATCATGGGACCCACGATGGTGTTTTCATCCAGCGGGTCACCGACTGAAATGCGTTTGGCACGTTCTGTGAACTTTTGCACAAAGTCGGCATAGATACTTTGCTGGACCAAGATGCGACTGCCCGCTGTGCATCGCTCACCGTTGTTGCTGAAGATCATGAACACCGCGGCATCCAACGCGCGGGGCAAGTCGGCATCTTCAAAAATAACAAAGGGTGATTTACCACCCAGCTCCATGCTGAATTTTTTAAGGCCGGCGCTTTGCACAATGCGATTGCCTGTAGCAGTAGACCCTGTAAAAGAAATGGCGCGCACATCAGGGTGCGACACCAAGGGCTCACCTGCCTCTTTGCCATAACCATGCACCAAATTCAAAACGCCAGGCGGCACGCCCGCTTCAAGCGCCAGCTCTCCCAAACGTGCTGCCGACATGGGCGAGAGCTCGCTCATTTTCAAAACTGCTGTATTGCCAAAGGCCAAGCAAGGCGCCACCTTCCAAGTGGCTGTCATGAAGGGCACATTCCACGGGCTGATCAAGGCGCACACACCGACGGGATGGAACAGCGTGTAGTTCAAATGCGTGGGCGTAGGGTAGGTATGGCCATCCACGCGCGTGCACATTTCTGCAAAGTAAGAAAAATTGTCAGCGGCGCGTGGCACCAACTGCTTGCCTGTTTGCGAAATGGTTTGACCACAATCGCGTGTTTCTGTTTCTGCAATGGCAGGCACGTGCTTGGTAATGAGCTCCCCGAGCTTGCGCATGATCTTGGCGCGGTCTGTGGCCGGTGTTGCGGCCCATTTTGGGAAAGCGGCCTTGGCGGCGGCTACCGCTTGATCGACCTCATTCAAGCCGCCCGATGACACCTCCGCCAAAACTTCTTGTGTGGCGGGGTCGCGGGTTTCAAAAGTCTGAGCACTCGCCATTGAGCGGCCATTGATTAAATGATCTATGCGCATTTTCTAGTCCTGTTTTCTGATGGATGGATGGCGATTGATTGGCGCAGCGCCTACTCACCCAAGGTGTTGATCAAGTCGCCCACGCCTTCAATGCTGGTCACAATCACATCGCCAGCATCGCAATTCACCACGCCATCTGGCGTGCCTGTCAAAATCAAATCACCTGGCTGCAATGTCATAAAGGCACTGAAGTACTCAATGAGGGTGGGTACATCAAAAATCATGTCGCGCGTGTGGCCGCTTTGAGTCACTTTGCCGTTGACGGTGGTTTGTAAATTCAAATTCATGGGGCTTCCATACACCTCATGAATGTCTTTAGCATCGACCAACCACGGACCGATAGGGGTACAGGTGTCGCGGTTTTTCACACGGAAGTTGGGTCGGTACCAGTTCTCTAAATAGTCGCGAATGGCGTAATCGTTGGCCACGGTGTAGCCGCCCACATAGTCATACGCATTTTCTTTTTTCACCTGCTTGGCCGTACGGCCAATGACCACGGCCAGCTCGCACTCGTAGTGCATGTAAGTCACGCCGTGAGGTCTGCGCGTGAGGGCTTTGTGGCCAATGAGGGAGGCCTCACCTTTGACAAACACCAAGGGTTCTTCGGGGGCTTTGAACGCCAGTTCTTTGGCATGATCAGCATAATTCAAACCCAAAGCCAATACGGTTCTGGCTTGCGGCACTGGCACCAAGGGCGGCAACCACACCACCTCTTCAAACTTCAAACGTTTGCCAGCCCAAGGGCTGCGCGTGAGCAACAACTCGCCATTTGACTCAACGGCCTCATGCACAGCGCCAGCCCAAGCAATGCGTGCGTGTTTCATGCGGTGGCTCCTACAAAATGATTGACCAAGCTTTCAAAGCCAGGCGCTGAAATTTCCACGACATCGCCTGCTTTGGCGCGCGGCCGCTTGCCGTCAGGCAGACAGTCACTTCCCAACAACAAAACATCGCCCGCTTGAAAGGTCATGAATTCTGAAATGTCTGCAAGCAACATGTGCGAGGCTCGCACCGTCTCTGCGTAGTTCACACTTTGCACAGTTTGGCCATTGACTTTGACACTGAGCACCATGGCATCGGTTTGAACTTCGGCAATGGGTTTGGCCATTGCACCCACCCCCAAAAAGCCATCGACGCATTTGAATTTGACAGGTGGCCTGTAATAGCTCTCGTGCGGAATAGACACATCGTTGACCAACACACACGACACCACCCGAGCATCGGGGCCAAAGACCCACGCCAAATTGGCGCCCACATCGACTTCAGGCACATTGGCAGGGATGGCAATTTTGTGGCCCGACGCGGTGAAGGTGTTGGCTGTTTTGATAAATAACACAGGCGCTTTGGGTGCGCCCTTGTGGGGCGCGTCGTTCATTTGCGGAGCTCTGAGGTTCCACTCTTTTTTGAAATTTAAGAGCGCGCCGTAGACGGTCCCTTGGGGCCAATAGGTGGGGGGATTGTTTTGCATGTTTAGGCCATCTCTTCCGAGATCTGTTCGGTATTGAAAGTTTCCAGTTGAATCACCGCATCAAGCAATTGATACAACTGCGCTAATTTTTGTTTGCCCAATTCACTTTCCATGAAGGCGTAATGCGCTTCAATGGCCTCTGACAGTTTGGCCACCTTGTCCAAGCCCAAGTGGGTTGCTCGGACCACGGATCGGCGCGCATCCTGTGGGCAACGACGTCGCTCAATCAGGCCATCTCTCTCCATGCGTGTCAGCACACCCGTGAGGCTTGGGCCCAATAAAAATGCTTCGCGAGCAACTCGGCCCGTTTCCACACCCTCGGAGAAGTGTGCGTTTTCACCCAAGACCCGCAACACTCGCCACTGCTGATCGGACAAGCCATGCTCGCGCAAACTGGGGCGCGTGTGCGTCATCACCGCCTCGCGCGCTTGAAGCAGCAGTCGGGGGAGGTTGCGGTGGACAAAAGTTTGTTTTTTCATTTGATCTGGATTTATTTAACATGTTAAATGAATTTCAAGCTTTTAGAAAATCGGGTAAACCCGTTTTTTTCAAACCCAAGCGTCAGCGCCTCACCTCATGAGCCTCAAGCCAATCAATAATTGCACGATGAACGCTTCATTTTTTGAAAAACAGGGCATCCGATTGATTCAAGCGCCCATGGCAGGCTCTCAAAATCATCGCTTGGCAGCAGCCGTCTTCCAAGCCGGCGGTTTGGGCAGCATTCCTGCGGCCATGCTCACAACCGAGCAGTTGCAAAACGAATTAAGCTCATTTCAAGATGCCCTTGACTGGGACATTGATTCAGCGCTTGCAACGGGCTGGGGCCAGCGGCTGCCTGTCAACGTCAACTTCTTTTGTCACAGCCCACCGCAGGCGCAACTTGCAACCGAAAAAGCATGGCGCGAGCAGCTCACGCCGGCTTATCTTGCCCATGGCATTGACCCTCAATCTGTTGGCTCTGGCCCTGGCCGCGCACCCTTTAGCGAAGAAAGTTTGAAGCTCATGGGCCAGTTCAAACCGGCCGTCGTCAGCTTTCACTTTGGCCTGCCGCAAGCCGAATGGGTGCGGCAACTTCAAGACGGGGGCATTCAAATTTGGTCTTCTGCCACCACCGTGCAAGAGGCGCAATGGCTTGAACAACAGGGTGCCAACGCCATCATTGCCCAGGGGCTTGAGGCAGGGGGGCATCGAGGCATGTTTCTCACAGAAGATCTGAACACACAAGTGGGCTGCATGGCGCTGCTGCCGCAAATCGTCAAAGCAGTAAGGTGCCCTGTCATTGCTGCTGGCGGCATATCCAGTGCGGCTGCCGTCAGCGCGGCCAAAGCCTTGGGCGCCAGCGCGGTCCAAGTGGGCACGGCATTCCTCACAAGCCACGAAGCCACTACCAGCGCGGTGCACCGCCAAGCCTTGCTGTCAGAGCTTGCGCGGCACACGGCCTTGACCAATCTTTTCAGTGGTCGGCCAGCGCGAGGCATTGTGAACAAATTCATGCGCGAGTTCGGCCCGCTCAATTCAGCAGCCCCCGCTTTTCCTTTGGCCACGGCGGCTGTCGCGCCACTCAGAGCCGCTGCTGAAGCCCAAGGCCTGAGCGACTATTCGCCCTTGTGGTCAGGCCAAAACGCATCCGATTGCGAAGCCTTGCCTGCAGCCCAAATCACGCACAAACTCTTACAAGGCTGGAAATGAAGCGGCCCTGTCTGAACTTGACAACGTCTCAGTCGGCTTCAGAGTGTTAGGCTTGCACCATGGCCAAAGACAAAACCATTTTCACTTGCTCCGATTGCGGCGGCACCACGCCGCGCTGGCTGGGCAAATGTCCCGCTTGCGGTGCTTGGAACACGCTCATTGAAAGCACCTTAGACGCCGGCGGCAGTGCTAAAAACAGATACACCAGCCAATTTCAAGCCTTGGCCAAAACCTCTGAGCTCACCAAGCTGGGCGACATTGAAGCCACTGACGTTGACCGCACGGCCACCGGCCTGGAAGAGCTAGACCGCGCATTGGGCGGTGGGGTTGTCGAAGGCGGTGTGGTTCTCATTGGCGGCGACCCTGGCATTGGCAAATCCACCTTGCTGCTCCAAGCGCTTGATGCCTTGCAGCACAAAGGCATGAACACGCTGTATGTCACGGGCGAAGAGAGTGGTGCACAAGTGGCGCTGCGCTCCAGACGCTTGGGCCTAGACAACAGCCAAGTGCAGGTGCTTGCCGAAATTCAATTGGAAAAAATACTGGCCACCCTGCAAGCCGAGCGCCCCAACATTGCCGTCATCGACTCTATTCAAACGGTTTACTCAGACCAACTGACCTCAGCGCCTGGCTCCGTGGCGCAGGTTCGGGAATGCGCTGCGCACCTCACCCGCGCCGCCAAGGCCACTGGCACAGCCATTGTGTTGGTAGGCCACGTCACCAAAGAAGGCGCACTGGCAGGCCCACGTGTTTTAGAGCACATGGTCGACACCGTGCTGTACTTTGAAGGCGACACGCACAGCAGCTTCCGACTCATTCGGGCCATCAAAAACCGCTTTGGTGCGGTCAACGAAATTGGCGTGTTTGCCATGACCGAAAAAGGCCTGAAAGGCGTTTCTAACCCCAGCGCCATCTTTTTGTCGCAACACGCAGAGCCCGTGGCGGGCAGTTGCGTCATGGTCACTTTGGAGGGTACGCGCCCCCTCTTGGTCGAAATTCAGGCCCTGGTCGACAGCGGGGGGCCAAGTCCTCGCAGGCTGTCTGTGGGCTTAGAAAGAGACCGCCTGGCCATGCTCTTGGCGGTCTTGCACCGGCATGCAGGCGTGGCTTGCATGGACCAAGATGTGTTTGTGAATGCGGTGGGTGGTGTTCGCATCAGCGAGCCTGCTGCTGACTTAGCAGTAATGTTGGCAATCACTTCATCTCTAAGAGGCAAGCCTTTGCCCAAGGGTTTCATTGCCTTTGGCGAGGTCGGTCTGGCGGGTGAAGTTCGGCCAGCACCGCGCGGCCAAGAACGCCTCAAGGAAGCCGCCAAGTTGGGCTTCACGGTGGCCGTGGTGCCCAAAGCCAATGCCCCCAAAAAGAACGACAAGAACTTTGAAGGCCTCACGATTTATCCGGTTGACCGCATTGAAGACGCCATGAATTGCGTCCGGGGACTTTAAGATCCTGCCATGAACTTTTCCAAAATTTTGATCCCCATTGGGGTCATTGCCTTTGTCGCTGGGGCCTGGTACCAATACAAATGGCCTGGCGTAGCGGTGTCTACCGGCGCCGTTGTCATGTGGATCTTGCTGCATTTCACGCGCATGGTGACCGTCATGAGCAGGGCTGCCAACAGACCCATCGGGCATGTCGCAAGCGCTGTCATGCTGAATGTCAAACTCAAAAAAGGTGTGAACCTGATGCACGTCATTGCCTTGACCAAGTCTTTGGGTGAGCGCTTGTCGGAAGAGAAGGCCGAACCCGAAATTTTCAAATGGACAGATTCAGGTGACTCCTATGTCGTTTGCACATTCAAAGGCGGCAAGCTTCAGACATGGGACATGACCCGGCCCGCACAAGACGAAACCGAAGAATCCAAACCATCGACCTCAGACCTGGTGAATTCAGGCAAAACAAGCCCATAAGGCTCGTAAAATAAACGCTTTGCGAAACTGGCAACAAAGGACAAAACAATGAGCACCGCAACCCCCTCCATGGAAGACCGTGACGGCAAAATTTGGATGGACGGCAAGATGGTCGAATGGCGCGACGCCAAAATCCACGTCTTAACCCACACACTGCACTACGGTTGCGGCGCCTTTGAAGGCGTTCGGGCCTACAAAACGGTCAATGGCACGGCTATTTTCCGTTTGCAAGAGCACACCGACCGACTGTTCAACAGCGCCAAAATCTTGCGCATGAAATTGCCCTTCACCAAAGAGGAAGTGTGCGAGGCCCAAAGAGCTGTGGTGCGTGAGAACCATCTAGAAAGCGGCTACATCCGCCCTCTCACTTGGATTGGTTCAGAAAAATTAGGTGTCAGCCCCAAAGGCAACACCATCCACCTCATGGTGGCTGCATGGACTTGGGGCGCTTACTTGGGCGAAGAAGGTTTGAAGCGTGGCATTCGCGTCAAAACCTCCAGTTTCACACGCCACCACGTCAACATCACCATGACGCAGGCCAAGGCCGTGAGCAACTACACCAACTCCATTCTGGCCAACATGGAAGCCGTCGATGAAGGGTACGACGAAGCCTTGTTGCTCGACACCTCCGGCTTCGTGTCTGAAGGCGCAGGCGAAAACATTTTTGTCATCAAAGATGGCGTCATCTACACCCCCGATTTATCGGCTGGCGCTTTGAACGGCATCACACGCAACACGGTGTTTCACATTGCCAAAGACTTAGGCCTTGAGATTGTGCAAAAGCGCATCACACGCGACGAAATTTACATCTGTGATGAAGCCTTCTTCACTGGCACTGCTGCTGAAGTCACACCCATCCGCGAACTCGATCGCATTGAAATTGGGGCTGGCAGCCGTGGCCCTGTCACTGAAAAAATTCAGACAGGTTTCTTTGACATCGTGAACGGCAAGAATCCAAAATACGCTCACTGGTTAACAGCCGTTTAATTCAAAGAAGGACCCTGTTCATGAGTCAAGCTATTGAACTTCTGGCCAAAGACTTGAACCCACAAGGCGGTGTTTTTTGCCCCAGCCCCAAGGCTGACATGAAAGTCTGGAACACCCACCCCAAGGTTTACTTAGACGTCGCCCGCGAAGGCCATGCCAAGTGCCCCTATTGCGGCACGGTGTACCAACTTAAAGCGGGTGAAGCAGTCGGTCACGGCCACTGAATCACCGCGTCCCTTTATGTCGGTGCCCTCGCTGACCATCGCGGTCCTGACCAAAAACGAAGCGCATCGCATTCAGGCTTGTTTGGCCAGCGCAGCATTCGCCCATCAAGTCTTGGTGGTCGACAGCGGCAGCACCGATAACACAGTGGCTTTGTGCCGTCAGTCGGGTGCTGAAGTTTTTGAATACCCAGACTGGCAAGGCTTTGCTGTCCAACGCAATCGACTCATTGCCCATGCCAGCAGCGATTACATTTTTTTCTTAGATGCCGACGAGCTCATCACGCCCGAGTTTCAGAAAGAGCTCCAAGCCATCGTGCAATCGAATGCCAAAGCGGTTTGGCAAATTCAATGGCGCATGGTGGCATATGGCCACGAATTGAAATACTACATTTCTCGGTCTAAAGTAGAACGCCTGTTTAGGCGAGACATGATCAAAGAGTATGTGGGTGCTGTGCACGAACAAGCCATCTTGCACAACGAAGACCCTGCCGCACCGTCACCGCGCAAAGTCATTTCTGCCAAGTTGTTGCACCACTCACGCGAAACGGTTCGCGGCAGTTTAGAAAAGCTCACTCAGTACGTCATGTTGGGTGCCAGCAAACGCGCGCAAGCTGGCAAAAGCGGCGGCGTTTTGCGCGGCTTGGCCTCTGGCTTTGCCATGTTTTTGCGGCTGTATGTTTTTCGATTGGGATTCATGTGTGGCGGTGCAGGCTTTTTGTATTGTCTGTTTGTGTCCTTGGAAGCTTTTTTTCGATACGCTGCTTTGCATTACGACAAAGACCATCTGCGCAACGACGTGGGCCGCGCCTAAACTTCTGCGGGTATGCTTATTCGGCTTTGCTTCTTAGCCTAGGCAAGCGCACCACAAAACTGGCACCACCACCCAAGCGCTCTTCACAAGTTACATGACCTTTGTGCCGCTGGGCAATCGACCTCACCAGCGCCAATCCCAAGCCCACACTGCCTGCACGTTCGCTAGCGCCGGGTAGCCGAAAGAAGGGCTCAAAAATTTTCTCGCGATAAGGCAAAGGCACACCAGGTCCTTTGTCACTGACAGTCAAAATAATTTCAGTTGATGACACAGACCCTGTGACCAGAACATCCTCAGGGCCGTTGATTGCGCCATATCGGCTTGCGTTTTCTAACAAGTTGCGAATCAATCGGCGCATCAATTTCACAACGCCCCTCATTTCAATGTGCTTCACGCCCGATTGAACTTCAAACACAGCACCGACGCGGGCACACTCTTCGGCACACAAGCCCATCACGTCAACCACCTCAACCATGCCCATATCGACTTCTTGCGCATCGAGTCGACTGGCCAACAAAATCTCATCAATCAATTGATCGAGTTCAGCGATGTTGCGCGCAATTTCTTGCTTGGCCACTTCATTGTGATGGCCGCTCATGAACTCCAAGCCCATGCGGATTCGAGTCAGTGGCGAGCGCAATTCATGGGATGCATTGGCTAGCAAAGATTTTTGAGAAGCCAACAGCAATTGTTGAGCGCTCATTAAA
>Ga0214921_10001171_pt1 | contig 45374 bp, 44 predicted proteins | sample LL1505_MetaG_FD_177992 | JGI IMG/M metagenome (GOLD analysis project Ga0214921, IMG submission 177992) | Freshwater microbial communities from Lake Lanier, Atlanta, Georgia, United States - LL-1505 | ecosystem: Environmental > Aquatic > Freshwater > Lake | place: USA: Georgia | collected...
CGGTGGTCGCGCCCGGGCGCGGGCAGTACCTTGGCAGCCCAGTATGTGGCGGGGCGCCCGCAGGACGGGCATTCGCTTTTCATGATGAACGACTCCTACGCCATTGCGCCTGCCATCTTCAAAAACCTGAGCTATGACCCTAAAAAAGACCTTGAGGCCGTGACCATGGTGGCCTCAGCCCCCATGTTGCTTTTGGTGTCAGCCCAATCGCCTTACAAGTCGGTGGCCGATCTGGTGGCAGCTGCGCGCGTAAGGGACGCCAAAATGTTTTACGCCTCTTGTGGCACTGGCACCAGCCCGCATCTGGCGGGCGCAATGTTCAATTTGGCATTTGGCGTGAGCCTCACGCACATTCCTTACAAAGGCTGTGGCCCGGCTCTGATTGACATGCTGGGCGGTCAGGTGGACATTGGCTTCATCACCATTTCCGGCGCAATTCCCCATGTCAAGTCCGGCAAATTGCGTGCGTTGGCTATCACGTCCAAGCAGCGTTCTCAGGTGTTGCCCGATGTGCCTACGCTGGCTCAAAGTGGCGCTAGCGACTTTCAGTTGGTGCAATGGCAGGGCTTGGCCGTGCCTGAGGGGGTGCCAGAAAGCATGAAGCTGGCCATTCACGATCGGGTGTCCAAAATCATGAAGCTCGACGAGGTGCAGAAAAAAATGACCGATCTGGGCTATTTGCAAGCCAACGAAGGGCCCGAGGCTTTTCAAAAAATTGTCAACCAAGACATAGACCGCTTCACCAAGTTGGGGCGGCAAATTGGCTTGCGTCTGGACTGAGTTGCGTTAAGTGACCCATATGCAATTCAAAGACCAGGTGGTGTTGGTCACCGGTGCAAGCCGCGGAATTGGCGCTGCCATTGCGCGTGCTTTTGCCGCTGAGGGTGCATTTGTGGTGGTGAATTACCTGAGTCATCACACCCAAGCGCAGGCGGTAGAGGCCGGTTGCCGCCAAGCAGGGGGCGATGCCTGGGCTTTGGCTGCAGACGTTAGATCTAAATCGGCGGTGGACGAGATGGTTCAGCGCGTTGTGGCCGAACTGGGTCGCGTGGATGTGCTTGTGAACAACGCATTTGCGCCCTACCGTTTTGATCCCGAACAGCGTCAGAGGTTTTGGGAGCTTGGTTGGGGCGCCTATCAAGCTCAAATCGACGGGGCAGTGCAGTCTTGTTTTCAAATGTGTCAGGCGGTTTTGCCAGCCATGCGGCAGCGCCTTAAAGGCAGCATCATCAATCTGGTGTCTGACCTGGTGGAGCAGCCCGTGGTGCCTTATCACGACTACGCTACAGCCAAGTCGGCTCTTGTGGGTTTTAGCCGGCATTTGGCGGCGGAGTTAGGCCCTTTGGGCATACGTGTCAACTGCGTCGCCCCAGGCCTAGTGGTGCCCACTGATTCCAGCCGCGCCACGCGTGAGGCTGTTCAGAGCAGCATTGCAGCTCAAACACCCCTTCGCCGCTTGGCCACTCCAGAAGATGTGGCTGGCCCAGTGCTTTTTTTGGCCAGCGAATGGAGCTCTTTCATCACGGGACAAACTTTGCTGGTGGATGGCGGATTGGTGATGCGATGAGTGTTCGGGTGCTCGGAATTGAGTCGTCTTGTGACGAAACCGGGGTGGCTTTGGTGCAAACCCGTTCGGGCCAAGTGCCCCAGTTGCTGGGGCAGGCCTTGTACAGCCAAATTCAAATGCACCAAGCCTATGGCGGCGTGGTGCCCGAGCTCGCCAGCCGCGACCACATTCGCCGAGTGCTGCCCCTTACCCAACAAGTGCTGCAAGACACGCAACTTCAACTGCACGATATTGATGTGTTTGCTTTTACCCGCGGCCCAGGACTGGCGGGCGCATTGCTGGTCGGAGCTGGAGTAGCCTGCGGTTTGGCGGCGGCTCTGGTTAAGCCAGTGCTTGGAGTTCACCACTTGGAGGGGCATTTGCTTTCTCCGTTTTTAAGCGCTGATCCCCCTGAATTTCCATTTGTGGCTTTGTTGGTTTCGGGCGGTCACACCCAGTTGATGCGGGTGCAGGACGTTGGTCACTACGAGCTGCTGGGCGAAACCGTGGACGACGCGGCCGGAGAGGCGTTTGACAAATCCGCCAAGCTGCTGGGCTTGGACTATCCTGGCGGAGCGGCCTTGTCCAAGCTGGCAGAGAAGGGCGACCCAAAAGCTTTCAAGCTCCCTCGCCCTTTGTTGCACAGCAGGGACCTGGACTTTTCTTTTGCCGGCCTAAAAACAGCAGTGTTGACCCAGGTTCAAAAAGCCGGAAATGAACAGTCCATGTCCAATGACGCTGAACAAGAGAGTTTTCGTTGTAACTTGGCGGCTTCCACACAGGCAGCCATTGTGGAGGTGTTGATCAAAAAATCGCTCTTAGCACTGGAGCAAACGGGCCTCAAGCGTTTAGTGGTGGCTGGAGGCGTGGGGGCCAACCGCGTTTTGCGTGAGCAGCTTCAACACAACTGCGCCGCCCGTGGCATTCGGGTGCATTACCCGGAGTTGCATTTGTGTACCGATAACGGCGCCATGATTGCCCTTGCGGCGGCTATGCGGATTGAAGCGGGCGTGGAGTCGCCCCAAGTCGACTACAACTTTGAAGTCAAACCCCGCTGGCCCTTGCAGACATTGTCAAAAGAAGCATTCAATTAAGTGGATTGCTCAATCGAAGTCGCTTGTACGGCACATCAACGGCACGTCATGGTCGATCAATCTTCAATTTACTTGTGAGCTACAATCAAAAGTTCTGACAAAAATACAAATTTTTGTAGAAAGCACGTCAGTTGCAGTTCCAGCGGCTGTCGCAAGTTCAACCGGAACCTTCTACCCCTTCAATTCAGTGGGCTTGGTTTCATTTAAGGAAAACACATGATTGCATCCAGTATCAAGGCTGAAGTGATTCAGGCCAACGCCCGTCAGGCCGGTGACACCGGTAGTCCCGAAGTTCAAGTAGCTTTGTTGACGGCACGTATCAACGAGTTGACTCCCCATTTCAAAACTCACGCCAAAGACCATCACGGTCGTCGCGGCTTGTTGCGTATGGTGAGCCGTCGTCGCAAGTTGTTGGACTATTTGAAAGACCGCGATGCCGACCGTTACACGGCCTTGATTGCCAAGTTGGGTCTGCGCAAGTAATTTTTGCCACACCATGAACTTTCAAGCGTCTGAGTTGGCAAGCTGGCTCAGGCGCTTTGTTGTTTAAATGGTGGGCAAGTCGGAGAGGCGAAAACAGAGCGAAGCTGTGTCATTCCAAAGTGGTTCTGCAATATCTTTGTAGGAATACCTCTGGAATGGCATCGTGTTCTGAGTCGTTTGCTCCGGGCTTTGGGAGGTGGCCTGCACCGCCCTTGATTATTCAGGAGTATACAAATGACGATGTTTAATAAAGTCACCAAAACTTTCCAGTGGGGCCAACACTCGGTCACTATGGAAACCGGCGAAATCGCTCGCCAATCAACCGGCGCTGTGTTGCTGGATATGGAAGGCACCGTGGTGCTGGCCACAGTGGTGGCATCCAAGTCGGCCAAGCCCGGTCAAGACTTTTTCCCTTTGACGGTGGATTACATTGAAAAAACCTACGCTGCGGGCAAGATCCCCGGCAGCTTTTTCAAGCGAGAAGCCAAACCCAGCGAGCTGGAAACCCTGACCAGCCGATTAATAGATCGTCCCATTCGCCCTCTGTTTCCCGAAGGGTTCTTGAACGAAGTGCATGTGGTTATTCACACACTGTCGCTCAACCCCGAAGTGGATGCTGACATTGCCGCCATGATTGCCGTGTCTGCCGCTTTGGGCGTCTCGGGAATTCCATTCAGTGGCCCTCTGGGTGCGGCTCGCGTGGGTTATGTCAATGGTGAATATGTGCTCAACCCTGGCCAAACCCAACGCAAAGACAGCCTCTTGGATTTGGTGGTGGCGGGTACTGAAGCCGCGGTACTGATGGTGGAGTCTGAAGCGCAGCAACTGTCAGAAGAAGTAATGTTGGGTGCTGTGGTTTTTGGACACGAGCAAGGTAAAGTGGCTATTAATGCCATTCACGACCTGATTCGTGATGGCGGCAAAACCGCTTGGGACTGGCAGCCTGCTTCACGCGACAGCGACCTAGACGCCAAAGTCTTGGCTTTAGCCGATGACAAGCTGCGTGCGGCATACCAAATTCGCAACAAACAAGCCCGTACACAAGCTTGCCGTGAAGCATACGCCGCCATCAAAGCTGGTTTGGTCGAGCAAGGTGTTGAGGTGGAGGGCTCTAAGGTCGAAGGTTTGCTGTTTGAAATCGAAGCCCGCATCGTGCGCAGCCAAATTTTGTCGGGCGAGCCCCGCATTGACGGCCGAGACACCCGTACCGTTCGCCCCATCGAGATCCGTCACGGTGTGTTGCCTCGTACCCACGGCTCAGCTTTGTTCACACGCGGTGAAACCCAAGCTTTGGTGGTGACCACTTTAGGTACCGAGCGCGATGCGCAACGCATTGACGCCTTGGCTGGCGAGTTTGAAGACCGCTTCATGTTCCACTACAACATGCCGCCCTTTGCCACCGGCGAGGTAGGCCGTATGGGTTCGACCAAGCGCCGCGAAATCGGCCATGGCCGATTGGCCAAGCGTGCTTTGGTGGCTTGTTTGCCTACCAAGGAAGAATTCCCTTACACCCTGCGTGTAGTGTCTGAAATCACCGAGTCCAATGGCTCTTCTTCCATGGCTTCTGTGTGCGGCGGCTGCTTGTCTCTCATGGATGCGGGTGTGCCCATGAAAGCGCACGTGGCTGGCATTGCCATGGGTTTGATCAAAGAAGGCAACCGCTTTGCGGTGTTGACCGATATTTTGGGTGACGAAGACCACCTGGGCGATATGGACTTCAAGGTAGCCGGTACCACCAACGGCATTACTGCCTTGCAAATGGACATCAAAATCCAAGGCATTACCAAGGAGATCATGCAAGTGGCGCTGGCTCAGGCCAAGGAAGCCCGCATGCATATCTTGGGTAAGATGCAAGAAGCCATGGGCCAAGCCAATACCCAGGTGAGCAACTTTGCACCCCGCCTGTACACCATGAAGATCCATCCGGACAAGATCCGCGACGTGATCGGCAAAGGTGGCGCAGTGATTCGTGCTTTGACCGAAGAAACCGGTACCCAAATTGACATTTCTGAAGACGGCACCATCACCATTGCCTCCACAGACGGAGGCAAGGCAGACGAAGCCAAGCGCCGTATTGAAGAAATCACTGCTGAAGTGGAGATTGGCAAGGTGTATGAAGGTCCCATCACGAAAATTCTGGACTTTGGAGCCTTGGTTAATTTGTTGCCGGGCAAAGACGGCTTGCTGCACATCAGCCAAATTGCACACGAACGTGTGGAAAAAGTCACCGACTACTTGTCTGAAGGTCAGATCGTCAAGGTCAAGGTTTTGGAAACCGACGAAAAAGGGCGCATTAAGTTGTCTATGAAGGCCTTGATTGAGCGCCCCCAACCCCAAGAGGGTGCAGAGCAGGGGTGATGGTCCTGATGCCAATTTGGTGACGTCTTCATGGCTCTATAAAAATGAAAGCTGTAGAAATTTCCTCGTTTGGAGGTCCGGAGGTATTGCGACTGGTGGATCGACCTGATCCCCTGCCGCAAGCTGGTGAGTTGTTGATTCAGGTGGCCGCCAGCGGCGTGAACCGCCCCGACGTGGTACAGCGTACCGGTCATTACCCCGTGCCTCAGGGTGCTTCAGACATTCCAGGCCTTGAAGTTGCCGGTGTGGTGGTGGGTGGAGATTCGGCAGAACTGGCCCAAGCCGGGCTGAAGTTGGGTGACCGGGTATGCGCCCTGGTGGCTGGAGGCGGCTATGCACAGCTCTGCACTGCGCCTATTGCCCAATGCTTGCCTTACCCGCAAGGCTTGAGTGATGTGGAGGCGGCTTCTCTCCCTGAAACTTTTTTTACGGTGTGGAGCAATGTGTTCGACCGCGCCGCCCTTCAAGCTGGTGAAGCCTTGTTGATTCAAGGGGGCTCCAGTGGTATTGGTGTTACCGCCATTCAACTGGCCAAGGCGCGCGGCGCACGGGTGCTGGTCACGGCAGGCAGCGACGCAAAATGCGAAGCCTGCCTTAAATTGGGTGCAGATCACGCCATCAACTACAAATCGAAAGATTTCAAAGAAGAAGTCAAACGCCTGACTGATGGGGCTGGCGTGAACGTGATTTTGGATATGGTGGCTGGCGGCTATGTGGCCCGTGAGGTGGAGTGCTTGGCCGAAGATGGTCGACTCGTCATCATTGCCGTACAAGGCGGCACCAAGGCCGAATTCAATGCGGCTTTGGTGTTGCGCAAGCGACTGACCATCACCGGTTCTACTTTGCGTCCGCGACCCATTGCGTTCAAGCAACGTATTGCCCAAGCTTGTCTGGAACAGGTTTGGCCCTTGTTGGCCAACCGAACCATCAAGCCGGTGATCCACACCACCTTTGCTGCCCAGGATGCGCAAGACCCCACAGGCAGCGGAGCCGCAAAAGCCCACAGTCTTATGGAGTCCAATCAACACATTGGCAAAATTGTTTTGACTTGGTAAATGGCGTGCTCATTATGAACCAGTCCAATCCGCACAAGCTCATCGTGGGCAACTGGAAAATGAACGGCAGCCTCGCTGGCAATGCGGCGCTGATTCAAGACCTGTTGATAGGTTGGCCTAAGTCTCAAGCCTCTGGTCGAGTTCAGGCTGCGGTGTGTGTGCCCTCTGTTTATTTGACACCATGCTCTGGGCTCTTGCACCATTCGGCTGTGGATTTGGGTGCGCAAGATGTATCCGCGCATGAGGCAGGTGCCTACACTGGTGAAGTGTCGGCCGCTATGTTGCGAGATGTTGGGGTACGGTACGTCATCGTAGGTCATTCGGAGCGCCGCCAATACCATGCTGAAACCGATCAATTGGTGGCTCAAAAGGCTCAAAAGGCTCTGGCAGTTGGCATCACACCTGTCGTGTGCGTAGGCGAGACTTTGTTGGAGCGTCAAGCTGGGCAAACAGCAGATGTGGTCAAGCGGCAGCTGGCTGCAGTAATTCAGCTCAACGGTCATTGCGTGAGCGAAATTGTGGTGGCCTATGAGCCTGTGTGGGCAATTGGCACGGGTCAAACCGCTACGGCTGAGCAGGCCCAAGAGGTGCATGACTTGTTGCGCGCTCAACTGAAGGCGGCGGTATCCATGCATGAGCGCATTTGTATTTTGTATGGTGGCAGCATGAACGCTGGCAACGCCAAATCGTTGTTATCCACCCCGGGAATTGATGGCGGGTTGATTGGCGGAGCTTCCCTCAAGGCGACTGATTTTCTGTCCATCTTGGCTGATGCAGAAGCTGTCAGCAAGGTTTAAATTGTTTTAGGAGAGATGAAATGAGTGTGGTGGTCACAATTTTGTTGGTGGTACAGGTGCTGTCTGCACTTGCCATGATTGGGTTGATTTTGATACAGCAAGGCAAGGGTGCTGATATGGGGGCTGCGTTCGGTAGCGGGTCTTCGGGCAGCCTGTTTGGTGCATCTGGTAGCGCTAATTTTTTATCGCGCACCACAGGAGCTTTGGCTGCGGTGTTTTTTGTGTCCACTTTGCTTTTGGCTTATTTTGGTAATGTGCGGCCTACGGGCGGCACCAGCGTGTTGGAAGGTGCTGTGGTCAACACGCCCGTGCCTGCTGCGGCGCAGCAAATTCCGGGCAACCAGCCTGTGGTTGGGGGATCAGACAACTCCATTCCGGCGTCTGCCGGCAGCGTACCTGCCAGCTCAGGAGCTGCCAGTCAAATACCAACTAAATAACAAGTTCATCCACAAAGCAAAGGCTTTGATAAACAGCACCACATAAAGGATCGTCCAAGACCGACATATTTACAATGTAAACTCGTAGGCTGCCCAATTCGCAAAATCCTCTTGGCATGCGGGCGACGAGTTGAAGCCGTCGTGGTGAAATTGGTAGACACGCTATCTTGAGGGGGTAGTGGCGAAAGCTGTGCGAGTTCGAGTCTCGCCGACGGCACCATCAGCAGGTTGATGTGCAGAAATGCCCTCAACTAGGTGAAACCTAGATTTTTTTGAGATGAACTTAGATCAGTATCTGCCAGTCCTTCTGTTCATCTTGGTGGGTATCCTTGTGGGTATCTTGCCTCAGATTATTGGGTCTATTTTGGGCCCTAATCGCCCTGACGCCGCCAAAAACTCCCCCTATGAATGTGGCTTTGAAGCGTTTGAGGACGCTCGCATGAAATTTGACGTGCGCTACTACTTGGTAGCCATTCTGTTCATCTTGTTTGATTTAGAAATTGCCTTTCTCTTTCCTTGGGCTGTCGCCCTTAAAGATGTCGGGGCATATGGTTTTTGGGCTGCCATGGTGTTTATTGCCATTCTGGTCGTGGGCTTTGCCTACGAGTGGAAAAAAGGTGCCCTCGATTGGGAATGATCAGGAGCTTGCATGTCGATTGAAGGCGTCTTGAAAGAAGGTTTCATCACCACCAGTTACGACACGGTGGTGAACTGGGCCAAAACGGGCTCTTTGTGGCCCATGACATTTGGCTTGGCCTGTTGTGCGGTCGAGATGATGCACGCCGCTACGGCACGTTATGACTTGGCGCGGTTTGGCGCAGAAGTTTTTCGTGCAAGCCCCCGTCAGTCTGATTTGATGATAGTGGCTGGCACGCTGTGCAACAAAATGGCTCCCGCTTTGCGTAAGGTTTACGACCAAATGAGCGAGCCGCGTTGGGTTTTGTCTATGGGTTCATGCGCCAATGGTGGTGGCTACTACCACTATAGTTATTCAGTGGTGCGGGGCTGTGACCGCATTGTCCCCGTAGATGTCTATGTGCCTGGTTGCCCGCCCACTGCGGAGGCTCTGATTTACGGAATCATTCAGCTGCAACAAAAAATTCGGCGTACCCAAACCATTGCCCGCGTCTAAAGCATGACCACATTTGCCATTACCCCCGAAGCAACCTTAGAGCATGTGGTGACAGCGTTGGGTGACAAGGTTAAAAACACCTCAATTCATTTGGGTGAAGTGACGGTAGAAGTTTCAGCTGCCGATTACTTCCAAGCAGCTCAAATTTTAAATTCAGCGCCTGGCTGTAACTTTGAGCAGTTGATGGACCTGTGTGGTCTCGATTATTCAGCCTATGGAAACGATATCTGGGAGGGCGCTCGTTACGGCGTTACCTTGCATTTGCTTTCCATTTCTCTGAACCAGCGTTTACGCTTGAAAGTCTTTGCAACAGATGATGAATTTCCCGTGCTCGATTCTGTCAACAGCATTTGGAATTCGGCTAATTGGTACGAGCGTGAAGCCTTTGATTTGTTTGGCATCGTTTTTGAGGGGCATGACGATTTGCGCCGCATCCTCACCGACTACGGCTTTATTGGGCACCCTTTCCGCAAAGATTTCCCGCTTAGCGGTCAGGTGGAAATGCGTTATGACGCCGAACTCAAGCGGGTGGTCTATCAGCCTGTGAGCATTGAGCCCCGTGAAATCACGCCCCGCATCATCCGCGAAGACAACTATGGAGGCTTGCACTGAGCTAGTGACTCAGGCTGCTCCCTACCCCTATGGCAGAAATTAAAAACTACACCCTCAACTTTGGGCCGCAGCATCCTGCCGCGCACGGTGTGTTGCGTTTGGTGTTGGAGTTGGACGGTGAAGTGGTTCAGCGTGCTGACCCGCACATCGGTTTGTTGCACCGCGCCACTGAAAAACTCGCCGAGCACAAAACCTACATTCAGTCGCTTCCCTACATGGACCGATTGGACTACGTGTCCATGATGTGCAACGAGCAAGCGTATTGCTTGGCCATTGAAAAAATGCTGGGCTTGGAAGTGCCCCTGCGCGCCAAGTACATCCGCACCATGTTTGGCGAAATCACCCGCCTTCTGAACCACCTGATGTGGTTGGGTTCTCATGGTAACGACTGCGGCAGCTCTACCATTCTCATTTACACCTTCCGTGAGCGTGAAGATCTGTTTGACATGTATGAGGCGGTGTCCGGTGCGCGAATGCATGCAGCCTACTTCCGCCCAGGTGGTGTGTACCGCGATCTGCCGGAGCAAATGGCGCAGTACAAGCCCAACAAGATTCGCAACGCGAAAGCCATTTCCGAGCTAAATACCAACCGCCAAGGCTCCTTGCTCGACTTTATTGAAGACTTTACGCAGCGTTTCCCCAAGTGCGTGGACGAATATGAAACCTTGCTTACCGACAACCGCATTTGGAAGCAGCGAACCGTCGGCATTGGTGTGGTCAGCCCTGAGCGCGCCTTGAACTTGGGTATGTCCGGCCCCATGCTCAGGGGCTCCGGTGTTGCGTGGGACCTGCGTAAAAAGCAACCCTATGACGCCTACGCCTTGGTGGACTTTGACATACCTGTGGGTAAAACCGGTGACAGTTATGACCGGTATTTGGTGCGTGTGCGTGAGATGCGCGAGTCCAACAAAATCATTCAGCAGTGTGTGAAATGGTTGCGTGCGAACCCTGGACCTGTGATTGTGGACAACCACAAAGTTGCGCCACCCGCCCGCGAATCCATGAAGTCCAACATGGAAGAGCTGATTCACCACTTCAAACTCTTCACCGAAGGTTTCAGAGTACCTGCCGGTGAGGCTTATGCTGCTGTGGAACACCCCAAAGGTGAATTTGGTATTTACTTGGTCAGCGACGGGGCCAATAAGCCTTACCGCCTGAAAATCCGCGCCCCTGGCTTTGCCCACTTGGCTACCCTAGATGAACTGGCCAAAGGCCACATGCTTGCTGACGCTGTGGCCATCATTGGTACTTTGGACATTGTGTTTGGAGAAATTGACCGATGAACACCGCTATCCACGGTCTTCAAGTAAAAGCGCTCACACCTGAGTTGCGTACCCGTTTTGACAAAGAGGTGGCCAAATACCCTGCTGATCAAAAACAATCTGCGGTCATGTCTTGCTTGTCCATAGTGCAGCAGGTTGCAGGTTATGTCAGCGCTTCAGATGAGCGCATGGTGGCCGAATATTTGGATATGCCCTTGATGGCTGTGCACGAAGTCACCACTTTTTACAACATGTACAACCAAACCCCTGTGGGTAAATTCAAGCTGAATGTGTGTACCAATTTGCCTTGCCAGTTGCGCGACGGCAGCAAAGCCTTTAAGCATCTTGAGCGCAAACTGGGCATAGGCATAGGTCAAACTACAACTGACGGTTTATTTACCTTGCAACAAAGCGAATGCTTGGGGGCTTGTGCGGATTCTCCCGTGATGTTGGTCAACGACCGCACCATGTGCAGTCACATGTCCAATGAAAAACTGGACCAGTTGATCGACGGCCTTAGGGCAAGCGAGGCCACATCATGAACGCTTCCCAAATTTTGTTGCAGTTTGCCTCTACTGGTGTTCAATCCTGCTTCCATGGTAGGCATATCACGCCTCAGATTTATGCCGACCTCAATGGCAGTAATTGGCGCCTGAAAGATTATGAAGCCCGTGGGGGCTATCAGGCTTTAAAGAAAATTTTGGGCGTGGATGGCTCACCACCCAACCCCGATACCGGTTTGGCGGGTATGACTCAAGACCAAGTCATTGCCACCGTCAAAGAGTCTGCTCTGCGTGGGCGTGGTGGTGCGGGTTTTCCAACTGGTTTGAAGTGGAGCTTCATGCCACGCCAGTTTCCTGGTCAAAAGTATTTGGTATGCAACTCCGACGAGGGTGAGCCCGGTACCTGCAAAGACCGTGATATTTTGATGTTCAACCCTCATATCGTGATTGAAGGAATGGCCATTGCCGCTTATGCCATGGGCATTTCGGTAGGCTACAACTACATCCACGGCGAAATCTTCTCCGCTTACGAACGTTTCGAAGAGGCTCTCGAAGAGGCCCGTGCCGCGGGTTTGTTGGGCAATCAAATACTGGGGAGCAGTTTCAGCTTTCAGTTGCACGCCCATCATGGCTTTGGCGCATACATCTGCGGTGAAGAAACCGCCTTGTTGGAGTCACTTGAAGGCAAAAAAGGGCAGCCACGTTTTAAACCGCCTTTTCCAGCCAGTTACGGTTTGTACGGCAAACCCACCACCATCAACAACACTGAAACTTTTGCAGCTGTTCCGTGGATCATTCGCAATGGCGGCGCTGCCTATTTGGCTTGCGGCAAGCCCAACAACGGCGGCACCAAAATCTTTTCGGTCAGTGGCGATGTTGAGCGACCTGGCAATTACGAAATTCCTCTAGGTACCTCTTTTGCCAAGTTGTTGGAGCTGGCTGGTGGCGTGCGTGATGGGCGGGCTTTGAAGGCCGTCATTCCGGGCGGTTCTTCCGCGCCGGTGTTGCCTGCTCAGATCATGATGGACATCACTATGGACTACGACAGCATCGCAAAAGCCGGTTCCATGTTGGGATCTGGAGCTGTCATCGTCATGGACGACACTCGGTGCATGGTCAAGTCTCTTCAGCGTTTGTCGTACTTCTACATGCATGAGTCGTGTGGACAATGCACCCCATGCCGCGAAGGCACCGGCTGGTTATCACGCGTGGTCGACCGTATTGAGCAGGGCCAGGGTCGTGAGGAAGATATGCAGTTGCTCGACAACGTGGCTGAAAATATTCAGGGTCGCACCATCTGCGCTCTGGGTGACGCAGCAGCCATGCCGGTACGCGCGATGATCAAACACTTCAGACACGAATTCGAGTACCACGTGGCTCACAAGACCTGCATGGTCCCTGCATACGTTTAGGCCAGACAAAGACTATGGTTGAAATCGAACTTGACGGCAAAAAAGTTGAAGTGTTTGAAGGCAGCATGGTGATGCATGCTGCTGAAAAATCAGGCACCTACATTCCTCATTTCTGCTATCACAAAAAGCTCAGCATCGCAGCCAACTGCCGCATGTGTTTGGTGGACGTTGAAAAAGCTCCCAAGCCCATGCCGGCCTGCGCCACACCTGTGACGCAAGGTATGGTTGTACGCACCAAAACCGACAAAGCACTTAAAGCGCAAAAGTCGGTCATGGAATTTTTACTGATCAATCACCCACTGGATTGTCCTATTTGCGACCAGGGCGGTGAATGCCAGTTGCAAGATTTGGCTGTGGGCTACGGTGGATCTTCTTCTCGCTATGAAGAAGAAAAGCGTGTGGTGTTTCACAAGGACGTCGGCCCCCTTATTTCTATGGAAGAAATGAGCCGTTGCATCCACTGCACCCGTTGTGTTCGCTTTGGCCAAGAGGTGGCTGGTGTGATGGAGTTGGGCATGTCTCACCGTGGCGAACACTCCGAAATTGAAACCTTTGTCGGCCAAAGCGTGGATTCCGAGCTCTCGGGCAATATGATCGATATTTGCCCTGTCGGCGCATTGACCAGCAAGCCCTTTCGTTACCAGGCTCGCACTTGGGAGTTAAGCCGTCGCAAATCGGTCAGCCCGCATGACTCCACCGGCGCCAACTTGGTGGTGCAGGTTAAAAACCAACAGGTCATGCGCGTGGTGCCCTTAGAAAACGAAGCTGTCAACGAGTGCTGGATTGCTGACCGTGACCGTTATTCTTATGAGGCCTTGAACTCACCAGACCGACTCAAGCAGCCCATGATCAAGCAAGGTGGTCAATGGACCGAGGTGGACTGGACCACCGCCCTTGAATACGTAGCCAATGGCTTGAAGTCCATTGCCGCAGACCATGGCGCTCAAAGTGTTGGCGCATTGGTCAGCCCGCACAGCACACTTGAAGAACTGTATTTGGCTGCTCAACTGATGCGCGGCATGGGTAGTGACAATATTGACCACCGGTTGCGTCAAGTTGAGTTGACCCCTGGCGCGGGCGTGCACTGGCTGGGTAGGCCAATTGCCGACCTCTCACAACTTCAGCGGGTACTGGTCGTGGGCAGCAACTTGCGTAAAGACCATCCGCTGTTTGCGCAGCGCTTGCGCCAAGCCGCGCGCCGTGGTGCTCACTTGCATGCTATTACCTCTGTTGAATATCTTTCCGGTCCACAAGCTTGGGCCATGTCCTTGTCTTCCAGCAAAGTGGTCCCTTCACAAGCTTGGCTCAAGACACTTGCTGATTTGGCTGCGGCAGTGGCTGCACAAAAAGGGGTGGTGGCACCAATCTTGGTTGCCACATTGGGTGCTAGCGCTACACCAGAGGCTGCTGCCATTGCCAAGTCTTTGCTTGGTGGTGATCGCAAAGCGGTGTTCCTGGGCAATGCCGCAGCACATCATCCGCAAGCATCTGTGTTGCTTGCACTGGCCAATTGGTTAGGTCAAGAAACCGGTGCAACTGTAGGTTACCTCACCGAGGCGGCCAATACTGTGGGCGCGCAGTGGGTGAAAGCCCAGCCTCAAGACCAAGGCCTCAACGCTGCCCAAATGTTGGATGGTCCGCTCAAGGCAGTCTTGCTCCTGAACACCGAACCTGCGGCTGACAGTGCAGCTGGTGCTACTGCTGCAACCCAGTTGGCCAAAGCCCAAATGGTGGTCACCATGAGTCCCTTCAAGGCCAATATGGAATTCAGCGATGTGCTCTTGCCCGTATCGCCTTTTTCAGAAACTTCTGGCACTTTTGTCAATGCTGAGGGCCGCGTTCAGAGTTTTCATGCCGTCGTCAAGCCCTTCGCTGATACACGTCCGGCGTGGAAGGTGCTGCGTGTGTTGGCCAATATGTTGGGGCTACAGGGGTTTGAATTCAACACCTCGCAAGAGGTGTTGGTTGAGGCCACCCGCTTGCCGCTTCATTTGAACAATGAGGGTAACCCAGACTTATTGGGGTCCGCTCATGCCGCTATATCAACTTCGTCTTCAGCCCCCGTGGTGGCCACAATTTATCAGTTGGACAGCTTGGTGCGGCGCTCGCCTTCACTGCAACGCACAGCGGATGCCCGCCAATCGCTTGAGGTGGCTGCATGATCGATGCAATGCACCAGTTTGGCATGACTCTGATTGACGCAAGTTGGTGGAGCGGCTTGGTCTGGCCCGTTATTTGGACACTTCTCAAAATCGTCACGGTGTTGTTGCCATTGTTGTTGTCGGTGGCTTACCTGACGTTTTGGGAGCGCCGTTTGCTGGGCTTCATGCAAGTGCGTTTAGGACCCAACCGTGTGGGTCCATTTGGTTTGTTTCAGCCCTTTGCCGATGCGCTCAAGCTGCTTACCAAAGAGCTTATTCAGCCCACTGCCGCAGCTCCCGGATTGTTCCGTTTGGGTCCTGTACTCGCCATCATGCCTGCCCTAGCGGCTTGGGTGGCCATTCCGTTTGGGCCTGATGTGGCCTTGACCAATATCAACGCAGGTTTGTTGCTGGTGATGGCCATCACGTCTATTGAGGTTTATGGCGTCATCATTGCCGGTTGGGCTTCCAACTCGAAATACGCATTTTTGGGTGCCTTGCGTGCCTCAGCGCAAATGGTCAGCTACGAAATCGCCATGGGTTTTTGTTTCCTGGTCGTTCTGATGGTCACGGGCAGCATGAACCTGACTGACATCGTCATGGCCCAAGGCAAGGGCATGTTCACTGACATGGGCTTGAACTTTTTGTCCTGGAACTGGTTGCCCTTGCTGCCTATTTTTGTGGTGTATCTGATTTCCGGCGTGGCTGAAACCAACCGCCATCCCTTTGACGTGGTGGAGGGCGAAGCCGAAATTGTGGCGGGCCACATGGTGGAGTACTCCGGTATGGGTTTTGCCCTCTTCTTCTTGGCTGAATACGCCAGCATGTGGTTGGTGTCTATCTTGGCTGTCATCATGTTTTTGGGTGGTTGGATGTCGCCCTTGGACTTCGTGCCCTTCAACTGGGTTCCGGGTTGGATCTGGCTGGGTCTTAAAACATTCTTGGTGGTGTCCATGTTCATCTGGATCCGCGCCACCTTCCCACGTTTTCGTTACGACCAAATCATGCGTTTGGGTTGGAAAGTCTTCATTCCAGTGACCTTGGTTTGGTTGTTGGTGGTGGGCATCTGGATGCAGACGCCCTGGAACATCTGGAATTAAGTGGGTTCATGACTATGTCTGCATTGACTTCACAGTTCTCGCTCAAGGACTTCATCAAAAGTTTCATGTTGGTGGAGTTGTTCAAAGGTATGGCCTTGACTGGGCGTTATGCCCTAAGCCGCAAAGTAACTCTTGAGTTTCCTGAGGAAAAAACACCACTGTCGCCCCGTTTTAGGGGCTTGCACGCCTTGCGTCGTTATGAAAATGGTGAAGAGCGTTGCATTGCGTGCAAATTGTGTGAAGCCGTATGCCCCGCTATGGCCATCACCATTGAGTCCGATGTTCGCGCTGACGGCTCACGCCGCACTTCCCGGTACGACATCGACCTGACCAAATGCATTTTTTGTGGCTTTTGTGAAGAGAGCTGCCCTGTGGACTCCATTGTGGAGACGCATATTCTGGAATACCACGGTGAAAAACGTGGCGATTTGTACTTCACCAAAGACATGTTGTTGGCTGTGGGCGATCGGTATGAATCTGAAATTGCCGCTGCCAAATCCGCAGACGCCAAATACAGGTAACGCTCCAATAAACGCCTTACTTAGCGCCGCACGGACAAACCACTTCTTCAACACTCAATAGTTCATGGACGTTAAAACCGGTTTCTTTTATGTGTTTTCTCTGGTGTTGTTGTTTGCAGCATTCAGGGTGATCACGGCTCGTAACCCTGTGCATGCGGTGCTTTACCTCATGTTGTCGTTTTCGCAGGCTTCCGCTATTTGGTTGCTCTTGAAGGCTGAGTTCTTGGCCATCACCCTGGTGTTGGTCTACTTAGGCGCGGTGATGGTGTTGTTTTTGTTTGTGGTGATGATGTTGGACATCAAAATTGACTCGCTCAAGCAAAGCTTTTGGAAGCACTTTCCCTTAGGGGCCACATTGGGGGCCATTGTGGTGCTTGAAATGTCCGCCGTGTTGCTTTCGGGTTTCAAGGTTTCAGAATCGCCCAATCCCTTGTTGGTGTTGGGGCAAGCTCAAGAACTGTCCAACACCAAAGAGCTGGGCAAATTGCTCTACACCCAGTACGTGTACCCCATTCAAGTCGCTGCAGTGATTTTGCTGGTGGCCATGATTGCTGCCATTGCTTTGACGCTTCGCGAGCGCAAGGACACCAAAGCTATTGACGCCTCATTGCAAGTGCGCGTGAGGGCGGCGGATCGCTTGCAGGTGTTGTCTATGGAGCCCACCCGTCCAGCCCAAACTCCCTCAACATCCCCTGAACCCGCCCCTGCATCTGCGGCACCCGAGGTGAAGTCATGACCCTAACGCTAGGACACTTTTTGACCTTGGGCGCCATGCTGTTTGCTGTGGCGGTAGTCGGTATCTTTTTAAACCGAAAAAACCTGATCGTGTTGCTCATGGCAGTAGAGCTCATGCTCTTGGCGGTCAACATGAACTTTGTAGCCTTCTCACACTACTTAGGTGACATGCATGGCCAAGTGTTTGTGTTTTTTATTCTGACGGTTGCCGCAGCTGAATCCGCTATTGGCTTGGCTATTTTGGTTTTATTGTTCCGCAACAAGTCCAATATCAATGTGGACGAACTTCATTCGCTCAGGGGTTAAATCAACATGAGTTCAACCCTGTCCGTCACATCCTTACTGGTTGTTCCTTTGGCTCCTCTGGTGGGCTCGCTTGCTGCGGGTGTGCTTGGAACCAGCTTGGGCGGCAACATCATTGGCCGGCGCCTTTGCCACAGCGTCACCATTTTGGGTGTGCTGATCTCGTTTTTGATTTCAGCCTTGACCTTGTATCAGGTGGCGTTTGAAGGTGCCCGTCTCAACGAAACCTTGTACACCTGGATGGTCGTCGGCGACTTGAAAATGGAAATCGGGTTTTTAATTGACGGCCTTACTGCCATGATGATGTGTGTGGTGACTTTTGTGTCCTTGATGGTGCACATCTACACCATCGGGTACATGGAAGAAGACGAAGGCTATAACCGGTTCTTTGCCTACATTTCTTTATTTACCTTTTCCATGCTCATGCTGGTGATGAGCAACAACTTTTTGCAGCTTTTCTTTGGTTGGGAAGCCGTAGGTTTGGTGTCCTATTTGTTGATTGGATTCTGGTTCAACAAGCCCACCGCCATCTTTGCCAACATGAAGGCCTTTTTGGTCAACCGCGTGGGTGACTTTGGCTTCATTTTGGGTATTGGTCTCATTGCGGCATATGCGGGCACCTTGAACTACACCGAAACCTTTGAGCAAACATCCGAACTTGCAAAGTTGGCATTTCCGGGCACAGAGTGGATGCTGGTCACCGTAGTGTGCATTTGCCTGTTTATTGGAGCTATGGGTAAGTCGGCTCAGTTTCCCTTGCACGTGTGGCTGCCCGATTCCATGGAAGGTCCGACCCCCATCTCTGCCCTGATTCATGCAGCCACCATGGTGACTGCTGGCATTTTCATGGTGGCGCGTATGTCTCCCCTGTTTGAGCTAAGCGAGACTGCACTGAGCTTCATCATGGTGGTTGGGTCCATTACCGCTTTGTTCATGGGCTTTTTAGGCATCATCCAAAACGATATCAAGCGTGTGGTGGCCTACTCCACTTTGTCTCAGCTTGGTTACATGACGGTCGCTTTGGGTGCTTCAGCTTATTCCGTGGCGGTCTTTCACCTTATGACGCACGCGTTTTTTAAGGCTTTGCTGTTCTTGGCAGCAGGATCGGTCATCATCGGTATGCACCACAACCAGGATATCCGATGGATGGGGGCGGTGCGCAAACACATGCCCATCACTTGGATCACATCTCTATTGGGTTCGTTGGCCCTTATTGGAACGCCGTTGTTTTCAGGTTTTTACTCCAAAGACAGCATTATTGAAGCAGTTTTAGAGAGCCATTTGTGGGGCAGCGGCTTTGCCAGTTTTGCAGTGCTTGCTGGCGTTTTTGTAACAGCTTTTTATTCGTTTCGCATGTACTTCTTGGTCTTTCATGGCCAAGAGCGTTACGACCAAAACCCCGATGCGCATCACCATGATGCTCAGCACGGCCATCATGATGCCCACCAGACCAAGCCCCACGAGTCTCCATGGGTGGTGACGCTTCCCTTGGTTTTGCTCGCCATTCCTTCGGTCCTGATCGGTTACTTCACCATTGGCCCCATGCTTTTTGGTGACTTTTTCAAAGACGCCATTTTTGTGGATGGCGCCAAGCACCATGCCATGCACGAACTGGCCGCGGCTTTTCATGGTCCATGGGCTATGGCCGTACATGCTTTAAGTACTTGGCCGTTTTGGCTGGCTCTGGCTGGCGTGGCCTGTGCGTATTACCTTTACATGGTGCACACCAGCTTGCCGCATCAGATTGCCAAAGTGCTCAGACCGATTGAAGTGGTGCTTGAGAACAAGTACTTCATGGACTGGTTTAACGAGAACATTTTGGCCCGTGGTGCCCGCATGTTAGGTATGGGCTTGTGGAAGGGCGGAGACCAAGCCTTGATTGATGGCGCTGTGGTGAACGGTTCATGGAAGTTGGTGGGCAAGTTGGCAGCCTTGGTTCGCAACTTTCAAACCGGTTTTTTGTACCACTATGCCCTGTCCATGATCCTAGGCATTGTGGTCTTGATGTCTGTATTTGTCACCTGGCCGACCTTGAGTGACTGGCTCAACCGATAAGGAGAAAAGTTCATGGGTTTGTTGAGCCTGGTGGTGTGGTTGCCTATTGCCTTTGGCCTGGTATTGCTGGCCATTGGGCGGGATGAGCAAGCGACTTCTGTTCGTTGGGTGGCTTTGATTGGCTCGGTAGTGAGCTTTTTGGCCACCTTGCCTTTGTACTTTCGCTTTCAGCTGGATACGGCAGACATGCAGTTTGTCGAAAAAATGCCTTGGCTGGAGCGCTTTAATGTCAACTACCACTTGGGCGTTGACGGCATCTCGGTATGGTTTGTTATTTTGACGGCTTTCATCACCATGGTCGTTGTGTTGGCGGGTTGGGAAGTCATTACCCGCAAGGTCAATCAATACATGGGGGCTTTCTTAATACTCAGCGGGCTCATGATTGGTGTATTTTGCGCACTCGACGGTCTGTTGTTTTACGTGTTTTTTGAGGCCACACTGATTCCCATGTACCTCATCATTGGTATTTGGGGTGGTCCCAATAAAATTTATGCGTCTTTCAAGTTTTTTCTCTACACCTTGGTCGGGTCTTTGCTCACGCTCATTGCCCTGATCTTTTTGTATACCAAGTCGGGCGGTAGCTTTGATATTCATGCTTGGCATCAGTTGCCCCTGGATTTATCTACTCAAACTCTTTTATTTTTTGCGTTTTTTGCAGCATTTGCGGTCAAGGTGCCCATGTGGCCCGTGCACACCTGGTTGCCCGATGTGCACGTTGAAGCGCCCACAGGGGGCTCGGCGGTGTTGGCGGCCATCATGCTCAAGCTGGGTGCTTATGGTTTTTTACGGTTTTCTTTGCCCATTGCGCCCGATGCTTCACATGAATGGGCTTGGCTCATGATTGCCCTGTCGCTTACGGCAGTGGTGTATGTCGGTTTGGTGGCCATGGTGCAGCAAGATATGAAAAAACTCGTCGCATATTCATCGGTAGCGCACATGGGTTTTGTGACCTTGGGCTTCTTTATTTTTAACGACTTGGGCATTGCCGGCGGCTTGGTACAAATGATTGCCCATGGCTTTGTATCGGGCGCCATGTTTTTATGCATAGGCGTGCTTTACGACCGTGTGCACTCGCGGGACATATCTGCCTATGGCGGGGTGATCAACACCATGCCCAAGTTTGCAGCTTTTGCCCTGTTGTTTGCTATGGCCAACTGCGGTCTACCTGCAACGGCAGGGTTTGTGGGTGAATGGATGGTAATTTTGGGTGCTGTGAAGTTCAACTTCTGGATTGGCGCCGCCGCCGCAAGTGCCCTGATTTTTGGCGCAGCCTACACGCTGTGGATGTTCAAGCGCGTGTACCTAGGACCCATCGCCAATGACCACGTGAAGCACCTCACCGATATCAACGCCCGAGAATTTTTAATGCTGACTCTGCTTGCTTCAGCTGTATTGGCCATGGGCATCAACCCCAAACCTTTTACCGATGTGATGGACAGCTCTGTGGCCGAACTGCTGCGCCATGTGGCGGTGTCCAAGCTGAATTGACTACGAAAGACCGACGATGACTCAACCACTCGGCTGGATTGCGGTGTACCCAGAAATCGTGCTTCTGGTCATGGGCTGCGCTGTCACGCTTATCGACCTTGGCGTCAAGTCGCGTATGCGCGACCTCACTTATGCGCTGTCCTTGCTGACTTTAGGTGGCGTTGCCGCTTTGTGCGCTTGGAATGCCAGCGAAGGACAAACCCTCTATGCGCTGGGCAACTTGGTAGTAAGCGACCCCTTGGGTAATTGGCTCAAGTGCTTTGCAACTGTGGCTTTGATGGTGACTTTGGTTTACTCACGTCCCTATGCGGCAGACCGCGACATGCTGCGGGGCGGCGAGCTGTTTTCTTTGAGTATGTTTGCATTGCTAGGCATGTACATCATGATCTCTGGCAACAACTTTTTGCTTATCTACCTCGGCTTGGAGTTGTTGACGCTCAGCAGTTACGCCTTGGTCGCCTTGCGCCGCGACCATGCCACCGCCACTGAAGCCGCCATGAAGTACTTTGTCCTTGGCGCGCTGGCCTCAGGCTTTTTGCTCTACGGCATGTCCATGATGTACGGCGCCACTGGCTCACTTGAAGTGGGCGAGGTGTTTCGGGCCATCAACTCTGGAGTGATCAACCATCAGGTGTTGGTGTTTGGCTTGGTGTTTGTTGTGGCGGGCTTGGCCTTTAAGTTGGGTGTGGTGCCTTTTCACATGTGGATTCCAGACGTGTACCAAGGCGCCCCTACTGCCGTGACCCTAATGATTGGCGGCGCGCCCAAGTTGGCGGCGTTTGCCATTGTGTTGCGGCTCTTGGTAGAAGGTATGTTGCCCTTGGCGATCGATTGGCAGCAAATGTTGTTGCTGCTGGCGATTGGCTCTCTGGCGGTGGGTAACTTTGCCGCCATCATGCAATCCAATATCAAACGCATGTTGGCGTTTTCTACCATTTCGCAAATGGGCTTTGTGCTGCTGGGCTTGGTGTCTGGTGTGGTCAACGGCAGTGTGCTGTCTGCAGCCAATGCCTACAGCTCTTCCATGTTTTATGTCATCACTTATGTGCTCACGACTTTGGCTACTTTCGGCGTCATCATGTTGCTGGCCCGTGATGGCTTTGAGAGTGAGGAAATTTCCGACTTTGCGGGGCTCAACCAGCGCAGCCCGCTGTATGCGGCGGTCATGGCTATATGCCTGTTTTCATTGGCGGGTATTCCCCCGCTTGTTGGTTTTTATGCCAAGTTGTCTGTGTTGCAAGCCTTGGTGACCTCTGGTCAAACGCTGTACATTGGGATGGCCATATTTGCAGTGCTTATGTCTTTGGTGGGCGCTTTTTACTACCTGCGCGTGGTCAAGGTCATGTACTTTGACGAACCCATCACCGCCACCACTGTGGCCGCGCCTATGGACGTGCGTGTGGTCCTGACGATCAATGGTGTTTTGGTGCTGCTGCTTGGGCTGATGCCTGGCGGCTTGATGGCGTTGTGCGCACGGTCTATTGTGTTGATGTTCAGCGCTTGATCCACAGGTAAACTTTTATAGAGATTTGAAGTAGTGGTGGTATCCAATCAATCTTGGCTACCCATGATCTTTCGTAAGTCATAATTCCTTCATGAAAGTCTTTAACTTAGGTTGCGAGCTCCAGCACGGGTTTGAGGGCTGGTTTGCTTCAGAAGCCGACTATGACGACCAATTAGCCCGCGGTTTTTTGGAGTGTCCTGTGTGCAGCAGCAAGCAAATTGTGCGCTTGCCCAGTGCCCCGCGTTTAAATTTTGGAGCCCGTTCTTCAGAGCCCGCTGCTGACGATTCGGCTCAAGCAGATGCTTCCAGCGCAACACCAACTCCTGCGGTAAAACAAGCTTCTTCAGATGTGGTGGCGGGGTCCTGCGACTTGGCTTTGCAAGCTGCGTGGTTACAAATGGCGCGTCAGGTGTTGCAAAGCACCGAAGATGTGGGTCAACGCTTTGCTGAAGAAGCCAGAAAAATTCATTACGGAGAGGCGGCAGAACGCGGCATTCGTGGCCAAGCCACCCGTGAGCAAACTGAGTCTTTGATGGAGGAGGGCATTGCCGTAATGCCCTTGGTGTTGCCAGAAGCTTTAAAGAGCCCGCTGCACTAAAGATGCACTGAAGTTACGCCGCGATTTGGAGCAGGGGTTCGCCCAGTTTGATGCGGTGGCCGTTTTCAATGCCCTGGGCCAGCTGCATGCCCTCAGGGGCAAACACGATGATGGTGGAGCCGTGTTCAAACCAGCCCATTTCTTCACCTTTTTGTGCTTGCGCATTACATGTAAGCGTTTGGGGGCCGGTGTAGTCGTGGTGCAGCTGCAAGTCCAGACAGTGCAGGCGGACGCTGGCCACCAGCACAGCCCCCACAGGTACCAGGGTCAGCGCTTGTTTTGATTTAGTTAATGTCATTTCAATCACCGCGCGTTCGTTGCGGCAAAACAGGCGCTCGACCCGCTTGAGCGCTATAGGGTTGACGTTCCAAGTGTCTCCCTGAATGTGCGTCACGCGTTGTACCGAGCAGTCGGCCGGTGCATGGAAGCGGTGGTACATGCTGCTGGTAAGGCGCAGGGTCACGTAAGTGCCGTTTCGGTGGCGGTTGGCTACTTCATCGCTGCCCATCAGCTCTTTAAGGCTGTAGGGCATGCCCTTGGCTTGAAAGATTTGGTCGTTTTCAATGGCGCCACATGCGCCGACGATGCCGTCACAAGGGCTGCAAATGGTGTTGGGGTTGGGGTCAAAAGAACGCAGGCCAGGTTTTAGTTCCCTGATAAAACAGTCGTGCAGACTCTCAAACTTGCTTTTTTTGGCTTCAGAAAGGTCGAGATCAGAGCACATTTTCCAAAAGGCAATGGAAATGTCCCGAACTATGGGATTTTTAATTTTGCTGAATTTGCCCATCCAGCGGGTCAGGGCTATTCGGGGAATTCGGTTGGTTAGCAGAAAGTTCAGGTCTTCCTGTAACAAAATACGGTCACGAAGTTCTTTGAGAGTCATGGATATTTCACAAGCGTGTAAAAAATTTTCAATAAAAAGTTAAGTTAACTTAAGCAGGATCACATGGCCTACGAAACAGCAATATTGGTTGGCGCACTGGCCGCCGCCTTTCCCTCCATCAAGCGTCGCCTTGAATTGTCGCGTGCCAAACACCCTTCTTTGACGGGACATTCGCGCATGGCCAAACGTTTGGCGGGTTGGATTCCTGGTTACGCCTACGACGAAGCCATGTTTTTCAATTGCGATGGAGCGCCAGACACCATTGTGCAGTCTCGCAAGGCTGGTTTTCATGCCTTGGGTGGAAGATTACAAGCCAAGTCGCCGAAATCGATAGAACTTTCCGCACAAGCCCGTGAAAGTATTCCCGATTTGCGCTTTACCGGCGCATACCGTGTGCCTTACCAATTCAGCCCCTATGTGCGCCAACACCTTAAAACCGGCAGCTTTGTTCAGTCGTCTGAAGGTGTGACCGTTACAGATTTAGATGGCCAGCGCTACATCGACCTGACCGGTTCCTACGGCGTGAATGTGATGGGCACAGACTTTTACAAGTCCTGCATTGACGCGGGCGTGAGCATTGCGCGCGATATAGGCATGGTGCTGGGGGCCTACCACCCTTGCGTGGCCGATAACGTGGAGCGGCTCAAAAAAATATCGGGACAAGACACGGTGTCTTTCCACATGAGCGGCACCGAGGCGGTAATGCAAGCGGTGCGTTTGGCCCGCTATCACACGGGCAAGCGCCATTTGGTTCGCTTTTGCGGGGCTTACCACGGCTGGTGGGAAGACGTACAGCCCGGCCCGGGCAACCCCTTACCTCCGCGCGAAACTTACACCTTGCGCGATATGCACGAGGCTTCGTTGCGCGTGCTGCGCACCCGTAAAAACATTGCCTGCGTGCTCATTAACCCCTTACAGGCATTGCACCCCAATAAAAATGCCCCAGGTGACTCCACCTTGGTCGACAGCAGCCGTCAAGCAGGCTATGACCGTGCAGCCTATACCCAGTGGTTGCACGAGGTGCGCAAGGTGTGCACCGAGCGCGGCATTGTGTTGATTTTTGATGAGGTGTTTTTGGGCTTTAGGCTGGCCCCCGGCGGCGCGCAAGAGTATTTTGGTGTTCGGGCCGATATGGTCACCTACGGTAAAACCCTGGGGGGCGGTTTGCCCGTGGGGGTGGTCTGCGGCAAAAGCGCCTTGATGCAAAGGTTTCGCGACAAGCGTCCCGCAGATGTGTGCTTTGCAAGGGGCACCTTCAATTCGCACCCATACGTGATGGGCGCCATGAACGAGTTTTTACGCCGATTAGAAACCCCCGAGGTACAGGCCCTGTACGAGGGGCAAGACGAGCGTTGGAACCACCGTCGTGAGGTGTTTAACACCCGCATGAAATCTGAGGGTATTCCTGTGGAGGTGGCCAATATGTCGTCCATTTGGACCGTGAGTTACACCCAGCCTTCCCGTTACAACTGGATGCTGCAGTACTACTTGCGTGATGCAGGACTTGCTCTGAGCTGGGTGGGAACTGGACGTTTTATCTTTACCCTGAACTTCACAGAAGACGATATGGCCGAGGTGACCGATAGATTTGTGCGCGCAGCGCAGCAAATGAAGCAAGACGGTTTCTGGTGGCATTCACCAGAGCTGACCAACAAATCGATCAAGCGCAGACTGCTCAAAGAAATGCTGGCCCATATGGGGCGCTAGGCTTGAACCAATCGAACAAAAAAAGGGGAAGATAAATCTTCCCCTTTTTTGTGACTTGATTAACTTGGCATTAAACCAAGTTCAATGTCAAACCCTCGTCAAACATGGCGGCTTTCCAGGTTGCTCTGGTCAATCAGCTCGCCCTTGAGCAAATACAAAGGAGATTTGCAATACAGCTTCACGTCATGGAAGGGGTCGGTGATGATTTTGATAGCCCAAACCAAACCAGTCCTCAGGTCTTGCTGGACATAAAGCTGAAACACGCGGAACACCAAGCCACCCACACCAATGAACAACCAAACCCAGCCCACATTGATCATGAACTCGTACAGGTTGGTGTGCGCCTCAACCAAACCGAACAGATCGGGTTCAAGGTACACAAATACGGGTGAGGCCGCCCAAATGGCCATGAGCACAATCTTGCGTTTGATGTTGTAGCCCACTTTGATTTCTTCTTTGTATTCATTCGTGGCTTGGTTGATGTGGTCGTAGCCCTTGGGTTCGAAGAAGAAATGACCGGCTTGACGACTGGTCATCGACACCAGCCATGCCATGAGGGCGGCGATGGCTGGGTTGATGAACAACATCACATAGGAAGCCAAGAAAGAGAGGGCGCTGATCAGGTGCAAAGACTGATTGATGCGGCTGTGATGGTAATAACGGTGGTCATCCCAACGCTGGACGCGCAAAGTTTCTAAAAAAGAACTCACATGGACTCCTGAAAAAAATTCAACAGAAAAAATTCTGAACAAATTGCGAGGACAAACTTTGAGGCAAATCGGTCAAAGCTCAGATTATCGCTCGGCTATGGTCGGTTTTAATTATGAAATTACGATGACATGATTTTGAGTGTCACGTTGTTTTCACACAATTACAATCTTAAATGACAGTTGTGTCATGGTTTTGTGATCTTGACATGAGAAAGTGGTTATATGAAGCAAGATGCGACAGACCTTTGGGTTGAAGATTTGCCCGGCAACCGGCCGCAGTTACGGGTGGCGGTGGTGACAGAAACGTATCCCCCCGAAATCAACGGTGTGTCATTGTCGCTGAAAAAGGTCGTGGATGGTCTGCGCGAGCGGGGGCACCAGGTGCAGTTGGTGCGTCCGCGTCAGCCTAAATCCGATGCGGGCGTGATGCGCGAACCCGCGGTGGCAGGTGCAGGCGCCAACCAAGACGTGTTGTTGCGCGGCATGCCCATTCCGCGCTATCCCAACTTGCAGTTGGGCCTGCCTTCCAGAAAGCGTTTGGAGCCTTTATGGACGCTCAAGCGCCCAGATGTGGTGCACATTGCCACCGAAGGCCCGTTGGGTTGGTCTGCCTTGAAGGTGGCGCGCAAACTCAAAATCCCCGTCACGTCTGACTTCAGAACCAACTTCCATTCGTACAGCAGCCATTACGGCGTGGGCTGGTTGAGCAAGCCCATCATGGCGTACCTCAAGCGCTTTCACAACCAAACGGCTTGCACCATGGTGCCTACCGCCAGTTTGTCCAAAAGATTGTCAGACGCTGGTTTTTTGCGTTTAAAGGTTGTGCCTCGCGGTGTAGATCTGCAGCGTTTTGACCCCGCGCACCGCAGCGAGATACTTCGCACTTCTTGGGGCGCCAAGCCTGATACTCCTGTAATCATGTGTGTCTCGCGTTTGGCCAGCGAAAAAAATCTTCAGTTGCTGGTGCGGGCTTATGCCCAAGCCAAACTGGTGCGCCCTGATGTGAAACTGGTGCTGGTGGGCGACGGCCCCGCCCGTGCAGAGCTCAAAGGCCTCGCGCCTGATGCTATTTTTACAGGCGTTCAAACTGGGCAGGCCTTGTCTGAGCACTATGCCTCCGCCGATATTTTTGGTTTTCCCAGCCAAACTGAAACTTTTGGCAATGTGGTGCTTGAAGGCATGTCCAGCGGACTGGCTGTGGTGGCATTTGATTACGCCGCAGCCGCCGAAACCATTCAGCATGGTCAAAACGGCCTACTGGCAAGGCTGAATGACGATGAAGGTTTTGTGCAGCGTGTGGTGGAACTCACCGTAGAGCCCGACCGGGTGCAACGACTGCGCCAAGCGGGCCGCGTGACCGTGCAAAGCTGGGACTGGCAACAAATCGTTGCGCAAGTTGAGTCTGTGATGCTGCAGGCTTTGGCGTTCCCGTAAAACCCGTTCCCAGTTGGATTGTCCGTGGCGTTTCAGCCACCACCGTGGCGAATGTGGCGCATCAGGGGCTTAAACCCCTGTCTTTGAGGCATTCTGCGCATCAGGATGTAGGCGATGGTGCCGGCCAAAGCTAAGCCCACAAACGCCATCACCGCCCGCACTGGTGTGTCTGCCGCAATCAGCGCGGAGTACACCCCCATGGTGATCAAAACGCTCAGGTTCTCGTTAAAGCCCTGCACCGCAATGGACTGACCCGCCGTCAACAAGCGGTGACCACGGTGCTGGAGCAAGGCGTTCATGGGCACCACCAAAATACCCCCAAGTGCGCCCAGTATCAGCAAAGAGGGTACGGCCAGCTGCCAGGTAGGGATCCACAAAGACATCAGCAACACGCTGCCCATCAAGATGCCCACAGGAAGCACCGATGTGGCGTGCTTTAAGCGCAAGCGTGTGGCCACCCACACGGCCCCGACCACCACGCCCAGCGCTACAATGCCTTGCATGAAGGCGGCTTTGTCGAGTGTGAGTCCCAAAAACTGAACCGACCAGTGCAACACGGCAAACTGGAGCAGCGCACCCACGCCCCAAAACACGGTGGTGAGCAACAAAGACAAGCCGCCTGAGCGATCACGCCAAAGCGTGCGGTTGGCCTTCCAAAAGTCTGAAGTCATATGCCACACGCTCAGAGGTCTTCGAGGGTACACCGCACCACTGGGTACGATGCCTAAATTGAGAAAGCCCGCAACCACATAGAGCATCAAGATGACCACGAGCGACACATTCAGGCTGGCGGAGGATGCCCCTAAAGTGAGCGGCCACAGAGTTGCCACAAAGCTCACCAGATCAGACTGCAGCCATATGGAAGAGACCAGCGCCCCGCCCAGCCCTGTGCCCAGCAGAACGGACATGACCACCGCACATTCAATCCAGCCGTTGGCAGACACCAAGCGTGAAGGGGGAACGCTTTCGGTGATGAGGCCGTATTTGGCAGGGGCGTAGGCCGATGCGCCCATGCCTACCAAGGCAAACGCCAGCATGGGCGGCGCACCCGCAAGCATGGCGGCAGCGCCTACCCACTTGAGCGCGTTCATCCACGCCATAAGGCGGCGCTTGCACACCCGATCGGCCAAGTTGCCAATAAAAGGCGCCAAAAACACATAAGCCAAGGTAAAAGCAAATTTGAGCAGCGGCGCCCACCACTCGGGCGCATTCAAAAACTGCAAATGTGCAATGGCCACAATCAACAGCGCGTGGTCGGCCAAGGCCGAGATGAACTGTGCCGAAATCAGCCAAGAAAAGCCGCGTGGCAAGCGGTCTTGCATGTGAAAGGTTAGGTGGCGGAGGGTGTGGTGGCGGTTTGACGCGCCAATACATTGCCGCGCCCTATGCCTTGGTAGGCAATGCCCAGGTCCTGCAATTGCTCGGGGTCGTACAGGTTGCGCCCATCAAAAATCACAGCTTGGCGCAATTGTTGTTTGATCAGCGCAAAGTCCGGGTTGTGGAACTGTTTCCATTCGGTCAGTACCACCAAGGCGTCAGCGCCCACAAGTGCTGCGTTGGGGGTGTCCACCATGTGCACGCGGTCGATACCCCCCGAAATGTCTGCCAAATCTTCGGTCAAGGCGTGTTGAGCCGCAGGCATGGCTACGGGGTCGTGCGCTTGGATGCGTGCGCCGCGCGCAATCAGCTCGCGAATCATGTGGCGGCTGGAAGCCTCGCGCATGTCATCGGTTTGGGGTTTGAAGGCCAAGCCCCAAATCGCAAAGGTGCGGCCTGTCAGGTCGTTGCCCAGGCGTTGTGTGATACGGCGCACCAGCACATTGCGCTGAGCCTGGTTGACGCGTTCCGTAGCTTCCACCACCTCCATGTGGCTGCCGTTTTTGGTGGCGGTTTGCACCAAGGCGCGCGTGTCTTTGGGAAAGCAGCTGCCGCCGTAGCCGGTGCCTGCATACAAAAAACTCGGGCCAATGCGGCTGTCGCTGCCAATGCCGCGGCGCACAGCGTCGACGTCTGCACCCACCAAATCTGCCAGGTTGGCAATTTCGTTCATGAACGAAATGCGAGTGGCCAACATGGCGTTGGCAGCGTACTTGGTGAGTTCGGCGCTGGGCACGTCCATCCACACCATGCGCTCATGGTGGCGGTTAAGGGAGGCATACAAGCGGCCCATAGCCTCTTTGGCGCGCGCCCCCATGGGCGAGCGGGGAATGCCCACCACGATGCGGTCTGGATGCATGAAGTCGTCAATGGCGGCGCCTTCTTTTAAAAACTCAGGGTTAGACACCACCACAAACGGCAGGTCGGCTTTGCCACAGACTTTAAGTTCGGCGGCCACTGCTTGGGTTACCAGTTCGGCGGTGCCCACTGGCACAGTGGATTTGTTCACAATCACAAGGGGGCCTGTCATGGCGCGCGCGACCTGTTGCGCAGCGGCAATCACGTGTGCCAGATCGGCCGAGCCGTCTTCTTGCGGCGGGGTGCCCACCGCAATGAACATGATTTCGGCGTGGGTCACCGCAGCAGGCATGTCGCCCGTAAAACTCAGGCGCTTGCCTTGGGTGTTGCGCAGAATCAGAGCGTCCAGGCCTGGCTCGTAAATAGGTACGCCACCGGCCAAAAGCATGTCCAGCCGAGACTTGTCATTTTCAACACACACCACCTCGTGCCCCAGCTCTGAGAGGCAAGTCGCCGTGACCAAACCCACATAACCCGCACCGATCACAGAAACTTTCAAATCACGCTCCTATAAGTAACCCGCCATATTGCGGCTTTTTGGTGACATTTGAGTGACTTTACCGTGAAGCTTCGCGGCAAAGTTGGGTCTGATGCGTGACATCCATTTTGCTTATACTGTATTTATGAACAGTATTTATGTGCCCATGCTCGGAAGTGCGCAAGCGGGGTTTCCCTCGCCTGCAGAAGACTTGCAAGAGCAGGCCATAGACCTGACCCGATTGCTCGTCACCCATCCCCAAGCCACGTATTTGGTCAGGGCGCGTGGCGCCTCTATGGTGGAGGCGGGTATTTTTGACAACGACCTGATGGTGGTCAACCGCGCCATCAGACCCCGTCACCAGCACATTGTGGTGGCGGTGGTGGATGGCGAATTCACCATCAAAATGTTGTACCAGCGTCAAGGGCGTATCAAGCTCAAGGCGGCCAATCCCACCTATGGGGACATCACCCCCAAAGAGGGTCAAACCCTGGAAATTTGGGGGGTGGTGACCGCCGCCATCCGCCAGTTCAAGCCTTAACGGGAACTTTCACGTGTACGCCTTGGTCGACGGCAATAACTTTTACGTGTCTTGTGAGCGCGTGTTTCGCCCCAGTCTGAACACGCGGCCGGTGGTGGTGCTGTCCAACAACGACGGCTGCGCCATTGCGCGCAGCAATGAGGCTAAAGCCTTGGGTATTGCGATGGGGGCCCCTTGGTTCAAGATTCGCCACTTTGAAGAGTCCCAGGGTTTGGTGGCGTTGTCCGCCAATTTTGCGTTGTACGGCGATATGAGCCAGCGCATGATGAGTCTGGTAGCGGGTTTGGGACATCGCCAAGAGGTGTACTCCATTGACGAGTCGTTTGTAGACCTGAGCGGTATCCGTGGCGACTTGGTGGATCGGTGCCGTCGCATGCGCGCGCGGGTGCTGGGTTGGACAGGCTTGCCCACCAGCATTGGCTTGGGCCCTACCAAAACCCTAGCCAAGTTGGCCAATCACATTGCCAAAACCGCAGAACGCAAGCCGGGCAGCTACCCTGACCATTGGGCGCAGGTATGCCATCTGGGGGCCGTATCGCCCAAAGAGCTGGCTCTGGCCATGAGTACCACCGAGGTGCGTGAAGTGTGGGGCGTAGGGCCCCGCATTGCACGTCAGTTGGCAGAGGCCGGCGTACACACCGTACAGGATTTGCAGCAACTGGACCCCGCCTCCGTGCGCCGAAGGTGGTCTGTGATGTTGGAGCGTACCGTGCGCGAGCTGCAGGGCGTGTCATGCATTTCTTTGGACGATGCGCCACCACCCAAGCAGCAAATTGCGTGCACCCGGTCTTTCGGGCAGCCAGTGCTGGCTCTTTGGGAGCTGGAAGAAGCGGTGACCACCTTTGCCAGCCGTGCGGCCGAGAAGCTTCGTCAGCAGCGCAGTTGTGCCGCCCAAGTGCTGTGTTTTATTCGCACCAGTCCGTTTCGGGACGATCCGCCTTATGCCCGCTCGGTGCTGGTACCTTTAAGCCGACCGAGTCACGACACGGTGTGCATCGTCCAAGCGGCGCTTTTGGGGCTACGCAGCATTTACCGCAGCGGCTATAGGTACGCTAAGGCGGGCGTGATGCTGGTCGACTTGAGCGATGCACGCATAGCGCAAGGCGAGTTGGCTTTCTGGCCGCACGCAGAAGAGGCTTGGGCCACCGGGGCGCAGCGGTCTCAGGGTGCTAGGGACGGTTTGATGCAGGCGCTGGACACTTTGAACCGCCGCTACGGACGAGGGACGGTGGTGCTGGCCAGCAGCGGCGTGGTGAGCCATGCCCCAGCCTTCAATGCGCCCAATGCCATGGTCTCTTCGCGAGACCCCTCAAAGGGTGCCTCTCGGCATTGGTTGATGAAGCAGGAGCGTAAAACCCCGCGTTACACCACCCGAATCGATGAAATTCCTGTAGCCCGTGCCTGACGTGGGCTAAGGCGCATCCCGTTTAAGGTCAAAGAAAGGATCTATCATTCTTCACAACGTTCAAATCCAATCGAGGAGGTTCCCATGTTGCTGCACAAGCCGATGTTCAATGGTTCATTCAAATCGGGTTCATACAAGTCTGGGCTCGCCCTGTTGGTGGGGGCCGCCAGCTTGGCCTGGTGTGCTCTAAGCCCTGTGTCGTCGGCACAGGCGCAAACCTACCCGACCAAATCGATCAAGCTGCAGGTGCCTTTTGCGCCGGGCGGTACCACCGACATCATTGCCCGCGTGATTGCAGATCCGCTGAGCAAAGTGCTGGGTCAGCCTGTGGTGGTGGAAAACAAGGCGGGCGGTGGCGGTGTGGTGGGCGCACTGGAAACGGTGCGGTCTGCACCTGATGGTTATTCGCTCGGAATGGCCACGGTGTCCACTACGGCAGCCAACCCTGCCATCAACCCCAAAATTCCTTATAACCCGCTCACAGACTTCACGCCCATCATCAACATTGCGGCTACTCCCAATGTGATCGCGGTGCATCCTTCATTTCCGGCCAAAGATTACAAGGGGTTTGTTGCCGAGCTTAAAAAATCGCCAGGTAAATACTCCTACGCCACATCGGGTACGGGCGGTATTGGGCACTTGCAGACCGAGCTTTACAAAAGCATGAGCGGAACCTTCATCACCCACATTCCTTACCGTGGCGCAGGCCCTGCTTTGAATGACACCGTGGCGGGCCAAGTCCCCATTATTTTTGACAACCTGCCTTCAGCCTTGCCCTTTATTCAGAGCGGCAGATTGGTGGCCATTGCCGTGGCAGCCCCTCAAAAATTAACTCAGCTACCCAATGTACCCACCTTCAAAGACATTGGCTTGGAGCCTGTCAACCGCATGGCTTATTACGGCATCTTGGGCCCCAAAGGGATGCCTCGCGATGTGGTGGACAAAATCAACAGCGCGGTGCGCAAGGCCTTGGAGGACCCCGCTGTACGTAAAAAGATTGAAGACACTGGCTCACTGGTGATCGGCAATACTCCGGAGCAATTTGCAGCGCAAATCAAGGCCGAATTTGAGGTCTATAAAAACGTGGTGGACTCTGCCAAGTTGACCTTGGAATAACCCGCCAAAGTGCCTTGGCCACAAGAGTTGCTGGGCGCGTTATGGACAGCAACACGATAGACGCCTTCATTGACGGGCTTTGGCTCGAAGCCGGCCTGTCGCCTAACACCTTGGCGGCTTATCGGCGCGACTTGACCCTCTATGCCCAATGGTTGCAGCAGGACCACAAGCCCCTGCTGGAATCGACTCCCTCCGACCTGACGGCCTACTTTGCAGCGCGTCATGACCACACCAAGGCCACCAGCGCCAACCGGCGCCTCACGGTATTCAAAAGGTTTTTTCGGTGGGCTCTGCGCGAGCGCTTGGTGGTGCGCGACCCCACTTTGCAAATTCAGGCAGCCCAACAGGCGCTAAGGGTTCCCAAAACCCTCACACAAACTCAGGTGGAGGCCTTGTTGGCCGCACCAGATGTGGCCACCGACCTGGGTTTGCGTGACAAAGCCATGTTGGAGCTGATGTACGCCAGTGGCTTGCGGGTAAGCGAACTCGTGAACCTTAAAACCTTTGAATTGGGCCAGCGCGAACACGTGGTGCGTGTGATGGGCAAAGGCCAAAAAGAACGCCTGGTGCCCTACGGAGAAGAGGCGGCCGTTTGGCTGGAGCGCTATATGGCGTCCTCACGCCCGGCGTTGTTGGGCAAAGCTCAAACCGATGATGTGTTCGTAACCCGCAGCGGCAGCAAGCCTGGAACTGCCATGACGCGGGTTATGTTTTGGATGCTGGTCAAACGGTACGCGCTGATCGCGGGTATTGAATCCCCTCTGACACCGCACACCCTAAGGCATGCATTTGCCACCCATTTGCTCAACCATGGGGCAGATTTGCGAGCAGTGCAAATGCTCTTGGGTCACGCTGATATTTCCACCACCACCATTTACACCCATGTAGCCCGAGAACGGCTGAAAACCTTGCACGCCCTGCACCACCCGAGAGGGTAATTCAGACGCCTATGTTTTCGGCCCAAGCCAAGGCCATGAGATGGGCCATATTGATTTGATGGCCTGTTAAGTCGAGTTCGGTGGCAAGACGGGCAAAGGCTGTTGCATCGGATGACTCGCAGGCCAAGGTCAATTCCAGGTAGGGGGCCAGTGGGCCTTTGCGGTGGAGCAAGGCGTCTTCCACACCCTCGGGCAACAAGATGGTGCTCAGGGCCTGTTGGAGGGGCATCTTCAGCATCACGTCCAACACAGAAAAAATACCCACGACAAAGGCGATGTCGCCATCGGCGGGGTTGTTGGGGCGCTCGGCCACCAGTAGCTCCATGAGCCGACCTCTGACCACTGCAGTACTGCGCAGTGCTTGAGCCGAACCGCCCTCCTTGGAGGTGGAGAGCAGCAGTGCAGCCCAGCGGAACATTTTGTTCAAGCCCAGCAGCATGACGGCTTGTCTGAACGAGGTGATTTTGGTGGTGAGCCCAAACCCTGCTGAATTGATGTACTTGAGCAGGTTAAAGGAGATGGTGGGGTCGCGCTTGATCAGTGTTTCAATCTGGTCGGTGCTGGCTTGGCGGCGTACCATATTGATGAGCTGCACAATGTTGGCGTGTGCTGGCCTGAGGGTTTGTCCCTGCATCAACACAGGCTTGGATAGCCAGTAGCCTTGGAAAAATTTGACCCCCAAGTCCATCATGTCGTGGTATTGAAATTCGGACTCCACTTTTTCCACCATAAAGGCGGGTTGTCCTAATTTTTCAGCGTACCGAATGCCCGCTTCTATTTGGTCGCGGCTGGCAACGCTCAAGTCAAATTTGATGAAGCTGGCCAAGGGCAGCCACGAGGCGTATACGGGGTTGACCATGCGCTCGTTGAACGCCATTTTGAAGCCGCGTTTCTGCAGGTCCATCAAGGACGGGACTTTGGATTCAATCAGGTCGGCCGATTCATCCGGTAAGGGTGGGATTTCAAGCACCACCCGGCTGGGGTGAATCAGCTCCAGGTGACCGCCTGCCAAGGAGGCGTGCGTGCAATTGATATGTAGAGTTTTATGGGTGAGTTGGCCATCTGCATCGACCAAAGACAACACGTTAAAGAGCATTTCGGCATCTGTGGCCGAGGAGTGGTCTTTCTGAACTTGAGAGCGGTCAAATAACTCATAACCCACCACCTCTTTGCGAACATTCACAATCGCTTGTCGAGCAATGGTGGAGGGCGCTTGGGTAGAGGGCGAGGCGAAATCTGAATCGGTGATGGGTGAAGAAAGTAATGAGGTGGTCATGCCACCATACTAGCTAAGACAGATAATTTCTTTATGAAGGTTTCCAACTTTTCCGTGGATTCAGCCCCAGTTTTGAGCGCCCCAAAGCGCACACCCGCCATCAATACCCCAGAACTTCGTCAACTGGCCCTGCGATGGTTTATGCATGACGATCCTGTGACCAAAGCACAGGCGCTCATGCAAACCCCAGCGGGTTTGGGGGTGGATGCCCAACGTGAGCTGAACAGCCCCTCACCTCAGCCCGGCAGAGGTGCACTCCCCTTGTTGGTGCCGCACACCCAGATCAAACCCCCCAAGCTCAATACCCCTGAGGGGCATGCGGCGCTGGTGCATTCAGTGGTTCATATTGAGCGCAACGCCATCGATTTGGCTTTGGATGTGGTGTGGCGCTTTTCGGGCATGCCTGAAGATTTTTACAGGGCCTGGTTTCAAGTGGCTCAAGAAGAAGCGTTGCATTTCAGCTTACTAAGTGAGCATTTGCAAACACTGGGTTTTGGGTATGGCGATTTCCCTGCCCACGATGGTTTGTGGGAAATGGCCGAGCGCACGCAAAACGACCTCTTGGCTCGTGTGGCGTTGGTACCCAGAACACTGGAGGCGCGTGGCCTGGATGCGTCGCCCGCTGTTAAAAACAAACTCCTGTCTGTGGGCGACCTGCGGGGGGGCGAAATTTTGGACCTGATTTTGCGTGACGAGGTGGGACATGTGGCGCTGGGCAACAGGTGGTATGGGCGTTTGTGCCAGCAGCGGGGGTTGGAGCCGGTGGCGACATTTGCCCAATTGAGGCAGCAGTACCAAGCCCCGAGAATGAAAGGCCCTTTCAATTTGCCTGCAAGGCGTGCGGCTGATTTCAGCGAGGCCGAGCTGCAGGCACTCCTTACAATGGCATAAGAACAGATTCAAGCTTTTGCCGTCGCCTATTCCCTATTTGTATCCAAAAACCCATCTAACTTGCCGCTAGGTTGATCATGGCCATTTATCAATTGGATGCGCACACCCCGCAACTTGCCGAATCGGCTTGGGTGGCCGACAGCGCTCAGGTGATTGGCCGGGTGACCCTAGAGGCCGACACCAGCATTTGGTTTGGCTCCATTTTGCGGGGCGATTCCGAGCACCTCCACATTGGAGCAGGTACCAATGTGCAAGACGATTGCGTGTTGCATGCCGATGCAGGCATTCCCCTAACCCTAGAAGCCAACGTGTCGGTAGGCCACAAGGTCATGCTGCACGGGTGTACGGTGGGCGAGGGCTCTTTGATTGGCATTGGTGCTGTGGTGCTCAACCACGCCCGGATTGGCAAAAATTGTTTGGTGGGTGCGGGTACTTTGGTCACCGAAGGCAAAGACTTTCCAGACGGCTCCATGATTTTGGGCAGTCCCGCCAAGGTCGTGAAAACTCTAAGCGCAGAGCAGATTTTGGGCATCAGGCGCATATCCGACCACTACATTGAAAACGCCAAACGCTATCGACTGGGGTTGAAGCGCATTGTCTGAACTTCGGAAATTTTTATTTGAGGGCTTGCCTGTGCGCGGCATGCTGGTACGCATCACGGATGCGTGGACCGAGGTGCTGGATCGCCGCAAATGCAGCAACACAGGCCCTTACCCACCTCAAGTTCAGGCCATGTTGGGGGAGATGGTGGCCGCTGCGGTGCTGATGCAGTCCAACATCAACTTTGAGGGCGCTTTGATTTTGCAAGTCATGGGCGATGGTCCTGTCAAATTGGCGGTGGTGGAGGTGCTGTCGGACTTGCAATTGCGTGCTACCGCCAACCTCAGCGGTCCAGTGGCCCCAAAGGCCAGTCTTGCAGATTTGGTCAACCCCCACGGCCATGCCCGTTGTGTGATCACCCTGGACCCACAAGACCGGCGAGACGGGCAGCAGCCCTATCAGGGTGTGGTGCCGTTACAAGATGAACAGGGTGTGGCCATGGGCAGCGTGGCTGAGGCCCTGCAGTTTTACATGCGTCAAAGTGAACAGCTTGAAACCACCTTGGTCTTGGCCAGCAACGAGCACATGTCGGCGGGCTTGCTCATACAGCGCTTGCCTATTTTGGGTCAGGGCAATTTGGCTGGAGCCGCCACAAACACCAGCGACAAAGAGCACATCGACGAGACCATGGTTGAAAACTACCGACGCATCGCCACACTGGCTTCTAGCATGACCTCAGAAGAACTGTTAACGCTGGACATGGACTCCGTACTGCATCGCCTGTTTTGGGAGGAACCTTTGCAGCAGATTCGTCCCAAGCTCGGGCAAGCACTGCCGCACTTTGGGTGTACCTGCAGCCGGGAGCGCGTGTCCCTCATGATTCAAGGGCTGGGTCAAGCGGAGGCCCGGGACATTTTGGCCGAGCAGGGCGCGATTCAAGTGGGGTGTGAATTTTGTGGAGCCAGCTACCGGTTTGATGCAGTGGACACATCGCAGTTGTTTACCTCCGCTGGGATTCAGCCGCCTTCCAGCCCTTCAGTGCAGTAAACAAACGCCGCTCGCAATCGGGGTCTGAGCATCCTTCGCACAGGCCTCTCCATCGTGCGGCAGGTGCGTTCTGCGGAACCAAAAACCGAAGCGCATGTTGCAGGCGAATTTCTCCCTGCCCGTACACCACACCGTAAGACCAAGCCTGACTTTGCAATTGAGACCGCAGTGCTGAGTCTTGTTGTGCTTGTTCGTTTTGGATGCGGGTGGGGAAGGGCTGATTGGCGTTTGAATGAGGTAAGTCCAAACCCATTAACAAAAGCTTCATATGGCGTCGTTTCAGGGGTCTGTTAAGGGCTTCCAGCTCTGACCAAGTTGGGGAGTCCCACACCTCGGAATTGGGCCCCATATGGAGCGGGTTTTCGAAGGCTTGAGATGCCAGCCATCTGCGAAGGGCGAGGGTCAGCTGGGTTTTGCCAGTACCGGTAGCGCCCAAAACCGCAATGATCACAACGTGCTTACTTGGAAACTTGAACCAAAATTTCGTTGGGCTTGACCATACCCAACTCGCGACGTGCTTTTTCTTCCACCATGTCCAAGCCCTCTTGCAGGTCCCTTACCTCGGCTACAAGTTGCTCGTTGACTTGCTTTGCTTGAAGGTTGTGTTGTTGCTGGGTTTCCAGCTCAGACGCCAAGCGGCTCACGGCTGGCAGGCTGCCCCTTCCTAGCCATAACTGGCCCTGCAAGACCAGCAGCAACAGGATCAGGATGAAAGAAACAGCACGTTGGCCCATGATGGGTGCATTACAACAGGTCTATTTAAGGTTGTAAAACGCGCTGCGTCCGGGGTAATGGGCTACTCCGCCCAAGTCTTCTTCTATACGCAGCAGCTGGTTGTATTTGGCCATACGGTCTGAGCGGCTCATAGAGCCCGTTTTGATTTGACCGGCATTGGTGCCCACCGCAATATCGGCAATGGTGGAGTCTTCGGTTTCCCCAGATCGGTGGCTGATCACGGCGGTATATCCGGCGCGCTTGGCCATTTCAATGGCGGCAAAAGTTTCGGTCAGGGTGCCAATTTGATTGATTTTGATCAAAATGGAATTGGCTACGCCTTTCTCAATGCCTTCTTTCAAAATCTGGGTGTTGGTCACAAACAAATCGTCGCCCACGAGCTGCACTTTTTGGCCCAAACGGTCGGTCAAGTGTTTCCATCCGTCCCAGTCGCCCTCATGCATACCGTCTTCAATGCTGATGATGGGGTATTTGTCACACCAGGTGGCCAGCATGTCGGTCCACTCTCCAGCGCTCAATACCAAGCCCTCGCCTTCAATGTGGTACTTGCCATCTTTGTAAAACTCGCTGGCAGCGCAGTCCAAGCCTAGGGCCATTTGCTCGCCAGCGGTGTAACCCGCTTTGTCGATGGCCTCCAAAATCAGCAGTATGGCCGCTTCATGTCCGGCCACGTTGGGTGCAAAGCCGCCTTCGTCGCCTACGGCAGTGCTCATGCCTTTGTCATGGATGATTTTCTTGAGCGCATGGAACACTTCAGCTCCCCAGCGAACGGCTTCACGGAAGCTGGGTGCGCCCACGGGGATGATCATGAACTCTTGCAGGTCAAGAGAGTTGTTGGCGTGGGCGCCGCCGTTGATGACGTTCATCATGGGAACAGGCAGTTGTGCGCTGTTCATGCCGCCAAAATAACGGTAAAGTGGTAAACCCGCTTCTTCAGCAGCTGCACGAGAGACTGCCATAGACACGGCCAACATGGCGTTGGCGCCCATGTTGGATTTGTGGTCGGTGCCGTCCAGCTTGATCAGAGTTTTGTCTAAGAAGGCTTGCTCGGAAGCATCCAACCCCAAAACTGCTTCGCTGATGTTGTGATTGATGTGCTCAACCGCTTTGAGCACGCCTTTGCCCAAATAGCGGCCCATGTCGCCATCGCGCAGCTCAATGGCTTCGCGGCTGCCGGTGGAAGCGCCAGAGGGCACTGCCGCGCGTCCCATCACACCAGACTCCAGCAGTACATCACATTCCACGGTGGGGTTGCCACGTGAATCCAAAATTTCTCTTCCTACGATATCTACGATTGCGCTCATATGGGCTCTTTATTCACTTGAAAAACAAAACCAAAAATCATCAGGTTTAAACCGTTGCTTTACGCAAACCGTTCTTCCAGATAGGTTTGCCGTTTGGTACATTGGTCCAGTACCAACAAGGTTTCCAGCAACTCTTTCATGTGCTTCAGCGGCACCGCATTGGGGCCGTCGCTCAGTGCCTTGGAGGGGTCGGGGTGGGTTTCCATAAACAAGCCAGCCACGCCCACCGCTACAGCAGCCCGCGCCAGTACCGGAACAAATTCGCGTTGCCCGCCACTGCTGGTGCCTTGGCCGCCGGGAAGCTGGACCGAGTGTGTAGCGTCAAACACCACAGGGGCGCCGGTGTTGCGCAAGATGGCCAAGCTGCGCATGTCGCTCACCAGGTTGTTGTATCCAAAGCTCACGCCGCGCTCGCAGGCCATGAAGTTGTTCTCGGGCAGGCCTTTGGCTTTGGCAGCTGCACGGGCTTTGTCTATGACGTTTTTCATGTCGCCAGGCGCCAAAAACTGACCCTTTTTAATGTTGACGGGCTTGCCCGATTGCGCCACCGCATGGATGAAGTCGGTTTGACGGCATAAAAATGCGGGGGTTTGCAGCACGTCCACCACCGAGGCCACAGCTTCTATTTGGTCTTCAGAGTGGATATCCGTCAGTACAGGTACTTGTAGGTTGCTGCGGACTTTGCTCAAAATGCTCAATCCTTGGTCCAAACCTGGCCCCCTGAAGCTGGTGCCTGAGGATCGGTTGGCCTTGTCAAAGCTGCTCTTGAAGATAAAGTGAATACCCAGCTCACGGGTAATCTCTTGGAGCGTGCCCGCTGTGTCCATTTGCAACTGTTCAGATTCAATGACACAGGGTCCAGCAATCAGAAAAAAAGGCCGACGATGGCCAACTTCGACACCGCAGAGTTGCATCAGGCCACTGCCTTGAGATTTTTGCCAGAGGACTGATGCCCTAAAGCGGCTTTAATGAACGCATTGAACAAGGGGTGTCCGTTCCAAGGAGTGGAGTTGAATTCCGGGTGAAATTGGACGCCCACAAACCAAGGGTGAACATTTTGGGGCAGCTCCACCATTTCGGTCAGTTGCTCACGCTGCGTCAGTGCAGAAATCACCAGCCCCGACGCGCGAAGTTTGTCTAAAAAGTGCACATTGGCTTCATAGCGGTGGCGGTGCCGCTCGGTTACCACGTTTCCGTAAATCTGGTGGGCTAAGGTGCCTTCTGCAACGTTGGAGCTCTGTGCTCCCAAACGCATGGTGCCTCCTAGGTCAGAGTTGGCGTCTCGGATTTTGATGGTGCCGTCCGCATCTTTCCACTCGGTGATCAGCGCAATCACAGGTTGGGAGCAGTGGGGTTCAAACTCGGTGCTGTTGGCCTCTGCCAGCCCGGCCACATGACGGGCAAATTCGATGGTGGCGACTTGCATGCCTAAACAAATGCCGAGGTAGGGAATACGGTTTTCGCGGGCAAAGCGGGCGGTTTGGATCTTGCCTTCAATCCCGCGTTTTCCAAAGCCACCGGGCACCAGGATGGCGTCGAAACGAGCCAGCTGACTGACCGAGGCTTCGGTGATGGTTTCAGAGTCGACGTGTTCAATTTGGACGCGCACGTGATTTTTCATACCGGCGTGGCGCAGCGCTTCGTTGACCGATTTGTAACTGTCGCTCAAGTCTACATACTTACCCACCATCGCGATGGTGACTTCGCCTTGAGGGTGCTCCACTTCAAACACCAACTCGTCCCAGCGCTTGAGGTTGGCAGGTTGGGTATTGAGGCGCAGTTTGTCGCAAATCAGGCCGTCTAAGCCTTGTTCGTGCAACACACGCGGCACCTTGTAAATGGTATCCATATCAGGCATGGAAATCACGCCCCACTGCTGCACATTGGTAAACAGCGAAATTTTGTCGCATTCGTCTTGGGGAATGTAACGGTCGGCCCGGCATAACAATACGTCAGGCTGAATACCAATCTCACGCAACTTTTGTACCGTGTGTTGGGTCGGTTTGGTCTTGAGTTCGCCGGCAGCCGCTATCCAAGGCACATAGGTCAGGTGAACAAACGCCGAGTTGTTGGGGCCCATACGCAAGCTGAGTTGGCGAACCGCTTCCAAAAAAGGCAAAGACTCAATGTCACCCACAGTGCCGCCAATTTCCACAATGGCCACATCCACCGCATGGTCGGTTTCAAAACCGGCGCCACGCTTGATGAAGTCTTGAATTTCGTTGGTCACATGCGGAATGACCTGTACGGTTTTACCGAGGTAATCTCCACGGCGTTCTTTTTCCAACACGCTTTTGTAAATTTGGCCTGTGGTGAAATTGTTGCTGCGGCGCATGCGCGTTTCAATAAAACGCTCGTAATGGCCTAAGTCGAGGTCGGTTTCTGCGCCATCGTTGGTGACGTACACCTCGCCATGCTGAAAGGGTGACATGGTGCCCGGATCCACATTAAGGTAGGGATCGAGTTTGATCAGGGTGACTTTCAGGCCCCGCGATTCCAGAATCGCAGCGAGGGAGGCTGAGGCGATTCCCTTGCCCAGGGAAGACACCACACCGCCGGTGACGAAGACAAATTTGGTCATGTCCAGGGAGCTCATTGCTCAAGGAGGTGGTAATGGTCAATTATAGGTTCGTCCTCTGCTACATTCGCCGCCATGAGTGACTTGGCTGGTAAACACATTGTTCTTGGGCTGTCCGGAGGCATTGCTTGCTACAAGTCGGCCGAACTGTGCCGCGCCCTGATTAAAGAGGGGGCTTCGGTTCAGGTGGTCATGACTGAGGCTGCTGAGCAATTCATCACCAAAGTGACGATGCAGGCCCTGTCTAATCGGCCGGTGTTTGGCTCTCAGTGGGACGACCGGGCTGCCAACAACATGCCGCATATCAATTTAAGCCGCGAAGCCCACGCCATTTTGGTGGCGCCTTGCAGCGCTGACTTTATGGCCAAACTGCTGCATGGTCGCGCGGATGACCTGCTGAGCCTGATGTGTTTGGCCCGGCCCATCGATCAAGTGCCGCTCTTGGTGGCCCCTGCCATGAACCGCGAAATGTGGGTGCACCCCGCCACCCAACGCAATGTGGCTCAACTCAAGGCCGATGGTGTGAATGTGCTGGACGTGGGCACTGGCGATCAAGCTTGCGGCGAAACCGGAGACGGCCGCATGCTGGAGCCGCAAGACATCGTGCAAGAGTTGGTGGCATTTTTTGCCCCCAAAACCTTGTTGGGCCAGCATGTGCTGGTCAATGCTGGTCCGACTTTTGAGGCCATAGACCCGGTACGCGGACTGACCAATTTGTCCAGCGGAAAAATGGGCTTTGCCATAGCCCGAGCAGCTCGCGAGGCGGGGGCGCAGGTGACCTTGGTGGCGGGACCCGTGCACTTGCCCACCCCGCGAGGTGTGGTGCGGCACGATGTGCAGTCTGCCCAAGACATGCACGCCCGCATTGTCGAGTTGGTCGACCAAGCCAATGTTTTTGTCGCCACGGCCGCTGTGGCCGACTGGCGCCCCAGCACGTCTGCTGAGCAAAAAATCAAAAAAGACGGCAGTGGTCAAGCGCCCAATCTGGATTTTGTAGAAAACACCGACATCCTGACAGAAGTGGCGCACAGCCCGCGCGCTCTGGGCGGCGCCTTGTTTTGTGTGGGTTTTGCCGCTGAAAGCCACGACTTGGCTGAGCAAGCCCGCCTGAAGCGTGAGCGCAAAGGCGTGCCTTTGTTGGTGGGGAACTTAGGCCCACAAACCTTTGGGCAAGACGACAACGCACTGTTGCTGGTGGATGCCCATGGCAGCCACGAAATGCCCCGTGCCTCCAAATTGGAGCTGGCCCGCAGCTTGGTGGCAGAGATTGCACTGCGTTTAAAACCAAGCCATTAGCGGCTAAGCCAACACACAACTCGAACGCATCAAATATCCCATCTTCTAAGAGTCGAAATGAATATTGACGTCAAAATCATAGATCCCCGTATGGTCGACCAGCTCCCCACCTATGCCACCCCTGGAAGCGCGGGTTTGGATTTACGGGCTTGTTTGGATGCCCCGCTGACGCTGGAGGCCAACCAATGGAAGCTGGTACCCACGGGCATTGCCATTTATTTAAAAGACCCCGGTTATGCCGCTTTGATCTTGCCGCGCTCGGGTTTGGGCCACAAACACGGCATTGTGTTGGGTAATTTGGTGGGCTTGATTGACAGCGATTACCAAGGCCAGTTGATGGTGAGTGCCTGGAACCGCAGTGCTGTGAGCTTTACGATTGACCCTATGGAGCGCATCGCCCAGCTGGTGATCGTGCCGGTTATGCAAGCCAGTTTTAGGGTGGTAGAAGATTTTCCGCTCAGCGTTCGCGGTGAGGGCGGTTACGGCTCTACGGGCAAAGTTTGATCAAGTCCAGAACCGTTCAGTGAAGCGTCTGGCCCTGTGGGGAACCTTGCTCGCCTATTTCCAACCTGAAAAAACCGGTGCCGCAGGTGCCACGGTCAATTTCTTCCTCGGTGGCTTCGCGCACAGACTCAATGCGCAGTTTTAAACGCAAGGCAATGCCTGCCAGAGGGTGGTTGCCATCCAGCACCACATGGTCTGGGTAAATTTCGGTCACGGTGTAGAGCATGGGTTGGCGAGCCGCTTCGTTGCAGCCTTCGGGCAAGGCGGTGCCTTCCACGGTCATGCCCTCTTCCAGTTCAGCAGGAAATAACGCGCGAGGCTCTAAAAACACCAAGGTTTCGTTGTAGTCGCCAAAAGCTTCTTCGGGCTCCAGCTGAAGGGCCAGCTGGTCGCCAGGCTCATGGCCTTGCAGGGCATTTTCAATTTTGGCAAACAGGTCTTCGCCCCCCACCAAAAACTCCACCGGCTCATCCAGCAGGTCCAATTCTTCGCCTAAGGTATCTTGCAAAGTCCACGTCAGGGCCACCACGCATTGATTGTTGATTTCCATGAAAGAATTGTCGCAGTTTCTTTAATCACCCTATTCATGAACATCTCGGAACCACTAGGACTTTTGGGCG
>Ga0214921_10001172_pt1 | contig 45372 bp, 34 predicted proteins | sample LL1505_MetaG_FD_177992 | JGI IMG/M metagenome (GOLD analysis project Ga0214921, IMG submission 177992) | Freshwater microbial communities from Lake Lanier, Atlanta, Georgia, United States - LL-1505 | ecosystem: Environmental > Aquatic > Freshwater > Lake | place: USA: Georgia | collected...
CAAGCGTGGCACATTGGTGCGGTGGTCTCGCTCACTGAAGTCGAGACATTGGTGTCCAAGGTGTACCCTGATTTTGCGGAGGTGCTGCGCCGTTTTGGCTCGCCCCCCATTCGTTCAACGGCTACGCTGGCAGGCAACATTGCCAACGGTTCTCCCATTGGTGACACCATGCCTTGCCTCATGGCCTTGGGCGCCACACTCACCCTGCGCCGCGGCGACAAAACACGCACAGTTTCTTTGGACAATTTTTACACAGGCCAAAAACAAACTGTGCTGCAAGCGGGTGAGTTCATTGAGTTTGTGGTGTTGCCCAAGCCACAAGCGGGCCAAGTATTTCGTGCCCACAAAGTGAGCAAGCGTTTTGAACAAGACATTTCTGCCACCTGCGCCGCCATCACTTACACCTTGAAGGCTGGCAAGCTAAGCGGCGTGAAGCTGGCTTACAACGGCTTGGCCCCATCGCCTTGCAGAGCCCCCAAAATTGAAGCCGTGTTGGAAGGCAAAGCACCTGCCGATGTGAAGGAATCCGATTTGGATGTCGCCATTGCCGCCAGTTTTGTGGCGCGAGACGGCTTGCGCGCCACATGGGCCTACCGTTCCTTGGTAGCGCGCAACTTGGTGATCGATTTCATTGAAGAACAAACTCAAACAACCACGGAGGTGGCTTAAATGAACGCGCCCATTTCTTTGCACAATTTGTTGCCCGTTTCGGGCATTCAGCAAGGTACCGATGTCATTCATGAGTCTGCCCATTTGCATGTGACCGGCAGTGCCACTTTCACAGACGACATGCCTGAGTTGGCGGGTACTTTGTATGCTGCGATCATCAAGTCACCAGTGGCACACGGTGAACTCATTGGCGATGGCATTGACCGCGAAGCCATTTTGAAAGAACACGGCGTGGTAGCGGTCTACACGGCCAAAGACATTCCTGGCGAAAACAATTGCGGCCCTATTGTTCACGACGACCCCTTCTTGGCCGTCGGCAAAGTTGAATTTTTGGGTCAGGCGGTGGCTGTGGTGGTAGCGCGCGAAATGTTGTATGCCCGCGAAGCAGCGCACAAAGCCAAAGTGTTGGTGAAAGAACTGACGCCTATTCTGACCATTGACGAAGCCATGGCGGCGCAAAGTTTTGTCATGCCCCCCAAGGGCATTACCCGTGGCAATGCCTCAGAAGCCATAGCCAATGCGCCCCGCAAAGTGAAGGGCAGCACCGAAACGGGCCAGCAAGAGCAGTTCTACATGGAAGGCCAAATTACGTACGCGGTGCCGCGTGAAGATGGCCAACTCACTTTGTATTCGTCAACGCAACACCCTGACGGCAACCAGAGAGAGGCTGCTGCTGCCTTGAACTTGAGCACCAACGATGTCGAAGTGATTTGCCGTCGAATGGGGGGTGGCTTTGGCGGCAAAGAAGGCAATGCCAGCATTTTCAGTCAGAGCGCTGCTTTGGCTGCATTCAAACTGCAAAAGCCGGTTAAGTTGCGCGTGAACCGCGATGACGACATGATGATCACGGGCAAGCGCCACGACTTCCGCATTGATTACGAAGTGGGCTACGACGATGAAGGTCATATTTTGGGTGCCGACATCACCTTGTTATCGCGTTGCGGTTACAGCACCGACTACTCAGGCCCCGTGAATGACCGCGCTTGTTTGCACATCGACAACTGCTACTACATTCCTAACTTAAAACTCATCAGCCACCGCTGCAAAACCAACACCCAAAGCGCTACGGCCTTCCGCGGTTTTGGTGGCCCACAAGGCATGTTTGGCATTGAAACCATCATCGAGCAAATTGCCAACGACATTGGCAAAGATCCCTTGGATGTTCGCATGCTCAACATCTACCAAGACCCTGCTGTGTCTGGCAACCCTGCCACCATGGTGACGCAATATGGCCAAACCATTGCTGATTGGGTGGGCGACAAGGTCATCGCCCAAGTGGCCTCAGAGGCCAAGTACCGCGAGCGTCGCGAAAGTGTCAATGCGTTCAACAAAGTGAACAAGCGCCGCAAGCGTGGTTTGGCTTTAGTGCCTTTAAAGTTTGGTATCAGCTTTACCGCAACCATGTTGAACCAAGGGGGTGCCTTGCTCAACATTTACATGGACGGCTCAGTCAGCGTCAACCATGGCGGCACTGAAATGGGTCAGGGCCTGAATACCAAAATGGCTCAAGTGTGTGCCGATGGTTTGGGCATCGATTTGTCGTATGTTCGCGTCACTGGCACCGACACGCAAAAGGTACCCAATGCATCTGCCACGTCTGCATCAAGCGGCGCTGACATCAATGGCGCTGCCATCATGAATGCAACGGCCCAAATGCGTGCACGTCTTGCACCTGTGGCTGCCAACATGCTGGGTTGCAAAGACACCGAAGTGAACTTTGCCAATAGCATGGCCCATGGTGGTGGCAAGTCGGTTGAATGGACGGCAGTGGCCAAGCAAGCTTGGCTTGACCGTGTGGGCCTGTCAGTGGCAGGCTTCTACATGACGCCTGAAATTAAATATGACTTTGCCACGCTGACTGGCCACGCGTTTTATTACTACTGCTACGGCGCATCGGTCAGCGAAGTGGAAATTGACACTCGCACTGGCGAGTATTGGATCAAAGCCGTAGACATTGTTCACGACGCTGGCAAGAGCATCAACCCCGCCATTGACAAAGGCCAAATTGAAGGCGGCTATGTGCAGGGCATGGGTTGGCTCACCATGGAAGAGTGCATTTGGGACAAAAAGGGCAAATTCCTGACACACGGTCCTAGCACCTACAAAATTCCAGTGGCAGGCGATATTCCTGAGCACTTTAATGTGACCCTGTTCGATGGCAGCAATTTGAAGCCAACTCCCTTTAACTCAAAGGCAGTGGGTGAGCCGCCCTTGATGCTGGCCTTGTCTACTTTCTTTGCCCTGCGCGATGCGGTCAGTGCCAGTGCCGATCACAAATCTGTGGTTCACATGAGCGCGCCTGCTACCCCCGAAAAGATTTTGATGAGCTGCGAGAAAGCCAAGTCGGCGGTTTAAGGCTTCAGTCTTGACCCTCAGTCAGAGTGTCGAGTTGAAACTTGCCGCTTTTGTGCCACAGCCAAACGTCTGAATACACCACCTTGCCCAAATGGGCAGGGACAGGATAGGGCGCTGCTTGGCGTACGGTTTTTTCAATCTCTTTCATTACCTCTGGCGCATGGCTTGGCGCGCGCACCCAATGGGTTCGGGTGACTTGGCCTTGCTTGTCTACTTCTACATCCAATACGCCTACAGCATGAAGCATGGGAGGCAAGCGCCCTTTAAAGATGCGGGCGCCATTGAGGGTGTAGAGGTGTTTGGCTGCATCAACTCTGTACTCGTGTGCCGTTCGCGCACTTGAAGTGGGGAATGGGGGTTTAGCGGGATTTGCAGGAAGCACCCATGGCTCAGCGGGTTTAGCTGGCACAGGTGCTTGGGTTAGCTTGGCAGGCGCTGACGGTGGTGAAATGGGCTGGGGTGGCGCGGGAGGTGGGCTGCTGCAAGCGCTGAGCCACAAAGCAAGCAAGCTTGCGGTGCAAACCGCGTAGGAAGATTTTAGAAAATGGGCGAGGGGATGAGTCATTGGGCAATGGCCTCCAAAACAACATGTGCCATTTTGTCACTGTACAGTGTGGTTTGAAAATTAATTGAATTGAAAGTAGAAGCAGGTGCATTGGTCTTCCGCATTGAAATTGAAGTTGGCTCAGACGCCAGCCATTTGGATCACGGTTCAACAAGCCCAAGGCTCGGTGCCGCGTGGCCAAGGTACCGTCATGGCGGTGTTTGAGGATGAGTTTTTAGGCACCATTGGCGGAGGCCATCTTGAATTTGAAGCCATTGCAGAATCTAAGCGTTATTTGAAAGATCCTTCAGTCGCGCAGGTTCTGCCGCTGGAAAAACGATTTGCACTTGGACCCAGCTTGGGGCAATGTTGTGGCGGTGCTCTGGTGTTGAAATTCGAACGAGTGACTGCTTCTGATGAGCATCGTCTCCAAGCCATCTTGGCAGCACAAGCCCTTGAACAATGCCAGCCTGTGGCCTTGTTTGGCGGAGGCCATGTGGGCAAAGCCTTGGTCAAGGTTTTGGCGCCCTTGCCCTTTCATGTCAGGTGGATAGACAGTCGAGATGAAATTTTCCCCGTCGATGTAGCGCCCCAAGTGGTGTGTGAGCATTCCAATCCGGTGCATGCTGCCGTGCCCGATTTAGCGCCTAGGAGCCGAGTTCTCATTATGAGTTTCAGCCACGCAGAGGATTTGGATGTGGTGGCCGCATGCTTGAGACGCCAGCGAGATCAAAAAGACCTTCCCTACATAGGCCTCATTGGCAGTGCCACCAAGTGGGCCACTTTCAAGCGTCGCCTTGCAGAGCGCGGCTTTTCAGAAGCTGAGTGCCAACAGGTCACGTGCCCCATTGGCGTGCCAGGCATTGAGGGCAAAGAGCCTGAGGTGATTGCGGTTGCCGTGGCCGCTCAACTTTTGCAAGTCTAAAAATTGTATACACTTCGGTAAACAGTTCGGAGCCGCATTGATGGAAGCGTATTTGCTAGATTGGGTTAATTTGCTGCTGCGGTGGGTCCATGTGATTACCGTGATTGCTTGGATTGGCTCGTCTTTTTACTTTGTCTTCTTAGACAACAACCTTTTGAAACCCAATTCCCCCGACTTGCTCGAAAAAGGGGTGGACGGTGCCATGTGGGCTGTGCACGGGGGTGGTTTTTACAACCCTCAAAAATACATGGTGGCGCCTCAAAAAATCCATACCAAACTGCATTGGTTTTATTGGGAAAGTTATTCCTCTTGGTTAACAGGCTTTGCCTTGTTCACCGTTTTGTATTTGTTCAACGCCAGCACCTACCTCATTGACAAATCACTGATGGATTGGTCGCCCGCTGCAGCCATCACGGCGGCGTTGAGTTTTTTTGTGGTTTTTTGGTTCGTGTACGACGCCATTTGCCGCTTGTTTGGATTTCGCAAAAACGGCGAATTGATTGTGGCCACACTCATGCTGTGTGTGGTGGCTTTTGCCTCTTGGTTGGCTTGTCAATTGTTTGCAGGCAGGGCAGCCTTCTTGTTGGTGGGCGCCATGATTGCCACGGCCATGAGTGCCAATGTGTTTGTTTGGATCATTCCTGGCCAACGCAAAGTGGTGGCAGCCATGACGTCTGGCGAGAAATACGACGCCATGTCCTTGGCCATTCATGGCAAGCGCGGAAAGCAACGCAGTGTGCACAACACCTATTTCACATTGCCCGTCATATTTGCCATGCTGAGCAATCACTACAGTTTCTTGTACACGCATCCACAGCGTTGGCTCATCTTGTTTGTCATGATGTTTGCGGGCGCCCTGATCCGTCAGTTCTTTGTGCAACGCCATGGCTACCACTTAGGTCGGGCAAGAAATCCTTGGCCTTTTGCTGCCGTGGGTGTGGTGCTCATTTTGGCTGTCATTGCGGCCATGGCACCGTGGGGCGCCAAAGATGCTGCGCCTAAAGCGCAAGCCACACCTGCCACTTTTGCACAAGTGAAATCGGTCATTGACCAGCGCTGCCTGAGTTGCCATGGCGAGCAGGTTCAAATGAAAAATGTTCGTTTGGACACTTCACAAAGCATCAAGCTCCATGCGCAAAATGTTTATCAGCAAGTGAGTGTGACGCAGCAAATGCCTATGAACAACGCCACAGGCATCACGCCTGAAGAAAGGCAAATTGTGGCCAGTTGGTATTTGGCTGGCGCCAAAATAGATGAGTAATTGGGCGCTTTGATTGAGTTCTTTGAGTGGGTCCTGTCAATCAGCCCACGCCGTCAGTTCTCTTCATCACTTTATCGACCTGCGGCCAGTTGAACGGCAAACTTGTTGTGTCGTTCAATCACATTGCCCAGGTCAACACTGGCCAACTGACCTTCACTGACCACCACGCGGCCATTGACCACGGTGTAAGCGGCTGGCGCACTGGCACACAGCATGAGACTGCCTATGGCATCGTGCACAGCGCCGCCCGCAAAACTTAAATTGCGCAGGTCAAACAAGGCCATGTCGGCACACCATCCAACACCAAGTTGACCGATGTCCTTGCGACCCAATACTTCAGCGCCGCCACGCGTGGCCAAACGCAAGGCATCGCGTGCCGTCATTTCCATGGGCGCTGTGTCGCAACCAAAAATGGTTTTGCCTTCTGCATTCAATCGGGGGCCCTCCAGTGATTTTCTGAGGCGCGCCAACAACATGGCCTGACGCGCTTCGTTCACCATGTGGGCGGCATCGTTGCTGGCGCTGCCATCAACGCCCAAGCCCACCGGCACGCCCGCTTCAATCATTTTTCGAACAGGTGCAATGCCGCTGGCCAGACGCATGTTGCTACAAGGGCAGTGCGCAATGCCTGTGCGAGTGGCTGCAAAAAGCGAGATGCCTTCATCGTCCAATTTCACACAGTGAGCGTGCCACACATCGTGTCCCAACCAGCCCAAATCTTCTGCGTATTGCGTGGGTGTGCGATTGAATTTCTCGAGGCTGTAAGCAATGTCATGGTCATTTTCTGCCAGATGCGTGTGAAGGCGCACGCCATAGTGCCTGGCCATCTCGGCAGACAAACGCATGAGGTCTTGGCTGACACTGAAGGGCGAGCAGGGGGCTACCGCCACTTGTGTCATGGCACCGTGCGAAGCATCGTGGTAGCGCTCGATCAGGCGCTGAGTGTCCTTGAGGATGGCATCTTCTTGCTCCACCACGTTATCGGGCGGTAAGCCTCCCTTGGACTGGCCCACACTCATGCTGCCGCGTGTGGCCACAAAACGCATGCCAATTTCTTGGGCAGCGGCAATGCAATCGTCTAGTTTCACGCCATTGGGGTAGATGTACAAGTGGTCGCTGCTGGTGGTGCACCCTGACAACAACAACTCGGCCATGGCGGTTTGGGTGCTGGCGTAAATCATGTCGGGTTGCAGGCCTGCCCAAATGGGATAAAGACCTGTGAGCCAGCTAAAAAGTTCGGCGTTTTGAACACCTGGAATGGCACGTGTGAGGCTTTGCGACATGTGATGGTGCGTATTGACCATGCCTGGAATGACGACATGGTGCTCGGCCTGAATCACCCGATCGGCCGTGTGAGGCAGTTGGCTTGCTGGGCCAATGGCCTCAATCCGCTTGTCTCTGACAAAGACAGAGGCGTTGCGAAGTTCATCGCCGGCGTCGTTGAGCGTGGCAATGGTGTGAGCGTTGTGAATAAGCAAGGTGGTCATAAGGATGATTTTGCATGAAGAAATTGCAGGTGCCCATGGCAGGCACTACACTCTGACATCATGACTTCTAAGTACCATCTGGACAGCGATATTCAGCAAAATCCAAGGGCCTTTTTAAGGCAATTGTTTGATCAGGCTGTTCAAAGGGCATTGCCACTTCACAACACGCCCGCCTTTTTACCCCAACCGCCCAAGGGCCGAACATTGGTGTTGGGCGCTGGCAAGGCTGCAGGTGCCATGGCCCATGCGGTGGAAGCTTTGTGGCCTCCAGATGCCCCTTTGTCTGGCATGGTGGTGACACGTTACGGCCATACACCCAAGAGGCCTGATGGCGTGCCTGAGCGACTGAAAATTGTGGAAGCCTCTCACCCCGTGCCTGATGCCGCAGGTTTGGCCGCTGCCGAAGAAATTTTGTCACTCACGCAAGGTCTGACCCAAGATGATTTGGTGCTGTGCCTCATTTCAGGTGGGGGTTCGGCTTTGTTGACCTTGCCTGCGGACGGTTTAAGCTTGACAGAAAAACAAGCCATCAATCAGGCCTTGCTCAAAAGTGGCGCCAACATCGGTGAAATGAATTGCGTTAGAAAGCATTTGTCGCGCATCAAAGGCGGCCGTTTGGCGGCCGCTTGTGCGCCGGCGCAAGTGCTTACCTTGGCCATTAGCGATGTGCCTGGCGATGACCCCTCCGTCATTGCCAGTGGCCCCACAGTGCCAGACGCCACCAGCTGTGCAGATGCCCTGCAAATTTTGATGCGCTATCACATTGAAATTTCAAACGATGTGCTGGCGGCGCTTCAAAATGCAACATGGGAATCACCCAAACCCATGGACCCTGTGTTTCAACGAAGCACGGTGCATCTCATTGCGACACCCCAGCAATCTTTGTTGGCCGCGGCCAGCTTGGCAGAGTCAAAAGGACTGAGGGCCTATGTGTTGAGCGATGAAATTGAAGGAGAGTCTCGCGAAGTGGGCAAAGTACATGCTGCGCTTGCGCGCGCCAGTGCAAAAGGTCATGGGCCCTTTATCAAGCCCTGCGTTATTTTGAGTGGCGGCGAAACCACCGTCACCGTTCGGGCATCCAAGTCCGACAAGGCTGACGCCAAAAACCGCGAGGGGCGTGGCGGCAGAGCCGGGGAGTTTTGCATGGGCTTGGCGCAAGCTTTGCAGGGCCAAGACAATGTTTGGGCACTCGCGGCCGATACCGATGGCATCGATGGCATTGAAGACAACGCGGGAGCGTTGGTCACGCCAGATACCCTTGCAAGAGCGGCTCAAATTGGCTTGAATTTGGACGAACACTTGGCTTTCAATGACGCCTACGGCTATTTTCAGGCCCTGAATGATTTGGTTTTTTCTGGGCCAACGCACACCAATGTGAATGACTTTCGCGCCATTTTGGTGCTGTGAACATGTATTGATTTGCGTCAACGCGGAGGGCACCAGCCTCTGGCAAATTGGAGCCCATGTTGAATCGTGTTCCAACCCCTGTTCCTGTTCCTGTACCAACACAAGAAGTCCCTTGCGGCACAGTCCTCTTGCGCCGAGGCCAGGTTGCCAGCAGAGCGCTTCATCTGCTCAGTGGCCGCGTTGCCTTTGGAGTGATCGAGCAGGGGGTTTTGGTACACCAATTGGGCGCTGTTGAAGGCCCATTTTGGTTGGAGTCTGCGGCGGCCATGTTGGGTCTTCCGCATGCAGTAGATGCCTTGACTGAAAGCCCGGTCACGCTTCAAACCATGCCACTTGGACAATTCAAAAGTTATCTCAAAAAATTACCCGAGCCTGTACACACTTGGCTACTTGATTTGGCCAAGGCCCAAAGGCAACAAATTGAAGTGGCCGTTAGCCGCTTGGCCAAAGATGCCGACGCTCGATTGGCAGAGTGGTTGTTAAGGCATGCAGAGCCCGCAGACGCTCAGGGCACTTTGGCTGTGGTTTTGCGAGACAGAAAACGGCTGATCGCGGCGCAACTGGGAATTGCGCCTGAAACCTTGTCTCGCGTTCTGAAACAGTTGCGAGATCGCAAACTGATCAGTGGCGGTGGTCGGATATTGAACTTGCTTGACCCAAGCGGATTACAGTCTTTGGCAGGTATTTAGGCTCATTCGCTTTCCATAGGCTAAAAGACGTCTCAAAGCTCGATAGAATTTGTCGAACTAAGAGAAATCCATGCCCTCCAACGAGCCATTGCGCCTGTCACTTTCCAACATCACCAAGCGCTATCCTGGTGTGGTGGCCAACCGCGCGGTTTCGTTGTCTGTCAAACTTGGTGAAGCACATGCCGTGCTAGGCGAGAACGGGGCCGGCAAATCGACCCTTGTGAAAATCATCTATGGCGCGGTCAAACCAGATGAAGGCGCCATTCATTACAACGGCCAAGCAGTTCAAATTCGAAACCCACAGCAAGCTCGGGCCTTGGGCATTAGCATGGTGTTTCAGCACTTTAGTTTGTTTGACACCCTCAGTGTGGCAGAGAACGTTTGCTTGGGTTTGGAGCCGTCATTAAGTTTGGACCAAGTTTCTGCGCGCATCAGCGCCAAGGCCGCTGAGTATGGACTTGACATTGACCCCTCCAGACCCGTTCATACGCTCAGCGTGGGCGAGATGCAGCGGGTTGAAATTATTCGCGCCTTGCTCACAGAACCCAAACTGCTCATCTTGGACGAGCCCACTTCTGTTTTGACGCCGCAAGCGGTCGACAAATTATTTGTTGTCTTGAAAAAACTGGTGAGTGAGGGTTGTAGTTTGCTGTACATCAGTCACAAGCTGCATGAAATTCGAGAGTTGTGCTCAGCTTGTACCGTGCTTCGCGCTGGTGAAGTCACAGGTGTGTGCGATCCCAGAGAAGAATCCAACGCTTCGCTCAGTCGCATGATGATCGGTGCAGAACCTCCCGCCTTGTTGCACCAGGATCGCACGCCAGGCCATGTTTTGTTGGAGACGCGCCATTTAAATTTGGAAAAAGAAAACCAGTTTGGGGTTAATTTGGTCGACGTCAATTTGCAAGTTCGCGCGGGCGAGGTTGTGGGTATTGCCGGTGTCTCTGGCAATGGTCAGCGAGAACTCCTGTTTGCCTTGTCCGGCGAAGACAATCGAGTGCAGCCAGATGCCATTCAACTAGAGGGAAGGGCCATTGGACAAGAAGGCCCCACGCAGCGTCGTCAAGCAGGCTTGCATTTTGTGCCAGAGGAAAGATTAGGCCGAGGCGCCGTGCCATCACTCAGCTTGGCTCACAACATGTTGCTCACGCGCAGTGAAGCCATCTCAGCAAGTGGCTGGATTCAGACGCAAACGCTGCAAGACCAAGCGCAAAAAATCATTCAGCAATTTAACGTCAAAGCCAATGGGCCGCAAGCGGCTGCGCAATCCCTGTCGGGCGGTAATTTGCAAAAATTCATTGTGGGTCGCGAAATTGATGCCAAGCCTAAAGTGTTGTTGGTGTCCCAACCCACCTGGGGGGTCGATGTGGGTGCTGCAGCCCAAATTAGGGGTGAGCTTTTGGCCTTGCGGGATGCGGGTTGTGCCGTGCTGGTGGTCAGCGAAGAGTTAGACGAATTGTTTGAAATTTCGGATCGCATGTATGTCATGGCCAATGGCAAACTCTCACCCTCCATTGGGCGCAAGGATGCCACGGTGGCCCAAATTGGCGAGTGGATGAGTGGCCTGTGGGAGTCGCATGCTGAAACTTGAATTGCGCCCGCAAGCCTCTAACTTTTGGCGCTATGGTTCACCGCTGTTGGCTTTGGTGATCACGGTGGCCTTGGGCATTGGTTTGTTTGTCTTGCTTGGGAAAGACCCGCTGCGCGGCTTGCAAATGTTTTTTTGGGAGCCTGTGAAGTCAGCGTATGCATTGGGCGAGCTCATGGTGAAGGCCACGCCTTTGTTGGTCATTGCACTGGGCTTGGCGGTTTGTTATCGCTCCAATGTGTGGAACATTGGCGCAGAGGGACAGTTTGTCATTGGCGCAGTGGCTGCGGGGGGTGTTGCTTTGTTGGCTGACAAAGAAACAGGCCGCTGGATTGTGTTGGCTGTGATCTTGGCCGGCGTTGCGGGCGGTATGTTTTGGGCAGCCATCACCGCATGGTTGAAAGATAAATTTCACGCCAACGAAATCTTGGTGAGCCTGATGTTGGTCTATGTGGCCGACATGGTCTTGGGGTATTTGGTGTATGGCCCTTGGAAAGATCCTGCTGGCTATAACTTCCCCCAAACCAAAACCTTTGAAACGGTGACCCAAATTCCTCGTTTGATGAGCGGTTCACGCATGAGCGTGGGGCTGATCATTGCCTTGTTGGGTGTCGCTGCTGTTTGGATTTTCTTGTTCAGAACACGTGCTGGCTTTGCGCAGCAAGTGGGAGGCCTTGCGCCTGCGGCGTCTCGCTATGCCGGGTTTTCTTCGCGCAAAGCATTGTGGTTGGCACTCTTGGTCTCGGGTGGGGCCGCAGGTTTGGCGGGTGCTCTGGAAGTTGCGGGGCCTTTGGGTCAGCTCACACCTTATGTGCCTTCAGGCTATGGTTTTGCCGCCATCATTGTGGCCTATGTGGGTCGACTGCATCCCATTGGCATGGTTTTTTCGGCAGTGCTCATGAGCATGTTCTACATCGGTGGTGAGCTGGCTCAGTCGCGCATGGGTTTGCCAAAATCCATCACGGGCGTTTTTCAGGGCTTGCTGCTTTTCAGTCTGTTGGCCTGCGATACCTTGATGACTTACCGCCTGCGTTGGCAGAGCAGGAGCGTGTGATGGAGTCTTATGCATTGCTTATTGCCGCCACGCTGAATGCAGGGACCGTCTTGGCCATTGCGGCCTTGGGCCTCCTCATCAATGAAAAAGCGGGCATTGTGAATTTGGGCGCTGAAGGCATGATGCTCTGCGCTGCCATTGCAGGATTTGCCGCGGTGGTTCACACGGGCAGCGATGTGATGGGCTTTTTGGCAGGCATGACGGCTGGCGCAGTGTTGGCTACCGTGTTTGGACTTTTGGTCATCTACCTCGGAACCAACCAGTATGCAACAGGCCTGGCTTTGAGTTTGTTTGGCGTTGGATTCTCAGCCTTTGTGGGCATTGGCTATGTCCAAGAAAAATTGCCGCAACGTCCTGCCTTTGAAATTCCTTTCTTGGCCGACATCCCCCTGGTCGGGGCTGCATTTTTCAAGCAACACCCTCTGGTCTATGGTGTGATTGCCTTTGTGTTTGGTTTAATGTGGTTCTTTTACAAAACTCGCTCCGGCTTGGTGCTGCGTTCTGTTGGGGAGTCTCCCGAATCGGCGCATGCATTGGGCTATTCGGTACGCCGGATTCGTTTGTATGCGGTCATCGCAGGGGGCGCTTTGTGCGGCTTGTCAGGGGCTTACATCTCCGTCGCCTACACGCCTTTATGGGTTGAGGGCATGGTGGCAGGCAAAGGTTGGATTGCGCTGGCCTTGACCACCTTTGCAACCTGGCGGCCAGCCCGAATTTTGCTCGGTGCTTATCTGTTTGGGGGCGTCACCATGTTGCAGTTCCATTTGCAGGGTTTGGGGGTTCAAGTGCCCAGTCAGTGGCTTTCGGCACTGCCCTACATAGCGACCATTGTGGTTTTGGCCTTGATATCCAGAAATCCAGCCTGGATAAGGATCAACATGCCCGCATCACTAGGCAAACCCTTCCAACCCAGTTCATAATGTTTTTATTCGTGCAACCCTGTTCATCCAAAAAGGAAATTTCATGACAGTTCTGAACAAGCGATCGATTCTCAAAATCGCCGCCATCTCCATCGTCGCAGCGGCCGCTTTGGTGGCTTGCGGTAAAAAGGAAGAGGCCAAGCCAGCGGCGCCTGCTGCCAAGGCCGAGCCACTGAAAGTGGCATTTGCCTACGTTGGCCCTGTGGGTGACGGTGGTTGGACATTTGCACATGACAACGCCCGCAAAGAAGTTGAAAAACAATTTGGCGACAAGATCGTCACCAGCTTTGTTGAAAAAGTACCTGAAAGCGCCGATGCCGAACGCGTTTTCCGTGACTTGGCCAGCCAAGGCAACAAGGTGATTTTCGGCACCACTTTTGGTTACATGGACCCCATGCTCAAAGTGGCCGCAGACAACAAAGAAATCAAGTTTGAACATGCCACCGGTTACAAAACAGCCGACAACATGCGCACGTATGACAGCCGCACCTATGAAGGTGCTTACATGGCGGGCGTGATTGCGGGCAAGATGACCAAGACCAATACCTTGGGCGTGGTGGCTTCCATCCCAATTCCTGAAGTCATTCGCAACATCAACACCTTCACATTGGGTGCGCAATCCGTGAACCCCAAAGTGAAGACCAAAGTGGTCTGGATCAACGAGTGGTTCAATCCGCCAAAGGAAACAGAAGCCGCGACATCCCTGATCAATGGTGGCGCCGACGTTTTGATGCAAAACACGGACTCTTCTGCCGTGTTGCAAACGGCCGAGAAAATGGGCAAGCGCGCTTTCGGTTGGGACTCTGACATGACTGCCTATGGACCCAAGGCTCACTTGGGTTCTGCAGTGATTAACTGGGGCCCTTACTACATCAAGGCCGTGGGTGAAGCACTGGAAGGCAAGTGGGCCACTGGCCAAAGCTGGTGGGGCGTGAAAGAAGGCGCCATCGACATGGTGTCTGTGGCTGCTGACGTGCCCGAAGATACTAAGAAAAAGGTCGACGAAATCAAGGCAGGTCTGAAAGACGGTAGCTTCTCCATCTGGAAAGGTCCTATCGTGGGACAAGACGGCAAAGAAGTGTTGGCCAAAGACGTTGTCGCTGATGACAAGTTCTTGGGTGGCATTAAGTTCTACGTCAAAGGCGTAGAAGGCAAAGTGCCTAACTGATTGGCTTTCAGTTGACCTGAAAACCGCGCTTCGCAAGGAGTGCGGTTTTTTTTGGTTAAAGTATTCACATGCCTACCTACCATCACGTCATTGGTGCTCGTCACTACGTCTTTCATGGCTTGGAAGCCTTTTAAAGCCGACCGTAGATCAGAATTTTCTGCTTGCTTGAAATCCTTGTTATGGTTTTTGAGCAGCTGCTGCAAAATTGCCTGCATAGACATTCAAAAACTTGGCGGGGTTTAAAGCTTTGCGAATGGCGGCATTGACTTCTTCCAAAGTGCTTGCCTCAATTTGGGCGTCTACTTTTTCAGTATAGGCCAACGTTCTGTTGGCCGCCGTTTGCGCCACATGGCCAGCCGCTAATGAACGGTCTTGCGCGCGGTTAATTTTGCGTTCTTCTTGCAAACCTTTTTTGGCGTCAGCCAATTCTTCCGCTGTGATGCCGTCGTTGACAAACTTGGTGAGCTCTTCTTGGACGGCTACCTTCAACTTACCCAGATTTTGAGGCGCATAAATGGCATAAAGCACCCACATGCCTGAAGGCTCAAACGAACTGGCACTGAGTTGGCTACCTGCACCATAGCTCAAACCATCTTTTTCACGCAAACGGCCAAGCAGGCGAGATTTGGCATCACCACCCAACACGCGATTGGCCAATTGCAACGGAATAAAATCTTTTTCAGAGTCTTGCAAGGCCAAAGGGAGACCCGCCAAGAAAAAGGCATTGGCTTTGTCGGGCGCTTCCAAATGAATGGCTCCGGGTTGAGCCGATTTGGTTTCGGCCTTTAAGCGGGTGTAGGCTTTTGGACTGACCCAATCACCAAAGAGTTGTGTCAATTGCGACTTCACAGCCTCGCTGTCAAAGTCACCTACCAAGGCAAACTCACTGTGATTGGCGCCGTAGTAGTTGCTGTGAAACTGTTTGACTTGTTCAAGCTTGGCGGCTTTGAGTGCGCCAATGGACTCGTCCAAGCTGCGGGAAGCGCGAATGTCTCCCTTTTTGTAGACTTCCAAGGCCAAGGCCATGGCTTGTGAGCCCATGGCATTGGGGTCACTGCGCTGGCTTTCGAGGCCAGCAGTGCTTTCTTGAACCAGCAAGTCAAACTCTTTCTCTGCAAAACTGGGTTTTCGCAAAATGTCTCGAATCAAATTCTGGACCTCTGGCAAGTTTTTGCGAACCGTATCAAATCGAACCGTGATGGTTTGTCCACCACCCGTGACTTCGATTTGGGTTTTCAATTCATCCAACTTGGCTGAAATTTCAGAGCGTTGCAAATTGCCAGCACCGCGCATCAGCAAGTTGGCGGTGAGGCTTGAACTGGTGGCTTGATTGAACAGCGAAGCTTCATCGCCGAAGCGCAAGGTAAAGACGCCGCTGACAGTTTCGCCACGCGTTTTCTTGGGTGTCAAGATGAGCTTCATGCCGTTGGCTAAAGCCAAACGTTGAGTGCGCTTTTCGATGTTGGCGGGGCTGATGTCAAACACTTCGCCTTCGCTGGCGGCTGCTTTGCCTTTGTAGTCTGCAACCAGTTTGGCAACGTCTACTGGCTCAGGCAGTTTGCTGCGGTCTGGTGTGGCAGTGGGAATGAATTGCCCCAGTGTGCGATTGCTTTCTTTGAAATAGTTGGCAGCCACAGATTGGAGGTCTGCTAATTTTAAATTTTCAATTCGATCGCGTTGCAAAAAAAACAAGCGCCAATCGCCGTTGGCAATGGACTCTGAAAGCTGAACTGCCAATTTTTGAGGGTCATTGATGGTTTTATCGATGTCGCTCAACAGACTGGCTTTGGCGCGCTTGAGTTCTTCTTCGGTCACGGGCTTCTTTGGCAAGCTTTCCAATTCTTCCAGTAAAACTTTGCGAACTTCTGTGAGGCTTTGCGTTTTGCTCAGCTCGGCCATGAACAGCACATAGCCTCTCTCAGCCAATTCAAAATTCCAAGGACTGACATTGACGGCTAATTTTTTCTCGACCAAATTTTGATGCAGCCTGCCATTGGGTGTGCCGCCCAAGACTTCACTCAAGGCAGCCATGGCTGCTGAGTCGGGATGGCTAGCTGCCGCTGTGTGATACAGGACTGCTGACAATTGAGAGTCGCCTGTTCTGCGCACCGTTACTTCGCGATTGCCATCTTGCGCTGGGTCTTGTGTGTAAGTGGGTTCAAGCACGCGTTTGGGTTTGGGAATGGCGCCGAATAACTGTTGTATCCATGCGAGGGTGTTGTTGGCTTCAAACTTGCCCGCCACCAGCAAAACTGCATTGTCAGGTTGGTAGTACTTGCGATAAAAGTTTTGCAGGTTTTCAATCTTGACGTTTTCAACATCGGAGCGTGCGCCAATGGTGCTTTTGCCGTAGTTGTGCCAATCAAATGCGGTGGAGGCCATGCGCTGCCACAGCATCATGTGGGGGTTGTTCTCACCGCTTTCCATTTCATTGCGAACCACCGAAAATTCGGTGTCTAAATCTTTGCGCGCAATGAGGCTGTTGACCATTCGATCGGCTTCCATTTCCAGTGCCCATTTCAGGCTGTCAGGATTGGCGGGAAAGGTTTCGTAGTAGTTGGTCCGATCGTAGAAAGTGGTGCCATTGAAATCCATGCCGCGCTTGCCCAACTCCTCGAATACATTGCCACGAGAGGTCGTGCCTTTGAAAACCATGTGCTCAAGCAAATGCGCCATACCGGTTTCACCATAGTTCTCATGCCGGCTGCCCACCAAATAAGTGATGTTCACCGTGGTGGTGGGCTTGGACGCATCGGGCGCCAACAACACGCGCAAGCCATTGCTCAGCCGGTATTCGGTAATGCCCTCAACTTGAGTGACCGCTTTCAATGCTGTAGCCGCGCTCTGCGACCATCCAGCAAAAGGAACCCAACAGCTGGCTGACAGGATGGAAATTTGAATCCAACGAGAAATGGGTATTGATCGCATGAGGGGGAACTTCTTTGCAAGAACGAAAAAGAAACTTTATACACCTGCCTTAGAATACACCCTGAATACCTGCGCACCGGCAGGTGTTTATTTTCTTCAACCGGTGCCATGTAGAGGACTACCATGTACAAAAACCTCGCAGCCGCAATCGCGGCCGCCTGCTTTTTATCGCCCACTTTTTGCCTTGCCGCTGAGCCTTCGCAGCCAGTTTCCAAAGGCCCTGTCAAAGCAGCTTTTGTGTATGTCACGCCTGTATTTGATGCAGGCTGGACCCGACAGCACGACGAGGGCCGCAAAGCTGTTGAAAAGGCTTTGGGCTCTGCCGTTAAAACCACCGTTGTTGAAAATGTGGCCGAAGGCACTGACTCGGAGCGTGTGGTGCGCGACTTAGCGCAACAAGGTCACGATGTGATTTTCACCACCAGCTTTGGCTACATGGAGCCCACGCTCAAGGTGGCCAAAGAGTTTCCCAATGTGAAGTTTGAGTCGATCACGGGCTACAAAACCGATGTGAATGTCTCCGTGGCCAATGCGCGCTATTACGAGGGCCGATATTTAGCGGGTGTGGCCGCAGGGCGCATGACGCAATCCAATGTGGCGGGCTACGTGGCGGGCTTTCCCATTCCTGAAGTCTTGCAAGGACTGAATGCCTTTACCCTGGGAATGCGCTCTGTGAATCCCCAAGCTCAGGTTAAAGTGATCTGGCTGAACGCATGGTTCGATCCAGCCAAAGAGCGCGACGCGGCCTTTACCTTGTTCAATCAGTCGGTTGATGTCATTACCTTTCACACAGCCTCCAATGCTGTGATGGTGGCGGCCCAAGAACGCGGCAAGATGGCCATTGCCTATCACTCTGACATGCGCAAAGTGGCGCCTGATGCTCAGTTGATGGCGGTCACGCATGAGTGGGGCCCCTATTACACACAGCGCGTCATTGATGTGCAAAAGGGCCAGTGGCGCAGCGGCAATGTGTGGGCAGGTTTGAAGGAGGGCATGATTCGCGTTGGCGATTTTGGCCCCAAGTTGCCTGCCAAAGTGCGCGATGAAATTGTGAAGGTACAGCAGGACATCGCCCAAGGCAAACGCCATCCTTTTCAAGGTCCAATGGCCGACAACGAAGGCAAATCAATTTTGGCTGTCGGTCAGAAACTGACCGATGTTCAAATTTTGAACATGAACTATGGTGTGGCTGGCGTGGTCGGAAAAATAAGTCCTTGAAGCTGGATGATTGAAACAAAAAAGCCTGCGTTTCAAAGCAGGCTTTTTGTTCAGCATCAGTGCTTGCTAGCTATCAAGCTGAATGTTGCGGGCCTTTGCAAGTTGGGTCCAGCGGGCCAGGTCGGCCTTCATGTAGGCTGCAAATTCTGCCGGCTTCATGGGCATCAATTCAACGGCTTCAGAGCTTAATTTTTCTTTGAAATCGGGCTGAGCCAAAACAGCCAGCATGGCATCGTTCAGGGTTTTGACAATGGCTGCTGGCATGTTGGCAGGTCCCACCACACCATACCATTGCTGGGCATCAAAGCCCTTCAGCCCCATTTCTTCTAAAGTGGGAATGTCCTTCACTTGGGGATGACGCTTGGTGCCAGTGACTGCCAGAGCGCGAATGCGGCCGCTGCGAATATGAGGCAAAGCTGCGGCCAAGCCAGGGAACATCATTTGAGTTTGGCCGCCAATCAGATCGGTGATGGCGGGTGCAATGCCGCGGTAAGGAATGTGCACCATGAAGCTGTTGGTTTGCAGCTTGAACAACTCAGCCGTGAGGTGCGTCAATGAACCGGCGCCTGCGGAGCCATAAGAGAGGCGTCCAGGGTTTTGCTTCACATAATCCAAGAAAGCCTTGAAATTTTGGGAAGGCAAACTGGTGTTGATGCACAGCACGTTGGGGGTTGAACCAATCATGCCAATGGGGGTGAAATCTTTTTCTGCATCGTAAGGCAGTTTGCGTGTGGCGGGGGCTGTGCCATGAGTGGCCACATAGCCTTGCATCAAGGTATAGCCATCTGCTGCTGCACGTGCTGTATTTTGAGAAGCGATCACGCCGCCGCCGCCGCCAATGTTGTCCACCACGACAGATTGCCCCAACACTTTTGCCCAACGCTCGCAAAGTGCTCGCCCTACCATGTCGGACCCGCCCCCTGCAGACACCGGCACAATGTAACGAATGGGTTTGGTGGGATAGGCTGCTTGCGCTTGGGCCAAGCCCGGAATGCTCAGCAACAATGGGCTCGCTTGGAGCAGGGTGCGTCTTTTCATAATTTCACTGGTCAAAAGCTAAGTCAAACAAAGTTTAGCTCACACTGCTTCAAGTTGACTTGCGCTGGGGCGAAGAAGCCTTGAATTCTCCTCATAATTCTGATGGGCACAATTACAATGACAGCTTAAACCCAGAATGTTGGAAAGACCAAGAGATGAGCATTAAAAGCGACAAGTGGATCCGCCGTATGGCACAAGAGCAAGGCATGATTGAGCCTTTCGAGCCAGGACAAGTGAGACAAAACGCTACAGGCGAGAAAATAGTCAGCTACGGCACCAGCAGTTATGGCTACGACATCCGTTGCGCCCCCGAGTTCAAGGTGTTTACCAACATTTACAGCACAGTGGTCGATCCTAAGAACTTCGACGAAAAAAGCTTTGTCGACATCCATTCCGATGTTTGCGTGATCCCCCCCAACAGCTTTGCTTTGGCCCGAACCATGGAATATTTCCGTATTCCCCGAAATGTCCTCACCATTTGTCTGGGCAAAAGCACCTACGCCCGCTGCGGCATCATCGTCAACGTGACCCCCTTCGAGCCCGAATGGGAGGGCTATGTCACCCTCGAATTTAGCAACACCACCCCCCTACCAGCTAAGATTTACGCTGGAGAGGGCTGTGCCCAGGTGCTGTTCTTCGAAAGCGACGAAGTTTGCGAAACCAGCTACAAAGACCGAGGCGGAAAATACCAAGGCCAAGTGGGTGTCACATTGCCTAAGACCTAAAGTGCGACAATAGCGGGTTAATGACCGACTCTTTTTCAAATCTATCGCTGGCTGAACCGCTGGCACGAGCCGTGGCCGAAATGGGCTACGAATCCATGACCCCCATCCAAGCCCAGGCCATTCCTGTGGTCTTGACCGGGAAAGACGTGATGGGCGCTGCGCAAACAGGTACCGGTAAAACCGCTGCCTTTTCTTTGCCCCTGCTGCAGCGACTGCTCAAACACGAAAACACCTCTACATCACCTGCACGCCACCCCGTGCGTGCCCTGGTGCTTTTGCCCACGCGCGAACTGGCTGACCAAGTGGCGCAGCAAATCAAGCTGTATGCCAAGTACACCCAGATGCGCAGTGCCGTGGTGTTTGGCGGCATGGACATGAAGCCCCAAACCCTAGAGCTCAAAAAAGGTGTTGAAATTTTGGTTGCCACACCTGGCCGATTGCTGGACCACATTGAAGCCAAGAATGCTGTGCTCAACCAAGTTGAATATGTGGTGCTAGACGAAGCCGACCGCATGCTCGACATAGGCTTCTTGCCAGACTTGCAGCGCATCTTGAGTTTCTTGCCCAAGCAACGCACCACCTTGTTGTTTTCGGCCACTTTTTCACCTGAAATTAAACGCTTGGCAGGAAGCTATCTACAGGATCCCATCACCATTGAAGTCGCGCGTCCCAACGAAACAGCCTCCACCGTAGAGCAGCGTTTTTACAGTGCGCAAGATGATGACAAGCGCAGGGTTGTCAAAGCGGTTTTAAACCAGCGCGGCATCAAGCAAGCCTTCATCTTTGTCAACAGTAAACTGGGCTGCGGCCGATTGGCACGCTCTTTAGAACGAGAAGGCCTGGTCACGGCTGCTTTGCATGGCGACAAGACCCAAGACGAACGACTCAAAGCCCTCGAGGCTTTCAAAAAAGGCGAGGTCGATTTGTTGGTCTGCACGGATGTCGCAGCCCGAGGCCTCGACATCAAAGACGTGCCTGCTGTGTTCAATTTTGATGTGCCCTTCAATGCCGAAGATTATGTGCACCGCATTGGCCGAACTGGCCGTGCTGGGGCTTCTGGTTTGGCCGTGACTTTGGTGTCCCCCTCCGACATGCGCTTGGTAGCCGACATTGAAAAGCTCATTAAGACCAAACTTCAAGTTGAAAGCTACCCCCTTGAAGAAGACCGTTCGCGAGGCAATCTTGGTGAAGGCCGGCTTGAAGATCGAAGCGAAGGACGCCGAGAAGACAGGCGACCAGAGCGAGGTTTTGAGCGGCGACGAGATGAAGATGCTCCTCGAGACCGTCGCAGCAGTTTCCGGCCCCTGCAAGTTTCAAGGGACCCCTTCTTTGAGAAACCTTACGAGGCCCCTAGCATGGCGCAAGCGGCAGCGGCCTCTTGGGAGGCATCTCCCAAAGCCACAGCATCTCGCTCAGGTATTTCTGCCAACATCAAGCCCAAGCGCAAAGTGGCGGCTTTGTTCAAGTCTGGCGAATAGGAACTAAGCCAGGGCCAAAATCAGGGCAAAGGATTGGGTTGCTTTGAAACCTGTCAATTTTTCGGGCATGGCCATTCAGACACAAAAAGTTGACATTCCCCTGTCAAAATACAGGGATGAAAATCAAGACATCTGCCTCACTCGCCGTTGTGTCACTCATCTCACCTTGGGGATTGGCTCAGACAGCCCCACCTGCCAATGCGCCTGTTCAGGACATGGGTCGGGTTGAAATTAAAAGCAACCGCGACAACACCATGGAAGAGCGCCGTCAATCCACGGCCGCCAAAATTGTGATTGGCAGGGAAGAGCTTGACAAACAAGGTGATAGCACTTTGGGTGAAGTTTTAAAACGCTTGCCTGGCGTCACCATTCAGGGTGCGCCGGGTCGTGGTGGTGCCATTCGCATGCGTGGTTTGGGTGGTGGCTACACCCAGATCTTGTTGGACGGGCAACGCGTACCGCCCGGTTTCTCCATAGAGTCTTTGACACCTGAGATGGTGGAGAAGGTAGAAATTTTACGCGCGCCAACTGCTGAGACAGGCGCACGCGCCATTGCGGGCACCATCAACATCATTTTGCGCGAAGGTCAACGGGCCAACCCTGATGATTTGAAAGCAGGTACCGCCTTTGAAAATGGTCACCGCTCAGAAGGGTTGAACTGGGTTCATAACCTCAAGTCTGAAGCCCTGAATGGCACCTTGACGGTGTCAGCCATGAACAATTGGCGTCCTGAAGACAGCACCACCCTGACCGATTCCAGTGTGGATGCAGAAGGTCGAATGCCAGCATGGTCTTCACACCGAGAACGCCATGCCATGAGCTTAGGTCAGCGCCAAGGCATGAACGCCAACGCCCGGCTCATGTGGCGCGGCGAACAAGGCAAAGCGCTAATCTTGATGCCCTTCATGGTTTATTCTGAATTCAACAGCTTGGGGCGTGTTGACTTGACAGAAAACAAGATGATCAATGGCATTCAGCAGCCCCTTGCCTCCGACTCGGCCAACACGGCCAACAACAGCCGTTTTGTCATGACGCGCTTGAATGGCCAGTGGAACCAGCGCTTTTCAGCGGACGACAGATTTGAATTTAAATTTGGCTTGGGTGAATCGCACTTCAAGTCCCGTTATAGCCAAGTGGCTTTGGGTTCAACGGGCTTGCTTAACACCATGGAAGAATCGCAAAGCTTCAAGGACTTGTCGCAATCTTGGAATGGCAAACTCACGCATGTTTCAGCCAATGGTCACCAGTATGTCAGTGGTCTTGAACTGGAAGGCGTGCGCAGAACGGAAGATGCCATTGCAGAGGTTTCTGATGATGCGGGCAACATGCGTGCGCGTACGCAACGTTGGGCTATCTACACCCAAGACGAATGGACCATCAACCCCAATTGGAGTGCGCATGCGGGCATCCGTTATGAAAGTATTCTGACTGAAGGCAGCAACGAAGAGGGCGAAAAACGCAACAAGAGCGGTGTTCTGACGCCTCTGCTGCATGCTGTCTGGAAGCCTATTCCTGAAAGTCGTGATCAAGTTCGAATGAGCCTTACGCGCAGTTACAAAACGCCCACCTTGTTCAACTTGGTTGCCCGAACAGCCCTGTCCCGAGAGGCCAATAGTCCAACCCGCCCCGATCGCATTGGCAATCCTGGCCTGAAGCCTGAATTGGCAACGGGCATTGACATTGCAGTGGAGCGTTATTTGGCAGAGGGTGGTGTTTTGAGTGCCAATATTTTCAGGCGCAACATCAGCGATTTAATTCGCTACGTCACCTCCGAGCGCTATGACACGGTCTGGGCGCCGGGTCAGCGTCGCTTCGTTTCTAGTCCTCAAAATGTGGGTGATGCCATCACGCAAGGACTTGAGTTGGAAGCCAAGTTCAGATTGAACCAAGCTTGGGCCGCTGCGCCCGCAGTCGATGTTCGAAGTAATTTGAGTTTCTTTGACTCCAAAGTGTTGGATGTCATGGGACCCAACAATCGCTTGGATCAGCAACCTAAGATGACCGCCAATTTTGGAGTTGACTACCGCATCCGTGCCTTTCCTCTCACACTGGGCGGCAATGTCAATATCAACCCAGACTACACCACGAGGCGAACAGAACAGCAATGGTCTTACCAAGGTTCTAAACGGGTCGTTGATGTGTATGGGCTTTGGAGGTTCTCAGCCGCCACGGCTTTGCGTGTCACGGTTAGCAATCTCACCCCTCGTGATTACCTGACGGGCTCTACGTACATTGGCAATGGCTTTTCAGAAACAGCCAATACCAACACACGCAATTGGCAAAATGTTCAGATCCGCTTGGAAATGAAAATTTAAAGGACGATGGACATGGCCATCCAAAATGCAGCTTGGTATGACAGCATGTACAACAACCGCGCTTTGGTGCCTGACCACGCGGTGCATTTTGCACAGTGGGCCCAAACTTCTGCTGATGCTCGCGCAGCACTTCAATGCACGCTCGACATTGCCTACGGTGATGGTCCCAACGAAACACTGGACATCTTTCCTGCAAGCAAGCCCAATGCACCCGTCGTATTTTTTATTCACGGTGGCTATTGGCGCAGCCTCGACAAATCAGATCATTCTTTTGTAGCACCGCCTTTGCATGACATGGGTGTTTGCGTGGTGGTGGTTAACTATGCATTGTGTCCTGGTTCAGCAGAATTGCCTGTCAGCATTCCAGATATCGCATACCAAATGGTCAAAGCCATGGCTTGGACCTGGCAACACATTGCTCAATATGGCGGCGACCCCCAAAATGTCATTGTGGCAGGGCATTCAGCAGGCGGACATTTGGCTGCCATGCTTTTGGCTTGCGATTGGCAAAGTGTTGACGCCAGCATGCCTGCCCATTGGATTCAGAAGGCGCTGTCTATTTCTGGTCTGTACGATCTCACGCCTTTGCGAAAAACGCCGTTTCTGCAAGATTCACTCAGGCTCACTGCCCAGCATGCGCGCATGGCCAGTCCAGCGCTTTGGCCTCGGCCCAAGAAGGGTGTTTTGTACACCGTGGTTGGAGCCGATGAAAGCCCAGAATTTTTGCGGCACAACCGTTTGATTCACCAAACTTGGGGGCCACGCACGGTTCCCGTGTGTGAAGACTTGGCCGAACTCAATCACTTCAGCATCGTGACCGACCTTACAAAAAAAGGCACTCGATTGAGTGCCTTGATGCAGCAGTTGCTTCAAGCTTGAGCCTTTGAAAGGCTCTGAGCTCGAAGTCTACAAGCTTATTCGGGTTCGATTTTGGCGTCGCGAACCACTTTGCCCCAGCGAGGTGCTTCAGCCTTAATGAGTGCTGCAAATTGCTCGGGTGAGCCGCCACCCATCTCGTTGCCTTGGCTCAAGATTTTGTCTTTCACCTCGGGGTCTTGAAGGGCTTTGTTCATGGCGGCATTGAGCAGTTTGACCAAATCGGCGGGCATGCCTTTGGGGCCTACCAAACCTTGCCAGTTTTGCACTTCAACCTCTGCATAGCCTTGCTCGGCCATGGTTGGCAGATCGGGCAACAGAGGTGAGCGCGTTTTGCTGGTGATGGCCAATGCCCGCAGACGTCCGCCTTTGATGGCAGGCATGGCAGAGTACATTTGCTCAAACATCATGTTGACTTGACCGCCCATGAGGTCAGTAGCGCCGGCTGAACCGCTTTTGTAGGGTGCGTGAATCATGTCGACACCCGCAGCATGCTCCAGCAAAGCGCCGCTCAGGTGGTGCGAACCACCAATACCGCCAGAGGCGTAGCTGAGTTTGCCAGGATTGGCCTTGGCGGCAGCGACCAAATCTTTGACTGATTTGTAAGGGGAATCGTTGCGAACCATCAAAATGAGGGGGCCTTTTTCAATCAAGCCAATGGGCACGATGTCGTTGAAAGGGTCAAAGTTGAGTTTTTTGAACAATGCATGGTTAACAGCCAATGGGGCAAAGTTGCCCATGCCGATGGTGTAACCATCTGGTTTGCCACGCGCAATGACTTCGGTGCCAATGTTGCCGCCAGCGCCAGCCTTGTTGTCAATGATGATGGGTTGCCCCAAGATGGCGCTCATGGCCTTGGCCACTTGGCGTGAGCGCGAGTCGGCGTTGCCGCCCGCAGCGTAAGGAACCACCCATGTAATGGGCTTGCTTGGGTACTTGTCTTGGGCTTGGGCCAAAACGGGCAGCAGGGCAGCGCTGGCACCAGCCTGAAGTAGTTCACGACGTTTCATGAAAAAACCTGTTCGGTGAGTAAAAAGAGAAACTTGATTGTGCCTTGTTTTGATCAGTTTCTGCTAGGTGTTGTCCTCAATGAAAAAGGGGCAATAGCCCCTTTTTTGATTAAACGGGCATCTTAAAACGCCTTCTTTCAATTGAATTACATCAACAAATGCTCACCGGCGTTGTCGCCGCCCAAAATGACGTAATTCACTTTGCGAATGTCCATGAGCTTGGTGCCGCCAGAGTAGCTGATCGAGCTTTGGGTGTCTTGTTCCATCTCGATCAATGTGTTGGCCAGCTTGCCTTTGATGGGCTCCAAAATGCGCTTGCCTTCGACGTGCTTGTACTCGCCTTTGTTGAAGTCTGAAGCCGAGCCGTAGTACTCTTTGAAAAGCTTGCCGTCTACTTCTACAGTGGCACCTGGCGACTCTTCGTGACCGGCCAACATCGAGCCAATCATGATCATGGTGGCGCCAAAGCGAATGCTCTTGGCAATGTCGCCGTGCTCGCGGATACCACCGTCTGCAATGATAGGCTTGGTGGCGACGCGGGCGCACCACTTCAACGCAGACAACTGCCACCCGCCCGTGCCAAAGCCGGTTTTGAGCTTGGTGATGCAAACTTTACCAGGGCCAATGCCCACTTTGGTGGCATCGGCGCCCCAGTTTTCCAAATCAATGATGGCTTCGGGCGTTCCCACATTGCCAGCAATGACGAAAGACTTGGGCAGCTTTTCTTTCAGGGTGTGAATCATCTTTTGCACGCTGTCGGCATGGCCGTGTGCAATGTCGATGGTGATGTACTCAGGGCTCAGGCCCTCGGCCACCAATTGGTTCACGGTGTCGTAGTCGGGTGCTTTGACGCCCAAAGAAATAGAGGCGAACAAACCCTTGTTGTGCATGTCGCGGACAAATTTAACGTTGTCCAAGTCAAAGCGGTGCATGACATAGAAGTAACCGTTGTGTGCCATCCAGACACAGATTTCCTCGTTCACCACCGTCTTCATGTTGGCCGGCACCACCGGCAGACGGAATTTGCGGCCACCTAGCTCTACGCCGGCATCGCACTCGGAACGGCTTTCAACGCGGCATTTGCGGGGAAGCAACAAGATGTTGTCGTAATCAAAAATTTCCATTTAACCAAGCTCCAAAAGGATCGTTGAAAGAACGAGTGAGCGCTTGGCTTGGCCGGTTTTGGCTGCCTGTTTTTGGGCAAAAAAAACCGGGCGCAAGAATCTTGGGCCCGGTGGCTGATTCTACCCGTTTTGTTTTGCATTTTGCCAACAAGGCTTCAGGAGTTTCTACAATTGGGGCATGTATGACCAAACGCCCCTGCTGAACAACCTGAACCCTGAACAACTGCGGGCCGTGACACTTCCCTCTGAATCGGCCCTGATTCTGGCGGGGGCTGGGTCGGGCAAGACTCGGGTCTTAACCACCCGAATTGCTTGGTTATTACAGACCTCCCAGGTCGGATCGGGCGGCGTATTGGCGGTGACCTTTACCAACAAGGCAGCCAAAGAGATGATGCTCAGGTTGCAGGCCATGCTGCCTGTCAATGTGCGGGGCATGTGGATTGGCACCTTTCACGGCCTGTGCAACCGGTTTCTGCGGGCTCATTACAAAATGGCCAACCTGCCGCAAACTTTCCAAATTCTGGACACGCAAGATCAGTTGTCGGCCATCAAACGCTTGTGCAAGCAACACAAGGTCGACGACGAGCGATTTCCACCCAAGCAATTGCAGTGGTTCATCGCGGGTTGCAAAGAAGATGGTCTGAGACCAAAAGACGTGGATGTTCGCGATGATGAAACGCGCCGCAAAGTAGAAATCTACCAGCTCTACGAAGATCAATGCCAGCGCGAGGGTGTGGTGGACTTTGGCGAGTTGATGTTGCGTTCTTTCGAGTTACTGAGAGACAACGACGCCATTCGTTTGCACTACCGAGCTCGTTTCAAGCATGTGCTGATTGATGAGTTTCAGGACACCAACAAACTGCAATACGCCTGGATCAAAATGATTGCTGGCATGCCCGCAGAGCATGGCAGCGCCGTGTTAGCGGTGGGTGATGATGACCAAAGCATTTACGCCTTCCGTGGGGCACGCGTGGGCAACATGGCCGATTTTGTGCGGGAGTTTGGTGTGCAGCACCAAATTAAACTGGAGCAAAACTACCGAAGCTACAGCAACATTTTGGATTCGGCCAATGCGCTCATTGGCAACAATAAAAATCGCTTGGGTAAAAACTTGCGCACCGATCAGGGTGCCGGTGAACCCGTTCGGGTCTATGAATCCACCAGTGACTTTGCAGAAGCACAATGGCTGGTAGATGAAATTCGCCAGTTGGTCAAAGGCGATGGATTCACACGCAAAGAAGTGGCGGTGTTGTACCGTAGCAATGCCCAAAGCCGCGTGATGGAAACAGCACTGTTCAATGCGGGTGTGCCTTATAAAGTTTATGGCGGTTTGCGATTCTTTGAGCGTGCAGAGATTAAACACGCACTGGCCTATTTGCGGATTTTAGAAAATCCCAACGACGACACCAGTTTCTTGCGCATCGTCAATTTTCCACCGCGCGGTATTGGTGCGCGCAGTGTGGAGCAATTGCAAGATGCGGCCAAAGGTTTGGGCTGTTCTTTGCACGACGCCGTTAGCACGACTGCGGGCAAAGCAGGCGCCAAGTTGGCCGGCTTCGTCGCCATGATCGACGTCATGCGCGAACAAACCCCTGGCCTGACCTTGCGTGAAATCATTGAAGTGGTGTTGGAAAAAACCGGATTAATTGAGCACTACAAAACCGAAAAAGAAGGGGCTGATCGTGTAGAAAACTTGGAAGAGCTGGTCAATGCGGCTGAGAGTTTTGTCACGCAAGAAGGTTTCGGGCGTGATGCAGAAGCCACAGCATCAGAGATGGTTCCTAATGCAGAAGATGGCGAAGTGATGTCACCCTTGGCTGCGTTCCTAACGCATGCTGCGTTGGAGGCTGGCGACAACCAAGCGCAAGCGGGAGAAGATGCCGTTCAACTGATGACGGTGCATGCCAGCAAAGGCTTAGAGTTTGATGCGGTATTTATCTCGGGCTTGGAAGAGGGCTTGTTTCCTCATGAAAATTCCATGAACGACTACGATGGCTTGGAGGAGGAGCGTCGTTTGATGTACGTGGCCATGACCCGAGCGCGCAAACGTTTGTACCTGAGCCATTCGCAAACCCGCATGTTGCATGGACAAACTCGCTACAACCTCAAGAGCCGTTTCTTGGACGAGTTACCTGAAGCGTGCTTGAAGTGGATCACCCCGAAGAATCCTGGCTTTGCTTCAGGCTTGGGCGGAGGGTGGACTTCGCCTGCCCAAGCCTTTCAGGCCAAACCGGCTTGGGGCCAAAGCAGCTTGGGTTCGGCAGAGACTTACAAGAGCCCACCCGTGCCTGTGCAAAAATTGGAGCCTTCGCATGGCATCAAAGTGGCCATGAAAGTGTTTCACACCAAGTTTGGCGAAGGCATGGTGTTGGCTGTGGAAGGCGCAGACGCCGATGCGCGAGCCCAAGTGAATTTCCCAAGGCACGGGGTAAAGTGGTTGGCTTTGTCGGTTGCCAAATTGACACCTGTGGAATGAGTTAAATTTTGGAAGAATTGTTTAGAAAGAAAGTTTGAGAAAGAAGCGTTATGAAAATTGAAAAAGACACCGTCGTGACCTTGAAATACAAAGTGTCCGATGCGCAAGGCAAACTGTTAGAAGCCGCTGAAGAGCCCATGGCTTATTTGCATGGCGGCTATGAAAACACCTTGCCAAAAATTGAAGAAGCATTGAGTGGCAAAGAGAAGGGTTACCAAACCAACTTGGTTCTGTCAGCGGCTGATGCTTTTGGTGAGCGCGATGAGAGCCTTCTGCAAACCATGCCCAAGAAAGACTTTCCGCCTGGCGTGAAGGTGGGTGGTCAATTGCGGGGGCGCACGCCAGATGGCCGTGAGGCTATTTTCAATGTGTTGAAAATCAAAGGCGACACCGTGATGTTGGATGGCAATCATCCTTGGGCGGGACAAGTCTTACAGTTTCAATTGAATGTGATCGACGTACGCGCTGCTATTGCAGAGGAAATTGAGCATCGACATGTTCATGGAGCGCATGGCCACCACCACTGATGTGCTTTGTCGAAGTGCCTCTCGCAAAAGCCTGCAGTCGCAGGCTTTTTTAGGCTTGATGCTCGCTGCCAGGTTCTGGCAATTCAAAACAGTCTTTGACACTGAAATAGACCGATGTGAAAAACATGGCGGCCATGAGCAATGCGCCTGGTAACAAGACCGCACCCGATAAATCGTTGTCGCCTAGGGCGCTGCTGATCACGAGAATGACTGTGGCGCCGACCACAAACACACCTGCCCATGCCAACAAATACAAGGCGAAAGCACCCAAATTGCGCCAACAAGCAACGGCGCTGAAAAACATGCTTTTGAGTGGCGGAACACCATGCCAATGAACCAAAGCGGGGGCATGCCAAAAGAGCATTGACAGGGGTACGTACAAAATGGTTGAAACCCACATGGCCGCTTGAAAACCCGAGTCATTGACCACTTCAGGGGTGATGGGCGAATTGGCCAGATAAACTTTTGCAAATCCACCGCCATCGATGAGCACGGAGATGCCCATGACCGCCAAAAAGCAAACGGCGTAGAGTCCCCCTAAAACAAGCATGGCCTTGAGCCGCTGTTGACCTGCTCGAAATGCCACCATCAAAACAGTCGGCATGGGAAATTTGCCAATGCTTGCCTGTTCGGTGGCCACCATGAGCCCCAATGTGGCGGCTGGCAAGATAAGCAGTGCCAATGCCGACCCCACGACGGGAACCATCGACAAAAGAGACACCCAAGCCATGAATAAAAAGAACAAGCCTGTCAGTGCCAGAGGTTGCCGCCAGAAAGTGCGAATGCCTTGTTTGACCCAGTTCAGGCCTTGTTTAGCGGGAACAATGTGAAGTTTCATGCGCTGAGCTTAAAGGGCGAAGTGAGTCGAGCCCTCAATACCCGTTCGAAGTGGGCGGGATCGTGCGGTTTCAACATGGCCGCATCTCTCGGTAAATGGAAATCCCAAAGTCTGGAAATCCAAAAACGCAATGCACCTGCGCGCAACATGGCGGGCAGAAGCTGTCTCTCTGCGGGCCGCAAAGGCCGTACGGTTTGGTAAGCGTTTAGCATGGCAAGGGCGCGATCAGGCGCGTGCTCACCTGAATTCAAATCGATGCACCAGTCATTCAAACAGACCGACAAGTCAAACAGCCAAGTGTCAGTGCCTGCAAAATAAAAATCGAAGAATCCGGTTAAGACATGGCCCTCAAACATCACGTTGTCACGGAACAAGTCGGCATGGACGGGCCCTTGGGGCAGGGCTTGAAAAGCAGCACCTTGGGCCATGTGATTTTGATAGGCCAACTCGCTTTGCAATAATGAGGCCTGCGCGTTATTCAAGTAAGGCAGGATCACGGGTGCTGTTTCGTTCCACCATGCCAAGCCTCTTAAGTTGGGTTGGCTGCGGTTGAAGTCTTCACCTGCCAAATGCATGCGGGCCAACATGTTACCAACGGCTGCGCAGTGAGCGGCCTCGGGTGCAAGTTGGCTTTTGCCCAAGAGTCGGTTCACCACAGCGGCAGGTTTGTGGCAAAGGGTGTGCAATATGTCGCCATCTCGATTGGCAGCAGGGTTGGGCACAGGAATGCCTTTTTCTGCCAAATGCTTCATGAGATACAAATAAAAAGGCAATTGTTCGTGGGTGAGTCGTTCGAACAAGGTGAGGACGTACTCGCCTAAATCGGTGGTGGCGAAATAGTTGGTGTTTTCGATACCACCCTCGATGCCTCTTAGCTCGGTCAATTCGCCCAAGCCTAATTGGGACATGAGCAGTGCTGCTTGCTCTTCGGTGACGGGCGTAAAAACAGCCATGGCTTAGCAGGAGGTCTTGAGGGTAAAAGAGGAGCCCGAAGGCATGGCGAAAGGCATGGCGAGATTGTAGAGGGTGTTGAAGCCAAATTTGGCAGGCTTTGACTCGGCAAAAATGCCCTAGGACAGGCACAATTGGGGCATGAGCGACAAGAAAACCCTATTGCTGGTGGATGGTTCCAGTTATCTCTACCGTGCCTTTCATGCCATGCCCGATTTGCGGGCTGTGCCGGGTGACTCCGCCAGCCCTGCGACGGGTGCTATTCGAGGCATGATCAACATGATGGAGCGCTTGCGCAAAGACATTCCCGCGGAATATGCGGTGTGTGTCTTTGACGCCAAAGGCCCCACCTTCCGCGATGAAATTTATCCAGAATACAAACAAAATCGCAGCCCCATGCCAGACGATTTGCGCTCGCAAATTGAGCCCATTCATGAGTTGGTCCGTTTGATGGGTTGGAAAGTACTCGATGTACCAGGTGTCGAGGCCGACGATGTGATTGGCACCTTGGCAGCGGTGGGTTCATCGCAGGGTATTGAAGTGATTGTGTCCAGTGGCGACAAAGATTTGGCGCAATTGGTCAATGAACACATCACCATCATTGACACCATGAACGGCAAGCGCCGCGACTTGGCGGGCGTACAGGCAGAGTTTGGTGTGCCTGCCAGCCTCATGCTGGACTATCAAATTTTGGTGGGCGATACCGTCGACAACGTGCCCGGTGTCCAAAAGGTGGGTCCTAAAACAGCGGCCAAATTGTTGTTGGAATACGGCTCCTTGGACAATCTGATGGCCCATGCAAATGAAGTCAAAGGCGTGGTGGGCGAGAACCTGCGCAAAGCAGTGGATTGGTTGCCTACTGGCCGACAGCTTTTGAAAATTCGCACCGATTGCGATTTGAATGTCTACGTGCCCGAGTTGCCATCGCTTGAAACCATTCGCTTGGGTCAGCCCAACGAATCCGACTTGTTGGCTTTCTATGAAAAGTATGGCTTCAAAGGTTTGCTCAGAAGCCGAGGTGCAGGTGCAGTTGAATCTGCGGTTGTCAGTAAGCCATCAAAGCCTGCGTTTGTTCCAAGGGATGATTTGTTTGCAGAACCCGAACCCGTGGTCACTGTGACGGGAGACAAACACTATGAAACCATTTTGACGTGGGAGCAGTTTGATGTTTGGATGCCCAAGCTTGCGGCCGCCGAGTGTGTGGCCATAGACACGGAAACAAGCTCGCTTGATGCCATGCGCGCCGAGTTGGTGGGCATCAGTTGGAGTGTGAAACCAGGCGAGGCCGCCTATTTGCCCTTGCGGCATGAAGGCCCTGGTGCGCCTGCGCAATTGGCCTTTGAAGAAGTATTGGCCAAGCTCAAACCATGGCTTGAGAACCCGCTCAAACTCAAAGTGGGTCAGCACATCAAATACGACAGACATGTGTTCGCCAATCAGGGCATCGAAGTGCGTGGCTATGCGCATGACACCATGTTGCAAAGTTATGTGTTGGAAGTTCACAAGCCCCACAGTCTGACCAGTTTGGCGTTGCGACATGTGGGGCGCACAGGACTGACCTACGAAGACTTGTGTGGCAAAGGTGCGCATCAAATCTCCTTTGCTCAAGTGGATGTCGACAAGGCCTCTGAATACTCTTGTGAAGATGCCGACCAATGTTTGGATGTACATGGCGTGTTGTGGCCTCGCATTCAGGCCGATGCCAAACTGCGCGCCATCTATGACATCGAAATTGCCACCAGTGAAGCTTTGTTTCGCATTGAACGCAATGGTGTGCTCATAGATGGGCCCACCTTGGCCTCACAAAGCCAAGCCTTGGGGCAACGCATTTTGCAACTTGAAACTGAAGCCTACGAAATTGCAGGTCAGCCCTTCAACTTGAGCAGCCCCAAACAACTCGGTGAAATCTTTTTTGACAAGCTGGGCTTGCCAGTGATCAAAAAAACCGCAACGGGTGCGCGCAGTACCGATGAAGAAGTGTTGGAAAAACTGGCAGAAGACTACCCCTTGCCCGCGCGCATTTTGGAGCACCGCAGTTTGTCCAAACTGAAGGGCACCTACACCGACAAGTTGGCGCAAATGGCTTTGCCTAGAACGGGTCGTGTCCATACGCATTACGCGCAGGCCGTGGCTGTGACGGGGCGCTTGTCTAGCAACGACCCTAATTTGCAAAATATTCCCATTCGCACAGCAGAGGGACGCAAAGTGCGAGAAGCTTTTGTGGCCCCTGCAGGTAGCTTCATTGCAAGTGCCGATTATTCGCAAATTGAGTTGCGCATCATGGCGCACCTGAGCAATGATGAAGCCTTGCTTCGCGCATTTCATCAGGGGCTGGATGTGCACAAGGCGACGGCTGCTGAGGTGTTTGGTTTAACACCCGATCAAGTTTCCAGTGAGCAACGCCGCTACGCCAAAACCATCAACTTTGGTTTGATTTACGGCATGAGTGCATTCGGATTGGCCAAGGCTTTAGGCATTGACAACGGTGCTGCCAAAAATTACATCGAGCGGTACTTCCAGCGCTTTGCGGGCGTGAAGCGCTATATGGATGAAACGCGCGAGCAAGCGAAATCGCAAGGCTATGTTGAAACGGTGTTTGGCCGCAGGTTGTACTTGCCAGAAATCAATTCACCTAACGGCCCTCGTCGTGCTGGGGCTGAACGAGCGGCCATCAATGCCCCCATGCAGGGCACTGCAGCCGATTTGATCAAGCTGTCTATGATTGCAGTCCAAGCGGGCATTGACCGCGAGCAACGCAAAACCAAGGTGATCATGCAGGTGCACGATGAATTGGTTTTTGAAGTGCCTGAAGATGAAGTTGAGTGGCTCCAAGTTGCGGTGCCCAAATGGATGGCAGAGGTTGCATCCCTCAAGGTGTCTTTGTTGGCCGAGGTAGGGGTGGGATTGAATTGGGATCAGGCACACTGAATGACATTCATTCCCCACTTCAATTTGCAGAAAGCATGAGCCCAGTTGAAAAATTCAAGGCCGCCCTCAGCGGTTCAGAAATCCAAGTGTTGCAACAGTGCTTGCAACAGGCCATGCAAGCTTTGCCGAAAGACTCAGTGCCTTGGTATTTGGGGGGCTCGCATACAGCCACAGGGCACCTCACACCGCTGCATGCCAAAGCACTTCAAAAGCTGAGTGCGCAATGGCTACAGTTGCCTCTGGGCTTGAGATGGGATACGCAAGAGGGGACGCCAATCTCACGAAGTCTGGCGTTGGCGGCGTGGGCTAAACAGTTGCATGATCAGGGGCATGTCACGGGTTGGCGCAATGAAAAATTCAGCTTTTGGGAAGATCAAGTCATTGGACTAGGGCAGCACAGTTTAGAACCCACTAGCCACTTGCCTGTAGCATTTGAAATGGAACGATCGGCTTTCCGATTTTTTGGTTTGCGCAGTCATGCGGTGCATGTGAATGGTTTCACGTGGGAAGGTCATGTGTGGTGTGGTCGTCGTGCTCTCACTAAACCGACCGATCCAGGCATGTTGGACAACTTGGCAGCAGGTGGTTTGCCAGCGGGTGAATCGCTTCAAACTTGCGGCGTCAGAGAAATGGCGGAGGAAGCTGGCATTTCTGAAGCCTTGGCCATGACGGCGGTAGCGCACGGCAAAGTGAGTACCTGCAGATCGGTTGCCAATGGCTGGCACCATGAAACACTTTGGGTTTACAACTTGCTTGTGCCGCCTGAAGTCACGCCCATCAACCAAGATGGTGAAGTAAGCGAGTTTGCTTGCTTGTCACCTAAGCAAGTTGTGGAGGCCATTGCGAATCATGCTTTTACAGTGGACGCTGCATGTGTCATTGCACAGGGTGTTTTGAACTAGATGGAAGCGGGTCTCTATCAATTTGCAGTTGTCTTTGTGGGCTATTTTGTATTGGGTGTTGCAGGGTTCGGTTCAGCCTTGATCATTGTTCCCTTGTTGGCATGGGATTGGCCACTTGCAATGGTGGTTCCCTTGGTGCTTTTGATTGATGTGCCTGCAGCCATCTTGCACACGGGCTTGAATTTTAGGCAAGTCATGTGGAAAGAGTTGCCGCCCTTGCTACCCTCTGTCATTGTTGGGGCACTTGCTGGCATCTTGCTCATTCGCATGACCCAAGGTGATGGCCTGCTTCTTTGTTTGGGGCTCTATGTGATTTTCATTGGGTGGCGTGGGCTCAAGGGCGCGCCAGTAGCTGTCCAAATCAGGCCTTCGATGCGGCACTTGGCTGGCTTCATGATGGGGATTGTTGAAACCATGTTTGGCACTGCGGGGCCGGTTGTCATGTCCTGGCTTTTGCAGCGCTTGTCAAACCCCTTCTTAATCCGGGCGACCATGCCCATGACCATCATTGCCCTGTCTTCCATAGCGCTTTGTATGGTGGGTGTTTCCGGTGGCTTGAACGATGTAGCGCTTTGGACATGCTTGATGCTGCTTGTGCCTTTTGCCATGGCAGGGGTGTGGTTGGGGCACCAATTGGCAGTCCGAATTCAAGCGGCTTTTCTTAAGCCCTTCATTCACAGTTTTTTATGTCTCAGTGGGCTTGTGTTGTGTGCCAGAGCCTTGCGCGGCACTGTGTTTTAGGTTGGATGCGTGCGTTGAAAAAAAACAGCTCAAAATCGATGTGGCCGCAACGCATTGATATTTTTAGACAATGCGTGTCCACCGGCAATCTCAGCCACCAAGCGACCCGTAATGCCAGCCAAGGTGAGTCCCAGATGCCCATGCCCAAAGGCATAAATGATTCTTTCATTGTGGGGAGAATTCCCGATGACTGGCAGTGAATCGGGCATGGAGGGACGGTGTCCAAGCCAGGTGTCACCACTGGGGCCTAAGCCTAGAATCAATTGTTTTGTGGCTTTTTCAATGACTTCAATTCGTTTTGGGTTTGGCGCTCGACCCAGCCCGCCTAACTCTACAGTTCCTGCTGCTCGAATGCCATCCATCATAGGTGTCATGTAAAACCCATGTTCTGGGTAACATGTCGGTGTTGTCAATAATTTTTCGGCGTCTGGAAACATCACGTGGTAACCGCGCTCGGTGTTCAAGAGAACTTGATCATGAGGGTGCAATAGTTTTTTTGACCATGCGCCTGCAGCCACAACCACTTGATCTGCATGCTCGCTAAGTACCCCGCCGCCCCTGAGTTGGACATGGTCGTTACCCATCACAATTTCTTCAATGTTTTGATGTACAAATTTGCCGCCTCGTTGAAGAATGCACGTTGCAAGGTTCTTCATGTACACATAAGAACTTTCTAGGCTGTACGCATCCAAAAATAAAACACCCTTGTGATATACAGGCGCTAGGTGTGGCTCTCTTTCATGAATCTGAGCGGCATCGAGTGTCTCCATTCGAACGCCCTGATTGGCGCGCAATTGAAGACTGTATTGGGCTTTCTGGAATTTTTCTTCAGAGTGATAAAGATAAAGACATTCACGATTGCGAATTAAATTCTGGCTACCACTTTCTTGTAGTAAAGGTGAAATGCCAGCTTCTGCCAATCGCAAGAGTTCAGCCAGTTCGTTCACAATTTCAAGAACCCGTTCTGATTTGCTGGAGCGGATGAATTGCAGCAGCCAAGGAATCAGCTCGGGGAAATTTCGCCATTGAATGGAAAGATGCGCTAGTGGATTGGACAGCATGCTCGGCACATCCTTCAGAACGCCAGGCATGGCAACAGGAGTGACAGCCCCATAGGCAATGGAACATGCATTGCCAAAACTGCAGGCGCCTCGATAATCAATATCGTCCAGTGGAGGGTGAGGGTCAAACACAGTGACCCGATGTCCAGACTTTAAAAGCCAAAGTGCACAGGAAAGCCCAATGGCGCCAGATCCAATGACCAAGACATGCTGGGAACCCCGCGGCGATTGAAGCGGCAAATCTGGAAGAGCATGAGAGAAAGGCATGCCTGTATGCTTCATGACAAAAATGCTAGAGCTTAAAAACTGTCTAACCACCTGTAATAGCGAATGGAGGGTGCCAAAAACCAAGGGTTGCCAGTGTAAAAAGGACGCGTCTGGAATGGTAATCCGTCTAAAGCCGTGGTGCCTTCTTTCAATCCCAATACTTGCTGTCCAATTCGCATGCCAAAGTAGCTTGAAGTTCCCACTCCTGCGCCGCAATAACCCATGGCGTAATGCATACCATCATGTACGCCTGTGTGCATGAGTTCATCAAATGTGTAAGCCACAAAACCGCACCAAGAATGGCTAATGCCGACATTTTTCAATTCAGGAAAAATTTCAGCCATGTCGTGGTGAAGTTTGGGGCCGCTCACGCGCGGATCGGTTTCTTGATGCGAGACCCTACCGCCAAACAAAATGCGAGTTCGATCGGGAGACGATCGGTAGTAATAAACAACGCGCCGCGTATCGCTCACGATGCGATCTTTGGGAATCAGCTTGTCCATCAAATCGGGTGGTAAAGCGTCAGTGGCGATCATGTAACTGCCGATAGGTATGACACGTCGTTGCAGCCAAGGCGTGAGCTTGCCGGTATAGCCGTTGGTTGCAATGACGACATTTTTCGCCGTGATAACCCCCTTGAGTGTTTGTATTTCAAAGCCTGCTCTAGTTTTCTGAATACTCAAAGCAGGGCACCTGGAAATGATTTCAACCCCCGCTGAAACAGCTCGTTCAAGAAGCCCTTGATGATAGGCCGCTGGATCTACAGAGCAGTGCTGCTCGTACACAACACCGCCCCAATAAACATCAGAGCCCAATTCTTGCCTTTGTTCTGATCGGGGAACAACATGCGCCTTGACTTCAAGCCCTTTGGGTTGATTGGCGACCTTCTTTGCAAGGACTTCGTATTGCTCTGCGTTGTGAGCTGCATGAAATCGACCCACTTGTCCAAAGTTGCAATCGATTTTTTCAGACTCAACAAAATGCTGAATCCATTGCAATGAATTTTGACCTTCTCTGAGTATGTCAAACGCTTTTTGGGGGCCGTGCTGTTTTGACAGCGAGTCGTAGGAAGGCTTGATGCTGGTTGAAACTTGCCCACCATTTCGTGAACTGCACCCCCACCCTGCATCTTCAGCATCGATGACCCAGGTTGAGCGTCCACCTCGGGCAGTTTGCAGCGCTGCATGAAGTCCTGTGTAGCCAGCACCAATGACCAAGACGTCGACAGCACCAGGTAAAGCTTTGTCTTGCGCCGCAGGTCTGGGCGTTCTTTCCCACCAGTACGGGCTGAGTTTGCAGTTTTGCATGAGTTCAAGTGATGACATGAAATCGGATCCTTTGGTTAATCTTGATGAGCCGCTAAGACCATGTCTGCAGCTTTTTCTGCGACCATGAGGGTTGGGGCATTGGTGTTGCCAGAAGTGAGCGTTGGAAAAACGGAGGCATCTACAACCCTTAAAGAGACAAGGCCATGAACTCGCAATTGCGAGTCTACAACTGCTTGCTCAATGTGATCTCCCATTCTGCAGGTGCTGACAGGATGGTAAACCGTCGATGCTCTTTCATAAATGTCTGCCATCATTTGATCAATGCTTTGCACTTTGGGGCCCGGCAATATTTCATGCTCAATGATGCTGCCAAGCGCCGAGGTGTTTGCCAACTTTCGAAGCCATTGAGCTGCAAGCAGCATGGCGGCTTTGTCTGCAGGGGTAGAAAGAGAATTTGGCAAAATGGTGGGGGCGTCTTCTGGCCGGGGGCTTTGAATGTTGATGCTGCCGCGACTTTCAGGACGACACGGTTGCGCACTCAGCAAAAATCCTGGAAAGGCATCGGGTGCTGTCAACTCTCTTTTACCTGGCGTAGCTTTCAGGTAGCTAAGGGGTGAGAAATAAAGTTGCAAATCTGGGTGCTCAGATGTGTCAGTTGATTTGCAAAAACCGCCGCCTTGGTTAATGCTCAATGACAGAGGGCCGCGTCGCTGTGTGACGTATTGAAGCCCTACCCAAAATTTGCCCCAAGCGCTACCCAACTGATTGTTCAAGGTGGGTACTTTGGCCCTGTAAAGATAGTCAATGCACAAATGGTCTTGCAAGTTTTGCCCGACAGCAGGGCTGTGAATGACCAAGGGGACGTTGAATTTTTGCAAGAGGTGCCCAGGCCCCACGCCTGACAATTGTAGTATTTGCGGCGTATTGATGGCGCCTGCAGAAAGGATGACCTCTCGTTGTGCACGAACACTGAGTTTTTGACCGTTTTGGATGTATTCAATGCCCACGGCTCTTTGATTTTTAAAAAGTACCCGACAGACATGTGCATGCGTGATGACTTTTAAATTGGGGCGTTTGAGGGCTGGTTTGAGATAGGCGCTGCTGGCAGATTCTCGAAAACCATTTCGTGTGGTAATTTGATTGATGCACACACCTTCTTGAGATTCGCCATTGATGTCGGTAGTTCTTTGGATGCCCAACTCTTCGCCAGCTTTTAAAAATTGCTCACACACTGGGTGTACTTGTTGAGACACATCGCTCACGTGCAGGGGGCCGTCAACACCCCTTGATGCGCTGGGTCCATGGGGGCTGTCTTCTAGCTTTTTAAAATAAGGCAAAACGTCTTGATAGGACCAGCCCGAGTTGCCCAAATTGGCCCAATCATTGAAGTCACGCGCTTGGCCTCTGATAAAAACCATGGCATTGATGGCACTGGAGCCCCCTAAGACCTTGCCCCTCGGCCAATAAGCGGATCGATGATTCAATTGCGGATCGGGCTCTGTCTGATACATCCAATTGACGCTCGGGTTGTAAAAAGACATGCCGTAGCCAATGGGGACTTTCAACCAAAGGCGTTGATCACTGCCCCCCGCCTCAAGCAACAAGACGTTAAATCGCCCGCATGCTGAAAGTCGATTGGCCATGACGCAGCCTGCTGATCCGGCGCCCACAACAATAAAATCGAATTCGGTCAAAGTTTTTAACAGTTAAAAGCTCAGTTTTTCACGGACATTGGTCTGGTGGAAAGGTCCGTTTTGAAGATATTAGCAAACCACAAGATGAGACAGATCTTAGGAAGTTCTCAATTTGTGGTGATTTTCAAGGACGCTTGCCAAAACTTCGACCCCTGCTTGAATTTGATGCGGGTTGACCCCCCCAAAGCCTAAAACCAAACCTTGCGTTTTGAGGGGCGCTAGGGCAAATCTGCCCAAAGGGGATGCGGTGACATTGAGTTGTTCGGCTGCCTTAGAAATTTCAATTTCTGACAGGTGCCTAGGCAAGTTTGCAATCGTGTGAAGTCCACTTCGCGTTGTTTCGACTTCCAGCAGGCCGTTAAGTTTTTGCTGAGCCACTTTAATCAAGGCCTCATGTCTTTCCTCGTAAATGAGTCTCATGCGCCTAACGTGTGAAGAGAAATGGCCTTCGTCAATGAATTCAGCCACCATCGATTGTGTGTGAGACGGCACACCTTGGAGATAGTTGCACATGATGGTTTGAAAGGTGTCGACCAAACTGTCAGGCACTAACAAATAGCCAAGCCTCAAAGCAGGAAAAAGGGATTTGCTGAAGGTGCCCACATAGATGACTTGTCCCGTGGTGTCCACACTTTTGAGGGTGGGGGGTGGATGGCTGCCAAAGAAAAATTCACCGTCATAGTCATCTTCAATGATCCAAGCTTTGGCCTTTTCAGCGGCACTGAGCAACGCAAAACGGCGCTCTAAACTCATGACGCAACCCATGGGCTGTTGGTGCGAGGGGGTGACAAAAGCCAATCGAAATTCAGGGCACATTCTCAATGCGTCATCGACCCTCAAGCCTTCGCTGTCTACGGGGACGGGAATGAGATTTGCACCGCATGCAATCAAGCTGTTCCTGGCGCCAATGGCCCCAGGATTTTCAAACCAAACATTCTCGCCAGGATTGACCAAAGTGGAGCCAATCAAATGGAAGGCTTGTTGGGCGCCGCTCACAATGAAAATTTGCTCAGGCTCGCAAGAGATGCCTCTGTTGACCCGCAAATGGGAGGCGATGGCACGGCGCAATTGAGCCGCGCCGTTAGGGTCTCCATAGCCCATAACGTCTTCGCGTGACCCGCGCATGTATTTTGCGGAGAGTCTGGCCCATTGCGCCATTGGAAAAAAATCGAAAGCTGGCAGCGCGGTGGTAAAGGCGCGAGGTGCGTGAGGGAGTCTTTTGCGGTCACTGAAACGAAGAAAGGCTTGCCCCATCAGCTTGGACAACTGAGGAGCTCGTTGGTCTTGCTGCGCGGTCTGTTGGGCAACGGGTTTGGGCCGTTCGGCACTCAGCGCCTTGCTGACGTAAGTGCCAGCCCCTGTTTTAGAAGTGACCAAGCTTTCAGAAGTTAGCCGGTCGAAGACTTCAATGACCGTGGTTCTGGAAATGCCCAAATCTTTGGCCAAGATTCGGGTTGCAGGCAAACGCTCACCCGCTAAAAATCCACCCGCCAAAATCAATTCGCGCATAGCCACATAGAGTTGGGTGCTGATGGGTTGGTGCGAATTTCTGTCAAATTTAATTGAAAGTAACAAAGAACCGCGCGCACGTTTGACCATCATTGACCCCCTTCATTTTTCAAAATGGTATCACTCATTGTTCAAAATGGACCTTCTGGCCCTACCAATGCCTTGAGATCATTTGTGCATGAAAATCAAACGCATCGAAACCTTCAGTGATCTCTTTGTTGGTTTTACAAGGGTCACGGCAGAAGACGGGTCTCAGGGGTGGGGGCAAGTGTCCACTTACCACTCAGACATCAGCTCACTCATCTTGCACCGACAGGTTGCACCCTACGCCTTGGGGCATGACATTCATGACATGGCCGGCCTAATGGCGTTGGTACCCGAAAAAGAACACAAGTTCCCAGGCTCCTATATTTACCGCGCCATGGGTGGTGTAGAAACCGCAGTCTGGGACTTGTTGGGCAAGATGCAAGGAAAGCCTGTTTGTGAATTGCTGGGAGGCCACGCCAAGCCTCTCAGAGCCTATGCATCCTCCATGAAACGCGACATCACTCCCAAAGAGGAAGCACGCAGAATGCAAGAGCTTCAAGCGCGTGATGGCTTTACCGCCTTCAAATTCAGGGTAGGCGCCGAATGCGGAAGAGATCAAGACGAGTGGGTAGGCCGCACTGAAGAAATCGTCCCAACCATGCGCAAAGCACTGGGGGATCAAGCTGAGTTAATGGTCGACGCCAACAGCTGCTACTCACCGGCACGTGCAATAGAGGTGGGCAGAATTTTGGAAGCCAATGGGGTTGCGCATTTTGAAGAGCCCTGTCCTTACTGGGAGCTAGATCAAACTCGAGAAGTTCGAGAAGCTTTAAGTTTGGATGTCACTGGCGGCGAGCAAGATTGCTACATGCCAATGTGGAAGCACATGATTGATTCAAAGGTTGTTGACATTGTGCAGCCCGACGTTTGCTACATGGGCGGCATGCTTCGCAGCATGCAAGTGGCACAGATGGCGCATGCGGCTGGGCTTCCTTGCACACCGCACAGCGCCAATTGGTCTTTGGTCACGTTGTTCACCATGCATTTGCTTTGCGCTATTCCCAATCCTGGCAAGTATTTGGAATTTTCCATAGAAGGTGCCGATTACTATCCTTGGCAGGAAGGTTTGTATGTGCAATCGCCTTACAACATCAAGGACGGCATGATTGCGCTGCCTGAAGGGCCTGGTTGGGGGGTCGAAATCAATCCTGATTGGTTAAGTCGCGCTACCTATCAAGTCAGTGAGGTCAAGTAGATGAGCTTTGACCTCGCCACAAGCATTCAGAACTATTTGACAACTGGCAAGGTCGAGGGACTGCCCAATGCGCTCTTTATCGAGGGTCAATCTGTTGCAGCAGAAAGCCGCCAAATGATGCCAACCTGGGATCCTGGTAAGGGTCGTGTTTTTTCTGAATTCGCCTCAGGTCAAGCGGAAGATGTCGACCGTGCCGTTTCGTCTTCACAAAAAGCACTGACAGGTGAGTGGTCGCGTTTCACACCCGCGCAAAGAGGAAAGCTTTTGAGAAATGTGGCTGAGCAGATTCGCAAGAACGCTCACAGACTGTCATTTGTGGAGGCTCTCGATTCAGGAAAGCGCTTAGATGAAGCAATGGGTGACGTGGCAGGTGCGGCCAACTGCTTTGATTACTATGCCGGTGCGTGCGACAAACACCAGGGCATCAGTATTCCACTCGGGCCCGATTATGTGGCTTACACCTTGAATGAGCCGCTGGGCGTCACGGCCCACATCATCCCTTGGAATTACCCGCTGTCCACTGCGGCCAGAGGGATTGCACCAGCGTTGGCTGCAGGCTGCACCGTTATTGGAAAACCTGCAGAGCAGACACCCTTAACGGCCTTAATTTTGGCTGAGTTGTGCATTGAAGCGGGTTTGCCAAAGGGTGTTTTCAATGTGATTACAGGCACGGGGAAGGCCGCTGGTGCGGCATTGGTCAAACACCCTGGCGTTGATCACATTACCTTCACCGGTTCTGTGACCACCGGCATCGATGTGATGCGGGAAGCCGCGTCTAACATCACACACTTGATATTGGAGTTGGGTGGTAAATCACCCATCGTTGCATTGCCCGATTGCGATCTGGAACTCACAGCCAACAATGTGATCGCAGGAATTTTTGAAAATGCGGGTCAGATCTGTTCAGCAGGTTCGCGCTTGCTTGTGCATGACGCCATCCACGATGCGCTGGTTGAAAAGGTTTTGAAAAAAACCCAAGCCATTCAATTGGGACACGGCCTTAGAAATTCAGGCATGGGCCCCGTCAATTCTGAGGTGCAATTAGAGCGCATCGCTGGTCATGTTGACACCGCCAAATCAAGAGGCATTCAAGTGCTTTGCGGTGGTAGCAGCGGACCAGACCCCCTCTCCGGACTGGGTTGGTTTTACGAACCCACGTTGTTGGATCGAGTGCCCTTGCATGATGCTGCTGTGCAGCAGGAAATTTTCGGACCCGTCTTGTGTATTCAAACATTTGCCGACACTGAAGAAGCCGTTCATTTGGCAAATGGCACGCAATTTGGCTTGGTGGCAGGGGTTTTTACCAAAGACTTGAGCGCAGCACACCGACTGGCTCAACAGATCGATGCCGGACAAGTTTATCTGAATGAGTATTTTGCGGGAGGTATTGCAGTGCCTTTTGGTGGCAATAAACACTCTGGCTTTGGTCGCGAGAAAGGGCTAGAGGCGGTGGGGAGTTATTGCAAAACCAAAAGTGTGGTGGCGAGAATTTGAGCTTGCGAGTGTGGTGTTGAATTGGTATGGTGGAGTTTCGATAATGGCACTTTTGAGGGTGCCAATCAATTTCTACAGTTGCAAGCTGGTGCTAATCAAAAAATTTCGGTTCTGGTTGGTTTTCATGTCTTTTTAATCAAGGGAGAATTGCAATGTTGAGTCAGCAAATTTTTAAAAAAATAGTATCGGCCAGTGCATTGGTTGCAGCCATCGCATCGGCGGGCTATGCCAATGCCCAATTGACAATTGTCTCCTTCGGGGGAGCGTACCAAGAAGGTCAAAGCAAAGCTTTGTTCCAGCCTGCAGCGAAAGCCTTGGGTATTACCGTTAAGGAAGAAACCTACACGGGTATTGCAGACTTGAGGTTGAAAGTAAAAGCCGGTGCAGTAACGTGGGACATTGTTGCCAGTGGATCGGGCAGTGCAGCCCGCGCTGGGGCGGAAGGCTTGCTTGAGTCTTTAGACTACAAGACCATTGATGTGTCTTCATTTGCACCGGGCTACACGCAAGAGCATTGTGTCGGTGGTGATGTATTTTCTACGGTGCTAGCCTGGAACACTAAAACGTACGGTAAAAATGGTCCTCAAAGTTGGGCTGACTTTTGGGACGTGAAAAAATTCCCTGGTAAGCGTTCTTATCGCAAGGGTGTTGCCGG
>Ga0214921_10001173_pt1 | contig 45367 bp, 45 predicted proteins | sample LL1505_MetaG_FD_177992 | JGI IMG/M metagenome (GOLD analysis project Ga0214921, IMG submission 177992) | Freshwater microbial communities from Lake Lanier, Atlanta, Georgia, United States - LL-1505 | ecosystem: Environmental > Aquatic > Freshwater > Lake | place: USA: Georgia | collected...
ACCTTTGGCCGCTGCTTTGAATTGAAACAACTCACCCACATTGGGCGCACGGCCCCAGGGCAAAAAGCTTTCGGCAAAGCCAGGTAGCGATTGCAGCAAGGGCGTGGCTGCATCCCATTTCTGCTGAACCACCACAGGCATCAAATAACCTCGCTCTGCAATTTCAATGGCAGGCTCCATGAGATCGGCAAAAGGCAGCTTGCCAAAGCGCTCACTCATGGCAGCCCATGCACCGACGGCGCCTGGCACTGTGACAGAGTCCCAACCTCGCTTGGGCGGATTGACAGCCTCTTTGCCGTACTTGTTGTGAAAATATTCGGGCGTCCAAGCCTGAGGCGCAGGTCCTGATGCATTCAGGCCATACAGCTTTTGCCCATCCCACAAAATACAAAATGCATCAGAGCCCAAACCGTTGCTAACCGGTTCAGTGATGGTGATGGCCGCTGCCGCGGCAATGGCCGCATCGACCGCGTTGCCACCTTTGAGCATCATGCGCAAACCCGCTTGCGCCGCCAGCGGGTGAGAGGTGGAGACGATGTTGCGTGCAAACTGAGGAAGGCGCGCTGATGCGTAAGGTGTACTGAAATCAAAGTTCATGTTTTAGTCCAAAGTGATTTTGCGTTCGGTGATGATTTTTTTCCATTTGGCAGATTCTGCGGCCAGCATGGTGGTGAATTGAGTGGGCGAGGTACCTACTGCTTCGATGCCTAGGCGTTGCAATTTGTCCTTCACCTCGGGATCGGCCAAAGCTTGCAGGGCCGCCGCATTGACACGCGCCACAATTTCAGGACGCATGCCCTGAGGGCCAAACAGTCCAAACCAGGTGGTTGATTCGTAACCGGGAAGAACTTCAGAAATGGCTGGCAAACCGGGTGCCATGCTGGTTCTTTGGGCAGAAGTGACACCCAAGGCACGCAGGCGACCATCTTTGACATGCGGCAAACCTGTTGGCAGAGAGTCAAACAACACATCGACTTTGCCACTGATCAAATCGGGCATGGCAAGCGCAGTCCCTTTGTAGGGAATGTGCACCACAAACAGTCCCGCTTGCGATTTGAACAACTCAGCAGTGAGTTGAACAATGGTGCCATTGCCGCTAGACGCATAGTTCAAACGGCCTGGGTTTTTCTTGGCCAACTCGATCCACTCTTGAATGGTTTTGGCAGGTGAGCTGTTGGGCACCAACATGATGCTCGGTGCGTTACCCACTTGACCAATGGGTGTGAAATCGCGCACCGCATCGTAGGGCATCTTGGGGTTCAAGTTGGGACCGATGGAGTGTGTGCTGGATGTGGCCAACAACAAGGTGTAACCATCGGACACAGACTTGGCCACCAGATCTGAGCCCAAGGTGCCGCCTGCACCCGGCTTGTTGTCTATCACCACAGTAGACCCGATTTTTTCTCCCAGTTTTTGCGACAAGGTTCTGGCAAAAATATCGGTAGCGCCGCCCGCAGGAAAGGGCACCACCAAGCGAATGGGTTTTGTGGGGTAGTTACCAGAGGAAGTTTGGGCCAGCGCCAGCTTGGGCGATAGTGGAAGAACAGAGGCTGTGACCAACAAGGCACCCCATGCGAGTGCGCCCATTTGACGACGCTTGAAACTGTTTGTGTGTAGCATGATGAAAATCCAAAGACACGTTCAAGCTGCCATTGTGTCAGGAAATTTTTGCCTATCCCTCACAGAGGTGAAAAGATCATTCACACCAATGAAAACGGCACCCGAAGGTGCCGTTTTGGAATCTGCAGGTCTGCAAAATTAATCTTCGACGAAGGCTTCTTCTCGCTTGGACTTCACTGAAGGCAGCAACACGATGATCAGCAATAGTGCAGCGGCCGCCAACAAACTGGCTGACAAACCGCGGGTGACAAACACCGACCAGTCACCCCGCGACAGCAGCAATGCGCGTCGCAGGTTCTCTTCCATCATGGGGCCCAAGATGAAGCCCAGCAACAAGGGCGCAGGCTCCATGCCCAGTTTGATGAAGGTATAACCAATGACACCAAAGGCGCCCACCATCCAGATGTCGAAGGTGTTGTTGTTGGTGGAGTACACACCAATGGCGCAGAACAAAATGATGGCAGGGAACAACCAACGGTAAGGCACCGTGAGCAACTTGATCCAGATACCAATGAGTGGCAAGTTCAAGATGATCAACATCAAGTTACCCAACCACATAGAGGCAATCAGGCCCCAGAACAACTCTGGGTTGCTGGTCATCACTTGGGGGCCAGGTTGAATGTTGTGAATGGTCATGGCACCCACCATCAAGGCCATCACCGCATTGGGTGGAATACCCAAGGTGAGCAACGGAATGAAGGAGGTTTGTGAACCCGCATTGTTGGCAGACTCGGGGGCTGCCACGCCGCGAATGTTGCCTTGACCAAAAGGCACTTCACCAGGACGCAGTTTGGTTTTCTTCTCAATGGTGTAGGCCGCAAAAGCTGCCAAGAGCGCACCACCGCCGGGCAAAATACCCAGCATGGAGCCAATGGCTGTTCCGCGTAAAACCGCAGGAATCATGTTGCGGAAGTCTTCACCTGTGGGGAAGAGTCCCTTCACTTTGCCGGTAAACACTTCGCGCTTGTCTTCAGGCTGTGCCAAGTTGGCAATGATCTCGCCATAACCGAACACACCCATGGCAATCACAATGAAACCAATACCGTCTGTGAGCTCAGGGATATCAAAGCTGTAACGTGCCACGCCAGAGTTGACATCGGTACCGATCAAACCCATCAACAAGCCCAGCACAATCATGCCCACGGCTTTGATCAGGGAGCCAGAGGCCAACACCACGGCGCCAATCAGGCCCAAGATCATGAGCGAGAAATATTCGGCAGGACCGAATTTGAATGCAACCTCAGTGAGTGGGGCGGCAAAAGCAGCCAAAATCAAGGTGCCCACACAACCGGCAAAGAAAGAACCCAAACCAGCCGCGGCCAAGGCAGGCCCAGCTCGCCCTTTTCGGGCCATTTGGTAACCATCAATGACCGTTACCACCGAGGATGACTCGCCTGGCAAGTTCACCAAAATAGCAGTTGTCGAGCCACCGTATTGGGCGCCGTAGTAAATACCGGCCAACATAATGAGGGCGGCAATGGGAGGCAGTGCGTAGGTTGCAGGCAGCAACATGGCAATGGTGGCCACAGGGCCAATGCCTGGCAACACGCCAATCAGCGTACCGAGCAAACAACCGATGAAGGCGTAAATCAGGTTTTGAAAGGTGAAAGCAACACCAAAACCCAAGGACAAGTTATTGATCAAATCCATTTGGGGTACTCCTTAACCAGCAATGAAAGAAGGCCAAACAGGGAACTGCAGTTTGAGCAGCACAATGAAGGCAAGGTAGCTCAAAACAGACAAGACAGTAGCCAAAGCCAAAACTTCTTTCAGCTTGAATTTATCGCCTGCCAAGCTCACAACCAGGGTGGTTCCATAAATGGCAGCAATCAAACCCATGGCTGGAAATTTGATGCTGGGCAAGCCACCCAACAAAATACCAAACAGCAAGTTGCCTGCAATGATGAAAGACAAAGGCTTCCAAGCCCAAGATCCGACTCGATCGCCTGTGGGGGTTTCCACCACCAAGGATTTGAAAAGCACGATGCCGCCAATGATGGCCAAAATGCTACCCAGCAAAAGCGGGAAATAGCCAGGGCCCATGCGTGCGCCAGTACCAATGTTGTAGCTTGTAGCTCCGTAAGCAAATGCAGCACCAACCACGGTGTACAGAAGTCCGGAGTAAAAGTCTTTTTGACTTTTGATTTTCACAGTAACGCTCCTCCAAAAAGTTTGGGATGGCGGATTTTCAGCCCATTTTTCGTCTGTCGATATGTGGGTTTCACCTACTGCATGGCAAATATACGACTGCAGCACGTGGGTTAACCCTAGCTTTGTCAGCTTTGAATGCTGAAATTACTTCACGAGGGGTTTGAAAACTCTCAACCACTTTGTAGCAGGCAGTCCAAATCTATTTTCAATCGCTTCAGCTTGTAGCAAAAGCGTGTCTTTGGAAGGTCGGCTTGCCAAACGTTGCGCCAAGACCACCGTGTTGCCTTCGCGGGTGGGTTTGAAAGCCCACAAGGCATCTTCTCCAAATGCCTCCGCCATTTTGGCCAAGCTTTGGTCGTAACTTGAAGTGCGTCCAAACAAATTGACAGTCATGGTGCCTTCATCTGTGAGCAGCTCACGACAATTTTTGTAAAAGGCCACACTGTCTAGCACGGGGGCCGCAGCCTCATGGTCATAGAGGTCTACATGCAAAATATCAACGGTGCCGAGCCACTCTTGGCTTTGAATTTCCTTGGCTGCATCGGCAATGATGACGCGCATGCGGGGGCCATCTTCTGGCAATTTGAACCAGCCTCGACATGCATGCAACACGTCAGGGTTTAATTCAATGGCAGTGCACGTCCAGCGCATTTTTTTGTAGCAAAACTTGGTCAAGCTGGCCGCCCCTAAGCCCAACTGCATGGCATGACGGCCGGCAACCGAAGCGCTATTTAAAAATAACAAGCCCGCCATCATTCTTTGAATGTACTCAAGGTCTAAGTCAAACGGCTCCTTGATGTTCATAGCGCCTTGAATCCAGGGCGTGCCTAAATGCAAATAGCGCGACACACCATCTTCCGAAAAATTGACTTCTGGCAGCTCAGGGGCTTTGGATGACGATTTGCTCATGGATTTTCAAAAAAATGAAGCTGCGGAAGAACACGCTTTGCATTGGCCAGTGTGGCAGCCGCAATGTCAGACACAGCAACGCCGCGCAGCTGGGCCAGAACCGCACCGATGCGGGGCAACTGAGAGGGCTCGTTGCGAGCCTGCACAGCAAGACCGTTCTCTAATTTTCTTTCGGCTTGAGTTTTGTAAAGCCAATGCGGCGGTATGTCTGGCGCATCGGTTTCCAACACCAAAGCCGATAGCGGCAACTCAGTGGCCAAGCGCCTGAGTTGCAATGCTCGATCGAAGGTGAGTGCACCCCCAAAACCCAAAGCAAAGCCCATTTCAATGAAGGTTTGAGCTTGCTGAAAACTGCCATTGAAGGCATGCGCGATGCCGCCCTGCACCAAGTGCCGCCTCAGTCCTTTTAACAATTCATCGGCGGATTTACGCACATGCAAAATGACGGGTAGTTTGAATTTTTGCGCCAGCTTCAATTGGGCGTGGTAGAAGAATTCTTGCTTCTCTCGCATGGCTGGTTCACACAGCGCAGGGACAAAAAAATCTAGGCCTATTTCACCCACGGCCACCAGCCTGGCATCTGAGCGCAAACCTTGGTCGTCTTTGGCCAAAACAATTTCAATGCACTGCGCCAAAAAATCCAAGTCTTGTTCTTGAGCCTGTGGCACATACAAGGGGTGAATTCCAAGAGCATAGGGCTGGTGAAATTCTTGTGCCAACTTTTGCAAAGACAAAAAATCTTTGGCTTGAACTGCAGGCATGACACACCAAGCCACGCCTTGCAATTGTGCGTTTTGCATGACCGCTTTGCGGTCTAAATCAAACTCAGGGGCATCTAAATGGCAATGGCTATCAAGCCAGCGCAGGCTCATGGCTGAAGCACGCCTTTTTCTAAACGAAGGACCCGACTGCAACGTGCCGCCAGTTGGGGGTCGTGCGTGACCACCACAAAGGCAGTGCCTTGTTGTTCGGCTGTGTTGAGCATGAGGTCAAAAACGCTTTCTGCAGTGGCCCGGTCTAGATTGCCAGTGGGCTCATCGGCCAAAACACAAGCGGGCTGCGTCACCATGGCGCGCGCGATGGCCACCCTTTGGCGCTCACCCCCTGAGAGCTCTGCAGGTCGGTGCAATGCCCTGTTTTGCAGTCCCACTTGCGCCAGCCTTTCCAAGGCCACGGCATTGGCCGCTTGCTTCGAATCCCGCCGTATCCAAAGCGGCATGGCCACATTTTCTTGTGCGGTAAATTCGGGCAACAAATGGTGAAATTGGTAAACAAAGCCCAGCAAGCGGTTGCGTCTGGCACCTTGTTCGGCGGCACTGAACCCAGACCAATCTTGTCCCTGTAACAGAACTTGTCCTTGGGTGGGCGAGTCGAGGCCGCCCATCAAATGCATGAGCGTGCTTTTGCCAGAACCTGAGGCCCCCACGATGGCCACAGTTTCACCTGCTTGGACGCTGAGGTCGACGCCTTGCAAGACAGAGACGCTCAAGCCACCTTCTGAAAAACGCTTGCTTAAACCCCGAACTTCAAGCACCGGCTGTTGGGTCACATCACTCATAACGCAAAGCCTCCGCAGGGTTGACTTGGCTGGCGCGCCAGCTCGGATAGAGCGTTGCCACAAAGGACAAGACCAATGAAATAAGCACAACCGGCAAGATGTCAGACATTTGGGGATCGCTTGGCATGCGGCTAATGAGGTAGATGTCTTTGGGTAAAAAGCTGGCGCGGAAAAGTGTTTCGAGCGCTGGCACGATCACATCAATGTTGAATGCGATGAGCAAGCCCAACAGCATGCCACCCAATGTGCCAATGACGCCTACCAAGGCGCCCTGCACCATGAACACCCCCATGATGCTTCTAGGACTTGCGCCCAAGGTTCGCAGGATGGCGATGTCGGCGCGTTTGTCGGTGACGGTCATGACCAAGGTAGACACCAAATTGAAAGCAGCCACCGCCACAATGAGCGTGAGGATGATGAACATCATTCGTTTTTCAACTTGAACAGCCGCAAACCAGGTTCTGTTTTGTTGCGTCCAATCGCGCAGCGCCATGCCCATGGGCAAGGTGGGTGCAAGCTCTCGCGCTACCGCACGCGCTTCGTGCAAATCTTTGATTTTGAGACGGATGCCTGTGGGTCCTTCTAAGCGAAAAATTTTGCCCGCATCGGCCACGTGCAACATGGCCAAGGATGCATCATATTCGTAGTGCCCTGAGTTGAAAACACCCACCACTTGCATTTGTTTGAGGCGCGGCAAAACGCCCGCCGGCGTCACTTGACCGTTGGGCGCAATGAGCGTGACGGGGTCGCCAATTCGCAGACCCAACTGCCGCGCCAAATCAATTCCCAACACAATCCCAAACTGCCCTGGCACCAATTCTTGGATGCCTGGCAGGGCTTTGTTGCCAGACATTGAACCTGCAGACAGATCCACCACGCTGGGTTCGAGTGCAGGATCAATGCCCCTCACCAAGACCCCCTTCATGTCTTCACCCCTGGCCAGCAAGGCCTGGGCCGCAATGAAAGGGGCAGCACCAATGACGTTGGGGTTGCTTTTTATTTGCTGGAGAGTTCCGTTCACGTCCTCTAAAGGTCCGCCATCGGCTGAAATCAATTCGATGTGCGACACCACGCTCAGCATTCTGTCTCGGACTTCTTTTTGAAAGCCATTCATGACAGACAAAACAATGACCAAGGCTGCAACACCAAGGCCAATGCCCAACATCGAAACGCCGGAGATGAAGGAGATGAAGCCATTGCGACGCGTGGCTCTGCCTGCGCGGGTATAACGCCAACCCAGTACCAACTCGTAAGCCAATTCAAAACTCATTCAGGGCCACTTTCAAGGGACAGATACTGCCACATACCAAATGCCGCATACAAAATGCCACATGCCGACCGTCACAAAGGGACATTGTGTCATCCCTGACAATAGGGGCATGAAAGAAGGCTTACCACCCAACGCAACGCCCCAGGCCTCTCAAGGCCAAACAACCCTTCGCCATGGGGTGATTGCCTATGCCGCCCCAGTGTCTGAGGCGCTGCAAAAGGCAATGGACACATTGTATTTGCCCAACCTGGAAAAATTACTCAGCCGCCTGTCGTACATCAAAAATTCGAGCCAAGCAGCCGAAGATGCAAGTGCGTTCCTCATGCCGCACGAAGATGCCCCCAAACTCATTGGCATGGTGCCCAGTTTAGGCCCAGAAGCCATCATGACCCCCTGCCATTGGCAGGTTGGCATGAACGAGGTGATTTTGCTCAAGCCTGAGGAGCTGGCCTTGAGCGACGCAGAATCAAGGCAAGTTTTGTCCGCCATGCAACCCTACTTTGCGGAGGACGGGCTGCAAGTTGTGTACGAAAGCCCTTTGGTTTGGCGTGTCACTGGCCATCTGATCGATGGTTTGCCTTTGGCCAGCATTGAGCGAGTGTCTGGCCAAAGCATTCAAACGTGGATGCCCAATTTGCAACAAGCCAAAACTTTGCAACGTTTACAAAGTGAAATGCAGATGCTTCTTTACCAACACCCTGTGAACGACGAGCGAAGTTTGAAGGGGCGATGGACGGTGAATTCTTTTTGGATGCACAGAGGTTTAGACCAGCTTTACCCGCAAAGCGACACGCTTTCGGTGGCCCTCGATTTGAGAGAAGCGGCCCAACTCTCTGACCCAGCGCTTTGGCAAAAGTCATGGCAACAGCTTGACAACACGCTCGCACATTCTTTGTGCCAAGCTTTGGATTTGAACCAAGCCGTGTCGCTCACACTGTGCAGCGAAAATTCTTGGCGGCACTACTCACTGCAGCCAGATTCATGGCGCCAAAAGCTGCAGCGTGTTTTCAAACCTGTCTCTTTAAGTCGAGAATTGCGCGCCTTGTCAAATGGAGTTGCCAGCCCATGAGTTTGAAAATATTGACGCGCGACGTTCCGCCGCGCAGCGCTTGGGCCTTAGAACAAGCCGGCATCCACCCCCTGCTGTCGCGCTTGTTTGCAGCGCGAGGTATCGTGAGTGCTGAAGAACTGGACGATGGTCTGGCCAAGTTGTTGGCGCCAAGCTCATTGAAAGGAAACCACGCTGCAGCGGTGTTGTTGGCCGATGCCATTGCAAACAACAAACGCCTTTGCATCGTGGCCGACTACGATTGCGACGGCGCCACAGCGTGCGCAGTCGGCCTTCGGGGTTTGCGCATGTTAGGCGCTCAAAACGTAAATTACATCGTGCCTGATCGCGTTGTGGATGGCTATGGTCTGACGGCCCCCATCGCAGAGCGTGTGAAGCAATCGGGCGCTGATGTCCTCATCACTGTCGACAATGGCATTGCAAGCATAGAGGGCGTTGCGCAAGCGCAAGCTTTGGGTTTGCAAGTATTGATCACCGATCACCATTTGCCTGCGGCCAGCTTGCCCACTGCAGAAGTGATTGTGAACCCCAACCAAGCAGGTTGCGATTTCGAAAGCAAATCATTGGCAGGTGTAGGCGTGATGTTTTATGTGCTGCTGGCCTTGCGTGCCGAGCTGCGCCAACGTGGCGTTTTCTCAGCCGAATCGCAACCCAAACTCGATACCCTTTTGCCGCTGGTGGCCTTGGGCACAGTGGCAGACGTGGTGAGACTTGACAACAACAACCGCCGCTTGGTGGCGCAAGGCTTGAAGCGCATTCGGGCAGGACAGATGCCTGCTGGCATGCTGGCATTGTTCAAAGCGGCTGGCCGTGATCCCAAAGTAGCCACCACCTTTGATTTCGGATTTGCACTCGGCCCCCGGATCAATGCCGCAGGCCGCTTGTCAGACATGACATTGGGCATTGAATGCCTCACCTCCGACGATGCCGCAAGAGCCGATGAATTGGCCAAGCAACTGGATGCCATCAATCGGGAGCGCCGCGACATTGAGGGCGACATGCGCCAGCAAGCCATGGACATTGCCGAGTCTTTGTTGGATGACAGCGAGGAGCCGCCTCCCGCCATCTGCGTTTTCGATCCAGATTTTCACGAGGGTGTGGTGGGCATTGTGGCCTCCCGCATCAAAGACAAATTTCACCGACCCTGCTTTGTTTTTGCCGCCAGCAACGCGCCCGGCAAAGAACACGAATTGAAGGGCTCAGGCCGTTCGATTCCGGGCTTTCACCTGCGAGATGCGCTTGACCTGATGGCCAAAAAGCATCCGCAAGTATTGTTACGATTTGGTGGCCATGCCATGGCTGCCGGCTGCACCATCGACGAAGAAAACTTGGAATTGTTTGAGGCTTCTTTCATTCAAGTGGCAGCCGAGCTTTTGTCGCCTGCAACGCTTCAGCGCAAATTGGAGACCGATGGCCCGCTGCAAGCGCAATACCGACGCGTTGAATTCATCGATGTGATGCACAAAGAGGTATGGGGTCAAGGCTTTGCAGCGCCTGTGTTCAGCGACGAGGTGGAAGTTGTTTCACAACGACTGGTGGGTGAAAAACACCTCGCCCTCAAACTGAAACACCAAGGTCAACCAGTGGACGGAATTTGGTTTGGCCGAATTGAACCTTTGCCCGCTCGGGTCAAGCTGGCCTATCGGCTGGATGTCGATGAATGGCAAGGGCAAAAACGCGTGCGCTTCATGGTGGAAGCCGCCGAGCTTTAACCTCTTTATCGCTTGGCCTGCAGGGCCTTCAAAACAGCGGGTGAAACAAGCCCCTCCACCTTGCCACCCAAGGTGGAAATTTCTCTGACCAAGGTGCTGCTGATGTGCTGCACCGAGGCGCTGGTGTGCAAAAAGACAGTGTCAACTTCGGGAGCCAAATGCCGGTTCATGCCGGCCATTTGTGTTTCGTAATCGTAGTCAGTGACGGAGCGCAAGCCTCGCACAATGACGCGCGCGCCTTGGCTGTGCACAAAATCGCACAGCAAACCTGAGAAAGGCAAAACCGTGACGTTACCCAAATCTTGTGTCACCTCTTGCGCCATGGCCAAACGCTCATCCAGGGTGAACATGGTTTTTTTGTGGTGTGCGGTGGCCACAGCCACCACCACTTTGTCAAACATTTGCGAGGCGCGGTACACCACATCCTCATGACCCAAGGTAATGGGGTCAAAAGTTCCAGAATAAACAGCGGTCACTGTGCGACTCATGAGGAGCTCCTGATGGTTTGGAGGGATTATCCCTCGATTGGTCGTTGCAGCAAGTGGGCATGAACGGCGCCAGCTTTCATGTGCTTTAGGGCTTGCAGGCCACACGCTTGAAGGGCCTCGTCTGTCCAATGGAGGGGGGCTTCTAAGTACACCCACCCGCCAGGCACAACGGCATTGGCGGCTGCCTTCAAAGCATTTTCAAAGTGCGAGCTCTCAAAGGGCGGGTCCAAAAAAACCACATCGAGGCTGCTGGGTGCTAAGCGCTGAAGCGCCATCATGGCATCGCCCTTTTGAACTTGAACGGTGTGTGCTTTCAAACGCTCGCGCGTTTGACTGAGCAGCGTGACCAATTGGGCGTCTTGCTCCAACATCAAGACACTTTGCGCGCCCCGCGAAGCAGCCTCAAAGCCCAAGGCACCCGTACCAGCAAACGCATCGACACAACGCCAATCGGTGAGGTCTTGGCCCAACCAATTGAACAAAGTTTCGCGCACTCTGTCGGGCGTGGGCCGAAGGCCAGGTCGATCAATCACTTTGATTTTGCTGCGCTTCCATTGGCCACCAATGATGCGCACTTCGTGCGAAGGTGAGCCGATAGCAACTTGACGGATGGGTTTGGTAGGCATGGCCTCAAGCTTACCGCGTTGTCAGGCAATTTTGAGCTTGACCTAAGTTTTCATAGAATAGGCAATTACTGACCCCCCACTATGTTCCGATTCTTTCGCTCATCCCCCAAACCAGAACCTGCTCAGGACAAGACCGCTTCGGTCAACCCCTTAGCAAAGCCGGTGGCGCCCAGCACAGCGGCTGAGCCACCAACGCTTGCTGAGCCCCCTCGGCAGTCTTGGCTCAGCAAACTCAAAGCGGGCTTGCGCAAAACGGGCGGCAGCATTGCATCCGTCTTCACTGGCACGCAAATCGATGATGCGCTTTACGAAGAGCTTGAAACGGCCTTGTTGTTGGCCGATACAGGCGTCAAGGCCACTGAACACCTGCTGCAAGACCTTAAGGCTCGCGTCAAAGCCACCAAAGCCACCGACCCTGCAGCGGTCAAAGCTTTGCTGATCGAGGCTATTACAGACTTGCTCATGCCACTGCAAAAACAACTTCACATTGGTACTCAAAAGCCAATGGTCTTGATGGTGGCGGGCGTGAACGGGGCAGGCAAAACCACATCCATTGGCAAACTCACACACCACCTGGCAGACCAAGGGGCCAGTGTGTTGCTGGCGGCGGCCGACACCTTCAGAGCCGCAGCACGCGAGCAACTGGCTGTTTGGGCGCAGCGCAATACAGTTGAAATCATCAGCCAACAAGGTGGCGATCCTGCGGCGGTGAGCTTTGATGCAGTCTCTGCTGGCAAAGCACGCGGCAGGGATGTGGTGTTGGTCGATACAGCGGGCCGCCTGCCCACCCAACTGCACCTCATGGAAGAGTTGAAAAAAATCAAGCGCGTGGTGCAAAAAGCCGATGCTACGGCCCCCCACGAAGTTTTGTTGGTCATTGACGGCAACACAGGTCAAAACGCCTTGATGCAAGTGAAAGCCTTTGACGAAGCATTGGGCCTCACTGGACTCATTGTCACCAAGCTCGACGGCACGGCCAAAGGTGGCGTGCTGTGCGCCATTGCCCGGGAAAAAGCCATTCCCGTTTACTTCATTGGCGTGGGCGAGCAACTGGATGACCTTCAAACATTTGATGCGCGTGAATTTGCAGAAGCTTTGCTTAACTGACCCGGCTTAACTGACCCTGATTAATTGAGCTAGCTTTTTCAACATGACAACCCGCCAATGGATCATTGCTAGCTCGGCCATTTTGGTTTTGGGCGCAACTGTCTTTTGGTCAACACGAGATGAACCCACTGCCAACCAAGCTCTGCCAGCCAAACTGCAATGCGAGCTACCGCCCTCTTCTGCATACGCGCCTAAACCCGGCATGGTTTGGATTCCTGAAGGCGTCTTCGACATGGGCGACAGTGTTTACCCAGAAGAGAAACCTGTTCGAAACGTGCGAGTCAAAGGTTTCTGGATGGACCGCACAGAAGTCACCAATGCAGAATTTGCAGCCTTCGTCAAAGCCACGGGGTATGTCACGGTGGCCGAGCGGCCAGTCAACCCTCAATTGATGGCCAACTTGCCAGAAGACATGCGCAAGCCTGGCGCTGTGGTCTTCAAAGTGCCCGCCCATCTCACGCATGGCGATGATCCGCGCCAGTGGTGGCAATACATCCCAGGCGCCAATTGGAAACAACCAGCAGGGCCCAACTCGAGCATTGACAAATTTGGCCAATTTCCTGCTGTGCACATCACCTATGAAGATGCCCAAGCTTATGCCCGATGGAAGGGCCATCGCTTGCCCACAGAAGCAGAGTGGGAATGGGCCGCCCGTGCTGGTGCCAAGGCCTTGCCAGGCCAACACGATCAACCCACCAGCGCCAACACCTGGCAAGGTATTTTTCCCATGGCCAATGCCAGCGAAGATGGTTTTGCAGGCTTAGCCCCTGTAGGGTGCTATGCGCCCAATGCCTATGGCCTGTTTGATATGGTTGGCAATGTGTGGGAGCTCACTGACGATGTCTTTGTGGCTGACAGACCTGCCGTTTCTAACAGCCAAGGGCTTGATCCTGATGAAGCGCAGCGGCCACCTATTTTTAAAACGCTTCAAGCCAACTCTCAGCCCAATTTTCAGCCCAACTCCCAGCCCAAAACTCGCGTGATCAAAGGCGGCTCATTTTTGTGCGCCCCCAATTACTGCATGCGATATCGCGCAGGGTCTAGGCAACCCCAAGAAGACGATTTGGCGGTAAGCCATTTGGGCTTTAGAACCATCTATCAGCCATGAAGATGGCCAAACGCGCACTGACCGCAGTTTTGGTTTTGCTGGCCTTGGTCGCTGGCATCGTGTTTGTCTTGAAAGACAAGATCACGCTGGGCGCTGAGACTTTTTTGTATGGCTACCCCTTGGTCATGATGGAGACCACGCGGGTTCACAGCGCAAAATACATCGGACCCGAAAATCAGCTGCGCTTGGTCAGGCAATTTCCAAACGCCCAATTCAAAGATGTGGTGCGCCCCAATGTCGACACGCTTTACACCACGGCATTCATCAGCATGAAAGAGGGCCCATGGGTTTTTGAAATGCCGGCCAATGACAAGCGATATGAGCTGATGCCCTTCATGGATGCATGGACCCATGTGTTTGCATCGCCTGGCAGCAGGACTACTGGCAAGCAGGGCGCTACTTTTTTGCTGGTTGGCCCGCAATGGCAAGGCACCGTGCCCAAGGACATGACGCTTCTCAAATCGCCCACAGACATGGTTTGGCTGATTGGCAGAACGCAAACCAATGGCACCGCCGATTTTGCAACAGTGCATGAATTGCAAAATCGCCTTCGTCTCACCAAATGGGATGCCAACTCCAACACGGCTCACCTTGGCACGGATTCAAAAAAACTTTCACCACCCGCTTGGCAAGCCAGCACTGCGCCCGCCTTACCGCCCGTTGCACAAATGAAAGCAATGAGCACCCTCGATTTTTTCAATCAGCTCATGCAACTGATGGTGAGCAACCCTCCAGCCCCCGAAGATGCCCCCCTGCTTGCGCGACTGGCACAACTTGACATTCGGCCAGGGCAAGCATTGGCGCTGCAATGGCACCAGCATATGAGTTTTGCCTTAGGCCGATGGATAGCCCACCAGCGCGTGATGAAGGCTTTGAACAACAAGCCCATTGATGGCAGCTGGTCGGTACCGCCCCTCAATTTAGGCCGTTATGGCACCGACTACAACACGCGGGCTGCAGTGGCCATGGTGGGGCTTGGGGCCAACTTGCCAGAAGATGCCATCTACCCCAACACAGCACTTGACCATGAAGGCAAACCACTGAATGGACAGCATCGATATCGCGTGCATTTTGCGGCCAAGGCCTTGCCCCCCGTCAAAGCTTTTTGGTCCATCACAGCGTATGGAGCAGATGAATTTTTAATCGACAACCCCATCCAACGATTTGCCTTGGGTGACAGAGATCCATTGGTGTTCAATGCAGATGGCTCCTTGGACATTTGGATACAAGCTGCGCCACCCGATTCAAAAGAAGCCCACGCCAATTGGCTCCCTGTTCAAAAGGGCGCACCGTTTTTACTTAATGCACGCCTTTATTGGCCTGAAGACAGGGCATTGAATGGGCCGTGGAAAATGCCCGTGGTTGAACGTCTGAATTGAGCAACCCAAGTCAAATTCAAGTCAGGCTCAAGTCACTTGTTTCAAAACCAAATAATTTGAAATCAAGCCTTGCAAATAAGCCCTGATGTTGGGCGGATTCACTGGGCGACTCAAGGCTTGGTAGCCACCCACAATGGCCAAATAAAGTAGGGCTGCCAAATCGCGCGCCTTGGCCTTGTCTTTGACGATGACCATGAATTTGGACTCAAACAAATTCATGCGTTCAGCATCCACTTCCACCAACATTTGGGCAGCACCTGCGTGCAAATGACTCAGGGCTCTCAAGGCTTGCTCGAAGCGAAGGTTTTCGAGCTCTGAGCCCGCTTGGTTGAAAGCAGCGTCCACCACAAATTCCAAATCTTGAATGGGATTGTGGCTGCGGTGGGATTTCAGTTTTTCATCCAGCTCGAGTTGGGACAATTTCCAACGCATCAGCAAGCTGTTGATCAAGTCGGCGTGATCGCTGAAGTGCCAGTAGAAACTGCCCCGCGTCACCTTGAGCTTTTCTGCAATAGCCAGAACTTTGACATTTTCAAAGCCGCCTGCTACCACCGCTTTGAAGGCTTCGTCTAGCCAATTGTCTCGGGATAGCCGAGCGGCCTCAGGTGCCAACGATTTGGTCTTTTGATTTTGATCAGGTGTGTCCATGCGTGTCATGCCCTATTTTGAAGCATGTCTGTTCGCCCCTTAAATTGGCACTCGCTAGCGAAAACCCTAGACATGCATCGATCTTTGCTGTGCTAGAGTGAATTGTCAATACACATGTGTACTGATCAAACAACTATTTTGGAGACACCCATGACCGATTCCCTGCACAAAGCAACATCCCGCCAGCTCGCTTTTGCGACGTTGCCGTGGGTCGCGCTACTGACCTGTGGCTTGAATGCGCAAGCGGCTGAAAGTTTTAAATTGCGTCAAGCACCTGTCGGAGCCTTTGGCGGCGAGATTGCAGCAAGTGCAGACAAACCCGGTTTTTTTGGAACGGCCAGTCTCACCCAATTGCAAATTTATAAAATTGCAGATGCTTCTGGAAACGATGTTGCACCACCCCCCATTTCACCCATCCAACTGAACCCCACACTGCCCTACAAAGTAGTGTTTCCAGCTGGCAGCTTGGCATTCAACCAAGACCAAACACAATTGAACGTGGCCGGTGGCTACCTCACTGAAAGCACCTATGGCAATGGTCATGTGGTGTTTGCGATCAATCTGCCTTTTATTCAACAAAAGCGCACTTACATCGTCACTCAACCGGCTGGAACCCTGACACCTGCAGCCACCACACCGCCTCTGCCTGCCAGTGTGGTGACCCAGCTCAATGGTGGAACAGCCTTGGCCAACGCAGAAGTTCAAAAACGGGTTAACGCAGCCAGTGTTCCTCAGAATCTTGAAGTTTCAGGCATGGGCGATGCTGAGTTGTCCACTGTGTGGATTCGTCACGCCGATCGCCTGAAGGTTGCTGCGGGCGTGTCGCTGTTTGTGCCAACAGGCTCTTATGACAAGAGTCGCGGCCCCAACCCTGGCTTTGGCAACTTCTACACCTTGCGACCTGGCGTTGCAGTCACTTACAACTTGAATCCCAAGCACTCAGACTCCAATTGGGATGCAGGCGTCAGCATCGCAGGCCGCGTGTCTTATGGCATCAACACCCGCAACAAAGACACCGACTACAAGAGTGGCAATTTTCTCTACGCTGAAGGCGGTATCGTGAAAGTTTCCGGCGACTGGGCTTATGGCCTCAACGTGTTTACCACCCAGCAAATTTCAGACGACACCGGAACTGGTGCCCCAGCTGATGGCAACCGCTACAAAACCAATGGTTACGGTCCCTTTGTGTCTTACAAACTTCCCGGCAAAAATGCAGGTCTCAATTTGCAATTCAGCGACAACTTTGGTGGCCGCAATGCCATCGTCGCCAAAAGTCTGCAACTGCGTTTGATCAAGGCTTGGTAAGACAGTCTTGATTGCTTAAGGTCAATGTGGTTTAGTTTCAAGCCTTACTTCAATGACCGTTCGAAGTCTCAAAAGTTGGCTGATGCCCGTCATCAGCCAACATCTTTTATCTCGCAAACGCCTTCTGGCGCTTCGTGAAAAATCAGAAATCAAACGCAGCGCCCAACAGCGCCCTCACGTTTTGCATTTCTTTCATGAGCTTGAAGACCCCTACTCCCAGCTGTTGGCACAAGCCATCCCTCTCCTACAAAACAAATACTCAGTTTCTGTCGTACAACACGTGGTAGGGCCGCCCGACGATTCTGCGGTGCCCGAGCGCGACAAACTCAAGGCCTACAGTCAGCAAGATGCCGCGCGTTTGGCCAAGCAGTATGGACTTCAATGGCCTTTCATCTCACCGAGTGCAGCATCTGCATCCACGCACATCGGCAAAGATGCATGGCTCACCTCGCATCGCTTGCGAAAGAAGTGGGGACACTATTTAAGTGGCGTGATTTATTACGAAGGTGAATGGTATTGGGGCATTGATCGGCTGCATCATTTGGAAGCGCGGCTCAATGCCTTGGGTCTTTCAAAGCAAGCGCCTTCGGCCAAAGTGGGCGAACGACCACCGCTCTTTTACACACCGCAGTATCAAAGTTTGGGGCAAGTCCCTGAAGATACCTGCATTGATTTCTTTTTCTCATTGAGAAGCCCTTACTCCGCCATCAGCTGCGCCAAACTATTTCCTTGGGCCAAGGAGCACGGCGTGACAATCAACTTGCGTTATGTGCTGCCCATGGTGATGCGCGGTTTGCCAGTACCCGCTGAAAAAAGAAAGTACATCAGCTTGGACGCGGCACGCGAAGCCTATGTTCAAAACGTGCCTTTTGGCAGGCTCAACGACCCCTTAGGCAAGCCCACAGAGCGGGGCTTGGCGCTGATGCCGTTTGCTCAAATGCACGATTTGGCCGAAGACTATGTCATGTCTTTCATGCGAGGGGTTTGGTCTGAGGGCTTAGACGCTGGCACAGATGCTCACCTTCAAATCATTGTGGAGCGTTGTGGCCTCAATTGGCAAGTCGCCAAAGACGTTCTAAAAAGTCAAAGCAATGATCAGCATTGGCGAGGCGTTGCAGAGCAAAACAGGCAAGCACTTTTTGCGCTGGGCTTGTGGGGTGTACCGTCCTTTAAATTTGCAGACACCGCAGTCTGGGGTCAAGACAGATTCTGGGTCATTGAAAAAGCTTTGCACGATCACTTTGATCTGGCGACTCCCACTGAATCATGAAATCCAACAGCAGTACCCTTCAAGTTTGGCTAGCCGTTTTGGCCAGCCTTGCAATTCTCATCAGCACGCCTGCATGGGCCAAACGACCCAATATCGTTGTGATGTTGGCCGACGATTGGGGCTTCAGTGACGTGGGGGCTTTTGGCAGTGAAATTCAAACTCCCAATTTGAACCAACTGGCCAAATCTGGAACTCGCTTTTCCAATTTCCATGTGAGTGCGTCGTGCTCGCCCACCCGCTCGATGTTGCTCACAGGTGTTGACAACCATCTGAATGGCGTCGGCAACATGCGCGAGACCATTCCGCAGTCGCATGTGGGTCGGGCTGGTTATCTGAGTGTGCTCAATCAGCGTGTGGTCACAGTATCCAGTTTGCTGCAAGACAGTGGCTACCGAACTTATGCGGCTGGCAAATGGCATGTGGGCAAAGAACCGCACAACCTACCGCCAGCCAGAGGCTTTGACAGGTCTTTGGTCATGGGCGATAGCGGATCAGACAACTGGGAAACAGGCAAGCTTTACTTAGACCTCACAGACAAGGTGTATTGGTACGACAACGGGCAAGAAGCCAAAATGCCCAAAGAGTTTTACTCCTCAGAGTTTTACATCGACAAAACCCTGGAGTACCTCAAAGCCGACGCCAAATCGGACAAGCCTTTTTTTGCCTACATCGCTTTTCAAGCCAACCACATTCCACTGCAAGCACCGCAGTCTTTCATCGACAAATACAAAGGCCGCTATGACGCGGGTTGGGATGTCTTGCGCAATGAACGCCGGGACAAAGCCATTGCCCTGGGGCTGATACCGGCCAATTCCAAAATGGCCCACTTGCCTTCAACGCATGTGGCTTGGAATTCTTTGAGTGCCACGGACAAAGCCTATCAAGCGCGTCGGATGGAGGTTTATGCAGCCATGGCCGAGGCCATGGACTTTCACATTGGCAGGCTCATCGCTCACTTGAAAGAAACCGGTGAGTACGACCAAACGGTGTTTATGTTCTTGTCTGACAATGGTGCGGAGGCCTCCGATCCCTATGCCTTGGCGGTGGGGCGCTGGTGGCTGGATCGACATTACAACCGCGATCTGGATCGATTGGGCAGCAAAGGGGCCTACAGCGTCATTGGCCCCAACTGGGCAAGCGCAGCCTCAGCGCCATTGAGCACCTACAAATTTTTTGCGGGTGAAGGCGGTATTCGGGTACCCCTTATTATTTCGGGCATCCCCAACATGCCTAAGTCTGCCAGCAACCGGGTGCATGCCAGCCTCACGCATGTGAAAGACATCGTGCCCACTTTGCTTGACTTGGCCGGCGTGTCACATCCTGGCACGGTTTACAAAGGGCAAACCATCTACCCCTTGAGTGGACACAGCCTCATGCCTGTGATTGCTGGCGATGCCACCAGAGTTCGAGGACCCGACGAAATATTGGGCTACGAGTTGTCTGGCAACAAAGCTTTGTTCAAGGGTGATTTTAAATTGCTCAGCAACTTGGCACCCGTGGGTGACGGCCAATGGCACTTGTACAACATCGTCCAAGACCCCGGTGAAACACATGATCTGCAACACGAATTGCCCGATCTTTTTTTAAGCATGCAAGCCGACTATGCCAAATGGGCCAAAGCCAATGGCGTGCTAGAGATGCCTGACGGCTACGACCCCATTCAACAGGTCATCATCAACTCCTTGGTGTTTGTTTACTGGCCACGCTACCAGATGTTGTTGCTCGGGCTTTTGGGCATCTTGGTATTGGGATTTTTTTGGTTTTGGCATCGGCGCAAACATCGCCTTCTGTCTCAAGTGGCTCATTGAGCTAACACCATGGCGCCATCTGGTTACTTTGACAGCCCTTGGCCTTGCGAGGACGCAGGGCCATCTCGACTTCAAACACCTCACAACACGGCATGCCTGAATTTGCAGCCCGGCATGAAACTGGCATGCACATCCAGAAGCACACGGATGTCGACCATGACAGTATTGGGTGCGCCGGGCGAAGTGTTTTTGCTCACTCACTCAGCCATTCGCGCGCAGCTGGGACTGGCCACCACGGCGCAGGTTTCTCGCATTGACCCCTTCACATTAGAAGCACTCGAAAGTTCCCCAAGGCTAGAGGGCGGCCCCATGTGGCCAGGCGGCATGGCGGTTCATGCCAATGGTCACATCATTGTGGTTTACGGGCGATATGCACACAAACTCAACCGGCATTGCCAACCAGTGGCTTCGTATTTATTGCCCCTGCAAGAGCCCTACAACAGCTTTGTGGTACTCGACAATGGCCTGATTGTGACCAAGAATCTGTCGGCCACCACCTCCGCGCAACTCACCACCCTGCACCCCGACAACTTGAGAGTGGCCAGCAGCGATGTGGTGTGCCCCGAAGCTTCCATTGCGCGCCTCAGTGCCCATGGCAATACGGTGTATGTGGTGGGCGTCAGCCGGGTTTTCAGATACCACTGGCATTCAGCTTCACAGCAATTGAAACGCGATCCTGATTGGGAGTTTCATTACCTTCAAGATGCACCGCAAAGTTATGGCTGGGACATGGTCATAGATGGCGAACACGGCTGGTTCATGGACAACGGCAAGCACAACTACTTGGTCAGCATGCTAGGTGCAGGCAGTCATCCAGCTGCCAATCGGCTCATTCGCGTATCACTGCACAATGCTCAATCGCATCAAAGCTGGGAGGTCAGTGGCCTGCCGTATGGCAGCATCACCAATCCACCTTTGATCGATTTAAAGCGCCGCATTGTGGTGGGCTACGACTCTGCCAATCGACATTTGCGGGCCTGGAGAATAGATGCCGCTCAAAATGGCGACGCGCACGATGTTGAATTGACACCACTTTGGCATCACGCTCAATTTGGCGCTGCCAGCCACATGCTGCTGTTTGCCAAAACAGGTGAAGTGTGCGTCAATGACTACAGCCGCTTCAACGAGCAAGTCCTTGTGTTGGACATTGAAACAGGTGAAGAAAAAGCGCGTGTGCAAACGGGTGGACGCATGCAAGGCGTGGTGTTTCCCAGCGTGGGCTGGCACCAAGATTTTTACTGGTCTTCCATGGACCGCCTGGCCCGAATTTACGTCCCCTCACATTAAGCAAGCCTTTTCATGACTAAAACCATATTGATCACAGGTGCTGGCTCTGGCATTGGCAAGGACACGGCATTTGCCTTGGCCGCAAGAGGGCACCGCGTGTTGGCCACCACCCAAACTCAAGCTCAAGCAGAAGCACTTGCCCAAGAGTCTCAAAACAAGGGCATTCAGCTCGAGATTTTCAAGCTTGACATCACCCTAGAAGCTGACAGACAGCTCATCGAGCCCTTTGTCATTGATGTTCTGGTGAACAACGCAGGCATGGGTGAGTCGGGCTCTTTGGCAGAGGTTGACATGCAACGTGTTCGGAAAATATTTGAGGTTAATTTGTTTTGCACACTGGAGCTGACTCAACTTGCTTTGCGCGGCATGATTCAACGCGAAAAAGGAACTGTCTTGCTGGTGAGTTCCATCGCTGGCAGAGTTCCCATGCCCTTTCTCATGCCCTACAGCATGAGCAAATTTGCCCTTTCAGCTGCAGGCGCAGGTCTGCGCGCTGAAATGGATCAACTCAAAAAGAATATCCACATTGCACTCATTGAACCTGGTGCCATACACACCGGATTCAACCAAGCCATGACCAACAGCAAATATGCTTGGATGGGGCCCTCCTCTTACTTTGCGCACCAAGCAAAAAAGATGCAAAAACAAGAGCGCGCTACGTTTCAATTTTTAGAAGCGAAAAGTACCGATGGCATCGTGAAGCAGATCATCAAAGCTTGTGAGGCCAGTCGGCCCAAATTGAGATACACGTCTCCTTGGATTCAAGGCTTTGGCGTTCGAATGGCCAGAATTTTTGGAGTTTAAACATGCGAATTGGAAAACTGGGGTCAGCCTTTATCGTCATAGCACTGCTTGCAGGCAGCCTGTATGCGTTTCGAGAACCTCTGAGTTTGGCCGTGGCCAAGCGCATCACAGCGCAGCGCATGGGCAGCGATCCCCTCAAAGATTTACCCGATGGATTGCACATCGCTGTGTGCGGAGCAGGCTCTCCCATGCCTGACGACAAGCGCGGCGGACCCTGTACCTTGGTCATTGCGGGCCAACAAATTTTTGTGTTTGACACTGGCAATACCAGTGCTCGCAATATCAATAAATTGGGATTCAATGCGGGCCTGATCCAGGGCATTTTTCTGACGCACTTTCACTCAGACCACATCGATGGCTTGGGCGAACTGCTGCTGCAGCGTTGGGTGTCCAATTCAAACGCACAGCCCGTTCCGGTTCATGGCCCTGAAGGTGTAGAAACCGTGGTCAACGGTTTCATGCAAGCTTATAGCCTAGACCGCGGATATCGGGTGGCGCACCATGGCGACGACATCCTTCCCAAAAGTGGCTTTGGTGCAAGCCCCAAAACATTTTCAGTGCAAGAAGAAAAGGCCACCTTGGTGTTTGAGAATGCAGACACCAAAGTCTTTGCGTTCAGCGTTTCGCACGAACCCATTCACCCCGCTGTGGGATACAAAATTGTTTACAAAGACCGCAGCATTGTGATCAGCGGCGATACCACCCCTTCTCCTCATGTCACTCGGGAGGCCCAAGGTGTGGATGTGTTGATTCACGAAGCCATGTCGATGGACTTGATGAAACTTCTGCAAGACGGCGCGAAAGAAGCCAAGCGCGGCAAGCTTGAACAGCTTATGAAGGACATCACCAATTACCACACCTCGCCCGTAGAAGCGGCGCAAATCGCGCAGCAAGCTCAGGTGTCCTATTTATTGCTCAATCACATTGCACCACCACTGCCTTTGCTAGGCTTGGTCGATGCATTTCTGAAGGGCACAGCGGATGTGTTTAAGGGCAAGATTCAAGTGGCCAAAGATGGCGATTTACTGAGTTTGCCTGCCGGCAAGAAAAGCATCGACGTGAGTCATCGCTTTTAAGTTTTGAATTTTAAATTTTGAACACCCTTAAAGATTGAAAAAGATTCATGCGTCAATTGCCTCAGATCAAAAACTTTCTTCGCACACCCGAAGAAAGATTTCAAAACTTGCCCGACTTTCCCTTCACGCCTCATTACACTGAAATTGGCGGCTTGCGCATTGCGTATATCGATGAAGGCCCCAGGGATGGCCCAGTGGTCTTGCTCATGCACGGTGAGCCTGCTTGGTCATTTCTTTACCGGAAAATGATTCCTGTGTTGGTCAATGCTGGCATGCGTGTGTTGGTTCCCGACCAAGTGGGTTTTGGTCGCACCGACAAACCCACCCAACGCTCAGACTACACCTACGAAAACCATGTGCAGTGGATGAGCGCTTGGCTTGAATCAGTGGATGTCCAAGACATCACCCTTTTTTGCCAAGACTGGGGCTCGCTCATTGGCCTTCGCATGGTGGCTGAAATGCCAGAGCGTTTTGCCCGCATTGCCTTGAGCAACGGCGGCTTGCCCACTGGCAATGAAAAAATACCCAAGGCATTTCACATCTGGCGCGCCTTTGCCATGTACAGCCCTTGGTTTCCCATTGGCAAAATTGTGCGCGCAGGTTGCGCACAAGGCCTGAGCGATGCCGCTGTGGCCGCCTACGACGCGCCCTACCCCAGCTCTAAATACGCAGTGGGTGCGCGGGTCTTTCCCACCTTGGTGCCCATTCATCCCAGCAACCCAGCGCGCCAAGCCAATGAGCGGGCCTGGGAGATGTACAAGGCTTGGACCAAACCCTTCATCACCTTGTTCAGCACACGCGACCCCGTGACCAAAGGCGGTGAAAAGATGTGGCAAAAAAGGGTGCCAGGTGCAGCGGGACAGCAGCACACCCAAATTCGCGGCGCAGGTCACTTTGTGCAAGAAGACAAAGGGGAAGAAGTGGCGCAGGCCTTGGTGGCGTTTGTACGCGCTTGATTTCAGTTGCCGTAATAAACGTATTCGTCAGACGGCAGGGTGGGCTGTCGAAGGTGTTTGTCGATGGCAATGGCCGCCTCGGCCATAGAGGGCCAGCTGGGCTTGACTTGCGTGGCATTGAAAGCCTCTAGCTCTTTTTTCAGGAGGGCCACACGCTCGGGCTCCTTGGCTGCCAAATTGGTTTGCTCCGTGGGATCGGCTGCAAGGTTGTAGAGCCAATCTTTTCTGGGGTTTTGCGTCACTTGCAATTTCCAATCGCCCTTGCGAATCACTCGATAAGAGTCAGTTCGCCAGAACAAAGATCGCTCAGGGCCCTTTTCTGTGGGCTTGGCCAATTGAGGCAAAAGATTGATGCCGTCCATCGGTCGATCGGTCGGCAGCTTGGTGCCAGTCGCCGCCGCCACAGTTGAAAAAATGTCCATGTGGTTGACAGGCAGTTGCGGTTTCACGCCCTTTGGAATGCCAGCTGGCCAACGCATGAACATGGGGACGCGAATACCGCCTTCAAAGAACGTGGCCTTCCAGCCCCGATACGGTTTGTTCAAACCATCGAGGCCAACGTAATGCGCGCCGCCGTTGTCACTGGTAAAAATAACCAGTGTGTTGTCGTCCAAGCCCTTGTCTTTCAGTGTTTTCATCAAGCGGCCAATGTTGCGATCTAGGTTGCGAACCATGGCCGCGTACACCCGCAGTGTGTGATCTTCTATGTGCGACAGTGCCTCATAGTCTTCTTTGGTGGCTTGCAAAGGTGTGTGCGGTGCTGTGTAAGCCAAGTAAAGAAAGAAAGGGTGATTGCGGTTAGCCTCGATGGCCTTTTCGGCCTCGTCTGTGAGGTAATCGGTGACATAACGCTTGGGCTTAAAGAGTTCGCTGTTGTTAAAGCGCATGCCAAAACTACCAGCAGCCCATTGAAATCTGTCAATGATGTCAAACGATTGCTGCGCGTTCACCACATTGGCATCTTTCTCTGGCAGGTACAAAGAGCTGGCATGTGGAAATGACAGAGATTCATCAAAGCCATGTTCGTAAGCCCTAAATTCAGGTGCATCTCCCAAATGCCACTTGCCCACATGCAGGGTTCGATAGCCTTGCCCCTTGAGCAATTTGGCCATGGTGATTTCCGAGCGTGGCAGACCCATGGTTTCGTAAGGGATCAGATCCTTTTCGCGATCGGCGTGATAGATGGCGTCGTGAAGCTGGTTGGGGCCCTTGTAGTGGCCAATGACCTTCATAAACTGCTTGGGCGTTGGGGTGAACTCAAAACCAAAACGAGTGGGATAACGGCCGGTCATCATGGCGGCACGTGAGGGCGCGCACGTGGCATTGCCCGAGTAACTGGTTTCAAAATTGGCACCTTGCTGCGCCAAACTGTTGATATGGGGGGTGGGCACTGTGCCCTGGGCCAAGCCTCCACCGTTCAAACTGATGTCGTTGTAGCCCAAGTCGTCGGCCACGATCAGAATGACATTGGGGGGTTTGACACCAGAACTGTTATGAGGGATGGCAGGATTGCTCGAAGGCAGGGTCCAGGTCACTTCTCTGTTGGGCTCGTGCTCTACCCTGACAAAGACTTTCACGAACCACAAAAGGACCTCTGCTCGACCGCCTTTGGCGTACAGTGAGCCCACCACCAAAACAAACGCAGCGATGAGGACTCCGAGAGCAATGGCAATTTTTTTCAGCATACGCAAAGCATGTTGGCAGTTTTCAGGTGTTTGAATACGAACTCTGCCAAGCTACTGACCCAGATCATAAAAAACCCTTTTAAAACAAGGCTGTCAAAGAAACATACATGAATGTATGGAAAATATAGCAAAATAAGCCATCACCGAGAAGCCCTCCAAAACCCTCGGTCCCCCTGAAAGAGTCTCATGTCCGAACTTGCAGTTAGAAAATTATTGGTTGATCTCACAACGCCCTTTGAACAACGCTGGTGTGGTGGAGATGCTTTCAAATCAGCTTTCTTCAATGCACTGTCTATGAGCTTTCCGGTTGGCGAGCAGTTTTTCATTGACTCCGTGCGTGAAGGTGCCAAGCAGTTGGACCCTGCCATGCGCGAAAAATTTGCAGCCGAAGTTCAGGGCTTCATTGGCCAAGAGGCCACACACCGCCGTATCCATTCTTTGTTCAATGGCCACATTGAGCTGCAAGGTTTTAAAAACATCATTGCTGAACGTTCTGCCAAGCGCATCAAAGCCAATGCAAACCAAAACGTGCGTCAACAATTGGCCGCCACTGCAGCCACCGAACACTTCACGGACATCTTTGCCGACTGGCTCTTAAGCCATTCCGAAATTTTTGAAGGCACAGAGCCCCGCCTCAGAACCATGTGGCAATGGCACGCTGCTGAAGAAGCCGAGCACCGCTGCACAGCCTTCGATGTTTACAAAGCCTTGGGTGGCAATGAAAAATGGCGCATCCGTATTTTTCATTACGTGACTTACACCTTCCTCACCGATGTGATGCTTCAAACCATGCACAACCTGTGGCGCGATGGCAGCCTGTTCCAACTCAGCACTTGGAAAAGTGGCTATCAGCTACTGCTTAGCAAAAACGGTTTGCTCAGAAGCAATTTTGGCCACTGGAAGGCCTACAAAAAAGCCGACTTCCACCCTGCTCAGCAGAGCGATGTGCTGTCACAGCAATGGCTGCAAAATAATACCAGCGCTTACAGCTTGGTGGGCCGCAGCAGCTGATATTGCTTTGAAGATCAGATCATTCCACAGTGATCTTTTCGTCTTTCACAATTTTGGCCATCGCGGGTATTTCCGTGCGCATCCATTGTGAGAACTGATCGGGGGTCATGGCTGAAGGCTCTGCTCCCAATGTTGTCAAACGTTCTTTGATTTCTGGAATGGCTGCGATGCGTTTGATTTCTGCATGCAGTTTGTCCACCACCGCTTTGGGTGTGCCTGCAGGTGCCAACAAACCTTGAAAGCTGCCCGTTAAAAAGCCAGGCAAGGATTCAGCGACGGTTGGCGTATCGGGCATTTGCGGATTGCGAGTCGAACTAGAAACCGCGATGAGCTTGATCTTGCCGGCCTTCACTTGCGGGTATGTGGCTACCATGCCATTGAACATCACATCCACTTGTCCACCGACCAAATCGGTGATGGCTTGTGCGCCGCCCTTGTAGGGCACATAGCCCCATTCAATGCCGTTGCGCTGCGCGTAAGTCACGCCTGCCAAATGTGAAGCACTCCCCATGCCAGCAGCCACTGCATAGTTAAGCTTGCCTTTTTGGGCTTTGGCGTATGCCACCAACTCGGCCGGCGTGTTGGCTGGTATTTTGCTGCTAACAGCCAGCAAGTGAGGCGAGTAAGCCACCATGGCCACGGGAGCAAAATCGTTCATGACATTGAACGGCAATTTGAACAAGGCAGGACTGATGACCAAGTTGCCCACGTCCATCAGTACCAAGGTGTAGCCATCGGGCGCTGACTTGGCCACTTGGTCTGCACCCAAATTGCCACTGGCACCAGGCCGGTTTTCGACCACCACGGGCTGGCCCCAGTTTTCTGTGATCTTTTGACCAAAGATTCGGGCCAACACATCGGAGGTACCGCCTGCAGGAAATGGCACCACAATTTTGATGGGCTTAGAGGGAAATGCAGCGGCGGTTTGAGCGCTAGCAGAAGGGCTCAACAGCATCGCAGTGACGGCGGTCACAGCAGTCACAGCGAAAGATAAATTTTTGAACATGACAATGATCCTTATTCGAGTTTGATGTTGGCCGCTTTAATCACTTGGGCCCATTTTTCAATTTCTGCTTTTTGAAAGCTCAGCACCTGCTCTGGTGACAAAGCTGAGGGTTGCATGCCTAGGCCTTTGATGCGATCTTGCATTTCGGGTGTTTGGATGATCTTGAGAATTTCAGCATGCAATCTGTCAACGATGGGTTTGGGTGTACCAGCGGGAGCAAACAAAGCTTGCCAAGACACCACTTCAAAACCTTGCGTACCTGGCCAACCCGATTCGGCCACTGTGGGCACATCGGTGAAAGCGTCTGTTAAGCGTCTGCCAGACGTGACGGCCAGCGCTCTCAATTTGCCACTTTGAATGTGCGCGCCTGCAACCACCGTGGTGTCAAACATGAAATCAACTTGCCCGCTCATCACGTCTTGAATAGCAGGCGCACTTCCCTTGTAAGGCACATGCGTGAACTTGACATCGCCCTTGAAGGCCAATAATTCTTGCGCCAAATGTTGGGATGTGCCATTGCCTGCCGATGCACCCGACAACTTGCCTGGATTGGCTTTGGCCGCTGTCATCAAATCGCGCAGCGTTTTATAAGGGCTGTTGGCTGCAACCACCAAAACCACAGGGTTGGTGCCATACAAATAGACAGGCGTGAAAGACTTGATCGGGTCATAGCCCAGTTTGGGATACAGGCTGATGTTGATGGCGTGTGAGCTGATGGTGCCGCCCAGCAAGTGATGGCCATCGGCGGGGGCGCGCGCTGCAATTTCAGATCCTACGCTACCACCTGCACCACCCTTGTTTTCAATGACCATGGTTGTACCCAGTGCCGCGCCCAATTTTTGGGACACCAAGCGCGCCAAAATATCGGTGGTGCCCCCTGCTGGAAAGGCAACCAAGTAATTGATCGGCTTAGAGGGCCATGCAGCCTGGCTGAAAGCAGTGGTCGTGAGCAAGCCTGAAGCGAGGGCGACAGACGTTTGCAAAAATTGACGACGTTGGGTCATGAGAGTCTCCTGATTGTTGTTGCGAGTTGGTATTTCAAGTAAATTTTCAAATGCGTTTATAAAATACGTTTTATAAATGCGTGTTTCAAGTAATCGGTGCAGGGTTGAACAAGACCATCGCGTTGTGCAGTTTCCAATGCTCCGCCCATGTTTGACGACCGCTGGCCACCTCCAGCAATAATTGAAACAGTTCCCAGCCGCCTTCTTCAATGGAAATTTCGCCATCGGCCACACGGCCAGCATTGAGGTCCATCAAATCGTGCCAGCGTTGGGCCAATTCAGTTCGGGTTGCCACCTTCACCACGGGACAAGCTTGCAAGCCATAAGGTGTGCCACGCCCTGTGGTGAACACATGCAGGTTCATGCCCGCTGCCAATTGCAAAGTGCCGCAAATAAAATCACTGGCAGGTGTGGCTGCAAACACCAAGCCCTTTTGATGTGGCTTGAGTTTTTCACCGGGAGACAGCACGTGTTGGATGGGCATAGAGCCGCTCTTCACAATCGAGCCCATGGCTTTTTCAACAATGTTGGACAAGCCACCAGCCTTGTTGCCGGGCGTGGTGTTGGCGCTTCGATCGGCTTGACCGCGTTCTAGATATTGGTCGTACCACGACAATTCACGAACAATGCTTTGAGCCACTTCCACACTTTGTGCGCGATGTGTGAGTTGCTCAACAGCGTCCCGCACCTCGGTGTTTTCGCTGAACATCACAGTGGCACCGGCTCTGACCAATAAATCGGTGGCAAAACCCACAATGGGGTTGGCTGTGACACCCGAAAATGCATCACTGCCACCGCATTGCACGCCCACCACCAACTCGCTGACAGAGACAGTTTCTCTTTGCCGTGCATTCAATCGGGCCAAATGCGGACGCGCGCTGTCAACAATGTGTTGCAACATGCTCATGAAACCCACATGCTGATCGTCTTGCAAACACACCGTGTGAGGGCCATCACTCTCGCCCTGATCGGGCATCAAGGGAAAACTGCCAGGCGGCAACAAGCGCAGGGGCGGTAACTTTTCACACCCCAAACTCAACACCAAAATCTCATTGCCAAAGTTGGGGTTGAGGCTGATGTTGCGCAGCGTTCTGATGGGAATGATGGCATCGGGCGCATCGATGGCCACGCCGCATCCGTAGGTGTGCTCAATGCCCACCACATCGTCGACATTGGGGTAAAGCGGTAACAATTCTTGCTTAATTTTTTGCACCGCTAAGTCGACCACACCGGCTACGCATTGAACCGTGGTGGTCACCGCCAAGATATTGCGGGTACCCACTGAACCGTCTGAATTGCGATAGCCCTCAAAGGTATAGCCCGTCAGTGCCTCGGCAGCAGGTACCTTGGCAGTAGCCATGGGCAAGTTGAGAAAATTTCGCACAGAAGGCATTTCGAGCAATCGCTCGTGCACCCAAGTGCCTGCTTGAATGTTTTGTTTGGCAATGCCAATGCTGACGTTGTAGCGCGTGACTGGCTCACCGGCCTTGATGTCGGTCAACGCCACTTTGTGGCCCTGAGGCACTGCGTTGATGAGCGTGATCAAAGGTGCATCTGAATGCTTTCTGACCTTGGTGCCCGCTTTCAATCCACCCGCAGTGACCACAATGGCCACGTTGTCGGCTTTGTGCATTGCGATGACGGGGAATTCAGAAGAATCCATAAAGCACTTTATTTAAAAACTTGGGATGGCTTGAATCCATCCCGAAGTGGGCCAGGAAAAATTTTCTGCACAGATTGAAAAGGCTTCTGTTACATTTCGATCGAATTGAAAAAAATGACATGTTGTCGTACAACCTAAATTATCCAAGACCAAGGCACTTTGGGCCCTAGTAGTTACCCCATGAACTCAAACACTGTCATCGTCGAAGAACCTCGCAAATCCAAAAGTTTGGCGATGCAATTGGTTGAAAAGATGTCCTTGCAAATTCGCGCAGGCCAGCTCAAGGTGGGGCAAAAACTGCCAACAGAAGCCGAGATCATGCGCAACTTTGGCGTCAGTCGAACCGTAGTGCGAGAGGCTATTTCTCACTTGCAAGCTTCTTTTTTGGTCGAAACTCGGCATGGCATTGGCACCTTTGTGTTGCCGCAGGAGCTCAGCCCTTCATTTCGCATCAGTGCCCATCAATTAGGCACTTTGCGTGACATCATTGCGCTCCTTGAATTCCGAATCAGCATTGAAACTGAGGCGGCAGCACTGGCTTCTCAGAGGAGGAATTCTGAGAATCTTGAAGAACTGCAAAATGCCATGAATGCTTTCCAGCAGGCCATAGCTGAAGGCCGAGATGCCGTTCAAGCCGACTTTTTGTTTCACCAAGAGATTGCACGAGCCACTCAAAATAAACATTTTCAAGAGTTGATGCACTCGCTGGGCACTGGCGCCATTCCGCGCGCTCGACTTGAAAATCCCTTGCCTGTCACCCCAGAGCGACTCGCCTATTTGAGGCGTGTGCACGAAGAGCACGAAAGTATTTTCAATGCCATTGCAGCCCAAGATCCTGAAGCTGCTCGCGCTGCCATGCGCACTCATTTGTCCAACAGCCGCGACCGACTGAAGAAAAGTGAAAGCGCTGTGCAATGAGCCCTCAAGCCCACCTAGGGTTTCTCCACTGATGGCCACCTGAACATCGGTTGTACGATGTCTTACTGGCATGTCCTTTTTCAGATTTAACGTCCTTTTTAATCGCCCATGAACACCACGCCCACCATCACCCGTCTGCAAGTGATTCCCGTTGCAGGCCGCGACGGCATGCTGCTCAACTTAAGCGGTGCCCATGGCCCTTTTTTCACACGCAACTTGATCATCCTGACCGACTCCAGTGGCAATACAGGCATCGGAGAGGTGCCAGGTGGCGAGAAAATTCGAAAAACCATTGAAGATGCCAAGCCTTGGATTGAAGGCCAAAGCATCGGCCATTACAAAAACTTGCTCAACTCACTGCAACTCAAATTTGCAGATCGAGATGCGGGGGGACGTGGAAATCAAACCTTTGATTTGCGCATTGCCATCCACGCCGTCACCGCCATTGAAAGCGCCCTCCTCGACCTCATGGGCCAGCACTTGGGCGTGCCAGTGGCTGCGCTGCTAGGCGAGGGACAGCAGCGCGCCAGCGTTCAAGTTTTGGGTTATTTGTTTTACTTGGCAGACCGCCAAAAAACAGACTTGCCCTATCACAGTGAACCCGATGCCAACAACGATTGGCAGCGATTGCGCCACGAAGAAGCCCTCACGCCAGAAGCCATTGTTCGCTTGGCCCAAGCCGCTCAAGACCGGTATGGCTTTCAAGACTTCAAACTGAAGGGTGGTGTCTTGCGGGGTGAAGAGGAAGTGGAGGCCATTGTGGCCTTGCACGAAAAATTTCCGGATGCTCGCATCACCCTAGACCCCAATGGTGGCTGGCTTTTGAAAGATGCCATTCGCTTGCTGCGTGATCACAGAAACACCATGGCTTACGCCGAGGATCCGTGTGGCGCTGAAGGCGTGTACTCCGGCCGAGAGGTGATGGCCGAGTTCAAACGTGCCACAGGCTTGCCCACCGCCACCAACATGGTGGCCACCGATTGGCGCGAAATGGCACACAGCATTCAATTGCAATCGGTCGACATTCCTTTGGCAGACCCGCATTTTTGGACCCTGCAAGGCTCTGTGCGAGTGGCGCAGTTGTGCCAAATGTACGACCTCACCTGGGGCTCACATTCCAACAACCACTTTGATGTGTCTTTGGCCATGTTCACCCATTGCGCTGCAGCAGCCCCTGGCAAAGTAACGGCCATTGACACCCATTGGATTTGGCAAGATGGCCAATACCTCACACAAGAGCCGTTGCAAATCAAGGGCGGCATGATTGAAGTTCCCACGCAGCCTGGCTTGGGTGTGAAGCTCAACATGGATGCGGTAGAAGCAGCGCATCAGCTTTATTTACAACACGGCTTAGGCGCTCGCAACGATGCCATGGCCATGCAATACCTCATTCCTGGCTGGACTTTTAACCCCAAGATGCCCGCTATGGTTCGCTAATTTCAACGCTCATTCAAAATCAATATTTCAATCTAGACCATCATGCAAGCCATTCACAACAAATTCAAAAAAGCGATTCTCAGTGGACAAAAACAAATCGGCCTGTGGTCGCATTTGTGCAGCCCCATCAGCATTGAAATTTTGGCAGACTGCGGCTACGACTGGTTGCTGCTTGACATGGAGCATTCGCCCAACGATTTAAGTGAAATCTTGGCTCAACTTCAAGCCATGAAAGGTGGAACCGCCACCCCCATCGTGCGCCCGCCTTGGAACGATATGGTGACCTTCAAGCGATTGCTAGACATTGGTGTGCAAAACTTGTTGGTGCCCTACATTCAAACCGAAGAAGAAGCCCGCAATGCAGTGGCTTACACCCGCTACCCACCGCATGGCGTTCGTGGCTATGCGGGCGCACCCAGAGCCAGCAACTATGGTCGCATCAAAGACTATGCGCACCACAATGCCGAAGAGTTGTGCTTGTTGCTTCAAGTGGAGACGCTGCAGGGCTTGGATAATTTAGAAGCCATTGCCAATGTGGAGGGCGTTGATGGTGTGTTCATTGGCCCGGGCGATTTGTCTGCGGCGCTGGGTCACCTGGCCAATCCCAAGCACCCCGATGTGTTGAAAGCGATTGACGATGCCATTGCCCGCATCAAAGCCTGCGGCAAAGCGCCAGGCATTCTCACAGGCGATGAAGCCTTGGCCCAACATTGTGTGGCGCAAGGTTGTTTATTTGTGGCTGTGGGCGCCGATCAAAATGTATTGCGTGACAGTGCAACAGCACTTGCACAAAGATTCAAAAGCTAACACTGCCTTCACAAATTTGACCTCACGACGATCATGCACAACCCGCCCGCCAGCCCACTGAAGTTTCCTCGCCTTCTGCTCACCGGAGCAGGTGGCCATCTGGGCAAAGAACTCAGGCCACGTCTCAAGTCCTATTGCGATGTTTTGCGCGTGAGTGACCGAAGCGAATTAGGCGTCAGTGCACCCGGTGAAGAAATCAGGCCGGCCTCATTGGAAAACAAAGAACAAATGATGGACCTTCTAAACGGCGTAGATGCTGTGGTCCACATGGGCGGCGTATCCACCGAACAGCCTTGGGATCCTATTTTGGCCAGCAACATTGTGGGCATGGTCAATTTGTATGAAGCAGCACGCTTGCAAGGCACCAAGCGCATCGTGTTTGCAAGCTCCAACCACGTCACGGGCTTTTACCGGCAAGACGAAGTGGTGAATTCCAAAATGCCGGTCAAGCCCGATGGTTTCTACGGCCTGTCCAAAGCATTTGGCGAAGACTTGGCTGAAATGTATTGGGCCCGCTGGGGCATTGAGACCGTGAGCGTTCGAATTGGTTCTTCTACTGCAGAACCCAAAGACCGTCGCATGCTGGCAACCTGGCTCAGCTTTGATGATTTGGAGCGTTTGGTGGTGGCGGCACTCACAGCACCCATCGTGGGTCACTCCATCATTTATGGCATGTCTGACAATCAAACAACTTGGTGGGACAACACGCATGCCAAACACATCGGCTATCGTCCACTCGACAGCTCAGATAGGTTTAAAAATGCAGTAGAAGCAAGGCAACCTAGCATCGACAGCCAAGACAAAGCCGCCATCTATCAAGGCGGAGCCTTTGTGAAAGCTTCGCCGCACGGTTAGTTTCCAGTTATGAAGCCGCTTCAATTTGTTGCCATTGGAGAATGCATGTTGGAAGTGCAGGCCAATGGTTTTGGCCCATCAGTGCTTTCATATGGTGGCGACACCTTCAATACCTCTGTGTACTTGCGGCGCTGTTCAGCACCAGACAAGATTGAAGTGAGCTATGCCACGGGCCTGGGCACAGACCACCTCAGCCAAACACTGCGTCAAGAATGGGCAAAACTGGGCCTCAACTTAAACACCGTGGAATACATTGAAGGCAGATTGCCAGGCATGTATTTGATTGAAACCGATTTAAACGGCGAACGCACTTTTCATTTTTGGCGAGAAAGCAGTGCAGCCCGCGCGTATTTTCAAGCCTCTGTCACCGCCCTCGAAAAGAATTTGAACCAGTTTGATTGCCTTTACTTCAGCGGTATTTCAGTGGCCATTTTGGATGCTACTTCGCGTACCCGACTGTTTGCATTGCTAAAGCAAGCAAGGCTCAATGGCTGTCGTGTTGTGTTCGACAACAACTTCAGGCCCAAGCTCTGGCCTGATCGCATACTGGCGCAAGAGGTTTATCGTCAAGCTTTTGCAGCTTGTCATACCGCCATGATCACTTTGGACGATCATCAAGCTGTGTTTGATTTCAGCTCCTTAGAAGAAGCTTTGGTGCACGCAAAAAGTTTGACCATCCCTGAGCTTGTGATCAAACGAGGGGCTGAACATACTTTGGTGAGGCCAGAGATGGACAAGCAATGGTTCAGCATTCCCACACTCAGCGTAAAACAGGTCATTGACACAACCGCTGCGGGCGATGCCTTTGCAGCAGCCTATTTGAGCCGACGTCTGTGCGGTGCCAGCGCCCAAAATGCGGCCACCTTTGGCAATGCCGTAGCAGCAAGAGTCATTCAATACAGGGGTGCGCTGATCCCTGAAGAAGCACTGCAAGACCTCATTTCCAGTCCGGTTTATTGATAAATATCAACAAAATCAATAACTTATATATTTAGCACTCCCTATAAGAGAGTGCTAAAATCCGATCTATTATGGAAAGGAGTTCTGGTATGACAAACCTCGCTGGATCCCTCGACACGGCACTCACCCTGAAAAACCCATGGGCCGTTGTGCCCTCGTTGGGTCACCTCGATGCGTACATTTCTGCGGTCAACCGCATGCCCATGCTCACCCCAGAGCAAGAGCAGGAGTTTGCCCGCAAACTGAAAAACGAAAATGACTTGGAATCAGCCAGTAAGTTGGTGCTCTCGCACTTGCGCGTGGTGGTTTCAGTGGCACGCCAATACTTAGGCTACGGCTTGCCCCACGCCGACCTCATTCAAGAAGGCAACATCGGCTTGATGAAAGCCGTGAAGCGCTACGACCCCGATCAAGGCGTGCGCTTGGTGAGCTACGCCATGCATTGGATCAAGGCCGAAATTCACGAGTACATCTTGAAGAACTGGCGCATGGTGAAGGTGGCCACCACCAAAGCACAACGCAAATTGTTTTTCAACCTGCGCTCTATGAAGCAAGGCCTCAAAGCCGAAGCTGATGAAGCCACAGGCACGCATCGCGACACCCTCACCTCTGCGCAAATTGACAGCATGGCCAAAGACCTGAACGTCAAGCGCGAAGAAGTGATGGAAATGGAAACGCGCATGTCGGGCGGCGATGTGCTCCTAGACCCCGCCCCTTCAGAAGACGGTGAAGTAGCCTATGGCCCCATCGCCTACTTGGCCGATGCGCACCACGAACCCACAGCCATGATTGAGGCGCATCAGCGCGACCTGATGGCCAGCGATGGCATTGCCAACGCCTTGGCATCACTTGACGAGCGCAGCCGCAGAATTGTGGAAGAGCGTTGGCTCAAGGTGAACGACGACGGCTCAGGCGGCCTGACCCTGCACGACTTGGCCGATGAATTTGGCGTGAGCGCCGAGCGCATTCGCCAAATTGAAGTGGCGGCCATGAAGAAGATGAAAGCAGCTTTGACGGCCTACGCTGAGGCTTAAGTTAACTTAACCTAACTTAACTTACTTCAACAACAACTTGAAGTCATCAGCCAGGGCTTGTGCGCCCATGCCATAGCGGTTGAACAAGCGCACCCTGCCCTGCGTGTCAAAGGTGTAGCTGCCAGCAGAATGGTCCATGGTGTAGCTGGTCGGTGTTTTGCCTTCCACCCGCTTGAAATAAATTTTGAACTCTTTGGCAATGGCTGGCAGTTGCTCTTGGGTGGGCCTCAAGGCCACAAAGCTGGCATCAAAGTTCTCGACATATGCCTTCAACAATTCGGTGGTGTCGCGCTCAGGGTCAACCGTGACAAACACGGCTTGCAACTTATCGCCATCAGCGCCAAGCAAGCGCTTGACCTCAGCCAACTCTTGCATGGTAGTGGGGCACACATCGGGACATTGGGTATAGCCAAAAAACACCACCACCAACTTGCCTTGAAAGTCTTTGAGCTTGCGCACCTGGCCATTTTGATCGGGCAAATTAAGCTCTTTGGCGTAATCGGCGCCCGTGATGTCTACACCCTTGAACGCGGGCTTGAGATCTTTGCAGGCTGTTAGGTTGATTGACAAAAAGACCAACGCCAAGGCACTCAAAAATGTCAAAGTACGCCCAGAAAAAAATGTGCTGTTGAACATAAATAGCTTCGTATGTTTTAAAACAGATAGTGATCGATCAACAAAGCAGCAAACAACACACTCAAATGGATGAGCGAAAACTTGAAGGTTTTGCGCGCCAGCTCGTCTGAGTAATTGCGCCACAAAGCCCAAGCATAGCCAATGAACATGACACTCAAAATAAGGGCTGCAGCAAGGTAGAGCCAAGAGCTCATGCCATAGGCAAAGGGCATCAGGCAAGAAGCCATGAGCACAAAGGTGTAAAGCAAAATTTGAAGTCGAGTGAACTCATTGCCATGCGTCACGGGCAACATGGGCAAGCCCGACTTGCGATAGTCTTCCACGCGGTACAAAGCCAGCGCCCAAAAATGGGGCGGTGTCCACAAGAAAATAATCAAGAAAAGAATGAGCGCCTCAGGGCCCACATCGTTGGTCATGGCCGCCCATCCCAACACGGGCGGCATGGCGCCTGATGCACCACCAATCACAATGTTTTGCGGTGTGAGTGGTTTCAAAATGACGGTGTAAATGATGGCGTAGCCCACAAAGGTGGCGAAGGTCAGCCACATGGTGAGCGGGTTGACCGCAAAATACAAAATAACCGAGCCGATGCTGCACAACACGGCAGAAAACAACAAAGCTTGCATGTCGCTCAGCTGGCCTTTGGCCGTAGGGCGCCAAGCCGTGCGCTTCATTTGAGCGTCAATGCTTTTTTCAATCAAGCAATTGAATGCAGCGGCAGCACCTGCCACCAACCAAATGCCCACACAGGCCACAAAGCCTAACCAAACTTCGGCCCAAGAAGGCACGCCTGGCACCGCCAAGACCATGCCAATGAGGGCGCAAAACACAATGAGTTGCACCACGCGTGGCTTCATGAGCGCGTAGTACTGGCGCCAAGGTGAGCCAGCTTGTAATTCGGCAGCGGTGCTCATGCGGCAGGCCTTCTTGTCAAAATAATCATGTTCATTGTCAGTGCGTTTTGCTTCGGCTCAGCATGTAGGTGAGTGTCATCATGATGGCACCAGCACCCCCCGTGTGGGCCACGGCGGCCAACAAGGGCCAGTCGAGCACCACGTTGGACAGGCCGGTAATGAGCTGAAGTGTTAAGAATACATAAAGAAGGCGGGTGAGGCCCGGTAGAACCTTGGCTTTTTTAAATTGCCACACCATGAAAGCCGCAAAAGAGAACACCACCAAGGCCATGAGCCGGTGCACAAAGTGAATGGACACCAATGCCTCAAAGGGCAGCAACTGACCCGCTGCATCCATGCCAAGGCTGCGCCAAATTTGAAATCCTTGCAAATTCCAAGCAGGCCACCACTGGCCATTGCAATCGGGAAAGCCGTCGCAGGCCAGCACTGCATAGTTGGTGCTTACCCAAGCGCCCATCGCAATTTGCAAGGTGAGCAACGCAGCGGCAATCCAAATCAGTTGGCGGTGAAGCGGGGCAATGGCTTGGCGTTGTGATTCTGGCTTCCACGCCACTTGCGCAGACAACAACACCAACAAGCCAATGCCACCCAGCAGGTGCAAGGTGACAATGGCAGGAAACAGTTTCATGGTGACAGTGAGTGCGCCAAACGCGCCCTGCATGCAAACCCAAAACAAGGTGAGCCACGCCCAAAATGGTTTGACTTGCCAAGCGCCATTGAAACTAAATTGACCCTTCCAACGCTGCCACGTGCTGCTGATGGCCAAGACCAAAATAAGGAAGCCCACCGCCGTAGCCAAGTACCGATGAATCATTTCAATCCATGCTTTGCTGTGCGTCACAGGACCTGTGGGCATGGCAGTTTGAGCAGCATCGATGTGAACCACAGCCCCGATCGGACTGGCACTGCCATAACAGCCGGGCCAATCTGGGCAACCCAAACCAGAATCGGTGAGGCGAGTGAAGGAGCCAAACAACACCAGGTCAAAGGTGAGAAACAAAGTGAGCACAGTCATGGCGCGCAATTTGGCATTGACCGGATTGTGCCGATGGCGGTACAAAGTCCACACCAAGGGCAGCAGTGCAATGAGCACGCCCATGCCCAGCAAACGCAGGGTGGGTGAGAGGTTGTACAGGTCGACTTCGGTCATTTTTTAACGGCCTGGTGTGTCCCAAAATGCAGAAGCGCGCAAGAGTCGGTCTAAGTCTTTTTTGGCATTGGAAGCAGCACTCAAATCAATGCCTGGCGGAAAGCGCATCATCCAGTTGCCCATGGGGTCAACCACATACAAATGCTCTGGCAATTGACGGCCTGCTGCAGGCTGCAACCATTCAGCAAGACTTTGCGCATTGACACGCAAAACTGTGGCTTGCGACAGTGCTGGCAAGAGCTTCTCGTCAACCGGAGCATCGCCGGTGGCCAACCAAACCCAATCAATTCGGTCTTTTTCTTTACCCAATGACTCGCGCAATTGGCGCTGAAAATACAAATGCTTTTGGCAGGTTTCGTTGCATGTCGCATCGGCCACACTGACCAACAGCCACTGGCCTTTGAGTGAACTGAAGGGAACTTTTTCGCCACTGAGTTTGGTGGCTTCAAGGGCTGGCAAGGTGCGCTGGGGGTCAATCAGTTCGCCATGGTTGCGCCGGCCCTCGGGGCGAACAACATAGTAAGTGAAGTACGACGCAATCACGGGGGATGCGCACACCAACAACACGGCCAGCATTTTCCAACGCCCTGCTCGCGTGCGCTTTTCATCGGCCAAGACCACCTCCGAGGGGTTGGGCATGTCGTGCACGGTCAAGCCCAAGGGCGCGTCCTTCCATGGACCTTGCTCAGCGGGGGGCAATGGCTTTGGGTTTAGCTTTGGATTTGAGACGGGGTCGGACAATTTGGAACCAGACATAAAGCAATGCAATCAAAAGTGCCAAACCAAACCATTGGAAGGCATAACCGTAGTGTTTCTGAACACCTGTAGCGACCTGAGGCCATTCACGCAGCAAGCCTTCAGAGGCAGAACCCACTTGAACAACTGAGATTTCCAACAAAGGCAGGCCGGTCTCAATGCGAAAATCTTGCAAGTCTAGATTTTGCCGTATTACGGCCTTGGCCTCCTCGCCCAGCGCGTAAAGCTTGGATGGCGGCAAGGCTATCAAGCCTTGGAGCGAGACCACACCTGAAGGCGTTTGAATGGCCGGTAAGCGTGTGCGGTCGATGAAATCTCGGCCCACCCAGCCGCGCTGCACCAAGACCACAGCACCCGTGGCTTGAACCTTAAAGGGAGTGAGCACATAAAAACCTGGCCGCGCATTCATTTGGCGGTTGTCCAAAAAGACGGTGTGTTTGTCGATCCATTCGCCGTCTAGTTGAACGGGTCGATGCAACAAATCAGCGCGCTTTCCCTCTGTGTCTTGCTGAGCACCTAAAGCAGCACCATCCAAGGCTGGCATTTGGGCCTTTTGTGAGATTTGTGCCTGCCAATCGAGCTTGGTTTGCGCCCTGCCCAATTGCCAAAAACCCAAAGAACATGCAATGGCCACGCACACGGACGCCAACAAGAACCACAGTACCAATTGAAGGTGTGTGTTCTTTTGCAATGGCGCTGACAATGCTGACCAACTCATCCGATAATTCCATCCATGAAAATCATTGTTGCACTTGCCTTTTTTGGCATTCTGGCCAGCCTAGCCTCCGCCCTTTTTTACATGATGCGGGGCGGCGTTAAAAACCCATCTGATGCCGCGGAGGGTGAAGCTGTCTCATCACCGCCCAAAGGCAACATGGTGAAGGCCTTGGCATTTCGTGTGGGCTTGTCGATTGTCCTCTTTATTTGTATCTTGATTGCCTGGCAAATGGGTTACATCCAACCCTCTGGCATACCGGCGGGTGCATAAATTCAGACCTTCACAGAGCCACTCACAAAAAAAGCGCCCTTGGGCGCTTTTTTTGGGGCCAAGCCTGATTACATCCAGTAAACCAAGATGTACAAGCCCAACCAGACCACGTCCACAAAGTGCCAGTACCAAGCTGCACCTTCAAAGCCGAAGTGACGGTCTTTGGTGAAGTGGCCTTTTTGCAAACGCAAAGTAATGAACAACAACATGAGCATGCCCACAAACACGTGGAAACCGTGAAAGCCTGTAAGCATGTAGAAGGTGGAGCCATACACACCAGAGCTGAGCTTCAAGTTCAAGTCGCCCCATGCGTGGGCATATTCGTAGCCTTGAACGAACAAGAAGATCAGACCCAACAACACCGTCATCCACATGAACTTGATTGTTTTGCTGCGGTCACCGTGTTGCAAGGCGTGGTGAGCAATGGTCAATGTCACGCCAGAAGTCAACAACAAAGCCGTGTTGATGGTGGGCAACCAGAAAGGTCCCATGGTTTGGAAAGGCTCGACAATGCCAGCAGGCGATGCTGTGGCGCCAGCGGCCACAGAAGGCCACACGGCTTTGAAGTCAGGCCACAAAAGAGCGTTTTCCAAGCCGCCCAAAGCAGGCAGGGAGTGTGAGCGAGCCCACCACAAAGCTGTGAAGAAGGCACCAAAGAACATCACCTCTGAGAAAATGAACCAGGTCATGCTCCAACGGAAAGACAAGTCGATTTTGCGGCTGTACATACCGCCTTCGCTTTCGCTGATGGCGTCACTGAACCACTGGTACAAAACAACCAACCACCAAATCAATCCTGCGAACAGCGAATACTTGCCCCACTCTTCACCATTGATCCATTGGCCAGCGCCCAAGATCACCAAGAACAAGCCAAACGCGGCCATGACCGGGTGGCGTGATGCATGGGGAACGTAGTAGTAAGGCGTTGCGCCGTGTGATGTAGAACTCATGCTTGCTCCTGCTCTCTCTTAAACCAAATCTGTCTCAATAAATTACAAGGTGATGGGCTGTGCCACCACCCAATTGACGAGGGCGATTAAGCCCACCACAAAGATCAATGCCAAACACAGTCCCACCACCAACACATGGAAGGGGTTGAGCTTGGCCATGTCTTCTTGGCCTTCACTGTTTTTTCTCAAACCAATAAAGGACCAAAGCACCGCTTGAACGGTGCGGAAAAATGGCATTTGACTGCTGCTCATGAGCCCACCTTGGATGAGAACAAAGCAGCAGGTACAGCGGCCACCGGTGTGGAAGCTGGTGCAGGGGGTGTTTTGCCACCCACCTCAAAAAATGTGTACGACAAAGTGATGGTGGTCACATCTTTGGACAACTTGGGATCAATCACAAAGGCAACCGGCCATTCTTTCTTTTCACCAGGCTCCAAGGTGTATTGGTTAAAGCAAAAACACTCCATTTTGTTGAAGTGAGCTGCTGCCTGATTGGGTGCATAACTGGGAATGGCTTGTGCAGCCATACGCCTGTTTTGCACATTTTGAAACTGGTACATCACCGTGGTGAGCTCACCGGGGTGAACTTGCACTGAACTCTGCGCAGGCTTGAAGTCCCAAGGTCCACGCGAATTGGCATCAAACTCGACTGTGATGGTGCGCGAATAATCAACCTGTGTGTTGCTCGGCTTTACATCTTTGCCCGTGACACCATTGCCGGGCACTTGGCGCTCTGAGATCGACAGGATGTTAATGCCCGTCATTTCGCAGATGTGTTTGTAGATGGGAATGAGCGCATAACCAAACGCAAACATGCCGGCCGCAACAATGGCCAGCTTGCTCACCATTTTGATGTTTTCGCGGTACAGACTCATATTGCTTTTTTGTTTGGACAAGGTGCTTAACGAGAAGTCAGCACAAGCATCTTGACCAGAAACCCCAAAAAGAAAACCAAAGCCACAGAGGCCAAGATAAGGCCCAAGCGTGTGTTGCTTTTCTTTTGTTCAGGGGTTGCGGCCATGGTGCATTGTTTCCAAATTAACCAATCACGCGGGTTGCCGTGGCATCCAGCTTGGGTGGGTTTTCAAATGTGTGGAAAGGTGCAGGAGAAGGAACTTCCCACTCCAAACCTTCTGAAGCTTCCCAAGGCTTTTGGGGTGCTTTTTCGCCTTTGCCGCGCATGCAAGGCAAAACCACGAACAAGAAGAAGTAAACCTGTGCAAAACCGAACAAGAAACCGCCCACAGAGGCCAGCGCATTGAAATCGGCAAACTGCATGGGGTAGTCGGCGTAGCGACGTGGCATACCAGCCAAGCCCAAGAAGTGCATCGGGAAGAAGGTGATGTTAAAAGAGATCAGTGACCACCAGAAGTGAATCTTGCCACGGCCTTCGTTATACATCACACCGGTCCACTTAGGCAGCCAGTAGTAAGCACCCGAGAACATGGCGAACAAAGAACCCGCAACCAACACGTAGTGGAAGTGCGCCACCACGTAGTAGGTGTCTTGCAGCTGAATGTCGATAGGCGCCATGGCCAAGATCAAGCCAGTGAAGCCGCCCATGGTGAACACAAAGATGAAGCCAATTGCAAACAACATGGGTGTTTCAAAGGTCATGGAGCCGCGCCACATGGTAGCAATCCAGTTGAAAATTTTCACAGCGGTAGGCACTGCAATCAGCATGGTGGCGTACATGAAGAACAACTGGCCCGTCACAGGCATACCGGTTGTGAACATGTGGTGAGCCCACACGATGAAAGACAAAATGGCAATAGAAGAAGTGGCGTACACCATAGAGGCATAACCGAACAACTTTTTGCGAGAGAAAGCTGGAACCACCTGGCTGATGATGCCGAAGGCCGGCAAGATCATGATGTACACCTCGGGGTGACCGAAGAACCAGAAGATGTGTTGGTACATGACGGGGTCGCCGCCGCCAGCTGGATTGAAGAAGCTGGTACCGAAGTGACGATCAGTGAGCGTCATGGTGATGGCGCCCGCCAACACAGGCATCACGGCAATCAACAAGTAAGCGGTAATGAGCCAAGTCCACGCAAACATAGGCATCTTCATGAGCGTCATGCCAGGGGCACGCATGTTCAAGATGGTGACGATGATGTTGATAGAGCCCATGATGGAAGAGGCGCCCAAGATGTGCAATGCAAAAATACCAGCGTCCATGGAAGGACCCATTTGCAAAGTCAGGGGTGCGTACAAAGTCCAGCCTGCAGCAGGCGCGCCACCGGGCATGAAGAATGATCCCGCCAACATCACAGCTGCAGGAATCATGAGCCAGAAGCTGAAGTTGTTCATGCGCGCAAAGGCCATGTCGGATGCGCCAATTTGCAGCGGAATCATCCAGTTGGCGAAGCCCACAAAGGCCGGCATGATGGCGCCGAACACCATGATCAGGCCGTGCATGGTGGTGAGTTGGTTAAACAACTCAGGATTGACCAGCTGCAAACCAGGTTGGTACAACTCGACGCGAATCAGCAACGCCAAGATACCGCCAATCATGAACATGGCAAAGCTGAACAACAAATACAAAGTACCGATGTCTTTGTGATTGGTTGCGTACACCCAGCGGCGCCACCCAGTGGGGGCACCGTGATGGTCATGGTCGTCATGACCGTGGGCTTGATCGTGAGGATGGAGAACAGCACTCATCTTTGATTCCTTTAAATACTCTTAAAAGTACTTGATTACTTGCGTGCAGCCAGCACTTCTGCTGGTTGAACGACTTGCCCAGTTTTGTTGGACCAATTGTTTTTGGTGTACGTGATCACAGCCGCAATTTCGGTATCTGACAACTGCTTCCATGCGGGCATGGCTTGGTTGTTTTGACCATTCAGCAAAACTGCAATTTGTTTGGACTTGTCGGCATCCAAGACAACGGCGGAACCGTCCAATGCCTTGATAGCGCCAACAGCTTTACCAGCAGCCTGGTGGCAAGCCACGCAGTTGGCTGCATAAACTTTTTCACCGCGCTTGAGTGAATCTTCGAGCGTCCAAACTTTGCTGGGGTCATCGGCTTTGGCAGCCATTTTTTTCTTTTCGTCATCAACCCACTTGGAATAATCTTCAGCCGACAAGACCTTCACATTGATAGGCATGTAGGCGTGTTCTTTGCCGCACAACTCTTGGCACTGGCCGTAGAACATGCCAGTTTTTTCAGCGCGGAACCAGGTGTCGCGCACAAAGCCAGGAATAGCATCTTGCTTAATGCCAAAGGCGGGCACAGCAAAGGCGTGAATCACGTCATTGGCAGTGGTGATGATGCGGATTTTTTTGCCCACGGGGACCACCATGGGGTTGTCCACCTTGAGCAAATAGTCGTAGCCTGATGGCTTGCCAGTGTTGGACATTTCGCGCTGAGCGTTGTCCAAAGTAGAAATAAATCCAATGCCCTCGCCTTCACCCTTGATGTAGTCGTAGCCCCACT
>Ga0214921_10001174_pt1 | contig 45351 bp, 37 predicted proteins | sample LL1505_MetaG_FD_177992 | JGI IMG/M metagenome (GOLD analysis project Ga0214921, IMG submission 177992) | Freshwater microbial communities from Lake Lanier, Atlanta, Georgia, United States - LL-1505 | ecosystem: Environmental > Aquatic > Freshwater > Lake | place: USA: Georgia | collected...
CACCACCTCGCCGATCAGCTCCGCGATCGCCGGGTCGCGCGTGAGCACGCGGGAGAGATTCGTGAGTGGCCCGAGGGCCACGAACGTCACCTCCCGCGGATAGGCATGAAACGTCTCCCAGATCACTTTTTCCGAGACATGCCCGCTGTGCAGCCTGGCCACGGGCAGATCGATGCCCCCCAGGCCGTCGGGCCCGTGCATGTTGAAGGGCTTGGCCGGCCAGACGGTGTCGGTGGGTGCGGTGCCGAGCCGGGGCAGCCGTGGCGGGTCGAGGAGCCCCACGAGCGTCTGGAGGTTGGCCGTCGCCTGCTCCGGGGAGACATTCCCGCCGCTGGCCGTCACGGCCACGACCTCGAGCCGGGGGTCGAAGAGGGCGATGGCGAGCGCCACGGCGTCGTCGATGCCGGGATCGATGTCGAGAATCACCTTGCGGGGCACGTGGATTTTCCTGGGGATGTACGCTGAAATGGTATCCGAAACCACCTTCCCGCGGCACGAACACCTCGCCACTGGCTCATTCCCTTGTCGACCTCGTCCGACACCTCCGCCCTGCTCGCTGCCAGCACCGCTCGGCTGGCCGCAGGCACGCATGCCTCGCGGGCCGAGACGGCAGCCCTCGTCGATGGGGTTCTCGCGGGCACGACCGATCTCCCGGCCTTCGGCCGCTGGCTCGTGCAGCTCGCCGACCGCGGCGAATCGGCCGCCGAGATCGCCGGCGTGGCCGATGCCTTGCGGGCCCGGATGCGGCCCGTCGTCCACACGCTCCCCACAATCGCCGACACCTGCGGCACGGGCGGAGACGGCTCTGGCACGTTCAACATCTCCACAGCGGCGGCGATCGTGGCAGCGGCCGCGGGCCTGCCTGTGGCGAAGCATGGCAACCGGGCCGTTTCGAGCCGCACCGGGTCGGGCGACGTGCTCGAGGCGCTCGGTGTCGCGATCGCTGCCGAGCCTGGCGTGTCGGCTGCCTGCCTGCGCGAGATCGGCTTCTGCTTCTGCCTCGCGCCGGTCCATCATCCGGCGATGGCCACGGTCGGCCCGCTGCGCCGCGCGCTCGGCCGGCCCACTGTCTTCAACCTCGTCGGCCCGCTTTGTAATCCGGCGCACGCGACGGTGCAGGTGATCGGCGTGGGCCGGCCGGCGGTGCGCGAAGCGATGGCCGAGGCGGCCTTCGCGCTCGGCGCCACACGCGTGCTCGTCGTCTCAGGCACGATCGCCGGCGATGACTCGCAGGCGTTCGACGAGGTGAGCCTGTTCGGGCCGACCGACGTGATCGACGTGTCGGCCGCGGGCACCGCACGGTTTCGCTGGACACCCGACGATTTCGGGATCGCCACGCGGCCCGCCGCCGATCTGGCCGCCCTCGCGGTCGACGGCCCGGCGGAGAGCGCCGCCCTGATCCGGTCGGTGCTCGCGGGCGGCCCTGGGGCGGCGCGTGAGATCGTGATCCTCAACGCCGCCGCCGTCCTGTGGGCAGCGGGGAAGGCCGATACGCCTGCCCTGGCGGCGAGCCTGGCTGCCGCCGCGATCGACTCCGGCCATGCGGCCGAAAAACTCCGACAGCTCTGTGTCGGCCCCAACCCGGCTCCGTAGAATCATCGGACCGATGTCCACCACGCCAGTCTCCCACACGATGCCCGAACCCGTGCTCCTTGCACAGCTCGACGACCTCGTCCATCGAGGGCGCGTGCGGCTGGATCGAGCCGAGCGTGAGGCACTCGCCCATGCGTTGGCCGAGATTCCGTGTCAGTCGCTTGAACTCTTCGGGTCGCGAGTGGCAACCGGCAGCCGTGGAGGCGACATCGATGTCCTCGTGCTGACGTCCGAGCCGGCATTTCAGACCGCACGCCGCATCACGACGCGATTTTTCAGCCGGTGTGAGGAGCGCATCGATGCGGTCGTCATCGATCCAGAGAGTGCATCGGCCGCGGAAGCGGATTTTCTGGCCCGACTGACACGCGTGCCCCTCTTCTGAGGATTCCCCGGTCATGATCGAGCCACTCCTCGCCGAATCGCTCGCCAAGCTTCGAGCGGCTCTCGATCTCGTCTTCGCGTCGGCTGAAGCCTACGCACCCTTTGAGCCGGCTCGTGCCTACTCGCCGAAGGAGCGCGAGCCGTACGACGCCTTCGCCGACCGATACCTGCGCGCTTTCGAGTCGAGCCTCAAGTTCTTCAAGACGTGGGAACGCGTTCGGGAAGCCGCTGCATCCGAGACGTTTCGCGACCTTCTCTTGCGCATGGAGAAGCTCGGGATCATCAGCAATCGTGAACGATGGATCAGTCTGCGCGACCTGCGGAATCGAGTCGTGCACGACTACCTGCCGGGGGAACTGGCGGTTTTGTACGAAGCGATCCTCATCGACGCCGTACCCGAGTTTCGGCGACTCGCTCGAGAAGCGACGAGCCGCGTCGCTGATGAATCTTAGGTAAGCGGCACGACGAGGCCGTCATACGCGAGCTCCACGCCTGCCGGCAGCCGGGCCGAGACCGCGGCGTGCTCGATGTCGTGTGACATGTGCACGAACAGCGTGCGGCGGGCCCCCACACGGGCGGCCACGGCCAGCGCCTCGTCGAGCGAGAGGTGCGTGGGATGCCGCTCCGGCCGCAGGCAGTCGAGCACGAGCGTGTCGAGGCCCCCGAGCAGGGGCCATGTCTCGTCGGGAATCTGGTTCGTGTCGGTGCAGTAGGCGAGATTCCCGAACCGGAAGCCGAGCACGTCGAACACGCCGTGCCGCAGCCGCAGCGGCGTCACGCGGGCCCCAAGCAGGTCGAAGGGCGCGGTCGAGATCCGCTCGAACGTGATCTTCGGCACACCGCCCCCGGGCACGGCCATCGGCTCGAAGGCGTAGTCGAAGGCCCGCCTGATCCGTCGCTCCACCCGCTCCTCGCAGTACACGGGCACCGGCCCGCCCGACCGGTAGCAGACCGGCCGGATGTCATCGAGGCCGTACACATGGTCGACGTGGTCGTGCGTGTAGAGGATTACCTGCACGGAGCCGATCCGCTCCCGCAAGAGCTGCCGCCGCAGGTCGGGCGTGGTGTCGATGAGGAGCGTGCCCTCCGGCAGGCCGAGGACCACGCTCGTGCGGGTGCGGTCGTTTCGCGGATCGGTGCTCGTGCATGTCGCGCACCCACAGCCGACGATCGGCACGCCCACGCTCGTGCCCGTGCCGAGAAACACGAGTTGCCCGGCGAGGCTGCGAACCGTCTCTGCATCGTGCGGCTGATTCATCATGGCGAACCATGGTAGCCCACACGCGGCAATGGGCTGCCCGTTCCAGCGGGATGTTGATGGGCCAACGGGCGTCCGCTCGTGCACGGCGACATCGCCGTCGAGCACCTCGTGCAGCGCCATGATGACGCACCACGCTGGCGAATTCGACTTGACATATTTATGCATACAATGTACAGATTTATGCATGAGGACGACGCTCGACATTGATGACTCCCTTCTCGCGGCCGCCAAACGCCGGGCCGCCGAGAAGGGAACAACGCTGACCGCCTTCGTGGAGCACGCGCTCTCAGCAGCACTCGCCCGCCGGACGAAAACCGGTGAGCCCTACCGTCTGGCCTGGAAGACACACCACGGCCGCCTCCTGCCGGGCATCGACGTCGCCGACCGCGACCGCCTCTTCGAGGTGCTGGATGGCCGACGATGATCGCCGTCGACACGAACATTCTCATCTACGCTGACCGCGAGGAATCGCCCCAGCACGAGGCCGCGCTGCAAGCAGTTCGTCGCCTTGCCGAGGGCCACGAAGCCTGGGCCATCCCGATCTTCTGTGTCGGTGAATTCCTGCGGGTGGTGTCGCACGACCGGGTCTTCGATCCGCCCACGCCGGTGGCCGACGCGCTGACGGCGATGGAGTCGCTGCTGGCAAGCCCCTCGGCGCGGCTGCTCGTCCCCGGCGACCGCTACCTGCCGCTGCTGCGGAGCTTGATCGAAAAGTCGGGCGTCAGCGGCAACCTCGTCTTCGACGCCCAGATCGCCGCCGTCTGCCTCGAGCATGGCGCGACGACGCTCCTCACGGAGGACCGGGACTTTTCCCGGTTCCCCGGGATCACGGTGCTCCCTCTCGGGGCCTTCGCTCGTTGATCGGCCGGCCTGTGGATCGCGAAAAAAGGTGCCTGACTCGTTTTCATCTCCTGCTCACACCTCGTCGCTCGGGGGGAACTGGCGGCGTTCGAGGATGAAGACCGCCACCGCGAGGAGCACGACGGTGAGCACGGCGACGGCCAGCACGTGCAGCCAGGCCGGCTGCGGGTCGATGAACAGCTGCATCTCCGTCGGCAGCTTGCGCTTCCACGCCATCCAATCGACGAGCAGGCTGCGCAGCCGGAGGCTGACCGTCGCCTGATTGACCACTGCCGGAATCGTGCCCGCGAGATATTCGACGACGAGCGCCACGCCCACGCTCGCCACCAGGGCCCGCTTCGGCAGCACCACCGCCGGGAGTGCGAACAAGGCCGCACGACCGACGCACGAGAGCAGGATCAGGGCCACGAACATCGCGGCCACGGCAGCCGGCCGCTCCACGTCGGCCACGCAGAGCGCGAGGCCGAGCGCGGCGATCGCGACGGTGCCCGTCCAGATGACCGCGGCCAGCCAGGTGCCGAGCAGCAAGGCCCGCCGGCCCTGGGGCCGGGTCGCCACGTGGGCCCAGGTGCCGCGTTCGAGTTCGTCGGCCACGGCCGGGCACATCGTCACGAGCAGCCCCAACATGCACACCGCTTCGGGGATGAGCGCATAGAGCAAGGCCACGGATACGTCGGATGGAAATCCACCGCGGGCGGCGCGGCCCGCAGCGAGCATTACGCCGGCCGGAAACACCGCGCCCACGGCCGCCATCGCCAGCCGCGGCCAGGTGACGAGCCGCGCGAGCTGAAACATGGCCACGGTCCATACCGCGGCCGGCAGGCCTGCATGCTCGCCGCTCATGCCTTCACCCCACGGTGCAACCGCACGAGCTGGCCGAAGATGCCCTCGAGCGAGCGATCAGCCGGCACGACCTCGCCGAGGTGCAGCCCCTCGTCGAGCGCCCGCACCGCCGCCTCTTCGACGAACGCCACGGGCCGATGCGTGGCCACGATCACGGCGTCGCCCTCGATCCGCACCCCCTCCACGCCGCCGATCCGGAAGGCGAGCTCCGCGAACGCCCGCGGCTCCGCACAGCGAATCGTCACTTCGCCGGGCAGCGCGTCGACGAGCCCGCGAATCTCCGCCGCGCCGCCACTGGCCACGAGCCGGCCGCCGAGAATCACGGCCAGGCCCGCGTCGAGCGACTCGACCTCGTGGAGCAGGTGGCTGGCCACGATCAGGCTGCGGGCGGTGGCCCAAGTGCGGACGAGCGCGACGAGGTCGTGGCGGGCGACCGGATCGAGGCCGTTGAAGGGCTCGTCGAGCACGACGAGGTCGGGGTCGTGGGCGATCGCGCCGGCGAGCTTCGCCCGCTGCCGCATTCCCTTGGAGAGCGTGACGAGCGGCCGCCGCGCCGCCGCCGTGAGCCCCACCTGCTCGAGTGCGTGATCGGCCCGCGCCGTCGCCGCCGCTGCGGAAAACCCGGCGAGCCGCACGAGATACCGCACCCAGGCCCGCGGCGTGACGGTGCGGTCGAGCAGGTCGGCGGCTGGGCAGTAGCCGATGCGGCGCAGCACGCGCGGATTGCCGAACGGCTGTTCGCCGAACACCCGCACCGTACCGAGCGTGGGCCGCAGTTGCCCCGTGACGAGTCCGAGAAACGTCGTCTTGCCGGCGCCGTTGGGCCCCAGCAGGCCGTGCGCGCCCGCGCCGAGGGCGACCGTGACGTCGTTGACGCCAATCACCGAGCCGTAGAGCTTCGTGACGTGTTCAAGCGTGATCACGATGTCAGACCCTCGCAGGGGCGGCGACCCGCCAGGCGAGCACGGCCGAGGAGGCGCATGCGATCGCGATGAGCGCGAGCGCCGGCGGGACGACCGCACGCGACCGCGTTTCGATGCCGAAGATCCACGCCTGCACCGCGCCCACGGCGTGATAGGGCGAGATCCAGGCCCAGCGGTCGAGCGCGCCGTCGAGGCCGGCGGCCCGGGCGATCCAGTGGCCGCGGCGGGGCGGCGGCGCGGGCGGCTCCGTGTCACCGGCCACGGCCGCGCTCGTGTCATTCGTGGCAGCGACGAGATCGGCCGTGGTGAGCGCGGAGTGCGCGATCCAGCAGGCGGCCCAGGTGGCAAACCAGGCGAAGCTCGCGATCCGGCTCTCGGCCGTGAGCGAGGAATACGCCAGTGCCAACAGCACCGTCGGCACCGCCAGCACCACGCTCGCCGCCACGGCCCGCAGCGGCAGATCCCACGTCTCGGCGGCGACCACGATGCTCGGGCTCACGAGCACGCCGGCCAGCCACAGCGCGACGGCGGGCAGCACCGTGATCACCGCCACGATGGCGCCCAGGATCGCCACCTTGCCGAGGATGTATTCGGTGCAGCCGACCGGCCGCGTGAAATAGATCAGCCAGGCTTTCGCACGGAGGTCGCTGGAGATGAGCGTCGGCGCCACGAGGCCGATCACGACGGCCAGCAGCACGGCCTGCGGAGCCCGCATGAAGGCGAGCAGGAGCCGCGTCCACACGAGCTTCCGCGTGGCGACGAGCCGTTCGGCGTCGGTGGCATGCTCGGCACTGGCCGCGGCCTGGCCGAGCGTGTCGGCGAGCACCGTGCCGAGGATGCCCACGCCGTCGAGGTTGCCGCCACGGGCCGCCCGCTCGGTGAGCGAGGTGAGCCGCCCCTCCTCCACCGCCTGCTCGAACGCGAAGAAGCTGGCCGCGAAAAAGATCGCTGGGCTCCAGGCCAGAAGCATCGCGCGCCGCAGCCAGCGGCTCTTCCAGGCCAGCCGCAGGCCCGTGGCGGCGATCACGCCCACTGCGGCCCACGGCGAGAGCAATTGCCCCGTCCAGCCGCGATAGCCGACCTCATGCAGCGGCATGCGAATCCTCCGCAATCGCCTCGAGGAACACGTCTTCGAAGCCACGCCGCACGGGCGCGAGCCCCCGCACCGCCACGCCCGACTCGCGGGCTGCCTGCCAGATCGCGGCCACGACGTCTTCAGAGCGGGCGGTGACGAGCAGCGTGGTGGCGTCGCGCCGCGTGGCCTCGATGCCCCGGCGGGCGAGGATTTCGGCACAGGCGTCGAGCGGCCCCACGGCATCGAGCTCGAGCTGCGGCACGGCGGGCCGCGTGAGCTCGGCGATCGAGCCCTCGAGCCGCACGCGGCCGGCGGCCATCACGATCACGCGGTCGCAGATCGCCTGCACGTCGGGCAAGACGTGCGTGGACACGAGCACCGTCTTGCCGTGGTCGCGGGCGAGCGTGGTGAGCCGGCCGAGCATCGCCTGCCTTTCGAGCGGATCGAGGCCGTTGGTCGGCTCGTCGAGGATCACAAGCGGCGGATCGTGGACGATCGCAGCCGCGAAGGCCACCTTCTGCCGCATGCCCACCGAGAGCGTCTCGACCGCGCGATATCGCTCCTGCCCGGCGTCGCACCAGTCGAGCACCTCGTGGGCCCGGCGGAGCGCTTCCGTGCCCGGCAGCCCCGAGAGCCTCGCCGCATACCGCACCATCTCCACGCCGGCAAGCCCCGGCACGGTGCACTCGTCTTCCGGCACCACGCCCACGAGCCGGCGCACGGCCCGCGGCTCCCGCGCCGCATCGACGCCGAACACGTGCACACTGCCCGCCGCGAGCCGCACGAGGCCGAGGATCGCGCGCACGAGCGTGCTCTTGCCGGCGCCGTTGGGGCCGACGAGCCCCGTGATCCCGCGCGGCACCGAGCAGGCCACGCGGTCGAGCACGGTCCGCCGGCCATACCGCTTGACGACGCCCTCGGCCCGCACCGGCGGGGCGTCTGCGACGTCGACGTGGGCTCCCAGGCTCATGGCACCGCCGAATGTAGGCCGTGCCTAGCGCGGCTGCCAGCGCTCGTCGAAGAATCCCTCGGCCAGAATCGTGCCGGGGAACTGTGAATCCCGCCCCTCGACCGTGCTCACGAGCGCCCAGTCGGGCAGCATGGGTATCTGCCGGGCGTTGTTGAGATAGGCATACTCCCGATACGTGAAGCCGCTGTTCCAGACGACGTATCGCTCGGGGTTGAGCGGGTTGGGGTACACGAGCACTGGCAGGCTTGAGCCCGCCGGCGACCGCGTGGCTCCGACGACCCATGCCTCTCCGTCGCGCTTCACAGGCAGGCCCGGCAGGATCTTCGCGACGAGCGGGTTTGACTCGGGGGTGCCGAAGAGCACGAGATGCTTCGTGGCGATGTCGTCAGCCGAAAGATCTTCCGGCAGCCGCTCGACCACGTCGCCGCGAAAGTGCCGCCGCCACTCCCGCTTCGCCCGGGCAAACTCGTCGGCCACCCAGCGATCCGCAGGCGCTGCCGGCTCGTGCCCCGGCGCCGGCCCGACGAACAGGAAAGCGGCCATGAAGGCATCGTCGATCGGCCCCTGCAGGCCAGGCCGCTTTCGCAGGGCGCCGTCTGCAGCCACGGCGGTGTCGAGCCGCCACGCGCCATCCGCTTTCGTGAGCGCCGCCCGCCACCGCGGCCCGCTCGTAGGCGGCACGTCGAGCACGGCCCCGTCGATCCGCACCGCGACTGCGCCGCTCGCATCCACGAGCTCGGCGTCGGGCGGGATGTCGAGCGCGAGCGCCGTGATGTTCGTCGTCGTGAGTTCGATCACGCGGGGCGAAGCGACCGCCGCCCGCACCCGCGCCTCGCGCCAGTGCTCGCCGAGGCCGTTGATCGTGAGCCAGGTGTGCGTGGGATAGCGGAGCGTGTAGGTGGTGAAATCGATCTCGCGCGGCGCGACAGGCCTCCCCTGCTCCGCGGCCCGGGCCACGAACGCCTCGATCTCGGCCTTCGCATCGGGATGGATCTTGTGCGCCGTCTGCGGCCCGATCATGTGCGGGATCTCGAAGCCTCGCTGTGCGCAGGCGGCCACCATCACGTCGGCCGCCTGCTTCTGCTTGTCGAGTTCGCCGCTGTAGGCGATCGTCGGCAGGTGCCGGAGGTTGTTCGCCCAGTCAGGGCAGTCGTACCAGTGCAAGAGCCGAGCCTGGGCGGCAGTGGGCTCGAACGCCTGCTGCTGAAACGTCCGCAGAAACTCGCGCGTCTCGGCGAACCCTGCCCCCGGCGTGGCGGCGAGCCACACGCCGGGGAAGTGCACGGCGAACTGCCAGCAGCCGGCGCCTCCCATCGAGAAGCCCCGGATCACGATCCTGGCGTCATCGATCGGAAACAGCGTCTTCACGTGTTCGATCGCCTCGAGCACGTCGGCCTCACCGGCGAACTTGAAGGCATTGGAATAGCGGCCGTAGGGATGGAGCACGATCGTGTCGGGCGGCGCGCACTCGCCGACCATCGCGAGCCGCCGTGCGAGAAACATCGCCTCGCTCACCTTCTCGTCGCGGCCGTGGAGCCACACGTCGAGCCGGCGCGCACGGCCGTCGGCAGGATCGACATCTGCCGGCAGCACGAGGCCGTAGGGCTGCACCGAGCCGTCGAGGCTTGAGCGAAAACCGCCGACGGCGAGCCGCGGCCCGCTCGCCTGCACGCTGCCCGACAGCACGAGCCTCGCTCCGCTCACTCCGGCCCGAAGCGCCGCGAGCCGCTCGCGGCCGTGATCGAGCAACTGTTCCGCCTGCTCCACCTCTTTCTCCGAATAGAGAAAGCCATCGTCCACGGCCAGCCGCACGGCGCGGGCGAAGACGAGCGCTTCCGCACGATCAGCTGCGGCGGCCTGTTCGACCGCGGCCACGTCGCGGACGAGAGCCGCCGCACCATCGAGCAGCCGCCGCTGCGTGGCCTCGTCGAGCTCGATCCCCGGCGGCGGAATCGGCCGCACGCTCCCCGGGAGATTGTCACCCGGCCCGTCGGCGATGCCACACGCCGCCGACGCGAGCACCGCCGCCACGATCGCCCCGCCGAAAAGTCGTTTCACCATGCGCGACAGAATACCACCACCCAAACGCGTTCCACCCAAACGCACCAGACCCAAACGCGTTCCACCCAAACGCGCCAGGGCCGGAGGCCCGGGTCATCACCAGCCGGCGGAGGCCGGCCAAGGCACGTTCGACAGGATGTCGAGACATGCCGTAAAGACAGCGAGCCCCACCCAAACGCACCAGGGCCGGAGGCCCGGGTCATCACCAGCCGGCGGAGGCCGGCCAAGGGACGGTCGGCACGATGCCGAGCCGTCCCGTGCACACAGCCGGCCGGGTCACCACCAGCGGGCGGAGGCCCGCCAAGGGACGGTCGGCACGATGCCGAGCCGTCCCGTAAAGACAGCGGCGGGGGACGTCGTGTCCCCCGCCGCGTTCGTGAGCACCGGAGTCAGGCGGATGCCTGACCGCTGGTCCGATCAGCCCGCGTTGCAGCAGGGCTCGGCCGAGCAGGCCGGCTCTTCGCAGCAGCTCGCGCAGCCGCTCGTGCTGCCACCGTGGTGGGCACGCCGGCCGGAGAACAGGCCGCGACGGGCGCGACGGTGGGTCGGCTGGCTCGCACAGCAGGCCGGCTCGGCACCGCAGGCGGGCTCCGCGGCACAGCAGGCCGGCTCGGCCGCACAGCACGCCGGCTCGGCGGCGGCACAGGCGGGCTCGGCACAGGCCGGGGCGCAGTCGCAGCTGGAGGCTCCACGGCGGCCGCGGCCGGCAGCGGAGGCGGTGTCGGCGACCATCAGGCTGACGGCGACGGCACACAGGACGGTGAAGATCGTGGAAAGACGCATCATGAGATTCTCCTCGTAAGAAACTGGACCGCGTCGCAGGGCATCCACATTCGGACACACCGCACGCGGCCGCGGCCCGCAGGACGCCCACGGGCCACCAATTGCCGAGCACCCTAGCGGGCCACGGGAAATTCTGGGTAGTCGAAAAAATCGGCGGGGCGAAATTACCGCCACAAAGCCTGTTTTCGGCCGTGTGATGCCGCAGCGAGGCGGCCCTCGGGGGCCGACTTGTGCCTTGACCCATGTGGCTCGCGGCCGTGAGAATCGGGAATTGGCCCACCTTTCGCCCCGCCACGGTCTCCAATGCAACAGCTCGAACGCCTCTGGGATGGTCTCTCCAACGCCGCCGCCGGGGCCGGCACCCGCCTGGAGCGGTTTCTGACCGGGCTCTTTGGCTCATCGAACGCCCGCTACGTGCGCCGGCTCGAGCCCAAGATCGAGGCGATCAATTCGCTGGAGCCGAAGTACCAGGCCATGACGGAGGCCGAGCTGCGCGGCCAGACGGCCGAGTTCAAACGGCGGCTGGCGGCCGGCGAGACGCTCGACGACATCCTCGTCGAGGCCTTCGCCGTGTGCCGCGAGGGGGGCAAGCGGTTTCTCGGCATGCGGCACTACGACGTGCAGCTGATCGGCGGCATGGTGCTCCACTCCGGTGCGATCGCCGAAATGATCACCGGCGAGGGCAAGACGCTCGTGGCCACGCTCCCGGCCTATCTCAACGCCCTCGAGAGCAAGGGCGTGCACGTGGTCACCGTCAACGACTACCTCGCCCGCCGCGACATGGAATGGATGGGCCCGCTCTACATGGGGCTCGGCCTGACGGTGGGCGCGATCCAGTCTGGCATGGACTCGGGCGAGCGGCAGAAATCCTACGCCTGCGACATCACCTACGGCACCAACAACGAATTCGGCTTCGACTACCTGCGCGACAACATGCGGATGGCCGCCCGCGGCGACGACCGCTTCCCCAAGCACATGCAGCAGGCCCAGGGCCCGCTCAACTTCGCGATCGTCGACGAGGTCGACAACATCCTCATCGACGAGGCCCGCACGCCGCTGATCATCTCCGGCCCCGCCCACGACGACGTAAGCAAGTATTCCAGGGCCGACCAGATCGCCCGCCAGCTCAAGCCCGACGTGCACTTCGAGGTCAAGGAGAAGGAGCACACCGTCGCGCTCACCGAAGAGGGCGTGCGGATCGCCGAGAAGCTGGCCGACGTCGAAAGCTTCTACACCGCCGGCAACATGGAGTGGCCGCACCTCATCGACAACTCCCTCAAGGCGCACCACCTCTACAAGCGCGACGTGAACTACGTCGTGCAAAACGGCGAGGTGGTGATCGTCGACGAGTTCACCGGCCGCCTCATGCCCGGCCGCCAGTGGTCCGACGGCCTCCACCAGGCGGTCGAGGCGAAGGAGGGGGTGCGGGTGAAGGAGGAGTCGCAGACGCTCGCCACCGTCACCCTGCAAAACTTCTTCAAGCTCTATAAGAAGCTCGCCGGCATGACCGGCACCGCCATGACCGAGGCCAGCGAATTCTGGAAGATCTACAAGCTCGACGTGATCGCGATCCCGCCCAACCGGGGCATGAAGCGGATCAATCACCCCGACGTGATCTACCGCACCGAGCGGGAGAAGTGGATCGCAGTGGCCGACGAAGTGGAGAGGCTCCACCGCTTCGATACGCTGGCGATGGCAGACGGCTCCTGGAAGATCGGAAAGCTCCTGGGAGAAACCGCCGCGGCCTACGAATTCGAGCCCAAGGGCACCCGCGACGCCGAGACGATCCCGCGCGAGAAGGTGAAGGGGATCGAGCGGCACGGCTGCCCCGTGCTCGTGGGCACCGTCTCGATCGAGAAGAGCGAGCGGCTCTCCGACCTGCTCGAGAAACGCGGCGTCGATCACCAGGTGCTGAACGCCAAGCAGCACAAGCGCGAAGCCGAGATCATCGCCCAGGCCGGGCGGCACGGCGCCGTGACGATTGCCACCAATATGGCCGGCCGTGGCACCGACATCATCCTGGGCGGCAATCCCGACACACTCGTCTGGGCCAAGCTCCAAGACACGTATGCGACGCGGCTTGACGTCCCGCACGCCGAGTGGGAGGCGCTCGTCAAGGAGATCTCGACCCGTGAGAACATGAAGGCCGAAGGCGAGCAGGTCCGCTCGATGGGCGGGCTGCACATCATCGGCACCGAGCGGCACGAGGCCCGGCGCATCGATCTTCAGCTCCGCGGCCGCTGCGGCCGGCAGGGAGATCCGGGCTCGAGCCGTTTCTTCCTCTCGCTCGAAGACGACCTGATGCGGATCTTCGCCGGTGAGTGGGTGAAGAACGTGCTCACGCGGCTCGGCATGCAGGACGGCGAGGCGATCGAGAGCCGGATGGTGACGCGGCGGGTCGAGGCGGCGCAGAAGAAGGTGGAGGAGCGCAACTTCGAGGTCCGCAAAAACCTCCTTGAATACGACGAGGTGATGGACGAGCAGCGGAAGCGGGTCTACGGCTTCCGCCAGAAGATCCTCGACCACACCGACGGCGACGCCGACTGCCGCGAGATCGTGCTCGACATGGTCGATCGCCAGATCGATCAGAACATCGGCACGTTTCTCGACAAGGACTACGGCACCCAGACGTTCGCCGCGTGGGCGTCAGAGCGGCTCGCGTGCGAGCTCGAAGCGGGCGATTACCGCGGCATGACGCCCGAAGAGGCGGAACGGCTGGCCGTGGAAGAGGCGGTGCGGCAGTCGGGGGCCATGATCTACGAGGCGGTCGAAGAAAATCTGCCAGCCGGCGAGGAGGAGGGCGAGTGGAACTGGGCCGCGCTCGCTTCGTTCGCCAACTCGCGCTGGAAGCTCTCGCTCAACGATCGTGATCTGAAGCGGGCCGGCCGCGATGCGGTGGCCGACGTCCTGCAGGAAAAGACCCGCGAGGCGATCCACCGCGTCGATCTCTCCGACGGCGCGCGGTTCCTGGCTCCCGACTTCGGCGTGCGCAGCGCCTGCGGCTGGACGGAGTGGCGGTTTGGCCACGCCCTCACGGCCGCGGAACTGGCCGAGGCGGAGGCGGCTGGCCACGACGCCGAGGCCTTCAAAAGAATCGTCAAGCGGAAGGCCCGCGAGGTGTACGCCGAGCGCGAGGCGAAGTATGGCGACGACATGCGGCGGATGGAGCGGGCGGTGGTCCTGCAGATTCTCGACAACGCCTGGAAGGATCACCTCCTGGCGATGGATCATCTGCGCTCGAGCGTCGGCCTCCGCGGCTACGCCCAGGTCGATCCGAAGGTGGAGTACAAGCGCGAGGGGATGCGCACGTTCGACCTGATGTGGAAGGCGATCGACGAGCGCGTCGTGGACATTGTCTACCGGATCGAGCAGGTGGAAGACGACGAGGTGAAGAGCACCTTCCGCGAGACCGCTGCGATCCACGCGGAGGCTCCGTCGGCCGCCGCCCTCTCGGCCCAGGCCGAGCCGCAGCAGGCGGCCGCCGCAGCCGAGTCCCGCGCCGAGGCGGTGAACCTCGAGCCGATCCGCAACCTCGGCGGGAAGGTCGGTCGCAACGACCCCTGCCCCTGCGGCAGCGGCAAGAAGTTCAAAAACTGCTGCGCGAAGTCGAGCGGTGTCACAACGGGCTGACCGCGTCGTCCGTGAACGGCGTTCGAGGGGCAGACTCAAAGAGAGCAGTGGCGTATCGAGCAGTCCCACTGCTCGACCAACAGGGCGATCAGCATCCAGCCCGATCAGCCCCGATGGTCACTTCGAGCGGTGCGATCCGCTCGGCCGACGCGTGCCGAAGTGCCATGTGGCCGACCTGTCCTTTTTTCAATCTCGAAAACGGATTTCAATACGATCGAGGGTCGGTGCCGACGTATTCGCCGTCGTGTCCTCGATGCGAAGCTCAAAGCAGAAGCCGTAGCCTTCCGGCAATGTGCTCAGATCCATCGATGCGGGAATGCGCTTCACCTGCTTGGCGAAGCCCTCGGTGGATTCGTACTGCTCCTTGACATCCTGCCAGTCACTCCATGCATCGGCTGTCCCGTCATTGTTTGTGTCCACACCAACGCGGACTCCCACTTTCTCAACCCATGGACCGGGGCTGATGTAATCATGGCAAGTCTGGTTCACGAGGAAAAATTTCCCTTCGGCAAAGCCGATGTCGGGGTCGGGGTGGCCGGCCCCGAGTTCACCAATGAACTCGAACTGTTGATTCAGGCTCGGCGAGGTGAAGATCCCGATACGAATCCTCTCGTGAGCAGGGTGATAGTCCGAAACGAGGTAATACTGCCCCCCGATGGCGATGGCTGCCCAGTCGCCGTATGCGTTCTGTTCGGGCTGGTGCACTTCGTAGGTGGCAAACGCTCGTGTGGCGCCCGCTTTGATTCGTTGGTCGGGGATGTCCTCCGGGATCTTCCTGCCGGGGAACTGCGCGGGATCTTCCGCGTGCCAGTGCGGATGGGCATACTCAGCGAACGTGCCCGTTGGCTGTGTGCGTTCATCGACCGCAGCCGCCAGAATCTCAAAATTGCCTTTCCCGTGATCACTCACGGCATGGCCTGCCAGTGGTGAGTCCCACGAATGCTTGCCGGCATGGATTGGGCTCCAGTCCTCGTAAATCAGGTGGAAGCGGCCATCCAGGTCACGAATCACGGCACAATCTGACCCGTCGGTGGGGGAGTGGAACACGCGGCCCATGTCCTGGCCCGGCTTGCCGTCAAACAAATCTTCATCGATGAAGAGGTGCGGATCCTGGTCGTTGGGAAAGTCGTAGTAGAGATACGTCTTGCCATCGACGAACTCGGCTGTGGTTGCCCATTTTCCTTTCTCCGTCGTGACCGGGCCGTGGTGTACCCAGTTCACCATGTCGTGGCTCTGCCAGGCGTGGTAGCCGCCCAAGCTCTTCTGCAACCCGCCGGGAGCATCAAACAGATGAGGGAACGGCGTCGTCTGGAGGCGCTCATTGAACCCTTCCAGAGTTGCTCGTGCCGGGGCGAAGTTTTTCACCTGCAATCCTTGCGGGATCTGGAAACGTCCGAACAGCCAGTAGTCTTTCGGGCCCTTGGCGAGAAAGATCGGTGCATCTGCGAGCGTGGGCGGGACCACCTTACGCTGCGTCGGCTCCCAATTATCCCAGGCTGTCGATGCGGTGAGCGTCAATGTGTGGGCCGCTCGCTTTTCCTTGAAACGCTGCAGTCGACTGCAATACAGCCCCTGTGTGCCGGTGAGAGCAAGCAGGCCATCGCTCACTTTCAGGCCCTCAATCTGGCTGGCGTCAGCCTGCCATTCGTCCGTGGTGTCAATTCGCCAGCCATTGTTCTCATCGGCAGTTGCCTGCCCGTTCACGAGTGCCATGAGTGCCAGCATGGCTGCGTGCGCGAGCATGTTCATCGTGTGTGGCATTGCCGACCTATTGCTCCTTCCGCGGCGCTACTCACTCTTCATCACGATGTCGAATGCCGACCCGTCTGCGGGGACGGTGCAAGTGCGCCTCGAAATGCCAGTCTGGAAAGCCTTGGGTATCTCGATTTTTTCCAGTTCGGGTGGGCCGGTGTAGGGGCCGGGTTGGTCGGCGTAGGGAACTTCCACAGAGACGATGTAGGTGCCGGGGTTGAGGCCGATTTTTCCGGGCTCAGCGTAGACAACGTAGGTGCTATCGGGCATCGTCCAACCGGAGGCGACGGGCATGTCGCTTTCCTGCGGGGTGAATTTGATCGTCAGCCCGCCGGGAAGGGGCTTGCCATTCAGCGTGACGAGCCCGGTCACCTCCGTGCGGCCATGGCCAGATCGGCCACACCCGACAAGCAGCACCGCGCATCCCATCAAGACCCGCAGGACGTAGAAGCGAATGCGATCACCCATGACGTATCCGTCGCGTAAGAGAGTCACACGAGTCGCTCCGCTTATGGCACAGAAACCGCGGCGCCGTCGTTTACCTGCATGAGGTTGACCCAGACGGTGTCTGAAAGCGAGTTGTAGTTGAGAAAACGCGTGGAGCCATCGACCAGAGACACGTGTGCCCCACTCGGGTGCTCGGAGGTGAGGCCGATGTTCGGGATGTCGCCGCGGAAAGGCAGTGCGGGCCTGTTGATTCCCACAATATTGGAGCTGCTTCTCGCTGTTGTGAGCGCTGGAAAACCGGCAGCCCACGCCACACCAAAACCGTTTTCCACCAACAAAATCGACGTTGAAGTGCCGTCGGTGATGTCCTTGATGCCGTGGCGAGTCTTCCACCTCAAGGCCCCTTCGCCATCGGTTGTTTCCATGTTGTTGCTGGTTCCCCTACCGAAGTTGGCTCGGTAGCAGGAGAGGCCAGTTCGGGAGGTTTTATTGGGCGGCGTGCCTGAAACTCCAGTGTTACTTCCACCGTCATAGCCTCCCGGTCCGGCAACAGGAGTACCGTCGATCGCAAGCCCGCCGGTATACGATGGGCAATAGAGAGCGTTGATTCGTACGTCGTTGTGAAGGTTGCTCATGCCGGCAGTAACGCTCTTAAAATCATCCCAACTAGCCGGACTCGAGCCCACGAAGTTTATCGTTGCGGATACCCATTGATCATAGAGCGGGGCGTTTTCGAAGAATGGGAGGGCCTGAACAATCCAGCTCACGTGGCTTTGCCACGCCATGCTGTTGAGGCCTTTATTGCCATTTGTGTGGGTGAGAAGATTTCCCCCCTTGCCGTCGCTGTGATACCCGGCGTAGGGCAGTTTGTTGTCCCCGCCCTTGGCGTTGGAAGAGGCATAGTTTTGAACTGCCATGGCGAGTTGCTTGAGGCTGTTGCTGCAGGCGTTGCGCCGTGCCGACTCCCGGGCCGACTGCACGGCGGGCAGAAGGAGGCCGATCAGCATGCCGATGATGGCGATCACCACGAGGAGCTCAACGAGCGTGAAGCCGCTCTTGCGGACGCGAGAAACAACCATGGTCGATCCCCCGAAAACCAAAACACACCCTCGCCGAGCCGCAGGAGACGGAACGCCCTACCGACTATCGCTTCTCAATGCTCAGCAGTCCATCAGGTATTCACCGGGTGAATCCACTCCTGGAGGGAAAAAGCGGTGCGTGCCTGACCTACCGAGCCGGCTCCTGCTTTCGGTGTGGCGGCATGGCCGGGGCGACGCAGGCGGGGTCGGGTTTGCCTGGGAGCGTGGCCCTCCAGGCCGAGGTCGCCGCGGTCATGCGGCTGACGATGTCTGGATGCTGCTGGCTCACATCTTTCGATTCACTCCGGTCGGTGGCGAGATCATAAAGTTCAGCGCGGCTCCCATCGCCACTGACATACAATTTCCAGTCGCCATCCCGCATGGCATAGCTGCCCCTCTTCTCGGGAGGGATGTTTGCGGCACCGCCCTGGACGTGCCAGAAAATCGGTGTGGTTCGCCGGACAGGCTCGCCCAGCCAGGCTGGCAGCAGATTTTCACCGTCGCCTCGATACGCAGCGGGAACGGTCATCCCGGCGGCAGCACACAGCGTTGGCAGCAGGTCGACGGCCGTGAACACCGTGGTGTCGTTGGTCGTGCCGGCAGGTGCCTTGCCGGGCCAGCGGACGAGTAGCGGCGTGCGAACGCCTCCTTCGTAGAGATGGGCTTTGCGTCCCCGGAGCCCGCCGGTGGAACCGACGCTGTAATACTTGCCAAAGCCCTTTTCCATGGTGCCGTCTTCGGGGCGCGGCGGGCGGGCCTTGGGCTGCCACTCGCTCCCGGCAGGGCCATTGTCGCTGGAGAAGAGCACGATCGTGTTCTCCTCGACGCCGGCGGCGCGGAGGGCCTCGAGCACCCGGCCCACGGTGTGGTCGGCGTCGTAGACCGTGGCGGCATACACCTGTCGCCGCGGATCGAGATTCTGAAATTGGTCCATCGACGCCTGGCTGGGCTGCAGCGTGAGATGCGTCTGAGGAATCCAGACGTTGAGAAAGAACGGCTGCTTGGATTTCAGGTTTTCAATGAACTGCACGGCCGAGCCGGCGACCTGCCCCTTGGAGAGCCGCGGCCCCGGGCCGTGGTACACCATGGATGCATCGATCCCATACGCCTCCATCACCGGAGCCCCGGGCAGATCACCGCTTCCCATGTGCCATTTGCCGACATGGGCAGTGCGGTAGCCGACCGTCTGCAGAAACCGGGGGAGCGTGGGGGCCTGCGGATCGAGCCAGTCGGCCATGCCCTGTGCGCGGTTGGTCTCCGGTGATCCAAACGCGGTGTAGATGCAGTAGCGGGAGGGAAACTGACCGGTCAGCGCCGCCACCCGGCTCGGCGAACAGACGGGACTGAGCACGTTGAATTGATGGAAGTCGATCCCGGCCCGGGCGAGGCGGTCGAGATTGGGCGTCTTGAGCCAGGACGTGCCGTGGCAGGCGAGGTCGCCCCAGCCCATGTCGTCGGCATAGATGAAGACGATGTTGGGGGGGGCGGCGGGTGGGGACTCTGCAGCGGAGGCGACCGGGCCCCACCATGCGGCCCACCATGAGATCAAGAGCACGCCTGCAAGCCCCTGCAGGGCGATGAGAGTTTTCACGAGCCTTATTCCTTTGCGTTGCTCTTTTCAGCCACTCGCTCGAGACTATGGGCGCGTTTTCCGCCTCGGCCAATCAGGTGTTTACCTAGATCACATCCACGATGTTGGCTTCCACCACGAGGAGGTGGACAACGCGAGGCTGATGCAGGTGCCAGACTCCGGGCCGTCTCGTGCCGCCACCTTTGCTCCGAGGAGCCGCGCCCGGCGACGGAGTGAGTCGGGCACAGGGTGGCTGCCGAGCCGCCCCCGCGGGCCGGCCGCAAGCCCGTGACCATTGTCCGTTACAGCCAGGTGAAGTGCCCGGGGCGTTGCCACGAGCCGCGTGACCACCCGCGTCGCCCCGGAGTGGCGAATGATGTTTGTCAGACATTCCTTATAGAAGAGCGCCATCCCTACCTGTTGCCGTTGGGGAAGCGATGCGAGGAGGTCTTCATTTTCGATATCGAGATGAGCGTCGATATCGGCCAGGAGTCGCGTGGCGGTGCGGCGCATGTCAGCTGCCAGACCCTCGTAGAGCCCGCGGGATTCGAGCATGTTGACGCAGGAGCGGGCCGCCACGCCGCTGCGTTCGGTGAGGGCCCGCATCTGGTCGAGAAGCAGCCGCAGCCTCTCGAGATTGTCGTGATTGGCCTTCGCGAGGTCGCCGTACAAGGCGATGGCATGGAGGTTGGCACCGAGTTCGTCGTGGAGATCGGCCGCGATCTGCTCCCGTGTTCTGGCAATAGCTCGCTGCCGCAGAAGTCGTTCCGCCACGATCGAAACGGCGATGAGCCCTCCCAGCAATACGGCCAACCCTCCGAGCCAGCGGACAAGTGTGGCCTGCCGCTCGTAGCGGGCCCGGATGACCGCCTGCAGGGCCGGCCGTGCAACTTCCAGATCGTGTCGCTGAGAAAGCTCTTCGAGCCACTGGCGGATCGGCAGGATCGTGCCGTAAAAGTTGCGGCCGTCGGTGATCGCGGCCAAGCTTCGGTGGCGCGGCGTCTCGTCTCGCCCGCCGCCACGCATCGCGACCGGGCAGCCGAGTGCCACGTTGCGTCCGGCGGCGAAACACTCAGCCTCGGCGATCCCAAACAACGGGTTGCCTTCACCCATGGGCGTCCACGGCTCGGTGACGGTGAGCCGCACGAATCGGGCTTCGGTTTCTGGAAACGCATGGACCATGATCGGGCCGGCATCGAGAATCGATGCTCGGCGGTAGTCGACGAGGGGTGTTGCATCCGAAAAATCCGCTTTGATTGCCGCCTCGAGAAGCAGCCGTTTCGGAATCCCGAAGTCACTCTGTTGGGCCTGCGGCACGTTGTCGCTGATACCGATGGCGTGGAGGTGGATTCGGCTGAGGCGTTGTGTATCGCCGAGAGCGATCGTGATCGAGAGCGGTTCGTTGCCGGATAGCTGACGAATGAAGTCGATGCCCTGGTCGCCAGCGGCGGCATCCATGAGGTAGGGCACGAACCCGTCAACCAGGAATCGCCGATGCCGAGCGGTCTGTTCCTGATCGACGCTCGATGACGCTGTCACGGGCCGGTTGAGGGCGATGTTGTCTTCACGCCGGAAGACGAGAATCTCGGAGAGTTGAATCGCGTATTTTCCGTCCCAGGCGCGGGCCGAAAGCGTTGTCGCCTCCACCCGTACCCACGACGCTTGAACCTGGCAGGGAATCACGACCGGGCCGATCCGCGGGAGGAGGCGATCGTCGGCCGTGAACGACGCGATGACGGAACCGTCAGCCTCTTTTCCGGTCCCTGCCACCACCCGAAAGGCCTCTGGAAAGCCATCGGCCTGGAGTTGCGAATCAAATCTCCGGTAGATCGTCGGCACGATGACGATCTCGTCGATGGGGCCGGGTTCGCCCAGATCGATCTGCACCCACTCCTCGTGGGCGGCCGTGTTGTGGGCCACCGAACGGTAGCCAATCGCTCCGGCACCGGTCTGCATCGTGAAATGCGCGAGCGTGCCCAGCCGGGAATCGATGTCCTCGAGGCGTCGCTCCAGATCGGCAAGGTCTTGATCGAACCGCGGCACGGCGGGGGGCATGCCAGTGCTGCTGCCACAGCCCCACCAGACCGGGAGCAGTGCAGCCACCAGAAGCCAGCGGAAATGAACACCCATTCCGCCAGCCTGCCATACGCCAGCGAAGCGTTCAACGCGCCGCCGAAATCGTGAGAGCGAGCCCCGCCCTCTCATCTATCGCGCCGTCCCGCAAACACCGGATGCCACGCATGCGGAAACCGTCTCAAGTACGAATCAATGGGCCAAGTCGCGTCACGATGCAGGGCCACTCAGCCGTCAGTTTCTCCGTCTCGAAGAGAAAGTCACTCATGCGCGTCTTTAGCATGCTTGCAACCCTGGCAGCGATTCTTGGGGGGACGGCTGCTCTCGCTGCCGAACCTGTGCCGGCAGGAGATCGGCGATTTCCCGATTTCAGCTGGGACACGATCCCGCTCTACATGCATGTCCGCAAAGCGACCGCCTTCACCGCTGAGGAACTGGATTACCTCGCCTCGTTTCCGCTTGTGACGCTCGAAAAGACGACGGGGCAGCAGTCGAGCGGATCGACCGATGCGGGCACACTCGTTGCCGCGCAGGCGATCAAGGAGCGAAACCCGCGCACGAAGGTGCTCTTCTACCGCAACGTGCTTGTGCATTACGGCGGCTATTCGTTTGATGACCGGCTGAGCCAGATCCCGCATCCCTTTCTGATCGACAAGCAAGGCCACACGCGGCTGGTCAGGAATGTCAGCGAGGCATACGACCTTGCCAACCCGCAGGTCGTCGACTGGTGGGTCGACACGGCGCTGGGTGTCTGTCGCCATGAGGCAATCGACGGCCTGTTTCTCGACGGCAACGTCAAGGCCCTCACGCCCTATCTGGCCCGGCAGCTTCCGCCCGGCAAGAAAGATGCCGTGACCGCCGGTTATCGTGACATGATCAAGCGGCTCCGCGCAGGCATTTCCAAGTCGGATCTCCTGATCGCCAACATGATCCGGGCCTCCTACTTTCCCGATGCAGGCCTGGGATACCTCGAGCCTTTCGATGGCTCCTATATCGAGGGATTCGATGTCGTGGTGGGCAAGATGACGGAGGCCGATCTCGTTGCCAAGGGAATCGAGGCGGTCCAGCAGGCTGCCCGTGACGGCAAGATAATCGCGATGACCCTGGGCTTGGGCGAATCAGCGGCCGATGCGACGAAGATCGACGACACCCGCACCCGAGTCGGAGAACTCGCCGAAATGAATGAGCGGGTGAGCTATCTGATCGGCCTATTTCTGGTGTGTGCCGAGCGATACAGCTATCTCTACATTCACGATGGGTATTCGGCCGAGGTGCGGCGCGGCGAGTGCCAGAGCGAGGTGTGGCTCAAGCGGTTTCCGCAGTACGACAAGCCGCTCGGAGCCCCGCTCGGGCCGGCGACGCGAGAAGGCTTTGTCTACAAGCGGCGTTTCGAGCATGTCGATGTGATGGTCGATCTCGAACGGAAGCAGGCCACGCTCGAGTGGCGAACTTCTGACGCAGCGGCAGAGAGAACCCCATGAGCGATTAACCCCCGCTCGACGATGGCGGGTGGTATGCTCTGCACTGAGTCATGAAGAACAGTTGGCGGGTGGATTTATGGAAACGCAGTCCCTGCCGATCCGCGTCATGCTGATCGAGGATAGCGTGGAGTACAGGCGGATCCTCTGCCTCGCGTTCGATGACCTGCCCGACATGCGGCTCGCGGGTCAATTCGGCACGACCGAAGCGGCGCTTCGCAGCTTGGCAGCGCTGTCCGGTAGAGAGTTGCCGCACGTGATCCTGCTCGACCTGCGGCTTCCAGGCCTGGGCGGAATCGATGCGATCCCGCGCATCCATGCCGTGGCACCCGCGGCCCGGATCATCGTGCTCTCCCAGTCAGAAGAATCACAGGACATTTTCCGAGCCATTTCCGCCGGAGTGTCGGGATATCTCCTCAAGAGCGCCTCGCTCACCGAGATCGCCACTGGAATCCGCAGCGTGGCTGCCGGCGAGGCCTCGCTCGACAAGCACGTGGCCCGCCACATTCTCGACACGTTGCGGACTCGCAGCCAGGCTCCCGCCACCATCCTGACCGATCGCGAACGCGAGATCTTGTCGCTCCTCGCGGAGGGCCTCGTGAAGAAGGAGATCGCGAAGCGGCTTGGGATCGGCTACGGGACGGTGGACACCCACATATCGCACATCTATGCGAAGCTCAACGTCGCCAATGCTCCAGCGGCGGTGAGCCGCGCCTACCAGCGCGGGCTGCTCTCGCCCCATGTGGACCCGGGCGGCTGACCGACCAGCCTCCTCGAACCGCGGAGTGCAAAGCCGATCGGGGTTTTTGGCCTTTTTTCCCCGGGATACCGCTCGCCGACCTCCGGTAAACACCGGATGGCGGCTGAGCGGCAGCGTAGGAAAATCGACGTAGGTTTGGGAATCGGTGCGTGTGGCGTGCTGCACGGCCATCCGCCGAAACCGTCGTCTGGGCAGGCATCGGGGACACGAGCATCCAAAGGGTCGAGGCAGGGTATATGAAAATCACCGACCGCATCCATCGCCTTGGTTTCCTCCTTCTCCAAATCTCCGCCGCCAGCGCTCTGCTCGCCGCCTCGTCCGTTCACGCCGCCAACGGCACCTGGAACGTCAATGCGAACGGTCTCTGGAGCACTGCTAGCAACTGGACCAACGACACTATTGCCAATGATCTCACCGGCACCGCCAGTTTCACCAACAACATCACGGCCGACCGTACGGTGAGTCTCGATTCAGATCGCACCATAAACAGAGTTAATTTCGGCGACAGCGACACCGCGACTGCCGGAAGCTGGATTCTGGACAACAACGGCACAGCCACCAATAACCTCATACTCTCAGGCAATACCGGTGCCGCTACCGGCACGGTACCGGGCATTGATGTGGCTGCGCTTGGCACCGGCAAGACCGCCACCATCTCCGCCATCATCGAAGGCAGCTACGGCTTCACCAAAACCGGCGCCGGCACCCTCGTCCTCGCCGGTAACAACACCTTGACCGGTAGCGGCACCATCGCCCCCAATGGCGGCACACTCATCGCCGGTCACAACAATGCCCTCGGCACCGCCTCCGTCAGTATCAACAGCAACACCGCGCTCGAGATCGCCGACGGTATCACGATCAACAACTCCCTTACGGCGACCGATCAGGGCAATGCCAAAGCCCTCCGGCTCAAGGATGGGGCCACCTCCGCCACCTACTCGGGCAACATCAGCATCCTGGAAACCACCGCCACAAACTTTGACATAAGTGCCTCGACCGGCGGCACCTTGAGGATCTCAGGCAGCATCAGCGGAAACAGCTTCGAGAAGGTTGGAGCGGGCACCGTCATCCTCGCAGGTGTGAACACCTACGGCAGTACCACGATCACCGGAGGCATCGTGGCTTTCGCCAACAAGGCCGCAAAGCCGGCAGGCACCGGCACCGCCGGTGCCGCTGGCAGCGTGGGCTTGGGTGTAAAAGCCTCGGACGCCGCCTACTACTCGGCGACCGATGTGGGCAATTTGTTCAATACCAACACCCTGACCGGTTTCAGCCTGAATGCCGCATCTGGCGTTGCCATCGATACCACAAACGCTGGCGCAGACTTCGACCAGACGGTTGCTTTGACGGCTGGCCGTGCGCTGACCAAGCTCGGCACCGGCACTCTGATACTCTCCCAGGCCAACACCTACACCGGCACTACCATCATCAGCGGCGGCATCCTCTCCATCAACGGCACGAGCGCCCTCCAGGGCACGTCGGGCGTGACGATCGCCGGCGGCGCGGGCCTGACCTACACTGGCGGTGCGGCCACGTTCGGCAAGAACATCACCGTCACCGCCGGCAGCGGCACCGGCACGATTCGGAACTCCGGCGGACTGCTCACGCTCTCGGGCAATCTCTCGAAAGACAACTCCGTCCTTCGGCTCACCGGCGGCGCGTTCAACGTCACGGGCACGATCTCGGGCGCGACGGCGGGCACGAGCGATCTTCTGGTGGACGGCACGTCGAGCGTCACACTCTCGGCCGCCAACACCTACAACGGCCCCACGTTCGTGATCGAGTCGAGCACGCTCGCCTTCGGCATCAACAATGCGATCCCGGCAAACTCGGTCGTGACCCTCGGCAACGCCTCGTCGCAGGGCACGCTGAGCATGAGCGGCTACACCGGCGAGATCGGTGGCCTCGCGTTCGGCAGCGCGGGCGGCACGCTGCGGCTCGCGGCGACGAGAACGTCGGCCGCACCGCTCACCGCGTCCAGCGGCACGATGACGCTGACCAACGGCACGCTCGACCTCGCCGGCAGCGGCACGACTGCCGGCCTCTACCGCGTGCTCTCGGCCCAGTCGGTCGCCGGTGCGTTCGCAAACATCACCGGCACGAGCGCGGCCTATCAGGTGATCACATCGGCGACGTCGGTTGATTACCAGCAGCGGGCCGTCTTCGGTGCGGTCAGCGTGACGAATCCCGTCGTGTCGATCATCACGGGCGGCTCAGCAGCCTTCACCTACACCGTGGCCAACTCCGCCCTCTCCGGTGGTGCGAGCCTCGGATTCACGGCCGCGGGCCTCTCGAACGTCGCCGGATCATCGAGCGGCACCGCCACAGCCGGTGGCTCGAGCGGCGCGATCTCCGGCCTCGTCTTCACAGGGACGTCGGTCGGCTCCGGCCAGACCGGCGGGTTTACTGTGAACGCCCCGACCGCCTTTGGCGCGACGACCGCCACGGGCACGGTCGCCGTGACGGTGCTCGACCACGCCCTGCCGGGGTTCCTCGCAGCAGGCATCGCAGATCCATACACCTCGGGCACGCTGAACATCGATTTCGGCTCGATCGACGAGTCGGCAGGCGTGCAGAACTTCACCTACAGCCTGCTGAACCTGGCAAGCCAGACGTATGGCGCGGGCCTGACTGCCGGACTCGACTTCACGGGCGTGACGGCCGACGGCGATGGCTTCGCATCGGGCCTGACGACCTTCAACAACCTTGTGGGCGGCGGCACGAGCAGCCTGTTCACGTTCACATTCACGCCGTCCGGCCAGGGCAGCTTCAACAAACAGTTCACCCTCTCGTTTTCCGACAACCAGAATCTCTCCGGGGCCTCGACCCGCCGTGACCTCACGATCGTGGGCAATGTGATCGTGGTCCCGGAACCAGGGGCGATCGCTCTCGCCGGCGTCGGCATCGCCCTCGTTTGCTGGACTGCCGCCCGTCGGACGTGCCGGTCGGCACGTTGACCTGGCCGCCACCACTCGGCCGTCGGCAGTCGGCCAACTGATCACGGCTGCCCATCGCAACGCGGACGACACCCCGCCCGAGCCACGGTGCCCGGCCGCAGCTGGGCTGGTCGCCGGCCAGCCGCCCGGCATACGTTCACACGGCATGCTGCTCGATCTCGTCTATCTTGTGGTCGCCCTCTGCGCCCTTCCCTGGGTCGCGTGGCGGAAGTTTTCCGGCGGCCGGCCGGTGGCGGCGCCGTGGATGCGGTTCACCGGCGGGATCGACGTGGCCGCAAAGCCCGGGGCCACCGCCCGCATCTGGCTGCACGGCGTGAGCGTGGGCGAGGTCCAGCTGCTCGCCGGCCTCGCGGCCGAGATTCGCCGCCAGGCTGAGGCGGCCGGCGGCTCCATCGACTGCGTCGTATCGAGCTCCACGACGACCGGCCTCGAGGTGGCTCGGAAGCGGTTCGGCGCCGAGCGGGCGTTTCCCTGCCCGCTCGATTTCACCTGGGCGGTCGACCGCGTGCTCGACCGAGTTCGGCCCGACCTGCTCGTGCTCGGTGAACTCGAACTCTGGCCGCATCTGCTGGCCCGGACGGCGCGGCGCGGCATCCCGATCGTGGTGGCCAACGCCCGGATGAGCCCGCGGAGCGCGGCGGGCTATGCCCGGATCGCGCCGCTCGTGCGACGCATGCTCGCGCATGTGAAGGCCGTCGTGGCGCGATCGCCCGAGGATGCCGCCCGCTTCACGGCGCTCGGTGCACCGCATGTGACCGTGGCCGGCTCGATGAAGTTCGACGGCGTGCGGGGCGACCGCAGCACGCCCGAGATCACGCGGCTGCGGACCCTCGCCGGCTTCTCCGACGAGGCGCTCGTGTTTCTCGCTGGCAGCACCCAGGCGCCGGAAGAGTCGCTCGCGCTCGAGGCGTTTCGGGCGGCCGAGCAGACCTGCCCGCAGCTGCGGCTCGTGATCGTACCGCGGCACGTGGAGCGCACCGCCGAGATTGCCGCCCTGCTCGATCGCTCGGGCGTGCGCTGGCAACGCCGGAGCGAACTCGAACGCACTGGCTTCGACGCCGCGGCCCGCGTGCTGCTGGTCGACACGACGGGCGAACTCGGATGGTGGTGGGGCACCGCCGCGATCGCCTTCGTCGGCGGCAGCCTCGACGGCAAACGAGGCGGGCAAAACATGCTCGAGCCGGCGGCCTACGGGGCGGCCGTCTGCTTCGGCCCCCACACCCGCAACTTCGCCCGCGAGGTCGAGACGCTGCTGGCGGCCGATGCGGCCTGCGTGGTGACCGATGGCCCGGCCCTGCGAGCCTTTGTGGGCCGCTGCCTGACCGACCCTGGCTGGGCCGCGGCGCTCGGCACGCGGGCGGCAGCCACGGTCGAGGCGCACCGGGGAGCCACGGCCCTGACGGCTCGGGAGATCATCGAGCGACTCGTCCCCGGCCGCATGACACGGTGACGGTTGCCGAGTGCGGGCCGAATCCCGATAATCCGGTTATCACACAAGGACGGCCCGAAGGCCGCGACCGGGGTCCGGTTTTCGGACGATCGTTTTCACGTCTTCACGCACGAGGCATCTGCCGTGGCACAAGGAAAGTATCTGTTCACGAGTGAGTCGGTCAGCATGGGGCACCCAGACAAGCTGGCCGACCAGATCTCCGATGGCGTCCTCGATGCCTACCTCGCCCAGGATCCGCGGAGTCGCGTCGCCTGCGAGACGATGGTGACCACCGGCCTGGCCGTGATCGCCGGCGAGATCACGTCGAAAGGTACGATCGACTACCAGCAGATCGTGCGGCAGGTGATCCGTGACGTCGGCTACACCGACGACGAGATGGGCATCGCCGCCGACACCTGCTCGGTGCTCGTGGCCGTCGGCAAGCAGAGCGGCGACATCGCGATGGGCGTCAACGAAGACGAGGCCAAGGGCAAGGACATCGGCGCCGGTGACCAGGGCCTGATGTTCGGCTACGCCTGCAACGAGACCCCCGAGATGATGCCGCTGCCGATCGCCCTCTCGCACCGGATCCTCAATCGGCTCACGGAGGCCCGCCAGAAGGGCGAGGTCGATTGGCTGCGGCCCGACTCGAAGAGCCAGGTGACGGTGGAATACGAAGGTAATCGCCCCGTGAGGATCGACACGGTCGTCGTCTCGACACAGCACGCGCCCCACGTGTCGAACGAGGAGATCCGGAAGTTCATCGTCGACAAGGTGATCAAGCCGCTGCTGCCCAAGGATCTCGACACCTCCAGCATCACCTACCACATCAATCCCACCGGCCGCTTCGTGGTGGGCGGGCCGCACGGTGATTGCGGCCTCACCGGCCGGAAGATCATCGTCGACACCTACGGCGGCTGGGGCCGGCACGGCGGTGGGGCGTTTTCGGGCAAAGATCCCACGAAGGTCGACCGCAGCGCCGCCTACATGGCCCGCCACGTGGCGAAGAACATCATCGCCGCCGGCCTGGCCGATCGCTGCGAGGTGCAGCTCGCCTACGCCATTGGCGTCAGCGAGCCGGTGAGCGTGCACGTCGACACCGAGGGCACGGGCAAGGTCGACGACCAGCGGCTGTGCGACGTGGTGCGCGAGTTCTTCCCGCTCACGCCGCGAGGCATCATCGACTACCTCGACCTGCGGCGGCCGATCTACCGCAAGACTGCGGCCGGCGGCCACTTCGGCCGTGACGGCTTCAGCTGGGAAAAGACCGACCGCGCGGCAGCGCTCGCCGAGGCCGTGGGGTCCGCCGTCGCGGTGAGCTAACGTCGCGTGCTCGCCCACGGGCCGACAGCCGCCGCCAAACCAGCCGAGTCGCTCGAACGAGCGCTCGTGGTGGCAGCCGGTGCGCTCGTGGCGGCGCTCCTCGCCGCGTGTGGCGTCGTGCTCGTCGTCCGTCGTGTCAGCGGTGGCTTCGAGCCCGTCGGCGGCACGGCGAGCGTGGTGGTCGCCGTCTTGGGCGGCCTGCTCGTGCTCGGCTGCGACGCGCTGGCTCGCGGCGTGGTGCTCTCGACCGCCTGGCGCCATGCGGCGCGGGCCGGCTACCTGCTGGCCCTCGCCGCCATCGCCATGCCGTTTCGGGCGACGTGGGGGCTCGAGACGGCGCTGCTCGTCGCGGGCGCGTGCTTCGCCGGAGGCGTCGTTGTGGGTCCGTTCATCCGCGGAACGCCCCGCCGTTGGCTCGCGAGCAGCCTCGTTCCTGGTGGCGGGAGCGGCGGGCTCCGCAACGGTCGCTCCCGGATCACGCAGCCCCCCGCGGCGGTTTCGCGGCCCGCCATCGACTGCCCTGGTCACTTGATCCAGCGATTTGAGCGGTATGAACTCGACGGTCTCGACTGCCTCCAAGGCACGCTGACGCTCACCGTGCTCGAGGGATCGCGGACCGCGCACGGCCACGTCGGTTTCTGTCCGTCGTTTCGCCAGGTTCCGCAGGTCGAGGCGAGCACGTCGTACGATGGAGTCGAGGCGATCGTCACTGCGGCCGAGATCGTTCCCTGGGGCGTGCGGATCGAGTGCCGGCTCGACGAGCCCACGGACGAGCCGATCGAGATTCCCGTGGATGTGATCGCGCGGGCGCCCATCTGACCACGCACACACTCCCATGGCACGCTGGCCCGACCATCTCTGGACGACGATCTTCACCTACGGCGTGATCTTTATCGGCTTTCCCCTGCTCTGCTTTTTGTTTTGGAGGTGGGTGCGCGGATGACAGACACCAGCACCGCCGTTCCCACGCCGCTCGTCGAGGCACTCGCGCGGGCGGGCCAGCACGAGGTCCTCCGGTTTTGGCCCACACTCGACGGGGCCGGCCGAGCACGCCTGCTCGGGCAGCTTGCCGTGATCGACTGGCAAGAGTTCGAAACGCTCCGGCAGCTCACCCACGCACGGCATGCCACCCCCATGCCGCCGCCGCTCGACCTGGCCGCCGCCACGACGCCCCCCTGCCTGGCCCTGCGCGATCCTGCGAACCCGATCGCCCCGGCGGCGGCCGTCGCAGCGGGCCAGCGCCTCCTGGCCTCCGGGCTCGTCGGCGCGATTCTCGTGGCGGGCGGCCAGGGCACGCGGCTGGGGTGCACCGGCCCGAAGGGGCTCGTGCGGGTGGGCCCCGTGTCGGGCGCGACGCTGTTCGATCTGCTGTTCGGCAAGCTGCGGGCGATCCACCGGCGGTTCGGCCGGCAGGTGCCGCTGGCCATCATGACGAGCTCCGCCACCGATGCCGACACCCGGCAGTTCCTCCGCGACTCGGGCTTCTGCAGCCTCGACCCCGACTTCGTTCATGTGTTTCGACAGCACGATCTTCCCGCCCTGGACGCCGCCACAGGCACGCTCTTGCTCGATGCCCCCGACCATCTCGCCATGGCGCCCGACGGCCACGGCGGCATGCTCGTGGCGCTCCACGAATCGGGCGGCCTCGACTGGTTCGCCCGCCACGGTGTCGAACATCTCACCAGCTTCCAGGTCGACAATCCGCTCGCGCTGCCTCTCGACCGCGAGTTTCTCGGCTATCACATCGCGACTCGCGCCGACTTCTCCACCCAGGTCGTGCTCAAGCGCGAGCCACAGGAGCGGGTCGGCATCGTCGTGGAGCAGGCCGGCCGCCACGCCGTCGTGGAATACAGCGATCTCCCGGCGCCGCTCGCCGCCGAACGCCGCCCCGACGGCCGGCTCCGGTTTCACGCCGGCTCGATCGCCGTGCACTGCTTCACGATGCGTTTCCTCGACCGCGCGGCCGACCGCGACGATTCGCTCCCGCTGCACCTCGCCCACAAGGTCGTGCCGTTTCTCGACGACACGGGCACGCTCATCCGCCCGGCCGCCCCCAACGCGATCAAATTCGAGCGGTTCATCTTCGACCTCATGCCGCTGGCCGACCGCGTGACCGTCGTGGAAATCGAAGCCCGTGACGGCTTCGCCCCGCTCAAGAACCCCACCGGCTCGGCGGCCGACGCCCCGGAGCACGTCCACGCCGCGCTCGTCGACCACGCCCGCCGTCTCCTCGCCGAAGCCGGCGTGACGGTCGCCGACGGCGTCGACGTGGAGCTCGATGCCGCCACGATCCTCGACGCCACCGACATCGCCGCCGCGCTCCCACGCGGCACGCACATCGACACGCCCCGCGTGATCCGCGGGCCGTAGGACAGGCTTCAGCCTGTCGGGCCTGCACTAGCCCAATCCGGCTTCGGGCTCCCCATATCCCGCTCGCCGGACGTTCGCTTCATTGAGCGCGCGCCGGCTCGTGACTGCCCAGACCCTCTCGCTTGACGTTCGCCTCGGCCCTCCAGGCCTCGGCTCTCTGCGTGTCCGCTTCGCTTTCGCCATCCATGGCTGCGCTCGCTCCCACAGCCCGCTCGAGGGCATGGGCAGCCCCGAGCCTCCTCAACTGAAAGAGGGAGGCGAGGGGTTGCCCCTACCGTTGAGCCGGCGTATTTGACCAGCGAAGCCATGGATGGCGCAGCGCAGGCAAATCCGAGTGAGCCGGAGCCTGGAGGGCGGAGGCGAACGTCCGGCGAGACGGTACGGGGTAACCCCGAGCCGGATTGGGCAAGTTCGGGACACGACTCGGTGAAGCCTGTCTTTCATTTCGCTACATTACGCGTCAAAGGAGTTGTCCCATGCTGCACGCGATCGTGATGGCCGGAGGATCCGGCACGAGGTTTTGGCCCGCGAGCCGCGCGGGGCTGCCGAAGCAGCTGCTGCCGCTGGCCGGTGAGAAGACGCTGCTCGAAGACACGGTGGCCCGGCTCACGGGGCTCGTGCCGCCGGAGCGAACGCTCGTCGTCACGTCGAAGCGGTTGCTGCCGGCCGTGCGGAAACAGTTGCCACAGCTGCCCGCGAGTGCGCTCGTCGGCGAGCCTTGCAAGCGCGACACGGCGCCCTGCGTGGGGCTCGCGGCGCTGCTCGTCGCGCGGCATGACCCCGACGCCACGATGGCCGTGATGCCCTCCGACCACGTGATCGCGCCGGCGGCCAAGTTTTGCGAGGCGATCGAGCAGGCCGCGGCGCTCGTAGCCGAGGCACCGGGCCGGCTCGTGACCTTCGGCATCAAGCCGACCTATCCGGCCGAGAGCTTCGGCTACATCCAACAGGGGGCCCCGCTCGCGCAGCCTCATGGAGCTGCGCCGGCCCATGCGGTGGCCCGCTTCAAGGAGAAGCCGCCGGCGAGCGTCGCCAAGGAGTATCTGGCCGCGGGCAACTTTCTTTGGAACGCCGGGATCTTCGTCTGGAAAGCTTCGACCATCCTCGAGGCGCTCGCCGCCCGGCAGCCAGAGTGTCTCGCCCATCTCGAGCAGATCGTCGCCGCCTGGGACACACCCGAGCGGGAGGCGGTGTTCGACCGCGAGTTCGCGGCGATCAAGGGAATTTCGATCGACTACGCCGTGCTCGAGCATGCCACCGACGTGGTCGTGGTCGAGGCGCCGTTCCAGTGGGACGACCTGGGCGGCTGGTCGGCCGTGGCCCGCCAGCGGGGGGCCGATGCCGAGGGCAATACGATCGTGGGGCGGCACCTCGGGATCGACTCCGTCCGCACGATCGTGCATTCCGGGGCCGAACACCTCGTCGTCACGATGGGCCTCGAGGATATGCTGGTGGTACACACACCCGACGCCACGCTCGTGGCCAACCGGTCCCACGAGGAAGCGGTGCGGAAGGTGGTGGCCGAATTGGAGAAGCGCGGGTGGTCCGAGTTTTTGTAGCGGCGTGCCTGATCGCGGTGGCGCTCGCATCGCGCCTGCAGGCCACCGAGCCGGCACCGCCGGGCCGCGACGCCGCCTGGCTCACGAAGCTCACGCTGGCGGCCGACGGCCTGGCGTGGTCGGACGAGCTCGTGCGGCACGACTGGCGGCTGCAGCGCAGCCCCGGCACCGACGACTGGCGGATCCTCGATCCCCACGAGACGTGCGTGCATGAGGGAACCGAAGAGGCGTGCCGCGGAGAATTCACGCGGCTCGAGACGACGCGCACGATCCCACCGGTGTCTGGCGAGGCGGTGCTCGTGCTGCATGGCCTCGGTGAAAACCGGGCCTCGATGCGGCCGCTCGTGAAGCATCTGCGTGGGCAGCTCGACGCCACCGTGCTCACCGTCGGCTACGCGAGCCCGCGGACCGGCATCGACGGCCACGGCGCGTCGCTCGGCCGCGTCGTCGCCGGGCTGCCTCAGGCCACTCGGCTCAGTTTCGTCGGCCACAGCCTCGGCAACATCGTCGTGCGCCGCTGGATGCACCAGGCGCCAGCGGCCGACCTCGCCCGCGTCCACCGGATGGTGATGCTCGGTGCGCCGAACCAGGGATCGGACCTCGCCCGGATGACGGCCAACGTATGGCTGCTCTCGAAGCTCGCGCACGGCGCGGCGAAGGACCTCGTGCTCCACTGGCCCGAGATCTCGAAGTCGCTCGCCGTGCCGCCCTGCGAGTTCGGCATCGTGGCGGGTGGCAAGGGAGACGACCGCGGCTACAGCTCCTTGCTCGCCGGCGACGACGACGCCGTCGTGCGCGTCGCGGAAACGAAGCTCGATGGCGCCTGCGACTTCCTCCTTCTGCCGGTGAGCCATGCCTCGATGATGAAGAACGACGACGTCCAGCGGGCGACGGTTTCGTTTCTGCGGACAGGCCGGTTCGAGGCCCCGGCTGCCGAGGCGGCGCCCGACGGGTCGGCCGATGACTGACCGGGCCACTATCCCCGCCGGCCGCGTCGCCGGCATCGACTACGGCCGCAAGCGGATCGGGATCGCCATCTGTGATGCCGAGCGGATCATCGCGAGCCCCCTGCCCTTCCACATGCCGACCGGCGACGAGGTGGCGGAAACAGCCTTCTTCCGGAAGCTGGCGGCCGCCGAAGACATCGTCGGCTTCGTGGTCGGCCTGCCCGTCCACGCCGACGGCAGCGACAGCCGGATGTCGGTGGAGGTCGAGCGGTTCGGCGCCTGGCTCGCTGCCGTCACCGGACTTCCAGTGACGTTCCACGATGAGCGCTACACGTCGGTCGAAGCCGCCGGCAAACTCGCGGGCCTCGGTCTTTCGCGCGGCAAGAAGAAGGCCCGCACCGACTCGATCGCCGCCCAGATCCTGCTCACGGCATGGATGGAGGCGGCCGCCGCCGGCGCCACGCCTGCTCGCCCCGGGGCCCTCGACGGATGAGCGACTCCGGCTTGAAACTCGTCGTCGGCTGCGGCTACCTCGGCCTGCGCGTGGCACGACTCTGGCGGAACGCGGGAGCCCGCGTGTGTGCGGTCACCAGGTCGGCGGAACGAGCACGGGCACTCGACGCCGAAGGCCTCGATCCACTCGTCGGCGACGTCACCGCACCCGAAGGGCTCCCTGCCCTCCCTGCCGTCGACACACTCTTCTGGGCGGTCGGCTTCGACCGTGCCTCCGGAGCGTCGTATCGCGACGTGCACGTCGGGGGCCTCGGCCGCGTGCTCGACGCGATCCCTGACACGGCCCGTGTCGTGTTCGCAAGTTCGACGGGCGTGTGGGGCACCGAAGACGGCAGCGTCGTCGACGAGACGACGCCCGCCCATCCGACGCGTGAGGCGGGCCGCGTGCTCCTCGAAGCCGAGGCCTTGCTCCACGCCCGCGCAGGCGACCGCGGCACGGCCCTCCGGTTCGCCGGCCTCTACGGCCCGGACCGGCTCCCACGGCTCGACGACCTGAAGGCCGGCCGGCCGATCGCCGCCGAACCCGACAGCTGGCTCAATCTCGTCCACGTGGACGACGCCGCCCGGATCGTCGTCGCCGTCGCCGCGGCGCCGCACGCCCGCCAACTCTACGTCGTGTCGGACGGCCATCCGGTGCGCCGCCGCGACTGGTACGCCCACCTCGCCGCCCGCACCGGCAGCCCGCCGCCCACGTTCGACACCGCCGCCGAGCGCACCCGCGGCGCCGACAAACGCGTCGATCCGGCGCTCCTCTTCCGCGACATCCCGCTCACGCTCGCGTATCCCGACTCCTTCCGCGGCATCGACGCGATCGTGTAGGACAGGCGTCTTGCCTGCCCTGCCTCGGACGTGGCAACGCGCCAAACCCGGCGTCGGAGCCGGCGGTACGCTGCTCCATCGCCGAGGGCGATCGCTAGTCCCGTCTCAACTGTGATGGTTAGCTCGGTGTAAGCCGCGTATCTGCCCGTCGGCTCTTCCGCATCGCACCGACCGTCTCCGCCACCTCCCCGTTTCCGGTTGAGGAGGCTCGGGGTTACCCCTGCCGTTGAGCCGGCGTATTTGACCAGCGAAGCCATCTTCACGCGAACACTCGGCATCGTGCCGCTGTTCGCTTGGCCGACCTCCGTCGGCTGGTGTTCACCCGGGCCTCCGGCCCTGACGGAGAGCGTGTGGGAGACGGGCTCTGCCCGGCGACCGTAAGCCGTTGCCGACGCCGGGACGGCGGCGACGGCGCGACAGCCGCCAGGCGCAGCGCAGGCAAATCCGAGTGAGCCGTAGCCTGGAGGGCGAAGGCGAACGTCCGGCGAGACGGTACGGGGTAACCCCGAGCCGGTGCGTACAAGTTGACACAAGGCCCGGAGGACCGGGTCAGCACCAGCCGACGGAGGCGGCCAAGGCACGTCCGACAGGACGTCGAGACTTGCCGTGAACATAGACAGGCTGAAGCCTGTCCTACGGCGCGACGGGCTGGAGGCGTTGCGTTTCGGCGGCAGGGGTCGTGCGGGCGAGGCCGGCGGCGCCGCCGGCGAGCATGTTGAGGTAGTCCACCGCCACGTTCATCGCCTCGTTGAAGTAGAAGTCGCGCTTCACGATCGGCCGCTTCGGGTCTTCGACCTCCGCGAGCTTCTTCTCCTCGTCCTCGGCCGCCTTGCCCTCGTTCCACTGCTTCGCGAACTCCGACTCCACGAGCGAGATCGTCTTTTCCTTCTTCCGCTTCTCGTATTGGGCGATATCCTTGGCCACCTTGCCGAACTCGTCGTTCTGCTGCACTCGACCGACCGAGCGGTCGCGCAGCGTCTTGAGCATGTCGTCGCTCACACGGCCGCTCGATTGAAACGTGGCCGCCGGCACCTTGTCGAACGCGATGGCGTGGTCGAGGTCTCCTTCGCCCACGGGCAGGTGCGTGGTCAGGCTCGGCAGTTCGACGTCGCTCTTCACGCCCTCGAGCTGCGTGCTCAGGCCGCCCGGGCGGTAGAACTGTTGCATCGTGATCTTGATCGCGCCGAGCGAGGGGGCGTTCGGCAGCCGCTGGAAGAGCTGCCGGCCGAGATCGAGCAGGCTCTGCACCGTGCCCTTGCCGTGGGTCGCCTTGTCGCCGATCACGAGGCCGCGGCGGTAGTCCTGGATGGCTCCGGCCACGATCTCGCTCGCGCTCGCGCTGAACTTATTGGTGAGCACGACGAGCGGTCCATCCCACGACGTGCCCGGATCGACGTCGTCGTACTGCTGCACCCGCTTGTCGGCGTCCTTGATCTGCACGACGGGGCCGGTGTCGATGAACAGGCCGGTGAGCGAGATCGACTCCGGCAGCGAGCCGCCGCCGTTGTTGCGGAGATCGAGCACCACGCAATCGACACCCTTCTGCTTGAACTCGTCGAGCAGCCGTTTGCAGTCGCGGGTGCTGCTCTTGTATTCGGCCTGCCCCTGCCGGGCTCCGGCCATGTCCATGTAGAAGCTCGGCAGGTTGATGACGCCGATGCGGAAGGGTGAACCGTCTGCCTTACGGCCCTCCTCGATCACCTCGCCGCGGGCTTCGCTGTCCTTGAGTTCGATCTTCGCCCGCGTGATGTCGTAGATCTTGGGCGCGGTCTGGCCGACCGGGATCACCTTGAGCCGCACGATCGTGCCGCGCTTGCCGCGAATCAGCTTCACCACCTCGTTGAGATTCATGTCGACGACATCGACCATCTCCCCCTCTGCGTTCTGGCCGACGCCGACGACGCGGTCTTTTTTCTGGAGCCGGCCGTCCTTGTCGGCCGCGCCGCCCGGCACGAGCTCGGCGACGGTCGTGTGGCCGTCCTCGCCCTTCAGCGACGCGCCGATGCCGTCGAGCTGAAGCCGCATGCCGATCTCGAAGTTTTCCAGCGTTCCGGGCGACATGAAGCTCGTGTGCGGATCAAGGCTGCTCGTGAGCGACGAGAGATACGTCTCGAGGAGCTCGTCGGCCGTCATCTGGTGCATGCGCTTGGCGAAGCTGCGATACCGGCGGAGCAGCTTGTCTTTCGCTTCCTCCACGGGCGTCTTCTCCATTTTTTGCACGAGCAGGTCGTACTTGATCCGCTTCCGCCAGATGTCCTCGGCCTCGGCTTCGCTGGCGGCCCACTTCGTGTCGTCGCGATCGACCACGATCGACTCGTCTCTCGTGAAGTCCTGTGGAGTGGCCAGCAGTTTCTCGATGAGCGGCAGCCGGGCGTCGACCCGCTCCAGAAACCGGTTGTAGACCTCGTAGGCGAAGCTCACGTCACCCCGTTTCACGAGGTCGTCGAGCGAGTCGCGCTTCTGCATGAAGGCGTCGACGTCACTCTGAAGGAAGTAGACCTTCATCGGGTCGAGTGCCTCGAGGAAGATGCCAAACCAGCGGCGCGCGATCTCGTCGTCGATCGGCCGGCGCGTGAAGTGCTCGCGCTCGAGGTAGCTGCGCACGGCGAGCGTGATCTGCCGATCGTTGGGACCGGGCTTGGCGGCGGCCTGCTGCGCGGCGGGCGCCGGCTGTGCGGCGACGGCAGTGGGCGGCTGCTCGGCGGCAACCGGCCTCGGCGGGCAGATCGCGAGGCACACGGCCAAGCCTGCCAGAAGCCCACGCAGGCTCCGTGGATCGAACGCTCCCTCTCGTCTCGGCATGCCGCTCATGAATGCGTCCCGCGCACGGGCTCCTGGGTCGGTCCACGTATTGTGACACTTCGCGACGTCCGTGGCGAGATGTTTCTTTGGCGTGTTCACGCGATGGCTTCCGCGATGCGGGCGACGAGTGCCTCGGCCACCTCGGGCTCGGCGCCCAGCCGCGCGGCCACGAGCCACTCGACTGCCGGATGCCGCTCCCAGGCACGAGCCACGGCCGCCGCCACCTGCTCCTCGACGTGCCCGCGAAACAGCAGGTGCGGCTGCACAACGACCCGCCGCACGCCGGGCCCGGCTGCCGCTGCGTCGAGCGCGTCGGCGAGCGACGGCCGCGCTGCGGCGACGAATCCGAATCCGATGCGGCATGTGTGGAGATCGTGCGGGCAGGCGCTCGCGCCCCCGACGCACGTGGCAGCCATGAACTCGACGAGCTGCCTGAGGGCGAGCGAATCGCTCGAACCGCGGCCGATCATCACGAGCCCCGTCGCCGCAGGTGGCACTGGCTCGAGCCCGCGCACGGCGTGACGCCGACGACGGCGGGCGAGCCCAACGATCGCGGGATGGCAGCCGAGTGCTGCCGCCTGCTCGACGACCACGCCCGCGGCTCGCCCGCCCGCATCGAGTGCTTCGGGAATGTCGCGTTTGGCATGGCCGGCCGTGAACAAGATCAACGGCGCCGCGACCGCTCGCCGGCAGCCGCGGGCTGCCAGGGCCGCGAGAGCGTCGCCAATCGATGGACCGATCACCTCGAGAAACCCCACCTCCACCGGCACGCCGGGCAGCATGTCCGCCACGAGCCTCCCGACGGCGTGGGTCTCAGCGGCCCCGACCGGATCGGCCGTTCCATGCCCGACGATCACCACGCCACGCCCTGGCCCGAGGCTGGCGACGACATCCTGCCGCGTCGCGACCGCCGCGCCGAGGCCCCGCACGACGGCCAGGCGCGACGATGCCGAACGCGGCGCCGGATTCGTCACGGCCGGCTGCTCCCGGCCGCCGCCCGCGGCAGGAGCATGGCGACGACGAGCAGCGTGGCCACGGCCAGCGCGTAGGGAAGCGTGCGCGACGGGTGGAGCGTGAACAGGAGCGACCCGGCGAACGGCCCGAGGATCCGGCCGAGCGACGCGAACGATTGATTCACGCCGAGCACCTCCCCTTGCCGTGCCGGATCGGCATGCTTCGAGATCAACGCCGACACCGATGGATTCACGAACGCGAAGCCGGCCACGGCCGCGGCAGACGCCGCATAAAAGAGCCAGCGGAGCTGCGCCGACACCGCCTGCCCCGCCACGATGTCGCGGTGCACGAGCCAGGCGTCGACGCCGATGGCGGCCATGCCGACCACGAGCGCCACGAGCCCCGTGCCGAGCAGGCGTGTCTCGGAAAGCCGCTTGGCAAGCGGCCGGTAGAGCCCGCCGGCCACCATCAGCACCGCTCCGATCCCGGCGAACAAGAGGAAGTTGCCGTCGTCGCTCATGCCGAAGCCCTCCTTCGTGAACCGCGCGAGCGTGGCTTCGAAATTGGCGAAGGCGAAGATCGACAGAAAATAGATCAGCACGAGCGCGCCGACGGCCGGCAGCGCGAGCACGCCGGCGGTCCGTGAGAGGCTGAAAAACTCTTTCGCAGCGCGCGAGTCGGGCCGGCGGGTCTCGCGAAACACGGTGACGGCGATCATGAGCGCCACGAACGAGAGCAGCGAGGCGAGCGCCCCCACGCCCCAGGGCTGGCGGGCGAAGAGTGCGAGGCCGAAATAGGCGATCAGCGGGCCGAGCGTGAAGCCCGCGCCGAAGGCGATCCCGATGAGCGCCATTCCCCGGGCTCGATTCTCGGGCGTCGTGCAGTCGGCGATCACCGCCGCGGCCGTGCCCACGCTGGCCCCGGCGATACCGGCGCCGATCCGGGCGAGCATCATCAGGCCGAGCGCCAGCCGCGCCCGCTCAGGCGGCAGCGTGACGGCGTAGCCGTAGAGGGCATAGAACACGACCGACCCCACGAGGCTCAGGATCAGCATCGGCCGCCGCCCCACCTGGTCGGAGAGCCGGCCCCACACCGGGCTGAAGAGAAACTGCATCAGCGAAAACACGGAGAACAGGAGTCCGATCACGATGCCGCCGGACAGCGGCGAGAGCTGGAGGGCCGCGAGGTAGGGCTCGGCCTGCCGCGGCATCACCGGCAGCACGATGCCGAAGCCGAGCAGGTCGATGAAGACGGTGAGAAAGATGACGAGCAAGGCGCCGCGCGGCGGCCCCGCGGCTGCAGATGTCGATGCCGACGGGTCACTGGCCATGCGGAACGCTGCCTCGAAACTGCTAGACTTCGGCCATGCACGATCGCCGACGAAACGCCGAAGACGACCGGCCTGCGGAGGCCCTGAGCGTTTCAGAGGTCACCGCCCGCGTCAAGCAGGTGCTCGAGACCGGCTTTGCCGATGTGTGGGTGGCCGGCGAGGTGTCGAACCTCGTGCGGGCCTCGTCGGGGCATTTGTATCTCTCGCTCAAGGACGACGGTGCGATCCTCAAGGCGGTCGTATGGCGCGGCACGGTGCCCACGCTCGCGATCGAGCCGGCCGATGGGCTCGAGGTAATCTGCCACGGCCGGCTCGAGGTCTACCCTCCCCGCGGCTCCTATCAGCTCACAATCGACCGGCTCCACGCCGTCGGCACCGGCACCCTCGAAGCCCGGCTGCGGAAATTGCACGCGGCGCTCGAGCGCGAGGGGCTCTTTCTGCCGGAACGCAAGCGTCCACTCCCGGCATTTCCCCGCCGTGTCGCCGTCGTCACGAGTCCGAGCGGTGCCGCAGTCGCCGATTTCCTGGAGGCGTTTCGCAGCCGGTGGCAGGGTTGCGAACTGCTCGTCGTGCCTTCGCGGGTGCAGGGGGCCGGCGCGGCGGATGAGCTCGCCGCGGCGCTCGCCCTCGTGGCACGGATCGTACCCGCGGTCGATGTCGTGGCGCTCGTCAGGGGTGGAGGCAGCCTCGAAGACCTCTGGTCGTTCAACGAAGAGGTGCTCGTGCGGGCGGTCGCCGCTTCACCGATTCCGATCGTGTCGGGCGTGGGGCACGAGATCGACGTGTCGCTGTGCGACCTCGCCGCCGACGTCCGGGCCCTCACACCGACCGATGCCGCGATCCGGATCGCCCCCGACCGGGCTCAGGTGACGGCGGCCCTCGGCGGGTTTGCGGCGCGGCTGCAAAGCGGGCTCGCCCGGCGGGCGGAAATGGCCCGCGAGCGGCTCGGTCAGTTCGCCCGGTCGCGCATCCTCGCCGACCCCACACGGCTCGTCACGGAGCGCCGCTCGCTCGTCGCCGAGCGGGCCGCACGGCTCGAACGGCTGGCCCGCGCCGCCGTGGACCGGGCCGGCGAGCGTCTGCGGGCCGGAGTCGCCCGGCTCGACGCCGGCAGTCCGCTCAAACTGCTCGCCCGCGGCTACTCCGTCACCACGTCGGCAGGGACGACCGCGCCGCTGACCTCGATCGCAGTGCTGGAGGCCGGCTCGACGATCGTCACACAACTCGCCGACGGCCGACTCACGAGCACCGTCACCTCGATCGACTCGACTCCGATCGCCACGCAGGAAAGGATCGCGCACCATGCCAGCCCCCGGTGACACCACGCCCGCAAACTCGACGCAGCCGCCCTCGTTTGAAGACGGGCTCTCCCAACTCGCCGACATCGTCAATCGCCTCGAAGGAGGCGGCCTCGGGCTCACCGAATCGATCGCGGCCTACGAGCGCGGCGTGGTGATCCTGCGCGGCCTGCACGAGGAACTCGCCCGCGCGGAGGAACGAATTCGCGTGCTCACCGCGGTCGACGACGAGGGACAGCCGACGACCGAGCCGTTCTCCGACGCACACGACGGCACGCGGGCCGACCCCTCGGGAAATGGCGGCGGCGAACGGGTGGGCCGGAGGCCGGCAGCGCGGGCGGCCTCGCCACGGAAGGCCACCCGATCACAGACGCTCCCCGGGATGGACGATTCCTCGGCCGAAGCCTAGACTTTTCAGGGTCCTTTCGATCCTCTGCGGGGCCCGATCATGGCAGGCTGCCCGGTGTCTCCCGGCAGTTTGGCGCCCGGCAGTCCGTCCATGCTTCTCGGGCCCGACATGTCTGCTTCCGTGGCGCCGCCGATCACCCGTTCGCTCGACGACGTGCGCGCGTTCGTCGAACCTCGGCTCGAAGCGGCCCTCGACCTGTCCGGTGAAGCGGCGCCGCGGCTCGTGGCGGCGATGCGGCACGCCCTGCTCGCGCCGGGCAAGCGGCTGCGGCCGGCGCTCGTGCTCTGGGCGGCCGACGCCTGCGGCGGCTCCTGGGCCGACGCGGCCGGCGCGGCGATCGCCGTCGAGATGATCCACGCCTACTCGCTCGTCCACGACGACCTCCCGGCGATGGACGACGACGATCTGCGCCGCGGCCAGCCCACCTGCCACAAGGCCTTCGACGAGGCCACGGCGATCCTCTGCGGCGATGCCCTGCAGGCGCTCGCTTTCGAGACGCTCGCCCGCGAGATGCCGCCGGCCACCGCGGCCCGCGGCTGCCTGGTGCTCGCCCGGGCGGCGGGTGCCGAAGCGCTCGTCGGGGGCCAGGCCGACGACCTCGCGGCCGAACGCGGCTGGATCGCCGACATGACGGCTGCTCCGGCGGGCGACCAGGTGGCCTGGCTTGAGCGCATCCATCGCCGCAAGACCGGAGCGCTGTTTCTCGCGGCCCTCGAGCTGGGAGGCCTCTCGGCGGGCGCCTCCGCGGCCCAACTCGCCATGCTCGCGGCCTACGGCCGGGCATTCGGGCTTGCCTTCCAGATCGCCGACGACATCCTCGACGCCGAAGGCGACGAAGTGACGATGGGCAAACGCGTGGGCAAGGACGCCGGCCGCGGCAAGCTCACCTTCCCGACGATCGTGGGCCTCGAGGAGAGTCGGGGCCGGGCCGCGGCGCTCGCCTCCGAGGCGGCCGCGGCCGTGCACGGGCTCGGTGGCCAGGCCGCCGCACTCGAGGCGCTGGCACGCTGGATCGTCGCCCGCGATCATTGACGACCACCGTAAAGGACGCCCCATGGCCGACATCCTGCCTTCCGTCATCTCGCCTCGCGACCTCGCCGGGCTATCCAGCGAACAGCTCGAGCAACTCGCTGCGGAGATGCGTCGGGCCCTCACGGAAGTGGCGGCCACCCGCACCGCCCATTTCGCCTCGAACCTCGGCGTCGTTGAGCTCTGCCTCGCCTTGCATCGCGTCTTCGACTTCAGCCGCGATCGCCTCATTTGGGATACGGGCCACCAGATCTATCCCCACAAGCTGATCACGGGCCGCTTCGGCCGCTTCGGCACGATCCGCACGAAGGGCGGCCTGATGGGCTACCCGAACCCCGACGAGAGCCCCTACGACCTGTTCATGACGGGCCACGCGGGCTCGAGCGTCTCGACGGCACTCGGCCTCGCGAGCGGCGACGATCTGCTCGGCCAGGGCGACCGCCATTCCGTGGCCGTGATCGGCGACGGGGCGCTGCCCTCGGGCATCGTGTTCGAGGCGCTCAACAACGCCGGCTTCCTCAAGAAGCGGCTGCTCGTGATCTTGAACGACAACAAGATGTCGATCTGCCCGCGCGTGGGCGCCCTCGCCGAGTATCTCGACACGGTCCGCACGAACCCCTGGTATCGCGGCCTCAAGCAGCAGGCGGGCGAGCTCATCAAGGGCGTGCCGGTGGTGGGCGAACAGATGGAGTGGATGCTCGGCAAGGCGAAAGACTCGCTCAAGGCCACGCTCCACGGCGGCATGCTCTTCGAGGCGCTCGGGGTGCGGTACTTCGGCCCGGTCGAAGGGCATTCGCTGCCGAACCTGATCCGTTATCTCGAGCTCGTGAAGGACGAGGAGGGCCCCGTGCTCCTGCACGTGCTCACCGAAAAGGGCCACGGGTTCAAGCCGGCCGAGGCCGATCCTGTCTTCTTCCACACGCCGGCGCCCTTCGAGTGCGACGACGACGACTGCATCGTGTCGATCAAGAAGTCGTCGGCGAAGGCCTACACCGACGTCGCGAGCACCGCGATCGGGGCCTGCATGCGGCGGGATCCCAAGGTCACGGTGCTCACGGCGGCGATGTGCCAGGGCAACAAGCTCGAGCCGGTCCGTGAGGAATTTCCTGAGCGGTTCTTCGACGTCGGCATCTGCGAGTCGCACGCGGTGGCGTTTGCGGCCGGGCAGGCGAAGACGGGCTGCCGGCCGATCGTCGACATTTACAGCACGTTTCTGCAGCGATCGTTCGACCAGATCTTTCAGGAAGTCTGCCTGCAGAATCTGCCGGTGGTGTTCATGCTCGATCGCGCCGGGCTCACGGGCCCCGACGGCCCCACGCACCACGGCGCCTTCGACCTCGGCTACCTGCGGCTGTTTCCCAACATGGCGGTGCTCGCCCCCGGCGACGAGCACGATCTCGTGGCGATGCTGGATTGGGCGCTCGAGCAGCCGGGCCCCGTGGCGATCCGCTATCCCAAGACCGTGGTCGAACGACACGCAGGACCCCGGGCCCCGATCGCCGCAGGCCGCAGCGAGCCGCTCGTGGAGGGTGCCGACGGCCTGATTCTCGCCTGCGGCACGTTGCTCGGTGCCGCCCTCGACGCCGCCAAGCACCTGCGTGACGAAGGGCTCGAGGTGGGTGTGATCAACGCCCGGTTCGTGAAGCCACTCGACACCCAGGGCATCCTCGAACGGATCGAAGCCGCGCCGTGGGTGGTGACCGTCGAGGAAAACGCCCTGCCCACGGGCTTTGGCAGCGCCGTGCTCGAGGCCGTGAGCGATGCCCGGCTCGCGTGCGGCCCGATCGTGCGGCTCGGCCTCCCCGATCGGTTCGTGGAGCACGGCGAACGCGGCGAACTGCTCGCCGAGCTCGGCCTCGATGCCGCGGGCATCGCATCCACCTGCCGTGGGCTCGCCCAGGCTGTCCGACCGCTGTCGCACACGGTGTCGACGGGTGCACGCTGCCCATGAGTGGCGCTCCCGGCGGCTCGATGCAGTCGCGGCTTCGCCCGGGGCAGCCCGCCCCGGCCGGCCTGACGGTACTGATCGTCGGCCCCGCAGGCCTCGCCGGCGTCGACACCGAGGCCCGGCG
>Ga0214921_10001175_pt1 | contig 45320 bp, 25 predicted proteins | sample LL1505_MetaG_FD_177992 | JGI IMG/M metagenome (GOLD analysis project Ga0214921, IMG submission 177992) | Freshwater microbial communities from Lake Lanier, Atlanta, Georgia, United States - LL-1505 | ecosystem: Environmental > Aquatic > Freshwater > Lake | place: USA: Georgia | collected...
GGGTTAGGGAGTTTCCCTAACAACCCTGGTTCGTTCCTATCCAAACGTGGCTGCGCGAAGATTTGGATGACGGGTTAGGGAGTTTCCCTAACAACCCTGGTTCGTTCCTATCCAAACGTGGCTGCGCCAAGATTTGGATGACGGGTTAGGGAGTTCCCCTAACAACCCTGGTTCGCTCCTATCCAAACTTGGCTGCGCCAAGATTTGGATGACGGGTTAGGGAGTTTCCCTAACAACCCTGGTTCGTTCCTATCCAAACGTGGCTTCGCCAAGATTTGGATGACGGGTTAGGGAGTTTCCCTAACAACCCTGGTTCGCTCCTATCCAAACTTGGCTGCGCCAAGATTTGGGCCATGGGTTGGAGAATAGCCCTAAAAACCCCTTTTTTATCTCCTATCCAAACTCGGCTGCGCCAAAGTCTGAATAACAATGAGGCGGGGTGCTCTCCGAACTTGGGGCGAGCGTGATTTTCACGTTGGGCAAGACCAACCAACCCGGGCGTGATTCCTCGTACAATAAACTCTGGCCGGTCAGTGGTTTGATGAAGGCAAGTGTTGATTGCCGGTTGGGAAATCTGTGGGATGACGCTTTTTTTAGTTTGCACGCTCAATCCGTGATGGCATCCTCAGCCTCGATGTAGACCTCGTGGTGATGGGGAATATTTATGAGCGATATCTTATCTTCTTTAGGCCTTGAAAAAGTTAACCCAGGAGCATTCGGCCGAGACGTTATTCGGGAGTCCTCGGGCGGTGTCCTCGTTAGTCGGTCTCCGATCGATGGCGCTGAGCTAGGGAGTGTGAGGTGCGCGGACGCGGCCGCATACGAGCGGGTTGTGCAAGAGGCCCGAGAGATCTTCACTGAATGGCGCAAAGTTCCTGCCCCAGAGCGGGGAAACTTGGTTCGAAAAATTGGCAACGCGATTCGCGACTCAAAGGCGTCCCTTGGGCGCCTCGTGTCAACTGAGGTCGGTAAGATCGCCTCAGAGGGAGAGGGGGAGATCCAGGAGGCGATCGATATCGCGGATTTCGCTGTTGGTTTGTCACGACAGCTCTATGGGAAGACGATGCACTCGGAAAGGCGCAATCATCGCATGTACGAGCAGTGGCACCCCCTGGGAGTAGTTGGGGTCATCACCGCCTTTAACTTCCCAGCTGCCGTTTGGGCGTGGAATTCGATGATAGCCGCTGTATGCGGTGACGTAGTGGTGTGGAAACCCTCTGAGCTTGCCCCACTCACCGCGGTCGCTTTGAATTCGATCTGCCGTAGCGTCGCGAGAGATATTGGTTTCGAAGGGATCTTCTCGCTTGTGGTGGGAGATGGCCCGGAGCTGGGTAAGCGAATGGCGAGCGATCGGAGGATTCCGTGTATTTCGGCCACGGGCTCGTGCGCGATGGGCCGCGATGTCGCCAAAACAGTCGGAGATCGTCTTGGGCGGTGCATACTTGAGCTTGGCGGAAATAACGCCGTCATCATAATGGATGACGCGGATATGGAGCTCGTTATGCCCGGAGTTCTCTTTGGGGCGGTAGGCACTGGTGGGCAGCGTTGCACCACAATTCGCAGAGCTTTTGTCCACGAGAAGATTTACGACGAGTTCGTTCAAAAAATGACCTCCGCGTACCGACAGATCCGAATTGGAAATCCGTTAGAGAAAGGGGTGCTACTCGGCCCTCTGGTCTCTCAGCGGGCGGTCGACGCCTACAGCGCCGCTATCACAAGGATCCCAAAAGAGCGCGGGGAGATCTTGTACGGGGGTAAGGTCGTTTCAGGTATGCCATCACCGCTCTATGTGGAGCCAACTATAGTTCGAGCCCACAAGGAGATGCCGCTTATCAATGAGGAGACGTTCGCTCCGATACTCTACGTAGTCCCCTTTAAGGATGTGGACGAAGCGATCGCTCTTAACAATGGAGTCCCGCAGGGGTTGAGCTCCGCTATTTTTACCCGCGACTTAAAGACCGCTGAGAAGTTTCTGTCGGCGTCTGGTAGTGATTGCGGGATTGCGAATGTGAATATCGGCACATCAGGGGCTGAGATCGGTGGCGCCTTTGGTGGTGAGAAGGATACTGGGGGAGGAAGAGAGTCAGGCTCTGACTCATGGAAGCAGTACATGCGACGCCAGACTACAACGATTAATTTTGGAGACGATGCCCCGTTGGCCCAAGGAGTTGTTTTCTCGACTGCGCGGTAGATTGGATCGGAATCCCTGGTAACTCGGGCCAGTGTGGGCTCTAAAGGGGCTAACCCCTTTAATCCTATTGGTTTCCGCGGCTAGTCGGTACCTCTCTCCAGTGTTCCCATTCCCGGGGCTGTGTGCTAAAAACTCAGCTTCAGTAGCTAGTTAGCCCTGGTGCTGGAATTGGTAGACAGGCATGATTCAGGGTCATGTGTCCGTAAGGGTGTGGAGGTTCAAGTCCTCTCCAGGGCATTCCCTATATTCCCCGCGCAACTCCTGGTGCGGTACATTTAGGGGAGCGGCTTATCCCACCTTGAAGAGGGGATGTCGCTACTTTTTTTAGTGAAGGCTCTATGAAATTAACTCGAACTTTCTATCTCGCGCTTTTGATGATCTCGTGCGTCGTCATGAGCACCTCGGGTTGTGAGAGGCGTCCGCGTCCGTACGGTGGTCTGAAAAATGACAAGCAGCAACAAGCCGTTGATCCTCACATCAACAATCAATAATCACCTCCTCATGCGGAGGTTTCGCACGCTGAGGGAGTAGGTGGTATGGCAGGAAATGTCCTCGCTCAATGTGAAGTCCGTGGTCACGAACAGGTCGTATTTTTCAATTACCCTGAGGTGGGATTAAAGGCGATTGTGGGTATCCACAACACCGTCCTCGGTCCAGCGCTTGGTGGATGCCGGATGCGGCTCTATCCCAACGAAGAATCGGCGGTCGAAGACGTGATGCGTCTCTCAGAGGGAATGACCTATAAGAGCGCTTTGGCCGGTCTCCCCCTTGGTGGTGGGAAGGCGTGCGTTATAGCCGACCCTATGATGGTAGAGGGCCGGGAGCAGCTGTTTAGAAAATTCGGCGAGTGCCTAAACAATCTTATGGGTCGGTACATCACGGCCGAGGACATGGGCACCTCAGTAGCTGACATTATGTCAGTCAGAGCGACCTCCAAGTATGTCGCCGGCACTGATCCAAAGCTTGGAGGAGCGGGCGATCCCTCTCCATGGACCGCTAAAGGGGTGTTTTACGCGATGCAGGCCGCTTCTGAGCGAGTTTTTGGAGGGTCACGATCACTTCGCGGGAAGAAGATAGCCATTCAGGGCGTAGGCCACGTCGGTATGTATCTCCTCGGACACCTAACTGAGGAGGGCGCCGAAGTTACGGTTACTGACACGAACGAAACAAATTTGAGGGAGGCGGCGTCGAGGTATAACGCCAAAGTAGTCGCTCCTGACGCGATATACGATGTGCCGTGTGATATCTTTGCCCCATGCGCAATCGGTCAAACTGTTAACGCGAGCACATTGCAGCGTCTCTCGTGTCGCGTCATCGCGGGTGCCGCTAACAATCAACTGCCAGATAGTTCCGTCTATTCAACGATTACCAAGCGCGGGATCCTATACTGCCCAGACTTTGTGATTAATTCTGGCGGGGTAATCTGCGTCGCGTCCGAGGTGGCCGCGAGTGGACCTAACACTGATTGGATTCAATCTAAGGTTCAAGCAATCTACGACACGACAAGGTTGGTGTTAGATGAGTCCGCGCGGCGCAACAAGTTTACCGAGCAAGTCGCGGTAGAGCTCGCCAAAGAGGTTATCCAGGCCGCTAAAGGTCGAGTCGCTACGTGAGTCGGCGTCCATCCTCTGCCCGGCCCGACCCAGCACAGGAACCGTTTGAGCTATCGACGAAGTTCTCCCCGTGTGGAGATCAGCCGCAAGCCATCGATCAGCTCATCGATAACCTTTCGAACGGGGTCCGCTTCCAAACTCTTCTTGGAGTTACTGGATCTGGTAAGACTTTCACGATGGCCAACGTCATCAACACAATTAATCGACCGGCTTTGATTATCGCGCCGAACAAAACGTTAGCCGCGCAGTTGTATGCCGAGTTTCGGGAATTCTTCCCTAAGAATCGAGTTCGCTACTTTGTAAGTTACTACGACTACTACCAACCGGAGGCGTACGTCCCATCGACGGACACCTACATCGAAAAAGACTCCGCGGTCAACGATGAAATTGACAAGATGCGCCACGCGGCGACGAAAGCGCTCCTTGAGGCCCGCGACACTGTCATCATAGCAAGCGTTAGCTGTATCTACGGACTCGGCGCTCCGGAGGATTACTTTAAGTTAATGCTCTATTTGGAGAGAGGCGACAAGGTTTCTCGCGAGCAAATTATCAAGCAACTGGTGTACATGCAGTACAAGAGGACAGATATCGATTTTGCGCGAGGCTCGTTTCGGGTTCGAGGCGAGAACGTGGATATTTTTCCCTCTGATCAAGATTCCGCCGCCATACGGGTGCTCTTCTTTGGGGATGAGGTTGAGGAGGTTCGTGAGATTGATCCCCTCACCGGAGGAACCTTGCGAAAATTAGATTCCTGTACCGTCTATCCGGTAAGCCATTTCGTGACTGACCGAGACGCGGTCGATAAAGCCGTGATAACTATTCGCCAGGAGTTAAAGGAGCGTTGTCGCGAACTCGTTGTGCAGGGGAAGGCCCTTGAGTCGCAGCGGCTAGAACAGCGCACGTTGTATGACCTTGAGCTTCTGAATGAGATCGGATTTTGCCCAGGGGTTGAGAATTACAGTCGCCACCTCGCTGGTCGGGCGGCCGGGGAACCACCCACGACGCTACTCGATTACTTCCCAGGCGACTTTCTGCTCATCGTCGATGAGAGTCACGTAACCGTATCGCAGCTAGGTGGAATGTATCGAGGTGATAGGGCCCGTAAACAAACCCTGGTGGATTTCGGTTTTAGATTGCCCTCAGCCCTTGATAACCGGCCACTAAACTTAGATGAGTTTTGGGCTCGAGTTGATCAGACTATTTTTGTCTCAGCCACACCAGCTGACTTTGAGCTTGCAAAGAGCCAGGGCATCATAGTTGAGCAGGTTAATCGACCGACGGGACTCCTTGACCCCCACGTAACGATTCGTCCAGCGACTCATCAGGTTGATGATCTCATCAAAGAGATCCAGGAGACGATACAAAAAAGTGAGCGAGTTCTGGCCATCACTCTGACAAAAAAGATGGCGGAGGATTTATCTCAATACCTGAGAGAAGTAGGCATCCGGGCTCGCTATCTCCACTCCGATATCACTACGATCGAGCGAGTGGAGATTTTGCGGGGACTACGGAGAGGCGATTTTGATGTGCTGATCGGAATTAACCTCCTCCGGGAGGGTCTTGATCTCGTTGAGGTGAGCCTGGTCGCCATCCTGGACGCCGATAAGGAAGGGTTTCTTCGCTCGACTCGGTCATTGATTCAAATTATGGGGCGCGCGGCTCGAAATGTTAATGGGAGAGTCATCCTCTACGCTGACAAGGTTACTCGTTCGATGAAGGAGGCGATCGCCGAAACAGACCGGCGCCGCAAGATACAAGCTGAATTTAACGAGAAACATGGCATTATCCCTCGCTCGGCGACTCGGTCGGAACAGATTGCTCTCGGCGATAGCGTCGCGGATGAGACCCTTCGGGAACAAGCGCCTCAGTATGGAGTCGTGGTGCCTGAGGATCCGAGGGAACAGCAGAAACTTCTCGAGACTCTTAAGAAGCAGATGTTTGACGCGGCGGCACGCCGGGAATATGAGACGGCCGCGAAGATACGGGATAGTATTAAAGCCATTCAGAACGATCTCCTCACGAGGTGAGGTTCACGTTAAGCCTCCCGCGCGTCCCACTCAATAACCGTAGTGGTGAAGACGGTGACAAGCGCCAGCGCTACGATCAGAAAAGCGATATGGTGCCACCGTTTGGGGAAGGGGTTTGTAGCGATCGATCCGATCCCTAGTAAGAAGAGGAGCGGCACGATCGGGAAAACATATCGGTTTTCCGTGTGAAAATTAATTTGAATGGCGAGGAAAACGAGCGCTAGGAGGATGTGCCCCTGACGTGCGAGTCCGCCGACTCGGAACGACGCTCCAACAATGCCAAGGGCGGCGACCAGGCCAATCAACCCAACGATTGAGAACGATCGAATGGCCCAGTATTCACTGGGAGACGTGCTGAGAGCGGCATATGGGTTCAGGTGTCGATTGTCAAAAACTCCAAGGATCCGGCGGAAAAAGTGTCTGGGCAGCCTTGATTTGTTTTTCAGGTAGCACGAGAGAAGATCGGACGTCCCAGACTCCTCTGATATAGTACAGTCAGTAAGTATCACGTCTTCTGTCCGTCTAAATTCAGGTAGTCCCTGCGGGCTTATGATCCCCCAGAACCGGCTGAACTGAATCGCGAAGAGAAATGAGCGAGGCACATTTCCACGCACTTCATGTGCTGGTATCACGCACCACTCGTGATGACTTGAGTAGCAGTTGTGGATAGTATGACCGTAGGTAGGTAGATATCCTAAAAACATGGCGAGGCAACAGAGAGTGGCTCTTACCAAAGCTACTTTGAATAGTTTGATCCGTTGATAGGTCAGAGCGAAGACACAGGAGCATATGATGGCGACCGCCGGAATCATAAGTGTTGATGTAGATGGGCGGAGGGTGAGGAGGGCGCCAAAAAGAGCTCCGATAAGAACGCTCTTCGCGATCGTGCGAGTCTCGCCGTAGAGGAGAAGTATAATCAGAGCGAAAATAGAGGAGAGGATGCTGGTGGAGAGGCTGTCCGTAAGGGTGAGCGCCGATACTCCCGTAAGAGCGGGATGAACAAAGAGGAGCGCAAGGGCGACGAGAGGCACTCGTAGCTCGGAGAGCCGGATGGCGTAGAATAAAAAGGCGCAGCTACCTAGGTGGAGAATGAGTTGAAAGATGAGGGCGGGCATCAAAAAATCACCGTATCCTCTAAAAAGCTCTCGAAATACCGCTAGATAAAAAGGATAGCCAAAAACCCGCAGAGAAGAATGGACAAACACGTTCCAGAGTCCTCCATCAGATAACCGGAGGTAGGCGGCGGCGTCACAGCACAGTAACCCGCGGGCCGATTCGGGAAGGGATGTATTAAAGAGAAAGTAGGCGACGGCTCCTATCAGGCCGAGGCATATGACCGCCGTATTAAAGGAGTTCCAGAGGGCGTACCGCTTGGCGCCTTGGTTGACGTTTGGTGAGGCGTTGGTCATAGCGTAGAAAAGGTTTACTATCCAGGATTGAATAGGGCAATCTTTAAAAGCCGTTGAATCGAACTGACCGGGCATTTGACATAGTGCTACCTCCAGAGCGGCCTCATTTCGATTATATTTCTCTGAAACTAATGGCGCTTCGCGATGAAAAATAAAAATAAAGAAGAGGAAGAGGTCCGTCTCGATAAGTGGCTTTGGGCGGCTCGATTTTTCAAAACGCGGTCTATGGCTCACGCCGCGATCGAGGGAGGAAAGGTATATGTTGGTACAATCAGAGCTAAACCAAGCCGGATAGTCTGCGTGGGGGATGTGATCGAGGTGACCACGGCGCGTGGCCAGTTTTCGATTATTGTCGAGAGAATCTCTTCGCGGAGGGGCTCGGCTATGATCGCCGCGTCTCTGTATCGAGAGACGGAGGAGGGAAGGGCGCGGCGAGAGCATCTTGCCGAAACGCGCCGCTGGGCTGCATCGATCGCCCCCGCTGAGCGCCCCAACTCTCGCGATCGAAGGGTCTTAAGGAGACTTAAGGAAAGGTCATAGAATTCCCACCGCGTTTAAATTTGAAACGTGGCTGCCTAGCGCTGATCTGCCGCCGACACGAAACAGATTCACACTACTTTTCCGGTGACCCGGAGTCCTCGCGCCTCCAAACGGGCGAGATAGTTTAAAGTAACGAGGAGCCGAGTCGGCGTCCTCACTCGCGCAGCATGACCTTGACTGTGACCATATCCGAATAGGCGGGATCCTCGTAGGGCACCATCAATCCAGGTAGCGTGGAGCCATTGACTTCTATCCGACTGACGCCCCTCTCTACCCCGTGTTCGTTTGACACCGTGATGGCGAACGTTCGTTGTCCACGTCTGTAGGTGAATGAAAATTCGCTCCACGAGGCTGGGATGCACGGATCAACGGTAAAGTAAGTCGGTCGGATCTTAAGTCCGATGATATTCTCCAGGCCGGCTTGATAGAGCCAACCGGAGGAACCGGTGTACCAGCTCCACCCCGCGCGGCCCCGCAGTTGTTCCTCTGAATAGACGTCGCCACACATGACGTAAGGCTCGGCTTGATACGTGGCGACCCCTTCCGATGTTTGGGTGAGATTGATCGGATTGATCATCTCAAAGAGCTCAAGAGCCTTGGTGCCCCGACCCATCATGCAGGTCGCTATGATGAACCAGGCGGAGGCGTGTGTGTACTGCCCTCCATTTTCCCGTACCCCAGGGGGATATCCCTTGATGTAGCCGGGGTTCCTCTCACACTTATTAAACGGCGGCGTGAGGAGCTTTATGAGCTTACCATCATGGTCCACGAGATTCGTCTCGGCGGAAGCCATCGCGTGCGATGCTCTCTCTGGAAGCGCGGCTTGACTTATCACTGACCATGATTGCGCGAGGGAGTCTATTTTACACTCTTCGTTGGTCTTGCTTCCCAGAGGAGTGCCGTCGTCGTAGAAGGCCCTTCGGTACCAATCTCCATCCCAGCCATGCTCCTCGACCGCTTCCTGTAATCGGTGGGCCCGCTCTCGTAGCGCGCTCGCGGTTTGGTGATCTCCCTGAGCCTCAACGATTGGAGCAAACCTGTTGATAACCTCTATCTGGAACCAACCCAACCACACACTCTCACCGCGACCATGACGACCTATCTCGTTCATGCCGTCATTCCAGTCCCCGCATCCGATAAGGGGGAGCCCGTGCCGGCCAACAGCTTCGGTCGCCCTGAATGTCCGCAGGCAGTGATCGAGAATAGTCCCATCCCCACCATTAAGATCTGGAATGAAGTAGCTCTCCATCTGATCCTCTCCGAGTGTCGCGCCGCGAAGGAATGGGGCGTGGGTATTGAGTATCGAGAAGTCACCCGTTGTCTCGATGTAACGGCTAACGACGTAAGGTAGCCACAAGAGATCATCAGATATTCTTGTTCGAACCCCTCTACCGGTTGGTGGATGCCACCAGTGTTGAACATCTCCTTCCAAGAACTGATGAGCCGCGTGGAGGAGGATCTGCGATCGAACAACCTCAGGCTTGCTCCATAAGAGAGCGAGCGAGTCTTGCAACTGATCACGGAATCCGAGCGCGCCACCACTTTGATAGAAGGCCGACCGACCCCACAGTCGGCATGAGACCGTCTGATAGAGGAGCCATCCGTTCATCATAATATTGAAGGCATCGCTCGGTGTTTTGACCCGCACAGCTGAGAGGGTGTCATTCCAGCTCTCTCCAACCGCGTGGGATTCAGAGCGCTGGGTCGGAATACTTCGGAATTTAGCCGAATCAGCGCGCATGTGCTCCATAGACGGAGATTCGGCTATGAAGAATTGCACTGTCTTTTCTTCTTTCGGTTTGAGGGTAACGCTGATCTGGATGAGTCCGCAGGGATCAATTCCAGCTCCGACCCGCCCACTCAGTTTTACCGCTTTGGGCTTGGCCGGGAAGAAGGTAACCAGCGCGCCACGCTCTAGCGCGGCTGGACGGGTCAGATCGCCGTTTCTTCCCATGAATTCAGCCCGGGAGGCTGAGTGTCCAACTATCGGTTCGCTGCTGCCAACTGACACTACTCGGCCCGCAAACTCGTTGTTGTAGTAGTTGACCGCGCATAAAGTTTGAGCGGTCCGGTCGAACGAGGTAGTGATGAACCTATAGGTAGTCTCACGGGTAACGCCAAGTACAAGGTCCGCGTAAAAATAAAGCTCAAGTTTCTGCTCAGCTCCCTCAAGGTTCGATAGGGTGACTGAGTACCATTTCACGCGGTCAGTGACCGCTCCTGAGATCAGCAAACGAGAGGCTATCCCGTGATTGGCGGTTTCAAAGGTTGATGAACCGAACTCGTGTTGAACTTTGTACTCAAGACCATCCCCGGCGGGTTGAGGCGTCAACGACCAATAGTCTCCAACCTCCGATCGTCGGATGTAGACGACCTCGCTCGGGGGATCCAGAACGGGATCATTGCTCCAACTGGTTAGCCGATTTTCGCGGCTATTTTCCGACCACGTGTAGCCACTTCCCGAATCGGTCACGATAAATCCGAATAAGGGATTCGAGATGACATTTACCCAGGGAAGGGGAGGCTTAACCGCGCCCCCGCGGGGAATAATGTATCCGTTGGTCTCAGAGGAGAATCCTCCAATATCGTTCGCGAAGAGGAGTCTTTCCGGGTTCGGCAAAAGACCAGGATTTCGCTTGCGGGGAGTGGGAGCTGGAAGAGGGAGCACTTGCTCAAAGGCAGGGATTCGAAGCGCCTCAGGTAGTCCGCCAAGGTCAGCGTCTATAACGACCCTAGCGACACTCTCCAGGAGGGAGATTTCGCTCTCAGAGATTTGACCTGTTGATCTAAGAAATACCCCTCCGGGGCGGTCAAGCAGGTGCCCCGCCGGACTCAGGCGAACGATATCTTTCAGTTCCTCCGCCAGGTGTTGGAGGTAGCTGCCCTCGTTCTTGTAAAGGATGACGAGGTCGAGATCTATGCCGCGCTCACGGAGAAAGTGGTGAGCGAGGAGAAGGTCTTGAGCGACCCTCGCTTGACGAGTTTCGCTCATTCGGAGGAGTACGACCGGGAGGTCGCCAGAGATGCCGAAACGCCACAGTCCCGATTGTGGGAGGCGATTGGCGATGATTGATTCAGCGGAGCCGCGTACCGTCTCCTCATTGTACATGAGACATCCAGCCAAGCGGTGGAATAAGTCCGCCTGTGCGGCCGTATAAGCGTGGCTCCTTAATTCGACTTGCGCGCGGCTCCAGGAGAGCTCGAACGCACGGCTTACGTGGAGTAGCTCCTGATACCTATCTATCAAGTTGAGAGCGTCACGACGCGATTTCGCCGCTCCCGTGATAAAGATGAGCGTTTCGCTGGCGCCGCGACTCAGACGAACCTTACACCCGAGAGACGCTATAGGATCGATATTCCCGGAGTGGCTCATCCCCTCGGCGTAGTCTGAAGTGAAGCGTCGCGGTTCCCGCGAGGAACCGTTTCGTCCGATAAACTCCGCTCTAGATGTCTCAAATTTAATCGGCGCGTAGCTTGTCTTAAGGGTCACGCGGTGGAAAAGAAAGAGCTCCTCCTCTGATTCGGTGCGAGGTCGTCGTGAGCAAAGAATAGCGTCTGAGTCCTTTAAAACCTCCGCTCCGATGAAGAGCTTACTAAAAGCTGGGTGAGCTGAGTCGCCCTGACGAGAGAGAAGAACCGGCTCTAGGTAGCTCGTGACCTCAAGCTCGCGCTCACTCTCTCCAAGGTTGGTGACGGTTACCCGGCGCAGTTCAACATCATCCTCTGGGGCGACAGTTATCTCTGTATGAACGAACACCTTATCGTCAAAACGCTTAAATTCAGCCCGGCCAGGACTAAAGATAGCCTCGTACGATTCAGGCTCCGCTTTCGTTGGCTGATAGGCGGCTGACCATAACTTCCCACCCTTTAAATCCTTGATATAGACAAACGATCCACCACTGCTGGACGTTGGATCCTCTCTCCATCGGGTAAGCATGTTGGTCTTGTTGAAGAAACTATAACCGCTTCCGGCGGAGTCGATCATCACCGAGTAGCGTCCATTGGAGAGGATGCGCACCCGGGGTGTTGTTGTATGTGGGGAGGTGATCACCTCCAGCCCAGCCTCCTCCTTCGGCGCCTCCTCAACGATAATAGTCTGGAGCTCTGGCTCATGAGGCACGATAGCCGAAACCCTATCAGGGAACTTCTCGTGCAGGAGCAGCTCCGCTGAGCGAACTATCGGCTGAGCGTGGAATCGATCGACCATGATTCCATCGTTGATAACGTTGTTGATACTGACCAACGACATTCCCTGGTGGTGCGCGAAGAAGGATTGCACGATGTGTTTACCATCCGCTCGTAGGGTGCGACCTGGGGTATAGTCTACGGATTCAAAGAATCCATACGCTCCGCGCGCCCCTTCCGCCTCAATTCTCTTAAGGTTGGTGATGCAGGAATCGATTGACGGCGCGAGCGGGAGGGCTAGGAACGTTGAATAAGGGGAGATTACTAAATCCTCTGAGAGGCCGCGCTTGAGCCCCAATCCCGGAACACCAAAAGCTCGGTACTGATAGGTCTTTTCGAAGTCAACACCACTGTAGGCGGATTCCGAGATACCCCAAGGAACCGACTGACGACGGGCGTAGTGAATTTGGGCCTCCACTACAGCCCGACCGGTCCGTCCTAAAATAGTAGTAGGGTAATCCCTCATAACGAGGAACGGCATGAGGTACTCAAACATCGTGCCGCTCCAAGACACAAGAGCTTTCCCCCCAGGAGTGCTGGCGAGCGAACGGCCAAGCGAGAACCAATGCTTTTGCGGTACCTCGCCTCGAGCCACAGCCAGGAAGCTTAGTAGTCGAGCCTCCGATGCGAGGAGGTCGTAGAAGCTTTGGTCTTTTCGGGCGTGCTCCGCGTTAAAGCCGATAGTAAAGAGAGAGCGGTATTCATCGTAGAGAAAGGAGAAGTCCATGCCCTCTATTAACGCGGTCGTCTGCTCTTTCATCGTTACGATCGCCTGATCGCAAGCCTCTATAGTTTCTTGAGCGGTTTGGAGGGTCGTGGCCGCTGAGTCAATCAGGTTGTCTGGAATAGCCCCTCGCGCTTCGGCCAGTAGCGCGCTTATCTGCGAGAAAATTGAGGCCAGCGAGCTCGGCGTAAACGCGGCTCTAGCGCTGGACTCAAGGATCGATTTGGCTTGGCTACCGATACGATGAAGGATGGCTTGATCAGCGGCAAGATCCTTGAGCGTTGGAGACTCGCAGTAGCGAGCGATACCTTGAACAGGATGGATCCAGGCTACTAGTGGGATAACGTGGAGGAGATCTTCCGCCATCGCCCCAAGTTTGACGAGTGGAAGGTGGCGCGACTCAGCGGAGTAAGAGTGTAATCGCGCGAGCTTTGTCAGAAAAGAGGCGTGGTCGTGGAGAATTAAGAGCCATGTAGTTGAGTCTCCCGGCCGGCACGCCCTGAGCGCGGCGTTTAGAGATACCAAAGTCGCCGCGTCTTCCGATGGGATAGCCTCTCGCTCGCGAAGAGCCGATTCAATCCGAGCGAGCAGAGCTTCCTTGTGGGTAGTGGTGGCGTATGGGGTGAAGGGAGCTCTCTCCAGAAGGGTCTGCAAAACATACAGGTGCCCTAAAAAGTTCCCACTATCAACGGTCGAAATGTAACGTGGGCTAAGGGGAGCAAGGTTGCGGATGGCGTACCAATTGAAGAGGTGTCCACGATACTTCTCCATTTTCGACATGGTGTTCAGTGGAAGAGATGACCGATGGACAGCTCGGTGGAATGGCACAAAACCGAGATCGTAGGCGCAGAATACGCTTAAGAGAGATAGTGAGAGATTAGTTGGGGATGTGCGCTCCGCTACCACCTCGTTCGGTACCAGCTGAAGGTTGTCTGGCATGAGATAGTTGTAGTCCTCACGCATGTGGTGATTGAAGAACTGCCATGTATCAAAAGCGACGTCTCGGAGGTAATGGTGTTCGCTCTGTGTGAGACTGGTTCGGACCGCCTCAAGGGGCGTTGATATGCGCTTTGCCACGATCGGTGAGGCGGCCCAGAGCGCCAGGAGAGGCAGGGAGAATGGGATTGTTGAGGGATCATTGAAGCCGGCGTAGGTGGCGAGCCCACTAGCGACTGTTAGATACGGCGCGAGGAGCCTAATGTAATCTCTCGTCTCGTTTTTGGTTCTACGCTCAGTTCTCTCGGCCGGCTCCCACTCAAGGAGATTTTTGCGAGTGATAAAGACTCGACCGAGCGTTGTCCATATCGCGTTCAGCATCAGCGCCGCTTGGTGTGGGAGGAAGCATACGGCGCAGAAGGATCGGATCGCTTGCCGCCATAAATCCGTCCCGATATCACCAAGGAATCCACCCAAAGAGATACCAACTGTCGGCAGAGCGAATACGCTGGCGAGACCGGTCACAACCGGGAAGGAGATAACGAGGAGCACAAGAACCGTCCACACGAGTGGCCCTCCGGGGAGAAACAGCCATCCCCCTACGAGAGCGGCTAGGCAGCTTGGCGCAAGAAGGCTGCGGCGCAAATTGTCAACCATTTTCCAGCGCGAGAGACCTGAGAGGTTGGCGTTGGGTACCCGGCTGCCCGTGAGGAAGCGAGGAAGGAGCCAGGGCAAGAGCTGCCAATCTCCTCGGACCCACCGATGAAGTCGTTTGGAGTAGGCCATGTAGCGAGATGGGAAATCATCGTACAGTTCGATATCAGACGCGAGCCCAACTCGAGCGAACGAACCTTCAAAGAGATCGTGACTCAGCAAGGAATTCTCTGGGACCTTACCCTCAAGAGCCTTCTCGAAAGCTCGAATGTCGTAGATCCCCTTGCCGACATAGGATCCCTCCGAGAAGAGGTCTTGGTATACGTCGGAGACCACGTTGGTATATGGATCGAGTCCCGCTTGTCCCGAGAACAGTTGCGAAAACCAAGAGCTGGTGGCTGATGTTAGCGATATTGTAACGCGAGGCTGAATTAATCCGTATCCCTTCACCACTCGACCGAGTTTGGGATCAATCAAGGGTTGATTGAGGGGGTGGCTGATTGTGGCCACAAGCTTTTTAGCCACGTCTCGGGTCAGGTGAGTATCGCTATCGAGTGTGATTATGTAGCGCGCGTTGCGCAGGATAGAGGCGTCACCGACAATGAGCTGTAAAGTGGTGCTCGAATCGCCGAGAATAAATCTATTCAGCTCCTCTATCTTTCCTCTCTTCCGCTCCCACGCCATCCACTTCTGTTCAGATTGATTCCACAGGCGTTGGCGGAAGAAGAGCGCGAAACGGATCGGTCCCGTGGAGGCGTGTCGGAGGTTAAGGGTATCGATACCATCTTTGGCTATTCCGATAATCTCCTCATCGAGAGGCGTGTGCTGGCTGGAGGCGTCAGGTAGGTCCGCCATAAGCACGTATGTGAAGGCGGAGTCATCATTAGCCAGGAAGCGAACCTCTAGACCATCTATCGCGCGCTGGATCGAGCTGGTGCTGTTGAAGATCGTGTGGACGGTTATGAGAGTGTCATGTCCCTCGGGAATCTTCCCCTCAAAAGAGAGCTTTGGAAGAGGGCGAGGTGAGACTGATCGAGTAACGAGGTACTGAATGAGGCTGGACGCTAGCTCCGACATGGGAAGCATAGCTAGCGCGAGAGTGGCGAGGAAGACCCATATCGACACTTCGGCCCACTCAGAGATAAGACCGACGTATCCGATCAGTAGGAAGGTGGCGAGTAAGATCGAGCTGAGATACGTTAGGAAGGCGTTGTTCTCAAGGAATCTTCCGAGGCGCCCGCTCAGTGTGGGTCGCAAAGAGAGCCTCGCTTCCAAAGCTATCCGACCTTCCCCTTGGAAAAATGAGCCCACATATTTTTGACATAAAGAATCGGTGTCAAACTGTGGGTAGGTGTGAGCGGCGGCTTGGGCGCACGCTAAAGCGGCGGCGGCGACCGCCGAGTCAGTGGTACCGATTCTTTTGGCGATCTTTTCGATGTCGTGGCGAATGCGATCGCGGGTGGCAAAGTCGCACTTTTGATAAACGCGAGCCGGGTCATTTCGCAGGACCTTGTCAGCCAGGCTAACGTCTTCGAACCAGTCTCTCCAGTTCATCTGGTCTATCGCTGTGAGCGATGTGAGAGTATTGCCTACTGATATCTGGCGAGCGGCTTGAGTGTGATCTTGAGCGCGTTGGAGCTCCTCGTGATCAAGACCGCGTTCGCGAAGGGTCTCCTCAATGAATTGAAGGGCAAGAAACGCTTTCCGACCCCGAACACGAAGGCGTTTAATTAGCTCAAGGGCTCCGTGAGGAAGGAAGCTCTCGCGCTCACTCAAGCGTCGCGCGAGCTCGTTCATTATCTCAGTGCCCGGTTTGGATTCGTCTCCTAGGACGGAATCAACGAGAGAAAATACATCTCTACGAGCTAACAGCTCGCGTTCGGCTTCTCTCATCAGGCGCCTGAGGTTCTCGAAGAGAGCGAATCGGAGCATGATGGGGAACGCCCAGAGCTCGCCGGAGGAAAGTTCAAGTTTTTGTTGGTACGAAGAGAGAAATACGCTCGCTAGATTCGCGTCAACAACAGCGTCTGTATGAATAATAAATTCGAGCGCAAGGTGATATATGCGAGGGAAACCCTCAAAATCCCCGCTCTTGAATTTCGGGAGCGTTCGGTAGAATCCCCATGGTAAGTACTTCTTAATGGCGGCGATGTGCCGCTCGACTACATGATAGTTGTCGAGCATCCATTCGGCGCCAGCGGTCAGCGCCTCTCCGCGGTGAGCCGCCTCCGCTAGGCATTGATAGACTCTCTTGAGAGTCTCGCGGTTAGCCTTGTAACTCCGCAGGAGTCGAGTCGAGCGCCCAGGTCCAAACGTACCCCGGTGGGCCTCCGCCAGTTGGAGTCCCAGTTCGCCGAGCGCCTCACGCGATAACACCTCGGCGCGCCAGGGAGCCTCGGGTTCCGCGGCCCCGGATGAACGTGTTAACGATGAGGTCAAAGTTGATAGCGAACGTCGGACCCGATTACGTAACTGAAGCGAAGGGTTTGTCACTCTGCTAAACCGAAAAATACGTACGCGTCCGACCGGGGTCCTAAGGAGTCGGAAGGGCCCTGAATACGGCTTTGTCCCTATTCAACGGCGCTCTTTTCTCCCCGACTCCTTGTGAGGTCATTGAGGTAAGATTTCCGCGGAGTAGAATACCCGCCGCGCGCTCAGCCCATGCTCCTCTGTTTCGGAGACAACTATACACAATTACAGCCTCTTTCGTCATCACCATCAGGCTTTTTTTTAGGTGATAGGGACACGATAGGCTAGGCTCGTGAGCAGTGTTCGGGGCGCCGGGCCTATTTGAGGGCCAGGCGTTCTAAATGGACTGAGCGCAGAGTGCCAAAAGAGGTTTTGTCGAGGTCAGCGACAGCGAGGCACTGGCGCCATTGGATGGGCCTCTTGAGCGCCACAGCGTAATATCGGTTAACCAGGATAGCCTTTAGGCCCTGGTGAAGCTCAGGTGTTAGGGGGTTTATCTCCAGCAGAGCGAGGGTGGCGGCATATCGGATTGTAGGGGACCTCTTCTCTCTCAGATTCCACACTTTTGACACAACCGGGATTGCCAGCGGGCCCAACGTGGCCCCGACGCGACACGCCCCAGCCACTCGTTGTGGATTGTCAGAGTCGAGAGCGGGACCCACTTCGGCCAGCACGAGGTCGGCTGGCAGGGCACGGATTGTTTCAAGAGCAACATCATAATGTGGCTCCGACTCCGATGAATCGATGGTATCTCTCACGAAACGAACCCACTCGAACTGGGAATCGCCGAGACGAGCGAGTGCGAGCACCGACCTGAACGCCAGATCCTTGTCATCCTTAGCGTTAGCCGCGAGAGCCCTTACGTTTGGCAACATCTGTTGGGCTAAGGGGTGATCCCTGGTGAGTGAGTCAAGAAGCGCGACTTTAACCTCTCGTGGCCCACTCTCTGTGATCTTCGTCGCTATGTGGGATCGAACCGAGTCACTTAGAGAAACACTCGTCGCCTGCTCAAGAATCCTCATCTCAATTCGCGGGCAGCTTTTTGTGTCTTGGAGCGCTAGGTCGACGCTGGTTGTGTCGGTAAAGAGCGCTGACGCGGAGTTTTTTAAGAGTGATTCAGCCGCTGATTCTTCCGAAAGACAGAGACAAGAGAGTACTTTAGAGCGGAGTTTGCTCTTTACATCCGGTTCCAAGTCAGGCGCGATGAGAAGGCTCTCGATAGTGCGTGACCGTGAGTTAAGCGTCTCGCAATGATCCGCGATAGACAAAGTGTTGGCTAACTCGAATCGCTCTGACCTTGTCGCCGCTCCCAGGGCTTGAAGAAGGGACAAGACGCCGAGCCTTTGTGAGCTTGAGCTCCTAAGGAGCGCCCGCCTCAGGAGGGGGATGGTGGTGGCCCCTTGGGTTATAAGAAGCGCCTCGGCGTCAGCCGCCACGGCGGGCTGACGCAGCGCCTCAACTATGTTCGGAATCGACTTTTTGCTGAGGGAGCTCCGTTTTCTGAGCGAAGCGATGGCCAGGGACGCGCTTTCCGTTCGAGGTGAGTTAGCCAAACTGGCAAGGGTTGATTCCAGCGAGTCGATGCGACTCGTCACGTCGATCAGAGAGGGTGTCCTAATCCCACGCCGCAGGGCATCCAAAGTTGGCGTAGCGAGCCTGCTTAGCTCCTTATCGGAGTTCATTTTGAGAGCGCTCTGCAGAGCTGCGTCGATGAATGGTGTTGAATCACGAGTGTCGCTCGAGCTCATAATAATCTTAAGAACCTGAGCGAGGAGTGTAATGACGTCGCCCTTGCGAGCGGGAAAATACCCGAGGGAGAGAAGAGCGCCCAGTCGGTGTTGGCCCTTAGGCTGTAGAGAGAGCTCCTTTATCCGATTGTACAGAGATCCCGCCTTGTCCTGGCTGATGGCGCTCGTCGCGTACGGAATCAGCGCCAACCCCTGACGAGTCTCGGAGTCCTGAGAGCTAAGAACCAATCCAGTCACGTTATTAGCCAACGCTGGAATGGAACTAACCAAGCACTGTTGCTCCTCGACTGGTAGCGCATTCTCTCTAAGGAGTTCGGAATTGAGGGCAACCGCGCTCGATAGCGAGGGATCGATCAAGATGCCGCGAAATAGTAGACACGCCTTCCCGAGCAATGAGTAGACCGATCGGCCCCTGTTGGCTTGAGCGGCTAACCGCGCGAAGTCAGCCACCAGCGGAGCCGTGGCGTTTTTCGAGGGAAATGGAAGATAGCTCGCCAGTCGATCAGCGCCATCATAAGGAAGTTTGTCCACGAGGTCGAAAAAAACTCTCATGGCTCGACCGCCATCGGGATCGGCGTCCCGCAAGAACGTCACGATACGAGCTGCGTCGGTCTCCGACGCGGATGATAAAAATATGAGTACCTTAGGGAGGGAGAGCGCCAAGTATTCGTGTAGAAGGTTTTGAGCGACGAGGGGATGTTCGCTCGTGAGGAATGGCACAAGTTTTGTGAGATCCTGATCGGATAGGTTCATTCCGCTCTTGTGAGCCTGTTCCGCGATGGTAGCCGTGGACTCCTCAATACCAACCGCGATCTCATCGCTCAGCGCCTGCTGACTATACAAGCCTGTGAGGGAGAGAAGACTATTGAACGCCAGCGCCCCTGACATCGTGAGGAGCTCAAGAGCGCACCGCTTTGCCCGGAGTTCCCGTTTCGCGTCGGTTGTCTGCCAGAGTGGGGCTGGGAGAGGCTCGAAAGGTTTACCGTTCGGGAGAAGAGCGAAGGCCTCGGGAGCCGCCGGCGCTTGCGTGTTGAGGCCGACTACACGGGTTAGATAGTCAACCAGAGCGGCGCGTTTATCGATATCGAGTTCCGCGAAGGCGCGCTGCGCTCGATCGCAATCCTCAAAAAGAGCCCTCTGGATAGAGTAGTCCTGCGCCGTCGCTGAAACCGAGTGAAGCGCGAGCGCGACTACTACACATCGTGCGAGGGAGGTTATTCGTAGCGCCATGTGCCATCCCCAAGCAGTTGTAATGTATGGTCGTGATACTCGCGAAGGTCGGCGCCGCTGCCTATACTGACCCAACGTGATACGTAGTTCGGTAAAATTTTATAAAGCTCATCCTCAATGCTGCGATCCATCGCTGTGGTGGCTTCATCGAGGAAGACGATGCTAGGTCGAATGAGGAGCAGACGCGCGAAGGCGAGGCGCTGCTGTTCACCGGTTCCCAGGATATTCGGCCAATCCTGCACCGCGTCAAGGCCGCCTACCCGATTAAACATCTCAGTCAGGCGCACAAGAGCGAGAGCGGCTTTGATCTCCCGATCGAGAAGCACTTCCCCTCTCGTCCCATACGTCAATTGGGAACGGAGAGAGCCGAGGACCATATAAGGACGTTGTGGGAGAAAGAGCGCGTTTGTTAGATCCGGGCGTATAATCTGACCCGTACCTGTTTCCCATAATCCCGCTATAGACCGCAAAATCGAGCTTTTGCCACTGCCGCTCGGACCGGAGAGCAAAAGAGATTTGCCGCTGAACGTAAATGAGAGATCCTTAACGAGAGCTTGCTCGCGACGGGGCGTCCAAATAGTGACAGACTTGAAGATGAGGTCGCGACCGGTGGATATCTTGATTCGCTCGCCAGATATTAAAGGATCGCTGGACTTCTCAAGAGCTTCCCAGAAGGTGCCTAGTCGATTAATGACGGCGGCAAATATACTCAAATTTCCGAAGTGATTTACAACGATCGAAAGCGCGTTGATCACGAATCCAAAGGCCGCTCCAGCCTGAATAACGGAGCCAAACTCGATCTGTCCCGCGAAGAACAGAGGAGCCACAAAGACCGTGGGCAAGATGGTGAGGATATAGTTATACCCAGTGGTGAAAAACTGCAGATTGCGGTTCCAATTGACGACCTGAAGAAGATTGTTTAGAGCGGCTTTGAGTCTTTGGCGTGTACGAGTAAACTCTCGAGCCTCGCGGCCGTAGAAGGCTATCGACTCCGCGCTATCTCGAACGTTAATCAGTTTGTAGCGGTAATCAGCCTCTTTTTTTAGCTGCGCGAAGTTGAGCCCAATCAGGGGGCGACCGAGGAAATAGGTAACGACCGATCCGATAATCGAGTACGCGACTGCGGCCACGAGAAGCGCGCCAGATATCGACCACAGGACGTACACGTAGAGGAAGAGTTGCACAGTAGAGTTAAAGAATATTAAGCAAAATGTTAAGCTCTGCGCGCAAAATGAGCGAACATCCTCCTCGATTCGCTGGTCTGGGTTATCGATATCACCTCTCAGATTGAGCTTGTAGTAAGCTCGATCAGAGAAGTAGCGCGCCAAAATATGGTGACTTAACCACCTACGCCACAACAGGCTCAGCCGTTGTTCGGTATAACTGTAGGAGACTACGATTGGTGTCGCGATGACGAACGCCATCAGATACTCAGCGAGCTTCCAGTAGAACAGGGGAGAGTCCTTGGTTTGAAGCGCTGTCATAAAATCGCGCCCGATGTAGCTCATAACAACCCCAACCCCATTGATGGTTAGGGAAAGGCTGAGCAGGAGGACGACAAGCGAGATAGCTTTCCACCTCATGGTCGACCGGAAAAACGGCGCGGCGAGAGTGATAAACCGTCTGATGACGTTGCGGTCGATAGGTGTCGACATTACAACTCACTATCCATGAGATTCACCGGCTACGACAGTGCGTTCGTAGTCAGCCCAGGCCGCGGAAAATCCCTTGCCGGCGGCGCGAAGCTCTGGGAAAGAACCGACCTCTTCAACGCGGCCATCACGGATATAAACCACCGTGTCAAACATCGGGACCAAAGCGAGTCGATGGCACGCAGTGACTACCGTCAGGTTTCGGAACTCGTGCAAAATGTTTCCGAAGATCTGCTTCTCGGTCAGTGGATCAAGGCTGGAGGTGGGCTCGTCCAGAAGAAGAATATCCTTTCCTGGAACTCGCAATACACCACGGGCGAGCGCGAGGCGTTGTCGCTCTCCACCTGAGATGTTCAGACCCGCCTCTTCAAGGGTGCTATCCCAGCCGTGGGACAGTTTCTCAAGGAGATGATCAATACGGCAGATCTCAAGGGCTCTTTGCAGCTCAGATTGAGGGTATTCCTCGTTGAAGCTCAAGTTGTACCGAACGCTCTCAGAGAAAACCTCAGGCTCTTGAGGGATTAGAATACTGATATCCGCGACATCATCGAGAGAGTACGTTTTACCATCTGAGGCTAAAACGTTCCCCGATTGAGCGGCGAGCATTCCAGAGAGTACTTTGAGGAGCGTTGACTTTCCCCCACCGCTTGGACCCACCAGGGCGATTTTCTCCCCCCGGCGAATTCGCATGAAGATGTTTTTGAGGTTCCAGGTTTCACCGCCGTACGAAAACCCGACGTCTTGTAAAGCGATGGTTTCCCACGAGTTTGGAAGTAGTGTTACGCGAGGGGGGAGCTTGAGCGTATTCGATTCACTGATCACGGAGGAGGCGTCATCGTAGGCGAGAGCGGCTTCGATAATTCCGCTGTAGTACCCCGTGAAAGAGGTAATCGCCCCGAAGATTCGGTCGAGGTAGTTCAGCAAGACATAGACCTGAGCCACATCAAAAGCGACATTCTCTCCGACATGGTTTCGGAAAAAGAGGTAGAGCGAGGTGCCCATCACGAGACTGTATCCAACCCCAATTGTCCCCCACTTGAGCTCTTGGTACTTCCATATCTTTCTACACAGCGCGAATCCCTCATCGCGTTGATTGGTAAGATAGGTGAGCGCGGGCCTCTCAAGTCGAAGTGTTTTAACGGTGATAATATTAGAGAGGTAATCAACACACGTGCGGTTGAGCTTATCGTAGAAGCGGTTATTCCGGCGCCATTTCCGAGTGAGCCTTTTGTTGAAAAGGATCATGACGGAGACGGTGATAAAACCCATGATCAGAACCGTTAGGGCGACCTCAATGTCCAGAGTAAAGAGAGCGAATGTAGCGAAGAAAAACTTCACGACACCATCGACTATCTGCCAGATGTAGTTGCTTATGACTGATTCAATGGCGCCGACCGATCGATTGAGTCGGCTCAGATTTTCGCCGGAGTGATGGTGCACATGCCACTTCAGTGGGAAGCCGATAAGAGCGCCGAAAACTTCCTGTAGTTTTTTAAAACGAGCCGAGTAGGCCGCCGTTCCCTGGAGATACCGAGCGAGATGGTGGAAGGAGGTCGTCATCATGCGGAGGATGACGTACGCGCCAATAAATTTTAGCGATTCCTCAAAAGCCGCTTGAGTGAAGCCTTGCTTCACAAAGACGTTTAAGATCCAACCGATCGCCCACGGAACAACGAGGTCAATAGTGTACGCCAGAACGAAGAGAGCCACGAACCCGAAAAACCGAACGCGGTCGCCGTGGGTTGCGTCCCATGAGGCTCTTGCCAAAGCTCTAATCGAAGAGAGCGTTCCGTTTTGCCTGAGCTCGTTCATACGTGGAGCGGTTGAACCCCTAAAAAGTTCGATGTGTTATATCAAAAGGCCGGAGCGGTGTCTTGGCTTCGACCCGAGCTGTTTTTAAACGCCGTTCGTGGGAATGGTGGCGCGAAAAACCAGTCCTTATTTTGATGCGATGAGGTCCTTCGCGGGTGGGTATTATGGCGGGCGCGCGCTTACGGCTCCTAAAAACCCCGCCTTTTGTCCAACCGCCGTTTTGATTTAGATATTCTAGAGGGGCTCACCGCTTACCGAGGCCGGTCTCAAAGAGTGAAAGGCGCACAGGGTGAAAAGGATTACCAAGATGTTCGCCATAACAAGATGAGTAAGTTTGAGCCAAATCGGCGCCAGTAGCGTCAAGGTCGCTATACCAACTCCCATGGCTACAACGGTGCCCCACGCCAAACGCCCCCACCAGATATTTCGCGAGGAGTGGAGCGCGCGATCGGGAGTGGGACGAGCGCAGAGCAGAAGAGCGATCGGAATAGCCAGAGCGAGGATCGGGTGGATGATTCGAAGTCGCACAGCTGGATGCGACTCAGCTGAGAGATCGTGAGCGAGTCCTTGCATAAGTGACTCCGACGGAGCCAGGTGCGAACCCAGCGCGGCGATTGCGCCACTAGCCAAGATAACCGTGGTCGCTACGATCAAAATCTTTCCCCAATTTCTCTCGGCGGTGGAGAGTGAGTGGCGCCTTCGGTCACCGTGTTGAATGCTTTCGGCGGTCATTACCGCTGAAGCCAAAAGGAGAGAGGTGTTCATCAGATGAAGCGGCATGATGAGCATGCGGGAGAGATCGGTACTGTGATTCACGAGGCCGGCGGTGACGAGCCGTTTGCCAAGGAGTGCCTCGGTGATCGTAAAAAAGAGAGAGGCGCACGCCCACAAGCGCGCTGGGTGTCCCTTGGTATATTTTTGCCAGACGAGCGTAAGTTGCGCGAGGATCGCGACACCGTACACAGCTGTTGAGGCTCGATGCGCGAATTCAATCCAGGTTTTCGCCGCGCTTTTGACAGGCACGACCATCCCGTTGCACAACGGCCAATTATCGCCGCAGCCATCACCCGATCCTGATAGGCGCACCCAGGCTCCCCACACCACGATGAGCACCGTGTAGGCGACTAGTACCCAAGAAGCGCGGTAGAGGACTCGAGTCGACGTAATCATACTGATCACTGAGACTTGATCATTTTTTGTTTTGCCTCCGCTGGCATCGCGAGCCACGAGCGTTTGGCGAGGTGGGACTCGTTCGCCATGGACTTAATCAGAGGATCTGCCTCACTAAGTGTAACTACCTCTCCGCCATCCAGTTGAACGAGCATCGATTGCTTGGAATCACCGGAGTGAACGTCCGCTGTTGATAGCTGATGGAGATAGTACCTTGGATCGAGCCGCAGAGATTCCAGCGCTTGACGAGCGCGAGAGGCTAAAGCGGGACCCTGCTCCACATCGAGTATCCGAACTGTCTTGAACAATCTGCGATGTAGGATTCGATCGCTTAGATCCCGCAGGATCGGATCTCGCGCTTTCGCCCAGCGAGACATATGGTACCGCCACCACGATTCCCGCATCTCGAACATGGCGTCCAAACGTAACTCTTTTGCGTTCTGGGCAGCTAAAGCGTGGCGCATTACGTCGTCGGCAAATTCCAGCCCCTCGCCAAGGTCCCGGGCTCTTTGAACAACCGCTTTGTTAAGCATGTCGGCCGCGAGGAGGACTCTGTGTTGGTAGATCTGCCGATACATCGCATGTCGCGATACCATGAAGTGGAGCATGGCATCGAGGCGATTCTCCATGAGGGCTAGTCGTTTGTCATCTGTAATCAGTATTGAGTCGACGAGAGCTGGGATATTGTATTTGCCGTAACTAACACCGGCGAGGACGCTGTCAACGGTGGACCAGTTGCCGCGATCAACATTCCAGCCACCTCCAGATATGATCTGCCAGGTCCACGCCGGTACATCCTCTGACTCATCAAGAATCGAGAGCACCGTCTGCGATAGAGTTGGAGCAAACGATGTGAGAAGTGATGATATCTCCGGATCTTGGGTAATTACGGTCTCAGCGAGCTCTTCATGACAATCTGGCTGGTCGGGAAACCAGGTCTTAAAAGCGGTGTGAGAGCCCGGGGCGAGGTGGCCGATATCGTGTAGGAGCGCCGCCACAAGAATGGCGGACCGATAGGCCTCAACATCCTTGGGGGATCGCTTGCTTAACTTGCCGAGAGCGAGTTTCGCCAAATAAGCCACTCCAAGACAGTGTCCGAATCTTGAGTGCTCTGAGAACATATAGACCAGGCGGGTGTTGGCTGTTTGGCTTATGTCGCGTAGTCGTTGGAACCAACGCGTGTCTAAGAGTTCAAGGATAAGCCGCTCCGCGGGGTCATTCTTTGAAAATGACACTGATTGATGAACTACATCCGCGAACGTTATCTCGCTCATACAAAGTGTTCCTTAGATGTGATCAGGTCGGGTATTGGGATTTGAGCGACCACGGTTATTCCAAAGCTCGGCAACCCCTCAAGAGATCGCGTGGTGGAAGTTAGAAGTTCAACTTTCTTAACACCCAGCTCCCGCAAGATTTGGGCGCCGATCCCGTATTCTCGCATCTTGGTCACTGAGCGCAATGGTGGTTCGGTGATCGGCTGAACCGCGCTCCCGCCATCACTCATGAATGGTCGTCGCAGATAAAGGATAATGCCACAGCCACGCTCTCCAACCGCTTTCAGTGAGTTGAGCAGGTGGGAACGAGACGGTTGAGAGGTTCCTCCAAAGACATCACCTATAGTCTGCTCGGCTTGCACTCGTACAAGGATTGTTGAGTCCCCGTCCAATTCCCCTTTGACGAGGGCGATGTGCTCCACGTCACTTATCGTCGAGCGGTAGACTATCGCTCGAACCTCTCCCGCGAGTGTTGTGGGTAGGACGGCCTCCGCCACTCGACGCACAAGGGGCTCTTTCTGTAAACGGTGCTGAATCAAATCGGAGAGCAGGATGGTTGGGATCGCCTCTTTACGCCCGCGTTCTTTGGCCTGCTCAAGGGTTAAGTTCTCTCCCTGATCGCTTAGTAGGTCCACAAAAACCGCCGCGTCAGTGTGGCCACTCATTCTCACTAGGTCGAGAGCTCCCTCAGGTATCGCTGTTCTTACCAACACGCCTCCCTCGCGGGTCTGGACGGGGAATATGTGACCTGGTTTGACGAGCATTCGAGGTTGAATGGAGGAGGACCCGAGGATCTGTAAAGTTCGAGCGCGGTCCGAAGCGCTAATTCCCGTCGTAATACCCTCACGAGCTTCTACTGAGACATACTGAAGGGTAGTAGGAGATGGGAGCCTTTGATCTCCCGCGCCCTGTCGGACCATCGGAGAGAGCATCAACGCGTTCGCGCGCTCGGGAGAAACAGCCACGAAGGTCAGTCCTCCTGATAGTGTCGCCAGCCTGTTTACTATCTCTGATGAGATATTTTCGGCTGGGGCGATCAGTGCCGCTCTCGATGAGCTCAGGTCGTCGATCAGCATTCCAAGCTGCTTCTTTCGAAATTCGACCAGAAATTGTGAGCAACAACTCATGAGCCGATTACACCAATTTTTCCCGACGGTGTCACGGCAGGGGGCCTGCCTTAGGGCGCCGCGCGCCGCGCCCCTTCTGGGAGGGGATCCGCCACTCTGTTTAACGCATTTAAGTGCCTGACATTGCACGCTATTATGATGTGGCTTCCATTTTCTCCTCAAGGAGAGGTGTTTGCGGTCCGAAACTATATTTGAGCAGCGAAGTTCTCACGAAATTACTGTTCATCAAGTAGTTCTAGTTGTTCTGTGGTGGTGTCAAATGAAAACTGAAGTTGTTGAGACGAGCCTTTCCACTCCGGCTGAGATGGACAGGGCGATAATTCGTGCGCGTCGGACCGCGTTTGTAGCGAGATTCATAGTGCTGCGTGAGGCTAAACGTACCCGAGCTCATCGGGCTATTGAGACGATGGAGTGGGGGGATCTTACTACGGTAGAGGAGCTGGCTCACCGGTTTCGAGAGGCCTTTTGTCAGAATGGGGACAACATGTTCCCTGTCGACCGGGATATTCGACGGGCAGTGGCGCACTCCTACCGTTCTATCAAGTTCTTTGTAACAGAGTACTCGCTAAGGGCGACGATCGATTTTGTGGAAGCTCTCGTTGACTACGAGAGGTCAAATCAGCTGCTCTTCAGTGACGATGAGACTCCTAAGCCGGGCGGATGGAGATTGCCCAGAGAGATCCGTCGGGTCAAGGAGGAGGAACGAAGTGGGGTTCGTAAAAAGGGAAGGGCTCGTATTCCAAAGCAGGGGACACCCCGTGAGGTGCAGGTACCTTCCTCGAATTAAAGGGGCTGGGTTCTTAAGGACCGAAAAAGGAGCGGCGCGGTATTGGATCAGAGATCCGATACCGCGCCGTTCTCATGAGCGCCTCAGTAGGGTCGAGAGTTGATTCAACGTCTCTGCCTGATGGCAGGACCGCCCTGGTTTTTGTTAGAAAAGGGCGTAGATGAATGGCGATAGTGCCGAGCCCGATGTGGCGACTATCAGGATACCAACTAGGAGAAACACGATTACCATCGGGGCTAGCCACCACGCCTTGCGTTCCCACAGGAGTGCGAATATCTGCTGAACCGTTCCTGTTTTGCTCATAAGCTCTCTCTCGAATATCTAGTCGCCCAGATATCTTGTATGGATATCTAAAGCCCAGTTTCTACCATCGGTATGGGTCGATAGAAAGAGTTGGGGGCGAGGAGATGTAGCAAATGACTTATGCTGCGGCTTGATCTGCCGTGATGGCCTCATCATCCGACTCTTTAAGCTCGCTGATAATTCGGTCAACCTCTTCGATGAGCGACCCAATCGCATACGCCCAAACGTACTGACCTGCCTTCTTGCCAGTTAGCACCTCAGCGATCTCACCCTTGTCCTGAACCCGGTGCTTGATAAAAAGCTGCTTGCTGTCGGTAAGGAGCACCATGTCACTGGGGTTTTTGTGGAGTTTGGGGAGCTTCTTCCTGAGGTAGTCGATACCGCGGCGGAACCGATTTACTGGGAGCCCCTCTCTCTTCATTCGAAAGAGCCAGCAGAGGAGGATCAGGTCCGCGTAGGAATACTTGGGGCGCCCACGACTTTTAGTTTTTCCGGTTGTTGGGACGAGATTGGTTCGGGCGTAGTAGTTCAGGAGTGCGAGGCCGATCTTCTCGTCTCCCCCGGTTAAGGTGCGTAGAATCTCCTGCACCTGTTTGGCGGTGAACTCTCGATCCAAAATGTGAACACTCATCCGAGGACCTCTGAACTGCCTGATACAACTATTAATTGTCGGGAGTTACTACAAACGTCTTTAAGTACATCTTCCTGGCAAGGTACAGTGAGCTCAACAGTAGTGTCAATCTGTAATGTTCGTAACGTTCCGCCCCCGCGCGTTTAGTTAATTGGTTTTATTAGACTAAGAGTCGATTGGTCGACGGAAATCGGTGGGCGCCCAAGGCGCAATTGAGTATTTGTTTAGTGTGATCGCTCTGATGGCGGCATATCGGGAGCTGGCGTGTTTTGGATAGCAAATAATCCGATTGCGACCGGCACTTCGTCCGTTCCTGGAAAGTTCTCCTCTCTAATCGCGCCCGCGTGTCCCTGGATCTCTCCAGAAATGTACATGCTTGATGAACCGCCACCGTCAAAGTTGAGCGCCTCGACGCACTCGATACTGGGGTGGATCAGCACCGACTGTAGTTGGTGAAGTGAGCCTCCGAAAACCCCTGAGGTTACGCGGAAGATGGATACTCTCTCCTCTCGATCGATACAGATACCTGAGAGGTTTGAGGCGCGAGATGATTCCTTGAGACCCTCCACGATCTGACCTTTTGATACGAGCCTGGGTCCAGCCTGCACCGCCTCGACGACACCCTCTGAGGAAAACGTGTCTCGATGGACGACCCCAGTTCCGGTTGGAGTCGCGTAGATGATGCCCGTAAGGGTTCCTCCGCCTTTGTGAATTTTCTGATGGATGATACCTCGGGATATTACGAGTCCGAGTGGCTTGCCTTGTTCGTCAAAAAAATTCGCGTTGACGCACACGACCGCGCCACTCGCTTTGCAGAGCGCCTGAACGGTGGCGCGCTTCCAGCCGAACTCTGAGGCCCGGATCGTTCCGATGCGGTGGCTGCGCATGTCAGAGCGAACGAGAGCGATCGAGGACGAGAGGATGGAGTCCGCGTTGATCTTGAAGTTTGTCTGTTCCAGCCCGTTTCCGATCTTTTCCCAGGTGATCGTTGACTGAGGCGACTGACCCTCCGCCACCTGCCCGGTCAGGGCCACAGCCAAGCTGATGAGCCCTGCGACGATTGTCTTCCCGAGGGAGTTAGGCTCTCTCATACAGGGATGGGTCCTAGTGAGAATCTCCGAATGAGGCGTTCAGGCTTAGGCGAGATTTCGAGCGTCCCTCCACAGCCTCTAGAATTCTCTCTCTGAACTCCTCTTTGAACTTTGTGGTGAAGCTCCGGACGGGCATCACGATCGAGTCCCCAAGGAAACATATCGTGTGTCCGGCGATCTGGTTGCAGATCGTTTCAAGCATCTCAAGATCTCCCGGCACGCCTCGTCCCTCACTGATCCTTTTAAAGGTTTTCTCGACCCAGTGACCACCCTCTCTGCATGGTGTGCACTGTCCACAAGACTCGTGAGCATAGAAATGGGTAAGGTTGTGAATGGCATCAACCATATCGACTGAGTCATCGAGCACAATAACACCGCCTGAGCCAAGGAACGTACCGAGCTTATTCCAGCCCTCATAGTCCATTGTCGCTTCCTCAATCTCTTCAGCGCGCAATATCGGTACCGACGAGCCTCCCGGAATGACGGCCTTAAGCTTCCTGCCGTTTAGCATTCCGCCGCACTCTTCCTCGAGGAATCTCTTGAATGGATACCCCATCTCCACCTCGTACACTCCCGGTTTGTTGATGTGTCCCGATGCTGATATGAGCTTGGTGCCCTTTGATTTCTCCGTCCCAATTGCGGCGTAGGCCTCGGCACCGTTACGAATGATCCATGGGATCGCCGCAAAGGTTTCGACGTTGTTGAGAATTGTTGGTGAGTAGTAGAGCCCCATGGTCGCTGGAAAGAAAGGTGGTTTGAGACGCGGCTGACCCTTCTTCCCCTCAAGCGACTCAAGTAGCCCGGTCTCCTCTCCACAGATGTAGGCACCGGCGCCACGATGCACTACCAGGTCGAGGTTGTATCCACTGCCAAAGATATTCTCGCCGAGGTAGCCCTTGGCGTAGCACTCATTCACCGCTTTCTTCAATTGTGTATACGGGTAGGCATACTCGCCTCGAATGTAGACGCACATCCAATGGCTCTGAACAGACAACGCCGCAATCATCATCCCTTCGATGATCGCGTGAGGATTTCGTTCAAGGAGGAGGCGATCTTTGAACGTGCCAGGCTCGCTCTCGTCCGCGTTGCAGACGATGTAAGTAGGTTTGCCTGTGTTGCGCGGCACAAAGCTCCACTTCATTCCGGCGGAGAAGCCAGCTCCGCCTCGTCCTCGAATTCCGGATTTCTTTACCTCTTCAATAATAGCCAAAGGATCCAGGGAGAGCGCCTTGCGTATCGCCTGATAGCCACCACGGGACTCATACCCAGCAAGCGTATGCTGATCCCCCTCTTTAATGTGCTCCAGAAGAACTTGGCGATTTTGTCCCACAGGTTTTCTCTCTATTACTTATACCTTGAGGCCGCCAGAGAGGCGGTAACACTCCACAGGCTCTGAGATACGACCCTCAAGCGCCAGCCTCAAAAGGATAGTCGAACCCAGTAAAGGCTGCAATCTTAAGGCGCCAAGGGGGCCACTAATCTTGGTGTTAGCGGGGGTAAAACCGCAACCGGAGGGTAGGGCGCCAACTAAAAAATTACTTGCGCTGGCTGAGACCACAACAAAGTGGGCCCCTGACTCGGTTAGGCCGGGTCGACGGATGGCGTTACGGTGTAATGCGGGGAGGAGCTTACCGTTCTACCGATACTGATACGTATGCCTGATCTTCCGCCAGGAATTCTGGTTTCTCAAGGGAGAACTCGGTTGAATTGCTCACGTTAGGATCGTCCACATCTGGGTCAACCTCGACGAGCCCATCTTCGACCGCTGACTTGCCGGCTAGCTGGAACCGGACCGTGCCGGGCTCTCCGTTATAGTCCTGCCCCTCGCGATGAAAGAGGCTTTGAGCGAGGTAAAAGATCAGATAGACCTTCTCATCCTCTGTCGATGTCACGTTGACGCTTGGAGAGATGTCAATCTCATTATCGTCGATTATCAAAAACGCTGAGGATGGCACATAGGCTAATCCTTGTGGATATCTGAATTTGAGCGCGATTCCATTCTCGTGAACATCTCCAAGGCTGACCTCTACCCGGGCTCTATCTCCGGAATCTATGCTGGAGGGCGCGACCGATATGCTGGCTGACGCCGCTCCGGAGTAAGTGCCGCCTCCCCCGCCTCCGCCCCCACATCCCATGGCCGCTAACGAGATCGCTGTAGTGATGAGGTAAAGGGGGAGCGTTCGAATAAGCATCAAGGTCTCGCAGCTCAAGAGTCTTTAGCTGGTATAGTTATTTTCTTATCCCTACGCCAGATCGGAAATGGGGTGAGCTGATCGGGCATGGGGGGGGGTGATTCGGGTATCTCTGTGTTCGCCGTTCGATTCAGGTCTTCAGGTCGGCCACTTTGACGCTTCAGTCTCCCAACAGGCGATTAATCGCTACGTTTACCGGTGCGAAAAAGGGCATTTGTGTGCATGATCCGGCTATCTTTTAGTTCGCCATCTCATGTTAGCGGAAACTTCAAAGCAGATGCGCCCACCTCCGAGAGGGGAAGCGCTCGCCGGCAAGCCGGTCATTTGGTATCGCCGGGTTACCGCCAGCGAAGTAGTGATGTGCCTTTTGATGGCGGCCTATGGCGCGGCGTTTTACTCAGGTATCTCTCAGTACTGGTTCCACCCAGGTTGGACTACGGATGACGCTCTCCAGCAGGTGTATCCTTTTCACGAGGTTCTGCACCCTCAGATCTTTAAAGACGACATTACGACTGAAGTCATGAAGGGGTACCTCGCTCCGGCGCACTATTACTTGTGCTACGCGATTACCTGGTTGGTAGGTGACCCGATTATGATGAGCCACTGGGTGATGTTGATCCAGGTCATCTTGACGTTGAGCCTCCTCTTCGCCGCCGTTCGTTGCGCCGCTGGGACCGTTCCCGCTTTCTTTGCCGTTACATGGCTCCTGCACAGTCGAAATTTGATGCAGCGCATCACGGGAGGTTTACCGCGTGGGTGGGCGCCCCCGATATTCTGCGCCTTTCTCTTCTTTGCTCTATCAGGGCGTCATAGGGCCGTCCTGGTAACCATATTCCTTGGCTGCCTCCTCAATCCTCCCGCGACCTTGGTGGTGGCGGGTGCCTACGGTCTCCTACTTATCTGGAGGGTCGCAACGGCGCGCGGTGATGAGGTGGCATCGGCGAAAAGGCGGCTGATCGAACTCTTCATTTGCTCCCCCATCTTTGCGCTCACAACCCTAGGGGTTGTTAACAGGCCGGAGAGTGTCGGTCAGATGGTAACGTTTTCGGAAGCCTCGCGGATGGCGGATTTTGCCAGCGGAGGTAGGTTTCCATTCCTTCCCTTCAAGCCAGCGATCTCTGAGATTCGAACCTTCGGCCTCGAAGCTTTTGTCGCCCGTTTCTATGACCCACCTGAATTCGTGCGCTCAGCGATGCCCTTCGTAGTTCTGGGGGGTCTCGTGATGTTAGGTGCGCGGGGGCGGCGCAGAAGGCGCACGACCCTGCCCGCTGAGATAGTTCTTTTAGGCGTGTCGGCGTTGTCAGTTTATTTCCTCTCCCGCGTCTTTGCTTTCAAGTTGTACGTTCCCAATCGGCACCTGCAGATCCCGTTGGCGGTTTTCTTCGTGTCTATCTTCTCGATAGGTTTGTGGAGGGCTTTTCACCGAGGCGAGCCTGGAAGATGGGCGGATAGTAGGTGGAGCGTCGCTTGGCCTAGCGCGCTAGCGCTGGTGGTGTGTGGTTCGATTGTTTTTGTGGGATCCAGTCTCGGGTTGGTTGGCACGCTAAATTTTAACTACTCGGCGGATAAAAAGGGTTGGATGTTCGCATGGCTGCGGAGCAACACGCCCGAAAGCTCTTTCATCGCGGGACATCCGACTCATCTGGACGGAGTGCAGCTTTTCGCCGTTCGCCGAGGATACGTCACAACCGAGACCACCCATCCCTTCTACACCGGTTACTATGCTGAGATGAGGAGGCGTAATGAGATTTCACTGCGAGCACACTACAGTGGGTCCTTACGAGAGCTCGTGGATATTCTAGAGCCAGAGGGGATAACGCACTTTATCTTCCGTAGAGATGATTTCTATCCCGGCGCTCTCCAGAAGACAAAATTTTTCGCCAGCTACAAGGATCTCCTTACGCCTCTGTTGTCGAGACCCGAGGAGGACTATGCATACCGGCAGTTGCCGGTGAGCGTGGATATGGAGCGGTACCCTTTTATGCCCTTCAAAGATCACTACTCGACGATAATCGATGTAAAAGCCCTGAAAGGATTCCTGGAAAAAAATCCCTCATGGAGTGGTAGAGAGGAGAAAAAGTAGTGAAGTCGTCAAGGCTGACCAAAGGGACCGTCGCGCTTCTGCTGGCTACCGTTGCGGCTAGTGTGCTTTATCTCGTTCGGATGACCCCTTCCGTTTGGGATTCTCGCGGGATCGCTGCTCTCTCGGATGGCACCCTTGGAGATGGCGGGCAGGTAGTGAGTGCCGCGAGGGTCACGGTAAGTGGATTCGCCTCCTTGATAAACAAGGTTGAGTTCGTTGTTGGCCCCGTTCGGGGAGAGTCCCCCGGTCAGGATAGTCGGATCGCCTACTCGATGTGTGACTCAGATGAGCGGACGGTTGATGCGCGCGCGGAAGCTATGGTCGCCGCGAGGATTCCTTTCGGATGCTCACCTCTACGGATATCTTTTCGCTCCGTGAGCGCCGCGTCAGATGATAGTGCTGCGGCGTTGAATGCGCAGATACGACGATTGAGTGTTACATCATTTATGACGCCGTGGCCGTCCCTCTCTCGAGTAATAACGTTCACCGCCGCTATCGGGTTGATGGTTTTTCTCTCTCTCTTTCTAGTGAGGGGTGGGTACATACGATCATATCTCCCGGGTTACGGAGTGTTGATCGGTGTTGTAGGGTTCGCCCTCCTTACCGGACTTGACGCAAAGAAGTTCGCTCCCCTCTGGCTTTGTGTTGTCGCGGTTCTCTCTGGATGCGCGCTAGCGCGATGCGCGGATTCTAGCGTTACTGATGGTTGGGGATCGAGAGCTTGGATCTGGTACGCGGTCGCGCTCGGTGGAAGCCTTAGGTTTTATGGAATTTACTTTGGGCTGCCGTCAAATTTTCACCCTGATGAGGTGCCCAAGGTAAACGCGATAATGCGCCTGGTTGAACAGAACACGTGGGACCCCCAGTACTTTCTCCACCCATCCCTCCTGCTCTACCTCACCTATTTTATGAATTGTGTCATTCGGACGCTTGGTGTTGATGGAACTTTCCGTGAGAGCGCGTTCCTCGCCGGTCGTTTGGTAAGCGCTCTAGCTGGCACCGCGTCGATCTTTGTGCTTTATGATGTGGCGCGCAGGCTCTACTCGCGGCAAACCGCGGTCGCGAGCGCCTTTATCCTCGCCGTGGTCCCACTCCATGTGACGTGTAGTCGCTACCTCAAGGAGGACGCCCTCCTTACGCTCTGCGCTCTCACGTGCGCGCTCGCGGTGATCGTGGCTGTTAAGAGTAACCGACCATGGATGCTTCTCATTGCTGGATTCCTGGCTGGATGTACAGCGGGCACTAAATACTCCGGCATCCTCATGAGCGGGGTGATCGTCGCGGCCCCGTGGATCGTTTCTCGCTCATGGACCCCTGACCGCCGCTGGTTACCCTGGGCCGTCGCTGGAGTGGTGATAGCTCCTCTCGGTTTTTTGTGCACGACTCCCTTCTCGCTTATCAACTCAACCCGCTTTCTCCACGATTTCGCCGCGGAGTCTCGTCACATGCGGTCAGGTCATACGCAATCGATAGATGCGTGGTCTCAGTTGTGGATGTACCACTTCTCTCGAAGTATCATTCCGGGAATGACTAGCATTACAGCCCTCCTCTCAGTCGCCGGCTTAGGCTTGTTGGCTAGACGGCGCAAAGTTGAGGATCTGATAGTTGTTGGTCTCTTTTTGCTCTTCTATCTACCCGCGGAGTTCGTAAAAGCTAAGCCGGCGCCTCAGCCTGAAAGGTATATAGTCCCCTGCCTTCCCTTTCTTGCCGTTGCTCTCGGAGAGCTTTGGCGAATATTCGCGACGAAGGTGAGGGTGAGAGGAGGGGGAGCTGTCGCGCTCGCGCTCCTGGTCGCTCTTCCCTGCATGCGCACCGTAGCGCTCGCGAGTGAGATAACCCGGGATACGCGCGACCTCATGGCCGATTGGATGAGAGCAAATGTTCCCGCGGGTTCAAAGGTTCTTATGGATTGGCAGCCTTATTGTCCGAGGTTTCACCACGAGGAATTCAGCGTCGAATACATTCCGCGAGCGACCATTATTCCTAAACTTGACCTCAAGTATCTACGGAATTCTCACGCCGATTATCTGATACTATCGAACCTCTACTACGATCGTTACTTTAAGCAACCTGAGTCGAATCCACTTTTGCGGCAGCGCATCCGAGAGGTATTTGAGAGAGTGCCGGTCAAGCTTCAGTACGCCCCAACCTTTGGAACGTACGGATTCCACAATCCGGTGGTCACGCTTTTCTCATTGAAACGAGAGGATTTTGAGAGCTTGGATCGAGAGTTGGCCCTGAAGCGAGAGCGCAAGATCAGCGAAACCTCGAATGATTTTCTTGCCCGCCGCAAGTGGTAGCCGTCCTCAACTTCTGTCGGAGAGAGCTCTCCACTCCTTAACTATAGTCTCCCATCGCTGAGGGTCATACCGGGAGCAGGTATCAGGAAGTATTCCCACGCAGGTGTAGCCGTGCTGGTGGGCGACCTCGTTAAGACTCTCCCATTCAGATGCAAGGCAGACGAGGATTCCGTTCTTGGGTCCAATGCCCGGAAAGTGCGCGATAAATGAGTAGCCGCCGGTCAAAAGGAATGGAGTTGTTACAGCGACGTTACAGTCGGCTCCGGCTCGTCGGCAGCACTCCGCGATCCTCGCGCAATACACCTTATTCCAGTCTATCTCACTCATAGGTTATCGTTATATCACACATCCAGATTCGCCCCGCGGCCCAGATCGATTGGCCACGCGCCAGCTGCTCTCATCCATGGCGCTCCACTAGTCGCGCTATCAGCTCCTCCATAAACCAGGAGAGACTTCACGGCGTCCCGCTTCGTAGCCTCTTTTCAGTTCCTCAGAGGCACGGCGAATCCCCACTGGCTTTCATCGGGCCTGCCCCGTATGACACGAAGACTCTCCGAGAGAGGTTGTAGCTCGTTTCTACAGGATCGTCTCCCCAGGATATCAAAGCCTCAGACTATAGGGGCGGGGAGGATGAGATCGGCCTATTGGAGGGGCACTTACCTGAAGGGGTTTCGGACCACGATCTTAAATGGTGTCGGTGTGGGACGGGGAGTCCGAGTTGGAGTTGGTGTCCGTGTTGGCGTTCTGGTGGGAGTAGCGGTCATTGTTGGGGTGGCAGTTCTGGTAGGCGTCCGAGTCGGCGTTGGCGTAGCGGTCCACGTTGGCGTTGGAGTTTTTGTCGCGGTGGGTAGGGGGGTCCTCGTTGGTGTCGGAGTTCTCGTCGAGGTTGGCCACGGGGTAAAGGTTGGTAGTGGTGTCGATGTCGGAGATGGGGGTTGGATAATCGGCAGTGGTGTTTGAGTCGGACTGGCGGTGGGTGATGGGCTCGGAGTTGACGTCGGAGCCACGGTCATAGTCGGGGTTGGAGTTATGCTTGGAGTGGGGGTAGAGGTGGCAGGCGGTGGCGTTGGAGTCGGTGTCGTGCAGGTAGCTAGCGCTGCCTGAACGGCGCCGAGCCCATTCACGACCCTACCGGTGACAACTTTGCCCGCGAGTCCGGGCACTGAGACTCCCGTAGTCAGGAGTATATTTCGCATCTGAGAGACAGTTAGACGTCCACCGCAGACCGACTGGCTCAAAAGAGCGACCCCTGATACCTGTGGGCACGCCATCGATGTGCCACTAAGGTATACGTACTGATTGCCGGGGTAGGTGCTCGCGATATTAGAGCCCGGAGCGGCGATGTCTACAGTCGTTGCTCCGTAGTTTGAAAAGGAGGAGAGGACGTTCGTTGAGTCAACGGAGGCTATCGATATCACGTTCGGATAATCGTAGTTGGCGGGATATGAAGGTGTCGTGTCATTATTTGATGTAGAGTTCCCGGCCGCGGCGACAAAGAGAATCCCCGCGTCGGCCGCCGCTGATATAGCTCCAGCCATGCCCGCTGAAAACGATCCGCCCCCCCACGAGTTGTTGCTCACGACGATGTTGTGACCGGCGGCTTTCAAGGCGACTCCATAATTGAGGGCCTTGATCGCGTTCGCTACGCTACCACCCCCGGAGGCGCTCAGAAATTTGGCTCCGATTATCTTCGTCCTCCAGTTGACTCCCGTCACACCGATTCCATTGTTTCCGCTGGCGCCGATAATTCCCGCTACATGGGTGCCGTGCCCATTATCGTCGTAGGGATCTCCGGAGTTGGTGATTGCGTTGATCCCGAAATAGTCATCCACGTACCCGTTCCCATCATCGTCTCGTCCGTTGGCGCGAATCTCCCCCGGATTGGTCCACATGTTACCCGCCAGGTCGGGGTGGTTATAGTCGACACCTGTATCAATGATGAGGACTATCGCTTGATTGTCAGTTCGCCCGGTTGTGTAATTCCAAGCTGACGTGAGGCTCATGCTCGAGATCGAGTATTGGTATCCGAGTAACGGGTCGTTCGGCGTGGCGGAGGCGAACACCGCCCAGTTGGGGGAACACGTGGTGTGACCGCCGAGCCTTGAGAGGAGACGCCTGGTCGCTGCTCGCTTACACAGATCGTTCTTGCGGCTATACGGTTGCGGGCCCTCCTCGGCGGTGGCCGATATCCCACTCGTTCGGCGATCGCGTAAGTGGAACGCGCCGCTCCCGAGCGGCTGAGCCGAGAAGGTCCCACTATCTGGAACCGATGTTAAGGCCGAGCTGAGGGCTGAGAGGGCCTTTGTTCTTCCGTGAGCTGTCACGATTGCGCCCGGGTATACGAGCCGCTCATCAGCCTGCGCGGCCACCAGGCAAGAACAGACGCTTCCCAGGAGTCCAAGCCATGCTAGCCGCCTATGGTAAATTGTCCGGTACAGGCTCATGCCGGGGTATCGGCCAGAAACAGAGAGACCTATAGGGACTGGAACTTTTTAAGTGAAAATGGTGCTGGAAGAGAGTTTTTCTCAATCTTTTCTATTTGATGGAGATGTTAAGTGAAGGGAGTGCGTCGCGGCAAAGAGGGGGGGGGATGTTTAATCGGGGAGTATTTGATAGCGCCTTTTGGCCTGTGCCAAAAACTCCTAGGTGAGTGATCCGGGCCACCTTCTTAAAAGCTTCAACCCTTTGATCTCCTTAGGCAGTTCAGCTATAACTTCCCGTGGTCACGAAAAAAATCAGTACTAGCGATGACCGGCTGGTACACGGTGCATCACATATCGGTAGGCGTCGAAGGCTAATACACTCGCCCCCTTACTGTGATTGGGGGCGAGCGGCTTATCCGCGGCTAACGAAAAGGTCCCCCGGCACTTTTTGTTGAGGAGAGAACGATATGAATATTGCGGTTGTGGGCACTGGTTATGTGGGTCTCGTCGCGGGAGCCTGTTTCGCTGAGACAGGAAATGACGTTATCTGTGTTGATATCGACCAGCGCAAGGTCGACGCGCTTAAGGCAGGCGAAGTGCCCATATTCGAACCGGGCCTTGAGGATCTGGTTAAGAGCAACGCGAAATCAGGACGACTCCAGTTTACCACCGCCATACGTGACGCGGTACAGGCATCCGACACAATCTTCATCGCCGTTGGAACGCCGCAGGATGAGGATGGCTCCGCGGATCTCACTCACGTCCTCGCCGTGGCGCGGGCGATCGGCGAGAGCATGAACGGGCCCAAAATCGTCGTCGACAAGTCGACTGTGCCGGTAGGGACGGCGGACCTTGTGAAGGCCGAGATTGAGAAGGTCTCCAAGTTCCCGGTCGATGTAGTGAGCAATCCTGAGTTCCTCAAGGAGGGAGCGGCGATTGACGACTTCCTTCGTCCAGATCGCGTTGTCGTCGGAGTCGCTAGCGAGCGCGCCGCTTCCGTGATGCGGGAGCTGTACGCGCCATTCGTCCGGACAAACAATCCTATCCTTGTGATGGATATCCGCTCAGCGGAGATGACCAAGTACGCGGCCAATACCATGTTGGCGCTGCGAGTCTCGTTTATGAACGAGATCGCGAATCTCTGTGAGAGGTCCGGAGCTGATATTAGTAAGGTTCGAATAGGGATTGGTACTGATTCGCGAATCGGGATGAGCTTTATCTTCCCGGGTATCGGATACGGGGGCTCGTGTTTCCCCAAGGATGTTCAAGCGCTCATCCGGACCGGAAAGGATCACGGGGTTGACCTTCGGATCGCGAGGTCCGTGGAGGATGTCAACAAGAGTCAGAAGAAGCTGATGGTGCAGAAGGTTGTTGAGCACTTCGGAGAGAGCAGAGTGAAAGGGAAGACCTTCGCTATGTGGGGCCTCGCTTTCAAACCTAAAACTGATGACGTCCGTGAGGCTCCCGCGCTATCGATATGCTCTGAATTGATCGCGTTGGGCGCTCGAATTAAAGCCTTCGATCCGGAGGCTAATCACACCTTCCGCGCTCGATTCGGTGAGCACAGCGGCATGGAGTATACAGAGAACAATTATGACGCGCTGAGAGGGGCTGACGCCTTGATCGTTTGTACTGAGTGGAACGCTTTCCGTCAGCCGAACTTTAAGAAAATTAAGGCCGAGTTGGTTTCGCCGGTGATATTTGATGGGCGTAACATTTACGAGGTCGCGGATATGCGGGCGCACGGATTCACGTACTACAGCGTGGGTCGGCCGCCAGTTACGTGGTAGGCGGCAGTTACTTGGTAGTCGGGGCTACGTTAGAGAGGGGTATTCGTTATGGCACGAGTGGTGGTTAGCGGAGGAGCTGGTTTCATTGGCTCTCACCTATGCGATGTCCTTCTCTCTCAAGGGCACGAGGTCATCTCAGTGGATAATCTCTTCACTGGGGCCAAGAGAAATATGCGACACATGGTGGCGAATCCGAACTTCGAGTTCATTCGTCACGACGTCACGGAGGCGATACTCCTGGAGTGCGATCAGTTGTATCACTTGGCGTGTCCCGCGTCGCCCGTTCACTACCAATACAATCCAATCAAAACGATTAAAACGAACGTGACCGGGACGATTAATATGTTGGGTGTCGCGAAGCGAACGCACGCTCGCTTCCTCCTCGCCTCGACCTCAGAGGTGTATGGTGATCCGCTCCAGCATCCTCAACGTGAGACGTATTGGGGAAACGTGAATCCTATTGGACCGCGGAGCTGCTACGATGAGGGAAAGCGTGTAGCCGAGACCCTGACCATTAACTATCTTGAGCAGGGGCACGTCGATACCCGAATTGTGCGAATCTTCAACACCTACGGTCCTCGCATGCTGTTTAATGACGGGCGAGTGGTCTCGAACTTCATAGTCCAAGCTTTGAAAGGTGAGGATATCACCGTGTATGGCGAGGGTAGTCAGACTCGATCGTTCTGTTACGTTGATGATTTGGTGGCGGGATTCATCGCGATGATGAATCGTGATGGCTTCCATGGCCCCGTTAATCTGGGGAATCCCAATGAGATGACGATAAAAGCCCTGGCTGAGCGCGTCATTAGCTTGACCGGGTCGCGCTCAAAGATCGTTCACAAGCCGCTTCCTACAGATGATCCGACTCGTCGGCAGCCTGATATCTCTGTGGCGAAAAAAGAGCTAGGATGGGAACCCAAGGTCGACCTAGACACTGGGCTTAAGAAAACGATCGCGGATTTTGACGAGCGCCTGCGTGGTGGTGAAGTCGCCCGCTAGTGCCCCAACGACAAGTAGTAAACTATTGTGACCTCTAGAGATAAGATCCGAAATTTTAGTATCATCGCTCACATCGATCACGGCAAGTCGACACTTGCGGATCGGATCCTTGAGGCGACCGGAGCTCTGCAAGCTCGCGAGATGCAGGCGCAGTTTCTCGACAAACTCGATCTTGAACGAGAGAGAGGGATCACCATTAAGGCTCAAACCGTCCGGCTCTCATACACAGCGCGGGATGGCGAAACATACCAACTTAATCTGATCGACACTCCAGGGCACGTGGATTTCAACTACGAGGTATCGAAGAGTCTCTCCGCGTGTGAGGGAGCTCTTCTCGTCGTTGACGCGTCGCAGGGTGTCGAGGCTCAGACGCTGGCGAATGTGTACCTCGCGATCGAGAACGACCTTGAGATAATTCCGGTGATCAACAAGATCGATCTGCCGAACGCCAATCCTGATCGTGTGAAGGAGGAGGTCGAATCAGTGATCGGTCTCGATACCTCTGACGCGCTCCTGATTAGCGCTAAGACAGGGATAGGTATCAAAGAACTGCTCGAAACAATCGTTCAAAAGGTGCCACCGCCGAAGCGTGGTTCGCGATCGAATCCTTTGCGAGCGTTAGTCTATGATTCCTGGTTCGATCCCTATGTTGGTGTCGTGGTTCAGGTTCGTATTATCGATGGCGTGCTAAAGCCTGGAGACAAGATCAAGTTCCTCTCAACTGGGTCAGAGTACGATGTGTACAAGCTTGGCGTCTTTACTCCCCATGCTCAGGAGGTTCCGGAGTTGGAGAGCGGTCAGGTGGGGTATTTCTCGGCCGCGATTAAAAATCTCCGAGATGTTAGAATCGGGGATACGGTCACTCACGAGAGAGAAGAGAATATTGAGCCGCTACCTGGCTTTAAAGAAGTGCGACCGATGGTGTTCGGCGGGCTCTTCCCGGTTGACGCCGATGACTATGGCAATCTGAAGAATGCCCTTGAGAAATTGAGCCTTAATGATAGCGCGTTTACCTTTGAGCCGGAAACGTCGGCGGCTCTCGGTTTTGGATACCGATGCGGGTACCTCGGGCTCCTTCACATGGAGATCGTGCAGGAGCGACTTGAGCGTGAGTTCGAGCTGAACCTCATCACCACAGCGCCCTCGGTAGTGTACAAGATGGTGCTGAGTAGCGGGGCTGTAGTTGATGTAGACAACCCAACAAAGATGCCAGCGGTGGTCGATATCGCGAGAATCGAGGAGCCGATAGTGTTAGCGACTATCCACTGTCCAAAGGAGTACGTGGGAAATGTTCTGAAGCTGTGTGAAGAGCGGCGGGGCGTTCAGAAAGACATTTCGTTCCACGGGTTAGAGCGCGCGGTTATTCAGTATGAGCTCCCTTTGAACGAGATCGTTTTGGATTTTCACGATCGTTTAAAGTCGATGACCAAAGGGTACGCGTCCTTTGACTACGAGATCACTGGCTACTCCGAAGCCGATCTCGTGCGACTGGACATTAAACTCAATGGCGACCCAGTTGATGCCCTTGGGGTTATTGTCCACCGCAGCAAGGCTTTCTTTCGTGGGCGAGAGTTGACAGAGAAACTTAAAGAGCTGATCGATCGGCAGATGTTCGAGATCGCTATCCAGGCTTGTATTGGGGCGAAGGTTATCGCTCGTAGTACCGTGAAAGCGCTACGTAAAAATGTTACCGCGAAGTGCTACGGAGGTGACATAACACGAAAAAGGAAGCTGTTAGAAAAGCAAAAAGAGGGTAAGAAACGGATGAAGCAGGTCGGTAAAGTTTCGATCCCGCAAGAGGCCTTCCTCGCCGTGTTAAAATTAGGTGATGAAAAATAGCGTGATTTACGGTGATGAAAAGGCCACGATTCGGAGGATCGATGAGCGTCCTCCAAGAGCCTTTGCCGTTGGGGATATCCATGGATGTCACGCGGAGCTCAGCGCGCTTCTCAATTTTTTAAAATCAGAGCAGGGAGCCTCCCCTGAAGACCACTTTATTTTCATCGGCGATTATATCGACAGGGGGCCGCAATCGAGGGAGGTAATCGAGACCCTGTTGCAATTCAAAGCTGCCTTTCCTAAAACGTCCTTCCTGCGTGGCAATCACGAAGACATGTTGATGGGGTTCCTTGGACTTGGAGGACAGGGAGGGGAGTTTTACCTCTCAAATGGTGGGGCTGAATTCTTCAAGAGCTACGGGATTGAGCCCCACGGTCCAGTATCGCGGCTGCGTGAAAATCTTCCCACGGAGCACCTTGATTTTTTCAAATCTCTTGAGCTCGGAGTTAGTCTTGGCGAGTTCCTCTTCGTGCACGCTGGCATCAATCCAAATCTGGGAATAGATGAGCAGCGAGTGCGAGACCTGATGTGGGTGCGGGCCGAGTTCGTGCGAAATCCCCATAACTTGGGGAAAACAGTGGTTTTTGGCCATACACCTTTTGATGATGTGTTACTCGACCTGCCCTACAAAATCGGTATCGATACCGGCGTAGTGTACGGTAACCGATTGTCGGCCGTTGAATTGGTCCACGGCTCGTTATTTCAGGTTGAAAGGGGAGATACTGAGGTGAGGGTTTCCTCCCTTAGGGACCGGTTGGATAGTGGATCTGATTGATCATTTATCCTATTGTTTGCCCATAGAACGTCGCTCTAAGCCGTCTAGCGCATTCGCGGGGTAGTCCCCGACACTAAAGTCTCTTGTGAGGCAGGAGCGCGCAGGTTCCCACAAAGTGTGGTGTGGATGGGGCGCAATGTACTGAGGAATCACTATGACTCAACCAAGCGTAGGAATGATCGGATTAGCGGTAATGGGGTCTAATTTGGCTCGTAATATCGAGAGCCGTGGAGTGCCCGTCGCTGTATTTAATCGTAGCGGCGATGTGACGAAGGAGTTCATGGTGAAGTTCGGGGATCGGGGGGGCAAGCCCGCTGGTTTTGTCGCCTCCTACTCCCTGGAGGAGTTTGTAAAAAGCATGAAGGCTCCCCGGCAGATCTTTATAATGGTTAAGGCTGGTTCCTCCACCGATGCCGTGATCGATCAGCTATCGCCCCTGCTCGACAAAGGGGACATCGTAATCGATGGGGGTAACGCCTTCTTTAAGGATACGATCCGGCGTGAAAACAAGTTGAAGTCCATGGGCCTCAATTTTCTTGGAGTGGGGATATCCGGCGGAGAGGAGGGGGCCCTGAAAGGTCCGAGCCTTATGCCCGGTGGTCCACAAGAGGCGTGGAAGATCGTCGCTCCGCTTCTCGAGAAGATCGCGGCGCAAGCCGATGGAGCGTGCACGAACTACGTCGGCCCTGATGGAGCGGGACACTTTGTTAAGATGGTGCACAACGGTATCGAGTACGGGGATATGCAACTCATCGCGGAGGCCTACGACATCCTTCGCAGTGTGGTTGGGTGTAAGCCCGAGGAGTTGGCTACGATCTTCAACAAGTGGAACTCTGGAGTTCTCTCCTCATACCTGATTGAGATAACCTCGAAGATATTTACAAAAAAGGATGTAGATAACGGCACTGGGTATCTTGTCGACAAGATCCTTGATAAGGCGGGTCAAAAGGGAACAGGCGCCTGGACCGCCCAAGTCGCGCTTGATCTCGGAGTATCGATTCCGACCATATCGGCGGCGGTTGACGCTCGAACGCTGAGTAGCGGAAAAGAGGAGCGAGTAAAAGCTTCGAGAGAGTTTAAGGGGCCATCCGTGGATGACTTTAGCGGAGATAGAGATGCCTTTATCTCAGCCGTACACGACGCTCTCTATGCTTCCAAAATCATGTCATACGCGCAGGGAATGGCCCTGATAGCCGCCGCTTCTAAGGAGTGGAATTGGGATTTGAAGCTTCATGAGATAGCGGCCCTCTGGAAGGGTGGATGTATCATTCGAGCGCGCTTTCTTGATGAGATTCGCCGCGCCTTTGCTTCGACTCCCGCCCCTTCAAACCTATTGCTTGATTCCT